>WBZP01003613.1_pt1 | contig 16622 bp, 12 predicted proteins | sample 5204301 | NCBI WGS metagenome assembly WBZP01 (sample SAMN12412401, study PRJNA552823) | activated sludge metagenome | isolation source: activated sludge from nitrification reactor of wastewater treatment plant... | place: USA: Pennsylvania | collected 2017
GCCCTGCTTGTTGACGAAAGGCATCGGCAGGTGGGTCACCGACCCCTTGTCCTGCATCAGCGCCAGGAAGTGCTGTGTGGCATCCGAGTCGCCCCACAGCCCCAGCTCCTGCGCCGTGCGGCCCACCGCCTCGCTGACCTTCCAGCCCATGCTGCGCTCGAAAGTGTCGTTGACCATCGCGAAGCGCGAGGTGGTCATGTCGGTCAGCGTGATCAGGTCGGGGCTGGTGGCCACGAGATGGGCCAGCATCGACTCGGACCGGCGCACCGCCTGTTCGGCCGCCAGGCGCTCGGTGTCGTCGACGAAGATGGCCAGCATAGCCGGGCCGGCCTCGGTGTCCACCAGCACGGTCGTGGCGCGCACTGAAACCACGCGGCCGTGCACCAGCAGCCGGAAATCGGCCACCGGCAGGGCCGTTCCCGGGACCTGACGCTGCAGCGCTTCGAGCCGGCGGCGCTCGCGCTCGCGCGAGTCGCCACTTTGGTAGGCCTTGAGCAGGTCCGTACCGACCATCGACTTCAGGTCGGCGTGGCCGAACATCGAGACGGCGGCCGGGTTGGCCTCGATCACGCGGCCGCCGCGGTGCAGGACCAGCGGGGTGGGGATGTGGGCGAAGAGCTCTTCGTAGCGCGTCTCGGTGGCTTCCAGCGCGGTGCGGGCGTTGTGCATCTCGCTGACGTCGCGCACCACACCCCAGTAGCCACGAAACACACCGCGCTGGTCGAAACGCGGCTCCCCGCTGACCAGCACGTGGCGTTGGCTGCCGGTGGCCAGGGTCCAAGTGACGAACAGGTCGCGGAATGGCTGCCGTGCGTCCAGGTCGGCCAGCAGCGCGTCCAGCCTCTCGCTGTCGCAGCCGAAGTGCGGCATCTCCCAGGGCACGAGGCCCAGACCGTTGCCTTCGTTCAGCGGCTGCGGTTCCGCATCGCTGGCCGCGGCGGCAACCAGCCGGTAGCGGTCGTCGATCTCCCAGTAGCCATCGGCGGCCAGGCCCAGCAGGCTGCGGAAGCGTTGCTCGCGGGTCTGGGCACTGTCCCGGCTCAGGCTCATCCAGCGCGACACCAGCACACCGGTGGCCAGCCCGGCGCCGATGGCGATGAGATGGGTGCCCAGCTGCAGCAGCGGCCCGGGCATGCCGGGCTGGGGTGGCGTGCCGGGTGGACCGAGAGCCAGGGCGGACACGACCAGCACCGCCAGCGTGGCCAGCGCGCCACCGGCACGCCAGCCGGCGGTGGCGCACAGCATGCACACCACCAATCCCAGCAGCGACAGTCCCGGCGCCGAAAGCCCCCAACCGAGCCGAAAGGCACTGGCTCCCAGCGTCAGGGTCAGCAGCGTCAGCAGGCCGCTCAGGCCATGGCCGAGCCAGGCTTCGGGCAGCCGCATCAGGGCAGCCGCAACGGCGGCCAGCGCGAGATACAAAACGGCCACCGGAACCGAGTCGGCCCCGGCGGCCAGCAGCACCAGGCCGGCGGCGGCCAGGCAGGCCAGCGCCACGGCCGCCAGGCAGGCACGCGCCAGGCTGGGCACCAGCGGGTTGGCGGCGGGCGGCGGGCTGCGCACGGGCGCGGGCCGCGGGTCGAGGTCGGCCAGGGTTTCCGGGCCCATGCTGCTGCCCCTAGCCACGCTCGCTTTGCAGCAATTCGCGTGTGGCCTGTGCCACGTGGCGCGCTGCGGCGGCAAACTCCGCCATGCTGGCGGCCTGGCCCCCGGCGTACAGGATGGCGCGCGAGGAGCTCACGATGATGGGCGCGCCCGGCCGCCATGCGGCACGCACGGTGGCCCGGGCGTCGCCGCCCTGGGCGCCGATGCCGGGTATCAGCAGCGGCAAGGTCGGTGCCAGTCGGCGCACGCGGGCCAGTTCCTGCGGGAAAGTGGCGCCGACCACCAGCGCCAGCTGGCCACAGGCGTTCCAGGGGCCGGCCGCCAGGCGCGCGATGTACTCATACAGCGGCATGCCATCGGCCAGCGGCTGCGCCTGCAGGTCGCTGCCGCCCGGGTTGCTGGTGCGACACAGCAGGATCAGACCCTTGCCGGCGTAGCGCGCATAGGGTTCGATCGAATCCAGGCCCATGAAGGGCGACAGCGTTACCGCGTCGGCGGCGTAGCGCTCGAAGGCTTCGCGCGCGTACTGCTCGGCGGTGGCGCCGATGTCGCCACGCTTGGCGTCCAGGATCACCGGAACCTGCGGCGCCACCGCATGAATGTGGGCGATCAGCCGTTCAAGCTGGTCTTCGGCGCGCTGTGCGGCGAAGTAGGCGATCTGCGGCTTGAAGGCGATGACCAGGTCCTTCGTGGTGTCGACGATGCCGGCGCAGAAGTCGAAGATGCGCGCCACGTCGCCACGCCAGTGGAGCGGGAACTTCGCCGGCTCCGGGTCCAGCCCGACACACAGCATCGAGCCCTGGGTGGCTTCGGCGTGGGCGATCTGGCGGCGAAAGTCCATCAGGCGGTACTCCATCGGCGGGCCAGGTCGGCGGCCAGGCCGGTGTAGCTGGCCGGTGTCATCGCCAGCAGCCGGGCCTTGTCCTCGGCCGGAATGGCCAGCGCCTGGATGAAGCCCTGCATCAGCTCGCGCGTGATGGGCTGGCCGCGCGTGAACGCCTTGAGCTGGTCGTAGGGATTGGGCAGGCCGTGGCGGCGCATCACGGTCTGCACCGGCTCGGCCAGCACCTCCCAGGCGGCGTCCAGGTCGGCGGCCAGCGCCGCTTCGTTCACCTCGAGCTTGTCCATCCCGCGTTGCAGGCTGTCGTGGGCCAGCAGGCTGTAGCCCAGGGCCACGCCCATGTTGCGCAGCACCGTGCTGTCGGTCAGGTCACGCTGCCAGCGGCTGATGGGCAGTTTCTGGCTCATGTGGGCCAGCAGCGCGTTGGCCAGCCCGTAGTTGCCTTCGGCGTTTTCGAAGTCGATCGGGTTGACCTTGTGCGGCATGGTTGAAGAACCGACCTCGCCCGCTTTGAGCTTTTGCTTGAAGTAGCCCAGCGAGATGTAGCCCCAGACGTCGCGTGCCCAGTCGATGAGCAGGGTGTTGCTGCGCGCGATGGCGTCGAACAGCTCGGCCATGTAGTCGTGCGGCTCGATCTGGATCGTGTAGGGGTTGAAGCTCAGGCCCAGGCGGTCCTGCACCACGCGGCGGCTGAAGGTTTCCCAGTCGAAACCGGGGTAGGCCGCCAGGTGGGCGTTGTAGTTGCCGACCGCGCCATTCATCTTGCCCAGCAGCGGCACCGCTTCGATGCGCGCACGGGCGGGGGCCAGCCGCGCGGCCAGGTTGGCGACCTCCTTGCCCACCGTTGTGGGGCTGGCGGTCTGGCCATGGGTGCGGCTGAGCATGGGCACGCCGGCCAGCGCGTGCGCCATCCGCCCCAGCCGGTCCAGCAGGCCGTCCAGAGCCGGCAGCAGCACCTGCGCCCGCGCCGCGTGCAGCATCAGCGCGTGGCTGGTGTTGTTGATGTCCTCGCTGGTGCAGGCGAAGTGCACGAACTCGGCGCTGCGCTGCAACTCTGGGTGGCCTGCCAGGCGGCTGCGGATCCACAACTCCACCGCCTTCACGTCGTGATTGGTGGTCTTCTCGATGTCCTTGATGGACTGTGCATCGTTTTCGCTGAACTCCCGCACCAGGCTGCGCAGCAGGCTACGCGCGGCCTCGGAGAGCGGCGCAAACTCGGCAAAGCCGGCATCAGACAGTGCGATGAACCACTCCACCTCGACCTGAACGCGGCGGTGAATCAGGCCTTGCTCCGACATCAGCGGGCGCAGCGCCTGCACCCGGGTGGCGTAGCGGCCGTCCAGCGGCGACAAGGCGTTAAGCGTGGGCAGGCTCATGCGGGCAGCGTGGGGCTGGGGCAGCGCTGTTGCGCTGAGGGTGGCCGGGACCGGCGCGCGCCCAAGGGGCGTGGCGGGTGAGGCTGGATTCTAGGAGGCCGAGGGGAAGCGGAACGACTTCTGCATCGCGGAGAATGCCCCTTTGTCGACCAACCCCCCCATTTGGAGTCCCCCCCATGTCCGTGAACCGCCGTTCGGCCATTCTTCTTGCCGCCCTGGCCAGTGCGCTGCTGGCCCCGCCTGCGCTTGCCCAGGCCAAGCTCAAGGTGGCCGCCATCTACACCGTGCCGGTGGAACAGCAGTGGGTCAGTCGCATCGACAAGGCGCTGAAGGCCGCCGTCACGCGTGGCGAGATCGAATACGTGTTCAGCGAAAGCGTCGCCAACGCCGACTACGAGCGCGTGATGCGCCAGTACGCCGAGAAGGGCCACACGCTGATCGTCGGCGAGTCATTCGCGGTGGAAGCCGCGGCGCGCAAGGTGGCCAAGGACTACCCCAAGATCAGCTTCCTGATGGGCAGCAGCGGCAAGCCGCAGCCGCCCAACTTTGCGGTCTTCGACAACTACATCCAGGAGCCGGCCTACCTGTCGGGCCTGATTGCCGGGGGCATGAGCAAAAGCGGCAAGATCGGCATGGTCGGCGGCTTTCCGATCCCCGAGGTCAACCGCCTGATGAACGCCTTCATGGCCGGCGTGAAGGAGGTCAACCCCAAGGCCGAATTCATGGTCAGCTTCATCAACAGCTGGTTCGACCCGCCCAAGGCCAAGGAGGCCGCCTTTGCGATGATCGACAAGGGCGCCGACGTGATGTACGCCGAACGCTTCGGGGTCAGCGACGCCGCCAAGGAGCGCAAGGTGCTGGCCATCGGCAACGTCATCAACACGCAGGACAAGTACCCCGACACCGTGGTGGTCAGCGCGCTGTGGAACATGGAGCCCACCATCGACGCGGCGATCAAGGCGGTCAAGTCCGGTGGCTTCAAGGCCGAGGACTACGGCCACTTCTCGACCATGAAGCACAAGGGCAGCGAGCTCTCGCCGCTGGGCAGCTTCGAGGGCAAGGTGCCCAAGGCAGTGGTCGACAAGGTGCGCGCACGCACCACCGAGATCCAGGGCGGCAGCTACACGGTCAAGGTGGACGACAGCCAGCCCAGGGGCAGCGCCCGGTAGACCCGGCCGCCCGACGACCTGGCGCCTGTTCAGGAAAGCAGGGTCCACATTCCCACGCCGGCCACCGCCAGGCCCAACACCACGATGTAGAACAGCGCCACCAGCCCGGCCCGCAGCAGGCGCGGCCACCAGCGCCCGCCGTAGACCCGGCGCAAGGCCCTCCAGGTGTGGACCGGCAGCAGCAACAAGGCCAGCGCGGTGATCCAGCCCACCTGCAGCAGGGTCAGCGCCAGCGCGATGAACCAGAAGCTGTGCACATGCAGCGCAAACACCAGGTGTTCGGTGTAGTGCAGGCGGCGGTTCCAGTAGACGAGCTTGAGCGCCAGAGCAAAGCTGGGTAGCAGCAGGAACATCGCGCCGCCCAGGTTGGACAGGAAGCTGTCCTTGATGGCTTGCGCTTCGCTGGTCATCTTCTGCGGGTCGATGTCGATGCGGCGCTGCAGGCGAGTGCAGACCCAGCCGGGCAGGCTCTCGCAATAGAAGACGCCTTCGCGCAGGCCCGCCTTGCCCTGGCCCAGCGTGATGCTCAGGTTCTGGTTCTCGCGTGCCACCTCGGCGGCCTCATGGGTGTTGACCTGCACCGCGCCGCTGCCCAGCACGCGCACCAGCAGCAGCACCACGAGGCTGATGCTCAGGTACAGGCGCAGCGGCAGCACGTAGTGCTTGCGGCGGCCGGCCAGGTACTGCCGCGTCAGTTCGCCGGGCTTGAACACCAGCAGCCCGAGCGTGCGCCACAGCGCGCCCTCGGTGGCGAAGTAGGCCCCGCCGAACTGCTGCAGGAATTCGCCCAGTCGCGGCGCGCGCACCAGCGTTTCCTGCCCGCAGGCGCTGCAGAATCGCGGCCGCGGTTCGGCCAGGGGCGCGCCGCAGTTCAGGCAGTGCGCGGCTGGGGACGGTGGGGCGGCGTTCTGCGGCATGGGGCCATCACGGTAGCGCAAAAGACGGCAGCGCCGCTTGCCTGAGAATCCCGGCATGGTGCCCAGCGATTCCCCGACCGTCCTTCGCCTGGCGGGCATCTGCAAGTCCTTCGGCGCGCTGCGTGCCAACGATCAGATCTCGCTGGACCTGGCGCGTGGCGAGGTGCTGGCGCTGCTGGGCGAAAACGGCGCCGGCAAGAGCACGTTGGTGAGCATCCTGTTCGGGCACTACCTGGCCGACGCGGGGCAGATCGAGGTCGAGGGCCGGCCATTGCCCCCCGGCCAGCCGCGCGCCGCGCTGCAAGCCGGCATCGGCATGGTGCACCAGCACTTCACGCTGGCCGACAACCTGTCCGTGCTGGACAACGTGATGCTGGGCACCGAGAGCCTCTGGCGGCCCTTCTCGCGCCGCGCGGCGGCCCGCCAGCGCCTGGTGGCCGAGGGCGCGCGTTTCGGCCTGCAGGTCGACCCCGACACACGTGTGGCCGATCTGTCGGTGGGCGAGCGCCAGCGGGTGGAGATCCTCAAGGCGCTGGTGCGGGGCGCGCGCATCCTGATCCTGGACGAACCCACGGCCGTGCTCACGCCGCAAGAGAGCGAAAGCCTGTTCGCCACGTTGGCGCAGATGCTGGCCCAGGGTCTATCCATCATCTTCATCAGCCACAAGCTGGACGAAGTGCTGCGCGTGAGCCACCGCATCGCCGTGCTGCGTGCCGGGCGGCTGGTGGCCATCCTGCCTGCTGCTGGTGCCAGCAAGGCCCAGCTGGCCGAAGCCATGGTGGGCCGCAGCGTGGCGCCGGCACGCCGCGTGGGCACGGCGCAAACCGGCGCTGTGGTGTGCGAACTGCGCCAGGCCAGGGTGGCCGGCCGTCTGCGCGGGGTGGATCTGGTGGTGCGCAGCGGCGAGGTGCTGGCCGTGGCCGGGGTCTCGGGCAACGGCCAGGCGACGCTGGCCGAGGTGCTGTGCGGCGAGCGCGGACTGGACGGCGGCAGCCTGCAGGTGGCCGGCCGCGCGCTGCCGGCGCGCCCACGGGCCTTCATCAACGCCGGCGTCGCAAGGGTGCCCGAAGACCGCCACGCGGTGGGCGTGGTGGGTGACCTCAGCTTGTGGGAGAACGCCATGCTGGAGCGTTACCACCTGCCGGCCTTCTCGCGGCGCGGGCTGGCGCGCCGGCGCGCCGCGGTGGCGCATGCCGACGGCCTGATCTCGCGTTTCGACGTGCGTGGCGCCGAAGACAGCGGCGTGCACACGACGACGCGCCGTCTGTCCGGCGGCAATATGCAAAAGCTGATCCTCGGCCGCGTGCTGGGCCACGCGGACAGCGCACCACCGTTGATCGTGGCCAACCAGCCGACCTGGGGGCTGGACATCGGCGCGGTGGCCTATGTGCACCAGCAGTTGCTGGATGCGGCGGCAGCCGGTAGTGCCGTGCTGCTGATCAGCGAGGACCTGGACGAGGTCTTCGCGCTGGCCGACCGCATCGCCGTGATGCACCACGGCCGGCTGAGCGAAGCGCGCAAGACCCATGCGTGGACCTTGTCGGACATTGGACTTGCCATGACCGGGGCACACCCCGCGCCGGCGGCACCAGGGCCCGGGCATGCTGCGGTTTGAGCTGCGAAACGCACCTTCGCGTGCCCTGCTGCTGGGGGCGCCGCTGCTGGCCGTCGCTTTCACGCTGACCGTGAGCTCGCTGCTGGTGGCCTGGGCCGGCGCGCCGGTGGGCCAGGCCTATGTGCTGCTGCTGCAAGGCGGTTTTGGCTCGCGCTTTGCGATGACCGAGACCCTGACCCGCGCTACGCCGCTGATCTTCACCGGGCTGGCGGCGGCGGTGGCCTTCCGCGCGCGGCTGTTCAATATCGGCGCCGAAGGCCAGCTCTACCTGGGCGCGCTGGCCGCGGTGGCCGTCGGCGGGCTGCACGGCGGCAGCGGCTTCGAAGCGCCATGGTGGCTGCTGCTTCCGCTGATGATGATGGCCGCCGCACTGGCCGGCGCGCTCTTGCTGCTGGCGCCGGCCTGGCTGAAGAGCCGCTACGCGGTGGACGAGGTGGTGACCACGCTGCTGCTGAATTTCATCGTGCTGCTGTTTGTGGGCGCGATGCTCGACGGCCCGATGAAGGACCCGACGGCGATGGGCTGGCCGCAGAGCGTGGCGCTGCAGGACAGCCTGCAGCTGACGCCCTTGCTGGAACGCAGCCGCGTGCACACCGGCTTGCTGATGGCGCTGGGCTGCGCGCTGCTGCTGTGGGCGCTGCTCAAGTACACCACGCATGGATTCGAGATCCGGGCGGTCGGCTCGGGCCCGCGTGCCGCTGCCTTTGCCGGCATGCCGGTGGCCTGGGTCACGGTCAAGGTCGCGCTGCTGTCGGGCGCGCTGGCCGGCCTGGCCGGCGCGGTGGAGGTGGCCGGCCGCACCGCCTATGTCACGCTGGACATGAGCCCGGGCTATGGCTACAGCGGCATCGTCATCGCCATGCTGGCCGCGCTGCAGCCGCTGGCGGTGGTGGCCGCGGCGGTGTTCGTGGCCGGCATCCTGGTGGGGGCCGACAGCATGAGCCGCGCCGTGGGTGTGCCGACCTACATCGCCGACGTGATCGTCGCGGTGGCGCTGATCGCGATGCTGGTCGCCACCATGTTGACCCGCTACCGGATGCGCTGGAGTCGAGCCTGGTGAGCGAACTGATGGACCTGTTGGCCGCCGCGCCCTTCTGGGTCAGCGTGCTGCGTGTGGCCACGCCGCTGATCCTGGGCACGCTGGGTGTGCTGCTGTGCGAGCGGGCCGGGGTGCTCAACCTGGGCATCGAAGGCATCATGGTGGCCGGGGCCTTCACCGGCTGGCTGGCGGTGTACGCCGGGTTTCCGCTGTGGGGCGGCGTCGTGGTGGCGGCCGCCAGCGGGCTGGCGCTGGGCCTGCTGCACGGCGTGCTGACCGTGACGCTGGCCCTGTCGCAGCACGTGGCCGGACTGGGCCTCACGCTGCTGGCCACCAGCCTGGCCAGCTACGCCTACCGGGTGAGCTTTCCCAAGGTGGAGACCCCGCCCACCATCGAGGCCTTTGCGCCGATGAGCTGGCTGCCCATCCCCATCCTTGACGCGCAGACACCGCTTACGCTGCTGGCCCTGGGGCTGGTGCCGCTGATCGCCTGGCTGCTGTACCGAACGCCGCTGGGCCTGGCCATTCGCACCGTGGGCGAGAACCCGGCCGCCGTGGAGGGCCAGGGCCTGAGCGTGGCCGGCCTGCGCATCGGGGCGGTAATGGCCGGTTCGGCGCTGATGGCGGTGGCCGGATCCTTCCTCACGCTGTCGGCCTTCAACGCGTTCTTCTTCAACATGGTCAACGGCCGCGGCTGGGTCTGCGTGGCGCTGGTGGTGTTTGCCAGCTGGCGGCCGGGCAAAGCGCTGTTCGGCGCGCTGCTGTTTGCCTTCTTCGATGCGCTGCAGCTGCGCCTGCAGCAGGCCGGCAGCGGGGTGCTGGGGCTGGAGATGCCCTATCAGTTTTACCTGATGCTGCCCTATGCGATGGCCATCGTGGCCCTGGTGCTGATGGCCCGACGGGCTCAGGTGCCGCAGGCCCTGATGAAGCCCTACCGTGCGGGGGAACGCTAGCCTCACGCCGGCCGGGCGGACATGGATGGCCACCCCTGAAAGCCGTTGGGGGCTCATATCTTCACAAGCTCTGAGAACGTGTATGCGGCTCCTTCATGAACAACGCACGCCAGGCGCGCCCGGTTTGGCCGGCGTCAGCGTCAGCGGCCCCAGCAGCAGCGCATCCCGGGTGTCGCGCAGTTCCACGCGCAGGCCCTGTTCGGCAGCTGGTGCGGACAGCAGCGAAGCCAGTGCCGTGCCGCTGGCACTGCTGACCGTGCCGTAGAAGCGCGGCGGCTGGCTTTCCACGGCCGCCCACTCGCCGCTGAACGTCAATCCGGTGCAAGGTGCCTGCAGTTCGATGTGGCCGTCCAGCAGCTGCGCCGTCACGCGGGGCTGCGTGGCGCTGTCAGCGTACGACACAGGCTGACCCTGGACGCAGGCGGCGGCTTGCGGCGCCAGCGAATTGCCGCACACGGTGATGGCCGTGGCACCGAACTGCTGCAACGGCGCTTCGGCCGCGCCGGTGCCTGAGCCGCCCACACCGGGGCCGCAGGCCGCCAGCAGGCTCGCCACAAGCAGGCCGAAGGCCCGGACCAGGCGATTTGTCGGGGGTTTCATCGCGTCATTCCTCACGCTCGCTGTAGAAGTACACGCCAAAGCGTGCGCGGTGGTCACGCTGCGCGGGGGGCAGCGCGGCGTCGCCGTCGAAACGTTCCTGCGCCTGCTGCATCACCAGCTGGAAGGCCTGCTTCCAGGCGGCCTTGGCCGTGCGTTGCATCTGTAACGCCGATTCGGCGCCGATCTGGTCGACGAACACCGCCTGCTCCAGGAAATTGGCCTCTCCCTGCAGGTTGGCGGCTGCGGCCGCGGCATGGTCGTGGAGGTTGGCCGCGGTCAGCCAGGAGACCTCCTCGAAGCCGGCGCGTGGCGCAAATCCGGCGTCCTGCAGCGTGATGCCGGCTTCGCTCTCCTGCACCACGCCCAGGCGCAATAGTTCATCCAGCACGGCGCGTGGGCGCACGTCGCGGCTCACACCGGCCACCAGCGCGTCGAAGCTGCCGCTTGCGCCGGCCTTGGGCAGCACGCGCATCTGGCCGTCATCGGTCTGGAAGGCCGGGTCGTGCATCCAGCGCGCCACGACCTGTGCGGCCATGCCCAGCGGCCCGGGTGCGGCCCGCATCGAAGCTGCGGCGCCGCGGGTCAGTTCGCGCACGTCGCGCCGGTGCACCCCCGACAGCAGGCTCACCGCGCTGTCCGTCTGCGGCATGTTGCGGTCCTGCAGCTCGCGCCGCGCGGCATCCAGGAAGACGCGCTTGAGCGCCGCAGCCAGCACCGTGTAGGTGACGCCGTTGCGCACCAGCAGCCGCACCAGCGGACGCAGGACTCGCAGTACGCGGTCCAGGACGAGGGTGGGCTGGTTGTTCTTCACGCGGGGCTGGGGGTCGGGGCGGGTGTTGACAGACGCCTGTTTCGTGGGATATTGTCCCACACAGTCCGACCCGAATTCAATCCTTGAAGAAGGTGCCCCGTCATGAAGTCAAGCCCAGCAGCCTGGTGGCCGCCGGCCGCCGCCGCCGCGATCGCGATCCTGCTCGCCGCTTGCGGGGGCGGCGGTGGCGGCAGTGCCGAGCCGCCCTTGCAGCAGCAACCACCGCCCAACGAGCCGCGCGCGCAGGCACTGGCGGTTTCGCGCCCCGGTGAACTGCTGGGCTACGTCCAGCAGCGGCTGCGCATGCGGCCGGCCGATGCCGCCGCGGGCGAAGTCCTCTACACCAGCGGGCCTCCCACCCTGGCAGCGCTACCCACCTCCAGCGACACATCGTCGGTACCGGCCCGGTCGGGCACCCTGGTGCAGGAAAGTGGTGTCGACGAGGCCGACCTGCTGCTCAGTGACGGCATGCATCTGTATACGCTGCAACCGGGCACCGGCGCGGCAACGCTGCTGCGCGTCTATCGGCGCACCGCCGGCGCCCCGCAGGACCTCAAGCGTCTGAACCTGGTCGACCCTGTGGCCAGCTGGGCCAACGTGGTGGGCATGTACAGCAGCGTCGACGGCAAGGCGCTGGCCACGGTGGGCGCGGCCTGGGAAGCACTGCCCGGCGACCGGACCTGCAAGGCCGATTGCGGCTTCATCGATCTGCCCGCAGTGACCTGGGTGTGGACGCGCAATACGGTGTCGGTGCATCGTGTGGACGTCAGCGACCCGGCCAACGCCAGCGCCGGTGCCCACCTGAGCATCGACGGCAACTTCGTCGACAGCCGGCGCATCGGCGACACCCTGTACCTGGTCAGCACCCATGCACCGCGTCTGGCACCGGACGTGCTGCCGGCCACCGCGACCGCGGCCGAACGCGAGGCCGCGATCCAGAACCTCAAGGTCGACGAGATCCTGCCCAGGCTGCGCCGCAACGGCGGCCCGGCCGAGCCGCTGCTGACCGACACCGACTGCTACCTGCAGACCACGAATGCCTCGGCGGGCGTGCAGATCACCTCGGTCACGATGATCGAGCTGAAGTCGCCCACGCTGGCGCAGAAGAGCCGCTGCATGGTGGGCGGGACCGAGGGCTTGTACATGTCGCCCGGGCACCTGTACCTGGCGACAACGCGCCACAACTACCGGCAGCCGATGCCGACGGTGCTGGTCTATCCGACCACCATGAGCACCGACATCCACAAGTTCGCGCTCAACGCGGGCGACGTGGCCTACCGCGGCTCGGGTGAGGTGACGGGCCACCTGGGCTGGGACCCGGACCGCAAGTCCTACCGGATGAGTGAACATAACGGCGACCTGCGTGTGCTGACCTACACCGGCAGCGCCGGCTGGTTCGCGCTGGAGGACGCGGCCGGCAAGGCGGCCTCGCCCGCCACCCTGACCGTGCTGCGCGAACGGACCTCGGACCAGTCGCTGCAGGCGCTGGCAACGCTGCCCAATGCCAACCGGCCGGCGGCGCTGGGCAAGCCGGGCGAGCAGGTCTACGGCGTGCGCTTCGTGGGCGACCGCGGCTACCTGGTCACCTTCCGACGTGCCGACCCGCTGTACGTGCTGGACCTGTCCAACCCCGCCGATCCGAAGGCGCTGGGCGAGCTGACCGTGGCCGGCTTCTCCGATCAACTGGTGCCGCTGGCCAACGACCTGCTGCTGGGTGTGGGCCGCGATGCCGACGACAAGGGTGTGGTCGGTGGCATCAAGCTGGCGCTGTTCGACGTGGCCGACCCGACCAAGCCCAGCCAGCGGGCTAGCTTCGTGATGGGCGGCACTTACAGCAGCAGCGCAGCCGACTACTCCCGGCATGGCCTGAACCTGCTCATGCGCGGCAGCGTGGCCCGCATGGCCCTGCCGGTGAACCTGGCGCCGCCCGGGCAAACCTTTGCCCCTGGCGGTTGGTTGGCCGGGCTGGCGCGGTTCGAGGTCGACACCGCCGCACGCACGATGCGAGAGAAACCCATGGTCGGTGCCAGCAGTGGTGACGGCCAGCGCAGCACCTGGCTGGAACGCAGCCTGCAGATCGAGGATCAGGTCTTTTACCTCGGTGCTGGCGAACTCGGCGCCTACGCCTGGTGAGTCATGCCAGCACCAGCGTTGTTGCCGCAGGCTGCTCGTCGCTGATCTGGCAGGCGCGCTGCACCGCGGCCACAGCGGTCTGCGCCGCCACGGCGTCGGCTGCATGCACCTGGGCCAGCGGCTGACCGGCCAGCACCTCGGCGCCCAGCGGCAAGACCTGTGACAGTCCGACCCGCGGGTCGACCGGCTGTCCGGGCACCGCACGGCCCCCGCCCAGCGCCACCACCGCCAGCCCCAGGGCGCGCACATCCAGGTGCGCCAGCCATCCCGCGCGCGGCGCGGGTACGTCGCAGCACACCGGCGCCCTGGCCAGGCCGGCGTGGTGCAGCACGTCGGCCGGGCCACCCAGCCCCGCCACCATGCGCGCAAATCGATCGGCGGCCGCACCACCGTCCAGCGCACGCAACAAGGCGGCGCGGGCTTCGGGCAAGGTGGCCGCCAGGCCGCCCAGCTGCAGCATCTGTTCGCCCAGCACCAGCGTCACTTCCAGCAGCCGCGGCTCGCGCAGCGCGCCGGTGAGGAATGCGATGGCCTCCTGCATCTCCAGCGCGTTGCCCGCGGTGTGGCCCAGCACCTGGTCCATGCTGGTGATCACGGCCCGCGCCGGCAATCCGGCGCCGGTGGCCACGCTGACCAGGCTGTGGGCCAATTCACGCGCATTCTGCAGCGTCGATGCAAAGGCGCCGCTGCCACACTTGACATCCAGCACCAGGCCCTGCAGGCCGGCTGCCAGCTTCTTGCTCAGGATGCTGGCCGTGATCAGCGGCACGCTTTCGACCGTGGCGGTGAGGTCGCGGATGGCGTACAGGCGCCGGTCAGCAGGAGTCAGCGCGGCCGACGCGCCGACGATGGCGCAGCCGCATTCGCGCAGCACGGTGTGCAGCGAGGCGCGGTCGGGGTCGACGTTGTAACCCGGCAGCGCTTCCAGCTTGTCCAGCGTGCCGCCGGTATGCCCCAGGCCACGCCCGCTGATCATCGGCACCACAGCGCCGCAGGCGGCGACCATCGGCGCCAGCATCAGGCTGACCTTGTCGCCCACGCCGCCGGTGGAGTGCTTGTCCAGCACCGGTCCGTGCAGCCGGGCACGGTCCCACTGCAGCACCTCGCCCGAACCCGTCATCGCATGGGTCAGCGCCACGGTCTCGGCGGTGTCCATGCCGCGCAGCAGGATGGCCATGGCCAGCGCTGCGGCCTGGCTGTCGCCCCAGCGCTGGGCACCGGTGCCCGCCAGACCATCGACGAAGGCCTGGATCTGCGCGGGCGACAAGGCCCCGCCGTCGCGCTTGGTGCGGATGATTTCCTGCGGCAGCACGCCCGTCGCCCCTGCGCCTATTCGACCAGCGTGATGCGCGGTACTGGATCCGGGCTCGGATTGCGTACCAGATGGGCCAGCAGCGCGTCGATGTCGAGCTCGCCGCCCAGCCGGTTGCGGCCCTGCTGCAGCATTACGAAGCCGTCGCCGCCGTCGGCCAGGAAACTGTTGACCGTGAAGCGGTACTCGCCGTCGGGCATCACGGGCGCGCCCGCCACGCGCAAGTCCTGCACGCGCTGGCCATGGCCGGCTTTCGCATCCCAGCGGTAGCTCAGCGACGACGAGGGGATGAGGAACAGCGGCGCGTCGCGGCCCGGGCGCTGCTGGTCTTCCAGCATCTGCCGGATCTGCGCGCCGGTAAGCGTCATCACCACCAGGCTGTTGCCGAAGGGCTGCATCGTGAAGGTCTCGCCATAGGTCACGGTGCACGGTGGTGCACCGGTGGCGCAGCGCAGGTCGGAGCGCACGCCGCCGGGGTTCATCAATGCAAACAGCGCGCCGCCGCGCTCGGGTGCACGCGTGGCCAGCCATTGCGCGTCGGCGATCAGGCGGCCGGCGCTGCCGTCGGTCTTGGCAGTGCGCTCGAAATTCCCGCCGATGCGGCCCACGGGCTTCTGCGCCCGCGGCGCGGCGGCTGCGCTGTAGGCGGATATGCGTTCGGCGATCGCCGGCACCGGCCTGGCCTCGCGCAGTGCCTGCGCAAAAGGCGCGGGTTCGGCGGCGATGATGGCGGCCTTCAGCGCGGCGTCGCTGCGCTCGTTGAAGACGGGCAGATTGCGGTGCGTGGTGCGGGCGCGGTCCACTTCGCCGGTGGCCGGGTCGATGACCAGATCGGCCACGCTCACGCCGCGGCCCAGCGCGGTGGCCTGCATGATGGGCCGGCCGTCGACCACGCAGCGGTAGCCCTGGTGGGTGTGGGCAGAGAAGATCACGTCCACGTCCTGCGTCAGGCGCCTGGCGATCTCGAAGATGGCACCACGCGGCTTGGGGCAGCCGGCATCGTTCCACTCCAGCGGCAGGCCCGGCGTGCCCGTCTCGCCACCTTCGTGGATCACCGCCACCAGGGCCTGAATGCCCTGCGCCCTGAGCCGTGCGGCTTCGGCGTTGATGGCGCTGGCTTCGTCTGTGAATCTCAGACCCGCCACTCCCGAGGGCACGACGATGCTCGGCGTGATGCGGGTCACCGCACCGATGAAGCCGATGCGCACGCCGCCCAGGCTGCGCACCACCGATGCCGGGAACAGCGTCTGGCCGTCGGTGGTCAGCACGTTGGCAGCAAACAGAGGGAACCTGGCGCCTGCGTGCGGGCCCAGCGCACAGCTCACGAACAGCCCGTCGGGCCGGGGCGGCTGGCAGCCGCCGCGCAGGACGCGCAGCAGTTCGTCCTTGCCGGCGTCAAACTCGTGGTTGCCGGGGATGGCGATGTCCACACCCATCGCATTGGCCACGTCGATGGTGGACTCATGCAGGAACAGCGCCGACACCAGCGGCGTGCCGCCGATCAGGTCGCCGCTGCTGATGACCAGACTGTGGGGCGCACCAGCACGCAGCGCGTTGACCGTGCCGGCCAGATAGGCGCCACCACCTGCTGCCAGGCGCAGCGCGCGGTCGGGTTTGGCCGGATCGGGCCAGGGCAGCGTCAGTCCGCTGGTTTCCAGGTTGCCGTGGAAGTCGTTGAAGGCGATCAGGCGCACCGTCACCGGCGCCCGCGGCGTTGGCGTGCCGGCGCAGCCGGCCAGCCACGCCAGGCCAGCCAGTGCTGCGGCCAGCAGACTGGGTTTGAAAAATCGTCGCATGGGCTATCCCTCCTGTTCAGTAGCTTGCGCCCGGTGCCGGCCGCTGGCCACCGCCGAGCACGGCTTCGATGTCGGCCAGTATGCCGCTGGCACCGACGCGAAAACGCTGCGGCGTCAGCGCCTGAGCTCCCAGCAGCTCGGCCGTGAGCGCGATGTAGACGGCCGCGTCGGTCACGCTGCGGATGCCGCCGCTGGGCTTGAAGCCGACCCGATCGCGCGCCAAGGCATCGTCGGCAATGGCTTGCAGCAGCAGCCGGGCGGCCTGTGGCGTGGCGCTTTGTGCGGTCTTGCCGGTGCTGGTCTTGAGGAAATCCGCTCCGGCATCCAGTGCGATGCGGCAGGCGCGGCCGATCAGCGCCGGGTCCTGCAGTGCTCCGGTTTCCAGGATCACCTTCAGCGTCAGCCCTTCGCTGGCGCGCCGTACGGCCGTGAGCAGGGTCGGCGCAGCGGTGAGG
>WBZP01003614.1_pt1 | contig 16620 bp, 15 predicted proteins | sample 5204301 | NCBI WGS metagenome assembly WBZP01 (sample SAMN12412401, study PRJNA552823) | activated sludge metagenome | isolation source: activated sludge from nitrification reactor of wastewater treatment plant... | place: USA: Pennsylvania | collected 2017
CCGCGCTCGCCCGACGATTCCAGCCAGGACCAGCGATGCAGCCATTTCTGGGTACGGCAGGGCGGCACATGGCAGCCGAACACCGGCCGCGCAACCTCGAAGCCAAGCAGCTGCAGCCAGTCCTTGGTGCGCGTTGCGGAAAGGTATTGCCCCTGCCAGGGGAACATGCCGCCGGTACCCGGAAGGCGCCGGCGCAGGCCCCAGAGGGAATATGGATTGAAGCCGGTGAGCACGATCTGCCCCTCCGGGATCAGGATGCGCTCGACTTCGCGCAGGATCTGGTGCGGATCGTCGTAGAACTCCAACACGTGCGGCATCACCACGAGATCGATGCTGTTCGCGGCGAACGGCAACTGGCGCAGGTCGCAATGCACATCGACACCGGCAATGCGACCGGGGCTGCCTGCCTTCTGGCGGAACGGGATGCGGTTCTCGCGCAGCAGGTCGAGTTCGGGCATGCCGAGCTGCAGTGCGTTGTAGCCGAAGATGTCGGCCACGATGCCGTCGATGCGTGCGCTTTCCCAGCCGAGCACATGGCGGCCTGGCGGGGATTCGAGCCAGCGTTCCAGCCCGGGAATTGACATTGCGCTTGCTTCTCCGACAATACGGCGATGACTGCCATCGCCTCATCCATCAATGTGCCTGCCGGTTTTGACGTCGTCGCCATTCCGGCATTCCGTGATAACTACATCTGGCTGCTGCGTCGCGGCGCCAGTGCCGTCGTCGTCGATCCTGGCGATGCCGCACCGGTCGCGACCATGCTTGAGCGGGAAGGGCTGCGGCTGGTCGCGATCCTGATCACGCATCACCACGCCGACCATCAGGGCGGTGTCAGCGACCTGGTGGCACGCGCCGGAGGCCACCCGGTGGCGGTCTACGGACCGGCTGCCGAGTCTATCACAGGCCTCACGCATGCCCTGACAGGCGGCGAACAGGTCCGCATACCCGAGATCGATGCAGTGTTCACGGTACTCGCCGTGCCCGGCCATACGATCGGCCATCTGGCGTATGTCAGCGGTCGGCGACTCTTCTGCGGCGATACCCTGTTCGGTGCCGGCTGCGGTCGCCTGTTCGAGGGCACGCCGGCGCAGATGTTCGCGTCGCTGGAAGTGATCGCGGCCTTGCCGGACGATACCGAGGTCCACTGCGCCCACGAGTACACAGAGATGAACCTGCGCTTCGCGCAGGCCGTCGAGCCGGAGAACCCGGCGGTACGGGATCGGGTCGCCATGGCCAGGGGGCTGCGTGAGGCGGGGAGGTCTACCGTGCCATCAACGCTGGCGCTCGAGCGGGCAACCAATCCTTTCCTGCGCTGCCGGGAGCCGGCGGTGCTGGCGGCAGCACTTGGCCGGGGGTGTCCGACGGCCGATCCGGTCAGCGTGTTTGCCGCCATCCGCGCCTGGCGCAACGAGTTCTGACAGCCGGCCGGGCTGCCGGCGCGATGCTTCAGTCAGCCGCCGGTTCCTGCGGGGCAGGGGGCGGCGGCGTACTGCCGGTGCGGGAAGCGGCCGCAGCGGACCAGACCTTGCTCAGCGTGTCGAGGACCTTCGCGGTGTTGAACGGTTTCACGATGAAGCTGGCGGCGCCGCCCTGGATCGACTCCTGCACGTTCTCGACGCTGGGATTGCCGGTGATCATCACGACGACCGTCTCCGGGCGCGCCTGCTTGATCGCCTGCAGCGCTTCCAGCCCGTCCATCTCCGGCATCATCACATCAAGGCAGACGATGTCCGGCGTCAGGCGCTGCGCAGCTTCCACTGCCTGCAGGCCGTTGCGGGCCTCGCCGACGACCTGGTAATCCTCGTTGCGCAGCATGCCGCGCAGGAGGGTTCGCATCAGGTCATTGTCGTCAACGATGAGGATTTTCGGCAGGTACTTGCTCATGATGTCTTGCTCGTGTTCGGCTCAGGCATCCAACGTTTCAGTGGCTTGCGCGAGGCATGTACGGTTGCGGCCGGCACTCTTGGCTTCGTAGAGGGCGCGGTCCGCGGCCTTGAGCAACTGCTTCGGGTCTGCTTCAGGCATGGCAATGCCGGAAGCGACGCCGAAACTCGCGGTCATGCGCTTGTTCGGGTTGGTCGGGTGCGCAATCCCGAGGTCCTCGATGGCCTGCCGCATGCGTTCGGCGACCACCTGCGCACCACTCAGCGAGGTTTCCGGCAGGATCACCGAGAACTCCTCGCCACCGTAGCGGGCAACGAGGTCGCCGCCACGGTCCATTGATTGCGCGAGTGTCTGTGCCACCGCCTTCAGGCCGTCGTCACCAGCCTGATGGCCGAGATGATCGTTGTAATCCTTGAAATGATCGACATCGCACATGATCACCGAGAATTCCGTTCCCTGGCGCATTGAACGACGCCACTCGCGGTTCAGCGTTTCCTCGAAATGACGTCGGTTGGTGATGCCGGTGAGGCCGTCGAGCGATGTCAGGCGGCGCAGTTCCTGGTTGGCGGTGTCGAGCTTGCGGGTCAGCACCAGCAGCGAGTAGCGCATCTGGATGATGCGCTGCATGGCGCGGATCTTGGCGCCGAGGACGACGTCGCTGACCGGCTTGTGGATGTAATCGTCGCCGCCGGCCGCGATGCCGGCTTCGAGATCCTCGTCCTTGGTCATCGAGGTGAGGAAGATGATCGGCGTCCAGTCCCCCGGCTGCTCGATCTGCCGCAGGCGGCGGGCGACTTCGAAGCCGTCGATGTCCGGCAGCACGATGTCGAGCAGGACCATGTCCGGCCGCTCGGAAAGGAACAGGTCGACGGCCTCGGTTCCCGTCGCTGCCGGTACCGGCGTGATCCCCATCCGCTCCAGGTAATGGGTGATGATCTGCATCGACGCGCGGCTGTCTTCGACGACGAGGGTTTTCATAGGGTGCAACGAATGCAGGATTGTTCAATGCATCGATTGTAGCCGATCTTCCTGCCCGGGAAGCGAGGTTTGGCCGGCTTTCCGATGGCGGCCGCGGTGGCCGACATGGTAAATTCATGGAATCCCGGAACACCCCTCCGACAACGTACAGAACATCAAGGTGCGGCCATGCTCCAGAAACTCAAAAAGATAGATCCCGCGGCCATTGCCAGCGACCCGCGTACCCGGCGCTGGGGTAAGCGTTTCGCCATCTTCATGACCGTCATCGGCGTCCTCGGCTTCCTGGTGGTGCCTCCCGTCCTCAAATCGGTGCTGCTCTCGAAACTTGGCGAGGCGCTGCACCGCGACGTTGCCATCGACTCGATCAGCCTCAACCCTTATACCCTCACGCTGAGCGTCTCCGGCGTCTCCGTGCGTGACCGCGTTGACGGCAAGCCGGGCGACGAGGTCTTCGGCTTCGACAAGCTGACGGTCAATGCGGAACTGGCCTCGATCGCCGTTGCCGGCATCGTCGTCAAGGAAATCGAACTTGTCGGCCCGCGCGCAAAGCTGGTGCGCCTGCCGGATAACCGCTACAACATCTCCGACCTCATCCCGCCGGCGGACGAGAAGAAGCCCGAGGAAAAATCCGGCCTGCCGCGCTTTTCGGTCAGCAACATCCAGATCCGTGGCGGCAAGCTGAGCTTCGACGACCGGCCCGAGGGCGTCCAGCACGAGATCGCCGACGTGAACGTACGCATCCCCTTCCTGTCGACGCTTTCCTATTACTCGGATACCTACGTCGAACCGCATTTCTCGGCAAACATCAATGGTGCCCCGCTCGTTCTCAACGGCAAGAGCCGCCCCTTCGACGATTCACTCGAGAGCGAGCTGGTGCTCGATCTCGACAACCTGCAGCTGGCGAAGTACCTCTCCTATTCGCCGGTCGACCTGCCGATCAAGGTGCTCTCCGGCGCGCTGGAGGGTGACCTCCGCTTCCGCTTCCTGCAGACGAAAGGGCAGCCGTCGACGCTGTCGCTGGGTGGCAAGCTTGCGCTCAAGGACCTCAAGGTGACCGAGGCTGGCGGCGCGCCGCTGATCGGGCTGAAGCGGCTCGAAGTCGCACTGCGCGACGCCGATCTGCTGAAGCTGGCAATCGGCATCGAGCGGGTTGCGCTCGAGTCGCCGGAAATCGATGTCCGCATCGACAGGCAGGGCGTCGTCAACTGGCTGGGGCTGCTGCCGCCGGCCAAGGCCGATACGACCCCGAAGAAGGCCGATCCGAACGCGCCGACGCTGCAACTGCTCGTCGAGGCCGTCGCCATCAAGGAGGGAACGGTCAATCTGCTCGACCAGTCGACGGCCATCGAACAGAAGGGCTCGGTCCGCGACATCAACATCGAGCTGAACGATTTCGACAGCAGCGGCCAGAAGCCGCTGGGGTTCGCAGCCAGCTGGAAGGTCGATGCCGGCGACAGGCTGCAGGTTGACCAGGTGGCCATCAAGGATGGCCGCGCCGATCTGAAGAAGCGCGAGATCGTCGTCGGTGAAATCGCCACGCTCGGCGCTCGCGCCCGTATGACGCGGCATCGCGACGGCACGCTGCAGTGGTTCAAGGCCCCTGCGCTGCGGGCAGCCAAGGCGGCCGCGAAGGAAGCCGACGTGCCGTGGCTGGTCACGATCGATCGTACCCGGATCGAGAACCAGAGCGTGCAGTTCGAGGACCGGAGCTTCTCGCCAGCCGCGACCCAGACCGTCGAAATCGTCTCCCTGCTGGCGGAGAACGTCTCCACGAAACCCGAGAGCGAAGCGAAGCTGGCGCTCAGGATGCGCGTCAACAAGAAGGGCGAACTCGCCGTCGAAGGCACGGTAAAGCCGATGCTGCCGCAGGGTGAGCTGCGCCTCGACGTGCGCGACATCGAGTTGCTGCCGATGCAGCCGTATTTCAGCGAATTCCTCAACATCACCGTCACCCGCGGCCAGATTGCCGCCAAGGGAACGGTCAGTCTGAATCCTGCGAAGGAGGGCGTCGCTGCCGGCTACAAAGGCGACCTCACGCTCGGCAACTTCCACACCGTCGACAAGGCGAACTCGGCCGACTTCCTCAAGTGGAAGTCCTTCTATTTCGGAAACATCGACGTCCGCACGCAGCCGCTCAACATCGCGGTCGGCGAGGTGGCGCTGTCCGATTTCTATGCGCGGGTGATCATCAGCCCCGAAGGCAAGCTGAACCTGACGCAGATCGCCCGCAAGGACGGCAAGGATGAAAAGGGGGCTGAGAACCCCGCCGGCAAGGCTGGCGAAGCGGCCGCCGAGAAGCCGGCAGCACCCGCCGCAGAAGCATCGGCCGATGCCGCAAAGCCGGCGGAAGCGCCCGTGGCGGCAGCGAAGCCGGCGAAGGAAGTGGTGCCGATCAAGATCGGCAAGGTCACCCTGCAGGGCGGCAACATCGCGATCACCGACAACTTCATCAAGCCCAATTATTCGGCCAACCTGACCAAGATCGGCGGCCGCGTCACCGGGCTGTCGTCCACCGAAGGCTCGATGGCCGATCTCGAACTGCGCGGCAGCTACGACGGCCTGGCGCCGGTGAACATCACCGCCAAGCTCAACCCCTTCGCCGCCAAGAGCTATCTCGATCTTGACGCGGAAGTGAAGGGCATCGAGATGACCGGCTTTTCCACGTACTCGGGCCGCTACGCCGGTTATGCGATCGAGCGCGGCAAGCTGTCGCTCTTCCTCAAGTACCGGATCGACAACAACCAGCTTTCGGCCGACAACCGCGTTTTCCTCGACCAGCTCACCTTCGGCGACGAGGTCGACAGCCCCGAGGCGACCAAGCTGCCGGTGCGGCTGGCGGTATCGCTGCTGCAGAACCGCAAGGGCGAGATCGACATCAACCTGCCCATTTCCGGCTCGCTCGACGATCCGCAGTTCAGTGTCGGCGGCATCATCGTGCAGGTCATCCTCAACGTCTTCACCAAGGCGATCACCTCGCCCTTCGCGCTGATCGGCTCCCTCTTCGGCGGCGGCGAGGAACTGTCGTATGTCGAATTCGACTACGGCTACTCGACGATCTCCGCCAAGATGAAGGAACGCCTGCAGACCATCGCCAAGGTACTCGAGGACCGCCCGGCGATCCGCATCGAGCTCGCCGGCCGCATCGACGCCGAGCGCGACCGCGAGGGCCTCAAGCGCGCCCTCATGGAACGCCGCGTCAAGGCGCAGCGCCTGGAGGAACTGGTCAAGGCGGGTACCGAGGCCGGCTCGCTCGACGACATCGAGATCCCGGCCAAGGATTACCCGAAGTATCTCGAGCGCGCCTACAAGGCCGAGAAGTTCCCGAAGCCGCGCAACCTCATCGGCCTCGTCAAGGACCTGCCGGTCGACGAAATGGAAAAGCTGATGATGGCCAACATGAAGGCCGACGACGAAGCGCTGCGTGAGCTCGCCGACCGCCGCGCCAAGGCCGCCGGCCAATGGCTGGAGCGTGATGGCAAGGTGGCGGCCGAGCGCGTCTTCCTGCTCAAGCCCAACCTCACGGCGAAGGACGGCCCGCAGGCCGAGAAGGCCAGCGAGGCGCGCGTCGATTTTTCGCTGAAGTAAGGCTACGAACGAGCGATGAACGAAACACTGATCTACCTGCTGCTTTTCCTCGCCACGCTGGCGGTCCTGCTGCAGGGCGTCGTGCTGCTGCGTGGCCGCCCGGACGGCAAGCTGGAACAGCTCGAGGCACGCTTCACGGCGCTCGATGCCGCGCTCGAGCGGCAGGAGCGCGAGCTGCGTGGCGAACTCGGCCGCCTGCGCAGCGAAGCGCAGGAAACCGCGCGCGGCGACCGCGCCGAGCAGGCGCAGGCCCTCGAACGGTTCGGCCAGGGCCTGGCCGGTCAGGTCGGCCTGCTCGGCACGCTGCAGGCGCAGCAGTTCGAGGCCTTCGGCCAGCACCTCAACCGCCTGACGCAGAGTTTCGACGCCCGCGTCGAGCAGTTGCGCCTCACCGTCGAAACGCGCCTCGGCGCCATCCAGACCGAGAACGCCGCCAAGCTCGAGGAGATGCGCAAGACCGTCGACGAGAAGCTGCACGCCACGCTGGAGCAGCGCCTCGGCGAATCCTTCAAGCTTGTCTCCGAACGGCTGGAACAGGTGCATCGCGGCCTCGGCGAGATGCAGACGCTGGCTGCCGGTGTCGGCGACCTCAAGAAGGTGCTGACCAACGTCAAGACGCGCGGCACCTGGGGCGAGGTGCAGCTCGCCAACCTGCTCGAACAGGTGCTCACCGCCGAGCAGTACGCCGAGAACGTTGCCACGCGGCCGAAGAGCGCCGATCGCGTCGAGTTCGCCATCCGCCTCCCGGGGCGCGAGGATGGGGCGCCGGTATGGCTGCCGATCGACGCCAAGTTCCCGGTCGAGGATTACCAGAAGCTGGTCGAGGCGCAGGAACGCGCCGACGTCATCGCCGTCGAGGCGGCTGCCAAGGCACTGGAAACGCGACTCAAGGACGAAGCGAGGACGATCCGCGAGAAGTACATCGAGCCGCCGTACACCACGGACTTCGCCATCCTCTACCTGCCCACCGAGGGCCTCTACGCCGAGGCGCTGCGCCGGCCGGGGCTGGTCGAGGCGCTGCAGCGCGACCAGCGCGTTTCGATTGCCGGCCCGACGACCCTGGCTGCCATGCTCAACAGCCTGCAGATGGGCTTCCGCACCCTTGCCATCGAAAAACGCTCGAGCGAGGTCTGGGCCGTGCTCGGCGCGATCAAGACCGAGTTCGGCAAGTTCGGCGAGGCGCTCGCCCACACGCGGAAGAAGCTGCAGGAAGCCAGCAACTCCATCGACAAGGCCGAGGTGCGCACCCGCGCCGTCACACGCAAGCTCAAGGATGTCGAGGCGCTGCCGGTGCCCGAGGCGGTCGCGCTGCTCGGCGACGACCTTCCCGGCGAAGACGACGAGGGCGCCTGATGCCGGCACTGCCGGAAGCCGAGCGCACCCGGCTGCAGGCGGCCTATCGCGCCACCACCTATCGCATCCACGCACCGGCCGGCGACATCGACCTGCATCTCGATGAACCATCGCCACCGCTCGCCGCACTGCTCCGTAGCGCAGGCGTTGCACACTGGGCGATCCTCACCGCCTGCAACCCCGCCTCACAACTACAGGATCCGGCCGCCAATGCCGAGGCACAGGCGCGCCTGCAGCAATGGCTGGATGCCCGGGGCTACCGCTGGCTGGCCGGGGAAAATCGCGCCAACGCCGGCGACTGGCCCCAGGAGGCAAGCTTCGCCGTGCTCGGCCTGCCCGTGGCGGCTGCGCGGCAATGCGGCGCAAGCTTCGGGCAGAACGCAGTCGTCATCGGTGACAGTGAGGCGACCCCGCGCCTGCTATGGCGCCGTTAGCGCTGGCGGAACAAGCACCGGGGCGCAGTCATCATGATGTTCGGAACGGACAACGACATCGGAGGGACAGCGATTCAGCCGCTGTCACGAGAATACCGTGCCCTGTCGCTGATTCGCTTTCCCGGATCCGTGAATGGTCGAGGAAGGGCAGGGAATGCCTCAGGCAACGGCGATGACCAGCACGCCAAAGCCCGTAAAGGCAAGGCCGGGCAGTAGCCACAGCAAGCCCGCGTAGGGCGGCGCGTGTTCGAGGATGAGGTGCGTCGGCGCCTCCGGATCGATGAACGCCGGATGCCGCTCACCGACGCAATAGACGGCAGCCTGTCGCTCCGCCTGTGCGCGGTCGGCCGCGGCGATGGTGTATTGCGCAGAATGCATTTCGTCCCTGAATCGGTAACGGAAGGTGAGCCGGCAGGCGTGCGAGGTGCGCTGCGTGGCGCCGTCGTCGGCATAGGGCAGTTGCTGCACGGTGGTCACCGCCTCTGCGGCAACGAGTTCCGCCTCGATGGCCGGCCAGCCTCGGCTGGCGAGATCGCGCCGCAGGCGCCGGATGGCGATGGGCACGAACACCAGCCCGATCAGCACGAAGGCGAGGCCGACGGCGATCATCAGGGCATTGCCGCTCACCGGATGGGCTCCCGGCTGGGCGGCACGCCGCTATGCCGGAGGTCGACGTTCACTACGCATGCCGCTGCGGCAGCCATTTCCATGCCGGACAGGGCGTGCGGTGGAAAGATCGATTTGAGAGGCATGGGCCTTGAGTATCGATTGTAGAGACACTTGAATGTACTACAGCACGCTTACTGCTTCTCGGCTGACCACAAAAACCAAAAACCCGCCGGGAACAACGGGCGGGTTTTCTGTTTTCGGAGGTCGCTGATCAGCGCGTGATCGGCCGGTAGCGGATCCGTTTCGGCTTCGCCCCTTCTTCGCCCAGACGCTTGCGCTTGTCCTCTTCGTATTCCTGATAGTTGCCGGTGTAGAAGCTCCACTGCGAATCGCCTTCGCAGGCGAGGATGTGGGTACAGATGCGATCGAGGAACCAGCGGTCGTGCGAGATGATGAGCGCGCTGCCGGCGAATTCGAGCAGCGCGTCTTCCAGCGCACGCAGGGTTTCCACGTCGAGGTCGTTCGACGGTTCGTCGAGCAGCAGGACGTTGCCGCCGGTCATCAGCGTCTTGGCCAGGTGCAGGCGGCCGCGTTCGCCGCCGGAGAGCTTGCCGACCACCTTCTGCTGGTCGCCACCCTTGAAGTTGAAGCGGCCGATGTAGGCGCGGCTGGGCATCTCGAACTTGCCGATCTGCAGGATGTCGCTGCCCTGCGCCAGTTCGTCGAACACCGTCTTCTCGCTGGAGAGGTTCTCGCGGCTCTGGTCCACGTAGGCCATCTTCACCGTCTGGCCGATGATGACTTCGCCCGAATCCGGCTTTTCCTGGCCGGTGATCATGCGGAAGAGGGTGGACTTACCGGCGCCGTTCGGGCCGATGATGCCGACGATGGCGCCGGCCGGGATGTTGAACGACAGGTTGTCGATGAGCAGGCGGTCGCCGAAGGCCTTGGAGACGCCGTTGAACTCGATGACCTTGTCGCCGAGGCGCTCGGCGACGGGGATGAACATTTCCTGCGTCTCGTTGCGCTTCTGGTATTCGAAGCTCGACATCTCCTCGTAGCGGGCAAGACGCGCCTTGCTCTTGGCCTGACGGGCCTTCGGGTTCTGACGCACCCATTCCAGTTCCTGCTTCATCGCCTTCATGTGGGCGTCGACCTGCTTGTTCTCGGTCTCCAGGCGGGCTTCCTTCTGCTCCAGCCAGCTGGAGTAGTTGCCCTTCCACGGGATGCCGTGGCCGCGGTCGAGTTCAAGAATCCATTCGGCGGCATTGTCGAGGAAGTAGCGGTCGTGGGTGACGGCGACGACGGTGCCGGGGAAGCGGACGAGGAACTGCTCCAGCCACTCCACCGACTCGGCGTCGAGGTGGTTGGTCGGTTCGTCGAGCAGCAGCATGTCGGGCTTGGAGAGCAGCAGCTTGCACAGCGCCACGCGGCGCTTTTCACCGCCGGAGAGCTTGCCGATGTTGGCGTCCCAGTCCGGCAGGCGCAGCGCGTCGGCAGCGATTTCCATCTGGTGTTCGGTGTCGGAGCCGGCGGTGGCGATGATCGCTTCCAGCCGCGCCTGTTCCTCGGCCAGCTTGTCGAAATCGGCATCTTCCTCGGCGTAGGCGGCGTACACGGCCTCCAGCTTGGCCTGGGCTTCCATCACCTCGCCCATGGCGCTTTCGACTTCCTGGCGCACGGTCTTTTCGGCGTCGAGCACGGGTTCCTGCGGCAGGTAGCCGATCTTGATGTTCGGCAGGTGCTGCACTTCGCCTTCGTATTCCTTGTCCACACCGGCCATGATGCGCAGCACGGTGGATTTGCCGGAACCGTTGAGGCCGAGCAGGCCGATCTTGGCGCCGGGGAAAAAGGAGAGGGAGATGTCCTTGATGATCTGCCGCTTGGGCGGGACGACCTTGCTCACGCGGAGCATCGACATTACGTATTGGGCCATGGCGTTCGAGAGGTGATGTGAATACGGAAAACCGGTGATGCAGCGCGTATTGCAAAGTGCGCTGCGAAGGGCGCAATTCTAGCCGACTTGGGGGCTTCGGCGCTTGCCTGCGCGCAGCAGGGCAATGCCCATGCCGCCTGCCGCGAACAGCCAGAGCGCCGCGGGCAGCGGCAGGGCTGCCTCGGCAAGGCCGGCAGCGTTGAGCGAGATGCGCGCCACGGTGGCCAGCGCCAGCATGGCGAACAGGCCGCCGAGCATGGCGGCGCTGTCCGGCGCCGGCAGGTAGCGCTCGGCAAGGGCGAAGGCCTTGCACAGCGCCAGCCCCCAGCCAATGCCGCCGAGCACTTGCGCCAGGGGCAGCATGGCGGCGCTCGTGGTCGTGCCGAAGAGCAGGGCTGCCGCGGCGGCGATCAGGGCGCCAGCGGCGAAGACGCCTTCGGCCGGCCAGCGCCTGGTGGTAGCCGAGGCCAGCACGCTGCCGCCGGCGACGCCCAGCCAGAACATGGGCATCAGCCAGTGCAGGTCGCCGGGGCCGTAGTGCCTGAGGTAGGCCGACGCAGCGCCGAGGTTGAAGAAGATCTGGAAGCCGAGCGCGGCAGCGAGCAGCAGGGCAAAGAAGGCGGGGGCCGGCAGGGCGGGCAGCGGGGCGATCGTTTCGCCGGCATCGGCCTTCAGCCCGGCGGCCCGCTCGGCCGCGGCCAATGGCAGCACCAGCGCCGCCAGTGCCAGGCTGGAGAGGGCGAAGGGCAGGGCCGGGTCGAGCGGTTTCAGTTGCGCGCCCAGCCACGGCGCGATCATGCCGGCGCCGGCCATGCCCAGCGTCATCATGCCCGCCAGTGCGGCCTTTCCGGGCGTGGCAGCGTGGCGCGAGAGCAGTGCATAGAGCGGTGCGCGCAGCGCCGAGGAGGTGATGACCCAGATCACCGTCAGTGCCAGCAGCAGCGGCGCCGTAGCCGCCATCTGCGGCAGGAGCAGGAAGGCGAGGCAGGAAACAAGGCTGACCCCGAGCACGAGCGGCGCGATTCGCCCGTAGCGCTGCATGCCGCGCGCAGCGGCGATGCCGAAGGCGAGATCGAAGATCGCCATGAGCACCTGGTCGGCGATGACGATGCGCGGCAGCCAGGCCTTGTCGATGCCGGCCCGCAGCAGCAGCTCGGGCAGGAAGACGATGTAGATCGTCCAGGTCGAAACGAACACGAACTGGACGACGGCGAGGTAGAGGGCGCGGGGGCCGGCGGTGGACATGGGCCGATTATAGGGAACGGCCGTCTGAAAGCCAGCCTGCGGAGCCGGCTCAGAGCGGGTTGCCGTCCTTCTTCTTGAGCGCGTTCCGGCTGTAGTTCTTGAAAACATAGCGGGCGTCGACGCCGGCGCGTTCCAGCGTGCAGATCGTCGGGTCGTCGTCGTGGCCGCTGAAATACTCGTCTTCCTGTGCGGCCATGACCATGCGGATCGCCTCGTCGTCCTCGACGGTGTAGATCTCGGTGATCTGCGTGGTGACTTCGTCGAGGTGCTCCTCGTAGCTCATGTGCGGTTTCTTCTTGGCCATGTTCATTCCTTGTCGCGCCAGTTTTCGAGGGTTTCTTCCTTGTGCCAGTCGCGCAGCGTGTCCGGACGTGGCGGCAGGGGTGTGCGCTGCTGGTGGCGGTCGCGCAGCAGCGGTAGCGCGCCGCTGAGGATGACAACGATGCAGACGATGACGGCGATCCAGATCTCGCTCATCGCTATCGGTCGCGATCGAGCGTGATCAGCAGGGCGCCCTCGTCCGGCTTGTCGCCGACCTCGATGTGCACCGAGCGCACGGTGCCGGCCCAGGGCGTTGGAATGTCGAGGGCGACCTTGCCGGTTTCGATGCTGATGATGTTGTCCTCGCAATCGATGTGGTCGCCGGGATTGACGAAAACCTCGAGTACGAAGATGTCGCCGCTGGCGCAGGAGCCGCAGCTGCTCCAGCACTCGGGGTACTTCGGCATGCGGATTTCCGAAACGGCGGCGGGGGCCGCGGTGGTGCTCATCAGCGGCGGATGCTTTCGTCGAGCTGGATGTCCACCATGAGGTCGTTCGAGAGGCGCTCAAGATCTGCGATCAGGGCCAGTGCGTCGAGCGTGGCGGCACCGGTCAGTTCGGCACTGGCGTGGAACAGGATGTCGGCCGACATCGGCGCGCTCGCCGTATGCGTGTTCAGTTCCTCGACGTTGACCGCATGGCGGGCGAGCACCTGCGAAACCTCGCGGACGATGCCGATCCGGTCATGGCCGACCAGCGACAGCTTGAGGCGGCGATGGCCCTCGGCAGCGACCGGACTGCCTGCGCTTTCGGCACTGACGCGAAGGCCGTCGAGCGTCGTGAGTGCCGCCTTGAGTGCGTCGACATGGTCAGCCGGAACATCGATGCGGACAATCCCGGCGAACTTGCCGGCAAGTTGCGCCATCGACGATTCGAGCCAGTTGCCCTGGTTGGCGGCGATCGTCGTGGCGAGTTGCTCGACGAGTCCCGGACGATCATTGCCGATGACGGTGAGGACGAGGGTTTCGGACATGGCGCGCTCCTGCTTTCTGGAAGGCGAGATTGTATCGCGCTGGATGGCCAAATATGCGTTGCCGTGGGAGGCGGACGGATGCCGGTCACCGACGCTGTGCGGCGCCGAAAGCGTTTGCAGGTCTTCCGGCGAGTTACGGTGCAGGGCGTGCTGGTGAAAAAAAGGGCGCCGCGGGCACAGGCGGAGGAGAGTGCGCTGCCCGCGACGCCAGGGAGAATGGGAAGGTGCTGCGCCGGTCAGCTCATCGCTGTCTTGACGCTGGTCAGTACTTCAGGGCGAGGCCGTGCGGCTGGCAGTTCCTCCTCGGCGAGCGAGCGGATCTCGCCGGAAATCTGGCCGCCTTCCTCGATCAGCATCTTGCCGTAGCGCACCTTTCCGCTGACCTTGCCGGTCGCGTGGATGAGCAGTTGGCTGCGCGCCGTCAGTTCGCCTTCGAAATGGCCATGAATCTCCGCAATGTCGATGCTGACCTTGCCGGCATAGATGCCGTGCTCGGCGATGCGGATGACGCGGCTGTCCATCGTTGCCTCGACCCGCCCTTCGACGACAAGGGTGTCGCAATCGAGAATTTCGGCGCTTTTAAGCTTCACGTCGGGGCCGACGATCAGGCGACTGCCGCTCTCGGTGACCGCCGGTGCTGGCGGCGGCGCGGTGCCGGCCATGTTGGCGGTGTCGCTCGGGCGGGTCGTTGCCTGGGCCGGTGAAGGCGGCCGGCTGGTGCCGGTTGGCGCCGTGTTCTGTGGCAGGGTGGCGGTCGTGGCGCCTGCACTCGGTTTGCTGAAGGGGTTGTTCGTCTTGTTGAACATCAGGAGGACTCCTTGGTTGGTCGTCCGATGTCCTATTCAATCTCCGTGCCAGCACCGGAATTCAATATGAAAAGCGTTTCAAAGCAATAGTTTGGATCGGTATCGTGGATACTGCCGCGCTTGAGCAGCAGTGCCGGGTGCGTAGCCCGTGAGCTACGGTACCTGCCCGGAATTTCTTCAGCTTGTTGATTTGTTTGTGATTTATAGTGTCGCCAATGCCCGACAGTTTGCGGGCGCCTGCGCTACCTGCTTACAGTGCGCAGCAGTTTCCATTGCCTGACGCATTTTCCATTCCGACGAGCCAACGACGCCTGATGCGCCGACTTTCCTTTCGCCTGACCCTGCTTCTGGGCTTTTTGCTGGTGTCGCTGCTGCTTGGTGCCGCGGCCTGGCGCGGGCTGCGCGTGCTCGACGAATTCGCCGAGCGCAGTCGTGCCGGCGCGGCACAGGCGGTCCAGATTACGGCTGACATCGGGCAGCTGGCAGAGCGCAGCGTCGATCTGGAGCGCAGCGCGCGCCAGTACCTTGTGCTGCAGGAGCCGCAGTTGCTGGAGCGATACGCGGCGACGATGGCACTGGCTGCGCAGCATCTGGATCGCGTTGGCAAGCTGGGGATCGCAACGATCAGTGTGGCGGCCGACGGCTGGCGGCAGGCAGCTCAGGCGGCTGCCACCGCCTTGCCGCGCAATGAAGGCGATGTTGCACTGGCCGCCCTGGCGGAACTGGGGGTGCGTAATGCGCGCCTGGCCGACGCTGGCCGGCAATGGATCGATGCGCACAACGCGGCCCTGCTGGACGAACTGGAACGAAACCGGCGTACGCTCGCGATGCAGGTACTTGCAGCCGTCGCGGCAGCACTGGCGATCGCGCTGCTGATCGGCTGGTGGCTGGCCCGGCCCGTGATTGCGCTGGAGGCGGCGATCCGCCGCCTGGGGGCAGGGCAGTTCGAGGCGCCGATCGAAATTCGCGGTCCGGATGACCTGCAGCGTCTCGGCCAGCGTCTCGACTGGCTGCGTCAGCGTCTTGCCGACCTCGAAGCCGACCGTGTGCGCGTCCTGCGCCATGTCTCGCACGAGTTGAAGACGCCATTGGCGGCAATGTGCGAGGGCGTGGCGCTCCTGCAGGAACAGGTGATCGGCCCGCTGACGGCCGATCAGCGCGAGGTGGCGGTGATCCTGGAGCACAACACGCGGGCGCTGCAGCGCCAGATCGTCGATCTCCTCAACTACCACGCGACGGTGTTCGATGCCGGGCATCTCCGGCGCCTGCGCATCTTGCTGCCTGACCTCTTGCAGCAGGTCGCGGATGCCCAGCGCCTGCAGTCGCAGGCGCGATCGTTGAGCATCCGTGTCGAGGCGGAGCGCCGGCATGCCTGTCTCGACCCGGACAAGCTGGCGGTTGCTCTCGGCAATCTGCTCTCGAACGCGATTGCATTCAGCCCAGAGGGCGGCGAAATCGTGCTCGCGGCAACGATCGCGGACGGCATGCTGTATTTCGACTGCATCGATGACGGTCCCGGCGTTCCGGCCGCCGATGCCGAACGGATCTTCGATCCCTTCGTCCAGGGACCGGCGCGCCCGGAATCGGCACCGCCCGGCAGCGGTGTCGGCCTGTCGATCGTCCGCGAACTGATTGCCGCGCATGACGGCCGTGTCTATCTGCTTCCTCGCCTTCGTGGCGCCCATTTCCGCATGGAGCTTCCCCATGAATCCTGAGACTGACGCGATCAGCGATGCCGTCGCGCCCGGCGATCCCGGTTGCGTGACCGCTGCGGCGAAGTCCGGCAACGAGCTCTGCCGTCTGCTCATTCATCGCCTGTCGGAGCTGGAAGCGGACCGTGCGCGCGTACTGCGCCATCTGTCGCACGAACTGAAAACACCACTGGCGGCGCTGCGCGAGGGCGTGTCGCTGCTGCGCGACGAGGTCGTCGGGCCGCTGACCGCCGAGCAGCGGGAAGTTACCGGCATCCTGGAACAAAATACCGCGGTGCTGCAATGCCAGATCGAGGAACTGCTCAACTACCACGCGACGGTGCTGGATGCTGTGGTGGTGCAGCGTCGTCGCGTCGATCTCCGAGCCCTGCTGGAAGGCGTCGTGGCCTCGCATCGCCTGCAGCTGCAGGGGCAGAAGCTGAGCGTCACGATCGACTGCCATTGCGGGCAGGCCTGTCTCGATCCGGACAAGATGCGCGTCGCGCTTTCGAACCTGCTGTCGAACGCCATCGTCTATAGCCCGGTGGGTGGCGAGATCCGGTTTGCCGTCGCGCCCGTCGAGGGTAACAGGCTGTTCATCGATTGCATCGATGCCGGCCCCGGGGTTGCGCCGGCGGACATCGAACGTATCTTCGATCCCTTCGTGCAGGGTGGGCGACGGCCGGCGGCGGGCCAGCATGGCAGCGGGGTCGGCCTGTCGATCGTACGCGAGGTGGCTGCCGCACAGGGCGGACGGGTCTATTTGCTGCCGACACCGCAGGGTGCCCATTTCCGCATGGAGTTG
>WBZP01003615.1_pt1 | contig 16617 bp, 16 predicted proteins | sample 5204301 | NCBI WGS metagenome assembly WBZP01 (sample SAMN12412401, study PRJNA552823) | activated sludge metagenome | isolation source: activated sludge from nitrification reactor of wastewater treatment plant... | place: USA: Pennsylvania | collected 2017
CTGCCGGGCCATGCGGCCGGTCTCGAACGTGATGGTGTGGGTGCCGAATGCACCATTGTCGATGGTGGCGTCGGCGGTATGAATTGTAGAACCCTCCACGGGCCCTCCTTGTTCTTTCGAACACGGGTGCCCCGCACGGACGAGCGGTCATCGATCGAGGACGCCGGGACGAGCCCGGGATCCACCACCGAGGACCGGCGAAGTCCTGTCGCGAAACCCCGTGATGGTTGGGTTTGTATTCAGTTGTGCGGTACCAGGAGCACCACCGCTGTCAGCGGCGGATGCCCAGCCGCTCGATCAGGGCGCGATAGCGGTTGATGTCGGTGTCAGCCAGGTAGTTCAGCATGCGGCGACGCTGGCCCACCAGGAGCAACAGACCACGACGACTGTGGTGGTCGTGCTTGTGTTCCTTCAGATGTCCGGTCAGATCCGAGATGCGGCGCGTCAGAAGCGCGACCTGGACCTCAGGGCTGCCCGTGTCTCCGGGGTGGGTGGCGTACTCATCGATGACGGCCTGCTTGACGGTGGCATCCAAAGCCATGGCGATATCCTCCGGGCGCGATAGGCCCCGCCGACATGGCGGGGCATGAATGGGCACGAATCACCGGGCGCCCGCCCGATGACCGTCTTGGCCAGGGTAGCCGACGTCGTGCTCACGGCCCAAACTCCTGCGGCGAGTCCGCCGTTCGGCAGTTCATCGGCCGTGGCCCGACGGCGCTGTCGGATGGCTAGGCTCTTGTCGTCGGAAGCGCCGGGATCGACTATCGCACCGTGAACCGCCACCTCCGACTCGGGGCCGACAGCAAGCGGCCGGACAGGAGGATGACGCCAGGTGAGCAAGCGCCACACCGAGCGCGGCTTTGACCGCTTGGTCAACTTCAGCGACGCCGTCGTGGCGATCGCGATCACGTTGCTGGTTCTGCCGCTGACGGATCTGGCGGGGGATTCGGACAAGTACGATTCCGTCCTGCAACTCCTGGGCGAGCACAGCGGCGTCATGTCCGCATTCCTGATCTCGTTCGTGGTGCTCGCGAACTACTGGCTGATCCATCACCGGATATTCGAGTGGATCGTCGACTACGACATCACCCTGGCATGGCTGAACATCGGTTGGCTCCTGGCGATCGTGCTGATCCCATTTACCACCGAGGTCATCACCAACCTGGGATTCGGGCACGGATCCGGCTTGTTCTACTCGCTCAACCTGGCCCTGATCGGCTTGTTCCTCGCCCTGATCGGCTGGCACGTCCAACGGTCACCGGAACTTCAGGCACCGGACTTCGAACCCAATAGGATGCGGCTCCAGAAGTCGGTGATCTACGTCGCCTACTTCGTCGCGGTTGGCCTCTTCTCACTGGTGAACCCCGACCTGGCCTCGTGGGCGATGCTCGGGCTGATACCGCTGTCGTTGTTGCTCAAGGAGGACCGCAACTGACCTGGTCCGCGACACCGCCACCGCCTCCCCGGGTCACACGAGAGTCCGCCCGACACGGAGCCCCGCACTCGCAGGAAGCCGCGGTAAGAAATCAGGCGAGCAGGCGCTGCGCGGCCAACACGTCGCCGGACATGGCGTCGAGCAGGTCCTCGACCGATGCGAACGCCACCATCCCGCGGATGCGGGCCACAAAATCGACGGCGACGTGCTGGTCGTAGAGGTTCCACTCCCCCGGCTTCATCAAGAACACCTCGACGCGAGGCTCCGTGCCGCCGAAGGTCATGTTGGCACCGACCGAGATAGCGGCTGGGATCCGCCTCTCGCGGGCGGTGCCGGCGTCCAGGATTCCGTAGCCGGCGTACACGCCGTCGCCCGGAAGGCAGGTGCCTGCCGACGGTTGGACGTTCGCGGTCGGGTATCCGAGTTCTCTGCCGCGCTGGTCGCCCCGGACAACCGGTCCCTCGACTCTGTGTGGCCGCGTCAGCCCGATCGCGGCCGAGGTCACGTCACCGGCCCGGATCAGATCCCTGATACGAGTCGACGACCAGACGGCCGACTCATCGGCCGCGAGCGGCACGGTCATGACCGCGAACCCGGACTCGGCACCGAGCGCCCTCAGCAACTCGACGTCCCCGGCCGCCCGGTGGCCGAACCGGAAGTTCTCGCCCGCCACCACGAGGCGCGCCCCGAGATCCGCCACCAGGTAGTGCGCGACGAAGTCCTGGGGCGACAGGGCAGCCAAATCGGCGTCGAAGGGCACGACCCGCACATGGTCCGCCCCCGCCTCGACCAGCAACCGGATGCGGTGGTCCAGGGTGGCCAGGCGACACGGGGCCGCGTCGGGCCGAACCACCGACATGGGGTGCGGGTCGAAGGTCAGGACGGTGAGCGGGAGGCCCGCGGCGTCTGCCTCTGCGCGCGCGACAGCGATCAACTCGCGGTGTCCGTGATGCACTCCGTCGAAGACGCCGATCGCGATGGCGCTGGGTTCGACACCGACTCCCTCGGGCGGTTCGATGGCCGCCCCATGGCGGACGGTGACGGGCGAGTCGTTCATGACGGTTCCAGGGTGTCAGACGGGACGACGAAATGATGCCGCCACCTGCCATCGCTGCACGATGCCACGGAAAGCAGGTCGCCCGATTCCGACAGCAGCGCTACAGGGCCCGTCTGGTCGCCCAGATCGCAGGTCATCCGCGCACCGTGAGTCACAGCGGCCCGGTCCGCCGCCGGCACCGGCCACACCGGTAGCACCCTGGCCGCGGCAGATCCCAGCGGAATCACGGCAGAAGAAGGCACGTGGACGTCCGCCTCGAGCGGGATGGCCTCGGCGATGCCGAAGGGTCCGACGCTGGTGCGCCGCAACGAGGTCAGGTGTCCACCACATCCCAGCGCGATCCCGAGGTCGCGAGCGACCGCTCGCACATAGGTGCCGCTGGAGACCGACATGCTCACATCCACATCCAGCACGCGCACCTGGACGGAGTCGGCCATGGCGATGGTCAACGACCGAGCAGCGAGGACGTCCAGGGCGTGCACCACCACAGGTCGCGCGGGCAACTCGACGTTCTCACCCGAGCGCACCCGTTGGTATGCACGACGACCGTCGATCTTGATCGCGGACACCGCGGACGGCCGTTGTCGGATGGGGCCGCGGAACGCAGCCAGACCGGCCTCGACCGGTGCGTCAGCGGGGCACCCGAGAGACGACATCACGTGCCCATCCGCGTCGTCGGAGTCCGTCGTGATACCCAGCCGGATTGTCGCTTCGTAACTCTTGTCCAAGCCCACCATGAACGTCAGCAGGCGAGTACCGGCTCCGATCCCCAGGACCAGCAAACCGCTCGCACCCGGATCCAACGTGCCGGCGTGCCCGACCCGTCGGACGCCTGTGGCTCGGCGGACCCTGGCGACGGCCGCGTGGCTCGAGATGCCGACCGGCTTGTCGACGAGGAGGACCCCGTTCAAAGCTGGTCGGGGGCGTCGTCCGGCTCGTCCTTGCGGTACGGATCGGCATCACCCGCGTACGTGGCTGCGGCCGCCTGTTGCTGCAGTTCGGCGTCCGACACCGCGGCCTGTTTGAGCAGATCCTCGATGTGCGCAGCTGTTGTCGGCAGCGCATCCAGGACGAACGTCAACGACGGCGCAAACCGTACACCGGTGATCCGGCCGACCTCGGTGCGCAGATGCCCCTTGGCCGACTCCAGCGCTGCGGCCGTGGCTTCACGGTCCGCGTCCTCGCCGAGAACCGTGTAGAAGATCGTGGCCTCACGCATGTCATTGGTCAGGCGGACATCGGTGATGGTGATGAACCCGAGCCGCGGATCCTTGATCCGCCGTTCCAGCAGTTCTGCCACGATCTGTTGGATTCGGTCGGCCAGGCGCTGCACGCGTGCCTCGTGGTCCGTCATGACTCCTCCTCAGTCGTCATCGCCGTACAACCGCCGTCCGATCGAGAGGATCTCGATCTCCGGGTGGCGATCCAGTATTCGTTCACATCTGTCCAAGGTGTCGCCGCAGCGTCCCGCATCGGGGGCAACCGTGGCAACACCGATCAGCGCCCGGCGATAGAGGTCGTTGTCACCCACCTCCGACACGGCGACGTCCAGTCGTTTGACCTCGGCGATGATGGGTCGCACCACCGCGCGCTTCTGCTTGAGCGACCGAACGTCACCAAGGAGGACATCGAACTGCGCCACCCCGACGAACACCGCCGGATCAGGCCCGTTCCTTCTCGCGCTCCTCGAAGGTCTCAATGACATCGCCGACCTTGATGTCGTTGAAGGCACCCAGTCCGATACCGCACTCGAAGCCTTCGCGGACCTCGGTCGCATCGTCCTTGAAGCGTCGCAGCGACCCCACGGACAACGAATCCGAGACAACGGCGCCGTCGCGCAGCAGTTTCGCCCTGGCGTTGCGGCGGATCAGACCATCGCGCACGATGCAGCCGGCGATATTGCCGAACTTGCTCGAGCGGTAGACCTCACGGACCTCGGCCGAGCCGGTCTGCACCGTCTCGTACTCCGGCTTGAGCATCCCCTTGAGGGCGGATTCGACCTCGTCGATCGCGGAGTAGATGACCGAGTAGAACCGGACGTCCACGCCTTCGCGCTCCGCCAGGTCACGCACGCGCTCGGCGTAACCGACGTTGAACGCGATAATGATCGCGTCGTCGACAGTGGCCAGGTTGACGTCGTTCTGCGTGATCGCACCGACACCGCGATGGATGATGCGCAGCGAAACAGCATCGCTGACCTCGATCTTGAGCAGAGCGTCCTCAAGAGCCTCGACCGAGCCGGACACATCGCCCTTCAGGATCAGGTTGAGCTCTTGGACCTCGCCCTTCTCGACCTGCGACAGGAACTCCTCGAGCGTCCGTCTGGGTCGCGACTTGGCTAGCTGCGCGTTGCGTTCCCGGGCCTGACGTGTGGCCGCGATCTGGCGTGCCACCCTGTCCTCGGAGACCACGAGGAACGAGTCCCCGGCCCCTGGGACCGACGTCAGGCCGAGCACCTGCACCGGACGCGACGGTCCAGCTTCGAGAACCTGTTCGCCGTGCTCGTCGAGCATGGCCCGGACGCGACCGTGCGCGTCACCCGCCACGATCGACTCGCCGGCGCGCAGGGTTCCACGCTGGACCAGCACCGTGGCCACCGCACCTCTCCCCTTGTCCAAGTGCGCCTCGATCGCGACCCCTTGGGCGTCCTGATCGGGGTTCGCCCGCAGGTCCAAAGACGCGTCCGCGGTCAGGACCACGGCCTCGAGCAACTCCCGGATACCGGTGCGGCCCTTGGCCGAGACATCCACGAACATCGTGTCGCCGCCGAACTCCTCGGCCACCAGTCCATACTCGGTCAACTGGGTCCGGACCTTCATCGGATCCGCACCCTCTTTGTCGACCTTGTTGACGGCGACCACGATGGGCACGTTCGCTGACTGAGCGTGGTTGAGCGCCTCGACCGTCTGCGGCTTGACGCCGTCGTCGGCAGCGACCACCAGGATCGCGATATCGGTCACCTTGGCGCCACGGGCACGCATGGCTGTGAAGGCCTCATGGCCGGGGGTGTCGATGAAGGTGAGGGCACGCTCGTCGCCACCGATCTCGGTGTGCACCTGATAGGCACCGATGTGCTGGGTGATGCCACCCGCTTCGCCCGCCACAACGTCAGCCGACCGGATCGCATCGAGCAGTTTGGTCTTGCCGTGGTCGACGTGACCCATGACCGTGACAACCGGCGGCCGCGCCTGCATATCGGCGTTGGGACCCTCGTCCTCCCCGAACTCCAGATCGAAACGCTCCAGCAGTTCTCGGTCCTCGTCCTCCGGGGACACGATCTCGACTCGGTAGTCGAGCTCTTCACCGAGCAGTTTCAAGGTGTCGTCATCCACACTCTGCGTGGCATTGACCATCTCGCCGAGCTTGAACATGACCGTGACCAGATCGGCGGGACTCGCATCGATGCGCTCCGCGAAATCCGTGAGCGATGAGCCGCGAGCCAGACGCACGGTTTGGCCGTCTCCGCGCTGAAGGCGCACCCCACCGATGGTGGGAGCCTCCATGTTGTCGAACTCCTGGCGCTTGGCGCGCTTGGATTTGCGGGCACGCGCCGGTTTGCCGCCTGGCCGACCGCGACCGGGACCACCAGGACGCCCTCCTGGACCACCGGGGCCACCGAAGGGCGGGGCACCGCCGGGGCCACGGCCACCGGGGCCGGAGAATCCGCCGGGTCGCCCACCGGGACCACCGGGACCGCCCGGACCACGGCTTCCACCGGGGCCGGAGAACCCGCCGGGACGTCCACCTGGGCCACCGGGGCCACCAGGACCTCCGCGACCCGGTCCGTTGAACCCACCGGGGCCACCGCGGCCGGGGCCGGAGTAACCGCCGGGACCTCGGCCGCCTGGGCCGCCGGGTCCGCCCGGACCGCGGCGCATACCGCCGGGAGTGGGACGGCCCATCGGCCGCGGCGGCATGGAGCCGGGGGTCGGACGCGGCGCACCGGCGACACCGCCGGGACCACGGGCGGCACTGTTGCCTGTGAATGGGTTGTTGCCCGTTCCCGCACGCGGGGTACGGGTGGGGGTGTTGCCCGAGAACGGATTGTTGCCAGGCCTCGGACCTGCCGGTTTGGGCGCGGCTGGTGCCGTACCGGCGTCGGGGGCCTGCGCCGCAGCCGGGGATGTGGCTTGCGGGGCTTCGGCTCCGGGAGCCGGTGCCGGTGTGGGTGTCGGAGTCGCGGGGGCTGCAGCAGCCGGAGCAGCCTCGGCCGGAGCCGCGGGAGCCGGAGCCGCGGCAGCCGGAGCGATCGGCTGAGACGGAGCCACCGGCGCATCAGGAGCGGATGCCGGCGGTGGACTGACAACGGAGACCGGAGCCGCGTCGGGGCCTGGAACAGCCGACGACGAAGGCGTGGGACGGGGGGTCCGCTCAGGGGTGGGCGCGCGGCGCACACTCGAACCCGACGACGCACGCCGGGGCGCGCTCGAACTGGGTGCGGAATCAGCACCGAGTGATGCCCGCAGTTTGCGGGCCACCGGTGCTTCGACGGTCGAGGATGCTGAGCGGGCGAATTCTCCGATATCGCTCAGCTTCTCGAGTACCTGCTTGCTTTCGAGTCCGAGCTCTTTTGCGAGCTCGTAAACCCGGACCTTCGACACGGTTCTCCTGTCTTGGCCCGGGGATGTGTCCGAGCCGTCAGTGTGGTGGAATTTTCATGACTGGCATGAGGGGGCAGTCATCGGGTGCTCATCTCAATCTCCCGATCCTCGGACGGACATTTCGGCTCGCTGCACGAGGCGGCGGACAGCCCCTGTGGACAGTGGCCCCGACACCCGAAGCGCCCGGGGGAATGCCCGGCGGCGCTCTGCGAGGTCGAGACACTCGGAGCGAGGATGCACGTAGGCTCCTCGCCCTTCCTGTCGCACTGGGCTGTCGGGGACCAGTGCGGTTCCCGACGCCACGACGCGCAGCAGGTCGTTCTGGTCGGTACGCATCCGACAGCCCACACAGGTGCGCTGGGGAGAGGTTCCGACCATGACCACGACTACCTGTCCTTGCCAGTGACGTCCCGACTTGCGACTGACGCCACTGCCCGGGGTGGCCCGCTGGGCTTGCCCGCCGGGCCAGTGAGTTGTGGTTGTGCGACCAACGGCCAGTGTAGCCCCTCAGGCGGACGGCTCGGTACCAGTCGCGCCGGCCGCGTCGTGGCCACGCGGTTTGTCGGCCGACGGCGAATCGTGCTGATCGTCCGCCGCACCCGGCGCGGTCTCGTCGGAGACCGGAGCCACAGGTGCCTCGTCGGAGCGGATGTCGATCCGCCACCCGGTCATTCGAGCAGCCAAACGCGCGTTCTGCCCCTCACGCCCGATGGCCAGCGACAACTGGTAATCGGGCACCACGACCCGGGCTGCCCTGGCCTCGGCGTTGACGATCTCGACGCTGGTGACCTTGGCCGGTGAGAGCGCGTTGGCAATGAAAGTGGCCGGGTCATCGCTGTAGTCGACGATGTCGATCTTTTCGCCGGACAGTTCCGCCATGACCTGACGCACCCGCTGCCCCATGGGACCGATGCATGCCCCCTTGGCGTTGACGCTCGGGTTGGTGCTGTGCACCGCGATCTTGGACCGATGACCCGCTTCGCGGGACATGGCCGCGATCTTCACGACCCCGTCGGCGATCTCGGGAACCTCGAGGGCGAACAGTTTCCGCACCAGTTCGGGGTGGGTGCGCGACACAGTGACCTGCGGGCCCTTCATGCCACGGCGCACCGACACGATGATCACCTTGATGCGCCGGCCATGACTGTAGTCCTCTCCCGGAACACGTTCCGGGGTGGGCAACAGAGCCTCGACCCGGCCCAGGTCGACCACCACGACCGCCGGATCGCGCGCCTGCTGGACGGTACCGCTGACCAGGTCGCCCTCTCGGGCGGAGAACTCCTCGAACGTGCTGTCGGAGTTGGCCTCGCGCAGCCGCTGGGTCAGTACCTGACGAGCCGTCGAGGCAGCAACCCGTCCGAAGCCCTCGGGGGTGTCATCGGACTCACCCACGATGTTGCCCTCGCCGTCGAACTCGGCAGCGAACACGGTGACGTGCCCCGTGCGGCGGTCCAGTTCCACCCGCGCACGGGCGGCAGACCCCGGCTGGTGGTTGTAGGCACTCAGAAGAGCCTCTTCGATACTGGTGACCACAAGGTCCAGCGACAGTGAACGTTCCTGCACCAGCGCCTTCAGTGCTGCAATGTCAATGTCCATCGGTGCTCCCATCGGGTCGGTTCATCTCGACCTGGATCACGGCTCGCGTGATGTCGGCGGTCGCAATCTGTCGTTCCTTGTCATCGGCCACGACTGTGATGATCACGGTGGCCGGATCGTCCTCATTCACGCTTCGGATGCGTGCCAGAAAAGGCTCGGAGCCTTCTGCCAGGACCACACGGACCAGCCGGCCGATGTTGCGGCGCCAGTGGCGCGGCAGCGTCAGCGGGCGGGAGACACCAGGGCTGCCGACCTCGAGGATGTAGGCCTGGTCACCCATGACATCAGAGTCATCGAGAACCCGTGACACCACGCGCGTGACTGCCGCGACGTCGTCGAGGGTGACCCCACCATCGGAGTCGATGCTGACCCGCACCACACGACGCCGACCGGCCGCCCGGACCTCGACATCCTCCAGATCGACCCCTGCCTCGGAGACGGGTCCGGCCAGGACATCCCCCACGCGCGCAGTGAGATTGCTCGCCATATGCACTCCTTGCGCCTCGGTGGGCGTGGCCATTGTTCAGTTCGCCGGGTCGGGTCTTAGGGTAGCGACATCCTTCGGACCGGGCTCGGAGCAACCCATGAACACCCGTTTGACCGTGATCGCCGACCACACGGCAGGCACGCCCACGTTGTCGCGACGACTGCTGCTGGGCGGCGCGCTGAGCGGCGCCGCAGTCCTGGCCACCGGCTGCTCGCCGGGGTCCATCCCGATCATCTCGCCGCCGGATCCCGATGACGAGGTCCGCCGGGGCGTGGCCGAATCGGAACAGGCCCTCATTGCCGCCTACGATGCCGCTCTGGTCGCGTTGCCCGCGCTGCGGGCCCGACTGCAGGTGCTGCGCGACCAGCATCAGGCGCATCTGACGGCCGTGACCCAGGACCTTGACGTCGCATCGCCGGCCCCGTCCGGTTCAGTGACCCCAGCTCGAGGGGGCCAGACCGCGGCATTACGGTCACTGCGGCGGCTGGAGGCCCGAGCCACCAAGCAGCGCATCGACGCGTGCGTAGCCGCGGATGATCCGGAACTGGCTGAACTGCTGGCACGCATCGCAGCTTCGGAGTCCGGCCACGTCGTGGCTCTTACGGCAGGTGCCTCGTGAGTTCCGATGCCTGGAAGCAGGTGTCCCGCGGCGAAGAGGCCGCGGTCTACGGCTACGGGGTGCTGGCCGCCCAGTTCCCGGCAGGTCCTGAGCGCAACCGGGCGATCGACCTTGCGACGAGCCACGCGCGAGCCAGGGACCGGGCCCGCGCTGCCCTCGCCCAAGCGGATGTGGACCCCGAATCCCCGGCGGCTTTCGAGATACCGTTCCCGATGGACGGGCCGGTGGCCGCCCGACGGCTGGCAGCACTGGTCGAGTCCCGGCTCGTCGACGTCTACTGCCGTCAGATCCCCGACCTCGAGCAGTCGGAGCGCCGGTCGTTCGCGCGGATGGCCGCCGAAGCCTCGGCACGGTCAGTCAGTTGGGGCGCCCGCCCCACGGCGTTCCCGGGCGGCGCGGACCCGGAGACGCTTCCGAGCCCCTCAGGAACAGACGGATCTGCCCCCGGGACGCCCGCACCGGGTCCATCCGGCTCCTCGGGGCCCACACCGGTGACGTCGCCTGCCGCTCCGAGCCCAGGTCAGGGCGACGGCGCGGTCGTTCAGTGACTCCCCACTCCTGCCCCGCCCGCCCGGGCGGCTGGGTCCTCAGGCGCCCAGCGCCACCAATTCGGATACCGCATCGCCGACGGCCACCGTTCGCCGTTCGCCGCTGCGACGATCCTTGAACTCGACCTGCCCGTCGGCCAAGGCCTTTCCCACGATCATGATCGTCGGGATCCCCAGCAGATCGGCGTCGTTGAACTTGACCCCGGCGGAGACCCCGGTCCGGTCGTCGAGCAGCACGCGGACACCCGCCTCCTCGGCCTCAGCCGCCAGGCGCTCGGCGGCGCTGACGACCTCTGCGGCCTTGCCGGCGATCACCACATGGACATCGGCGGGAGCCACCTCGCGGGGCCATACGAGACCCCGATCGTCGTGGTTCTGTTCCGCCACTGCGGCGACGGCGCGCGAGACCCCGATGCCATAACTGCCCATCGTCACAGTGACGAGGTCCCCGTTCTCGTCGAGCACCGACAGTTCCAGCGCTTCGGCGTACTTGCGACCCAACTGGAAGATGTGGCCGATCTCGATGCCCCGGGCGATGACCAGTGCGCCACCGCACTTCGGACAGGGATCTCCAGCCAGGACCTCGGCGGCCTCGATGGTGCCGTCGGGGGTGAAGTCGCGGCCGGCCACCAGACCGAACACGTGCCGCCCGGCCTCGTTGGCGCCGGTGATCCAACTGGTCCCACCCACAACACGCGGGTCGACCAAGTAGCGAATCCCGCTGGATGCGTCGGCGCCGAGCACCTGTGGTCCGATGTACCCCCGCACCAACTGTGGGTGGGCTGCGAAGTCGGCCTCGTCGAAAGGCCGGACCGTGGCCGGCGACAACACGGCCTCGAGCCGCTTCATGTCGACCTCGCGATTGCCGGGCAGTCCCACCACCAGCGGTTCACTGCGCCCGTCGGGCCATGTCAGTTGAAGCACAACGTTCTTCAGGGTGTCGGCGGCGGTCCAGTCCCGCCGAGGGTGCCGCAGATCGGTCCGCTCGTTGGCCATGTGGACCAAGGATGCGATTGTCTCGGTACCCGGAGTGTCCCCGACCACAGGCGGCGCCGCCGCGGTAGCGTCGATCGTGGGCGTCGCCGCCGTCTCGACAGCTTCGGTGTTGGCGGCATAGTCGCAGTTGCTGCAACGCACGAACGTGTCCTCGCCCGCATCGCAGGGCGCCAGGAACTCCTCGCTGACGGACCCGCCCATCGCACCCGCCATCGCGCTGACGATGACGTACTCCAGCCCCAGCCGGTCGAAGGTCCGGGTGTAAGCGGCTCGGTGGGCGTCGTAACTGGCCTGCAGCCCGGCATCGTCGATGTCGAACGAGTACGAGTCTTTCATCACGAACTCGCGGCCCCGCAGAATCCCGGCGCGGGGACGCGCTTCGTCGCGGTATTTGGTCTGGATCTGGTAGATCGACAAGGGCAGGTCCTTGTACGACGAGAACTCCTGCTTGACCATCAGGGTGAACATCTCTTCGTGAGTGGGTCCCAGCAGGTAGTCAGCACCCTTGCGGTCGTGCAGCCGGAACAGGGTGTCGCCGTACTCCGTCCAACGGTCAGTCTGCTCATACGGTTCCCGGGGCAGCAGTGCCGGAAAGTGGACCTCCTGGAAACCCGCGGCATCCATCTCTTCTCGGACCACGCGTTCGACGTTGCGGTAGATCAGGTAGCCCAAGGGCAGCCACGAGAACACACCGGGAGCGATCCGTCGCACGCATCCGGCCCGGACGAGAAGGCGGTGACTGGGGACTTCGGCGTCGGCGGGGTCCTCGCGCAGGGTGCGCAGGAACAGGGTGGACATGCGCAGCACTGCGCTACCTCCGTTGCGTGGGATGTGCTCGCAGGATACCGGGCCACTTGCCCACCCCGCCCGGTCCGGGCGTCAGCCGCACGGGAGTGAAGCGAGCCGGGTGATTCCGGCGCGGTCACCGGAGTTGATGCGCGAGGTCACCCCAGCCGTGTCGTACATGATCTGCCCGGGGTCGGACACATGCCCCAAGCCCAAGGCGTGGCCCGCCTCATGGACGTATGGCACAGGCAAGGAGCGTGGATCGAGTTCGGAGTCGATGGCATCCAGCACAATCAGGCCGCGGGTCACCTGACCCTGCTCGGGTCCCGACGACCAACTGAACGGGCCCACAGCCGCCACCCCGAGCGCATCGGTCAGGGCCGGATGCCGGTATCCGTCCCAGATCGATGCCCGCTCGGCGGGGGGCACACCGTAGGAGATGGCGATCTCGCCCTCGGGCACCAGATCCGGATCGATCGGGTAGGTTGCCGTCGTGGCATTGGTCAGGGGGTATTCGGCCGGACCGAGGTAGCTGAACGTGTACCTGCCACCACTGGCGTCAGTCCACTGATCGAACGCTTCCTTCCACCGGGCCTTCTCTTTGGCCGGTGTCGAACCGGCCGACCGACTGGCGGTGAAGTCGATGCGGTACCCGATGTCGCCGGCAGCGCACCAGTGGGCGGGGTCGTCATCGACCCCTGTGGGTGCGGAATGTGTGAACGCGTAGCCACGACCGACATTGTTCGACGGCGGCGGGGCGGCCATGCCCTCGACGAAGCCGATGGCATTGTCGGCCGCGCGGCTGAGATCGGAGGCACCGTCTGCCTCACCGTCGAGGGCCGCCACGGTGTGCTGGAGTTCGTCCAGGTGGCCGTAGGCGTAGACCATGCAGACGACCAGGCCCGCGGTGAGCAGGAATGCGGAGAATCCGCCCAGTAGCCGTGCGAACCGCGAACCAGCACCAGCGCGCGCCGGCGTTCCAGCCACAGTGTCCCTCCCCTGGCGCCCGGTCGGCGCACAAGGGGCCAGCATGCCACGCGGTCAGAACAAAACGGTCGCGAACCGCGCCACCGTCCGAAATCCCGCGGCGTGATAGGCGCGCAATGCGCCGGTGTTGAAGCTGTTGACGTACAGCGACACCACTGACGATCTGCGCCGCGACAACTCCGACACCGCCGCCATACCCGCACCGGCCAGTCCCTGTCGGCGTCGGTCGGGGCGCACCCAGACCCCTTGGATCTGGCACGCACGAGTCGACATCGCGCCGATTTCGGCCTTGAACACGGGTTCGGACCCTTCGAACCGGGCGAACGACCGGCCGTCGGCGATCAGGTCCGCGATCCTGCGCCGGTAGGCGTACTCCATACCACCCGCGATCGGTGACACCCCGACCTCTTCGGTGAACATCGCCACGCAGGCCGGAAAGATGGTCGGCAGATCGCTGTCGACACAGAGCCGTACCTGCGGGTCGGCGGCGACTGACGGTGGCTCCACGCCGACCATCAGATGCTGGTCGGCGCGTACCTCGCGGGCCGGTCCCCACTGCGGCTCCAAGAGTCGCCACAGATCCAGGACCTCATGGGCGGGGCCCACGATCGATGACGAGCGACGCCCCTGGCGCAGGGCATGCTGTGCGAACGCCTCTCGCGCAGCGCTGTCGGTGCACACCGGAACCAAATTCGCCCCGACGAGAAGCGCGGAGGTGACCGAACCACGGGCGCCGTACCCCCAGAACGGCCCGCCGGACGCGTTGGGCTTCAACCCCCCGGAGTCGAGCCGGGCCTCGGCGAAGCAGTGCGCAGCCGGATCGGGGAAGAACAAGTTGCGCAGTTCGGCCTCATCCCCCGGCTCCAGCACGCGAACGGCCGCGGACCCGGTCCGCTCCGGAAGCGCGCTGGTGGTCACGAGACGCCGACAACAGGGGTGCCCGGCTCATCCATCCCTTCGGCCAGACGCATGGCCTCTTCGATGAGTGTCTCGACGATCTGCCCTTCGGGAACCGTCTTGATCACCTGTCCCTTGACGAAGATCTGGCCCTTGCCGTTACCGCTGGCCACGCCCAAGTCGGCCTCGCGCGCTTCGCCTGGTCCGTTCACGACACACCCCATGACAGCCACTCGCAGCGGCACCTCGAGGCCCTGAAGCCCTGCGGTGACCTGCTCAGCCAACGTGTACACGTCCACCTGGGCGCGGCCGCACGAGGGGCACGACACGATCTCGAGGCCGCGTTCGCGCAGGTTGAGTGACTCCAGGATCGCCCGGCCCACCTTGACCTCTTCGACGGGAGGAGCCGACAGGGACACCCGGATCGTGTCGCCGATGCCCTGGCTCAACAGGGCGCCGAACGCGACGGCGGACTTGATGGTGCCTTGCTGCTGAGGACCTGCCTCGGTCACGCCCAGGTGCAAGGGGTAATCACACTGTGACGCCAGCAGTCGGTAGGCCTGCACCATGACGACCGGGTCGTGGTGCTTGACGGAGATCTTGATGTCACGGAAGTCATGCTCCTCGAACAGGGAGCATTCCCACAGGGCGGACTCGACCAGCGCCTCGGGCGTCGCCTTACCGTATTTCTGCAGGAGGCGCGGATCCAGCGATCCGGCATTGACGCCGATCCTGATGGGAGTCCCGGCGTCGTTGGCGGCTTTGGCGATCTGGGCCACTTGATCGTCGAACTTCTTGATGTTGCCCGGGTTCACCCGGACTCCAGCGCACCCGGCGTCAATCGCGGCGTAGACATACTTCGGCTGGAAATGGATGTCGGCGATGACGGGGATGTTGGACTTCTTGGCGATGATCGGCAGCGCTTCGGCATCATCGGCGCTGGGAACCGCGACCCGGACGACCTCGCAGCCCGCCGCAGTCAACTCGGCGATCTGTTGCAGGGTGGCGTTGACGTCGGCGGTGACGGTGGTCGTCATGGACTGCACCGACACCGGCGCGTCGCCACCCACCGCGACCGGGTGCGTCGGGTGCTTGAGCAGGAGCTGCCGACTCTTGCGCCGCGGGGCGAGCGTGGCGACGGTGGGCGTCCCCAGTGAGATGGCGGTCACGGGTACCTCCGGATCGACGTCTTCTCCAGTATCCCCGTGCTGCGTGGTTAGCCCAAGTCGGCAGCTCACTTACATTCGGCTGGACACGGGTCTGCGGGACCAGCACGGTCCATTCGCGCGAACACTGCGCTCAGACGCACGTGGCCGTGCCGCTGTCGTGGTACTTGCCGTTGCCGGGGTATTGAGCGCGCACGAACTCCCACGAGTAGGTACCGGCTCCCAACTGCAGATTGAGCACCCCAGTTGTTGTTGCGCTCTTCGTCACGACAGACGGTTGACTGGGCTTCTTGGCGAACTTCGTCAGACTTCTTCCACCTGTGCCGATGATGATCTGCTGCGGGCCCTTCGGATCGGGGTCGCCTTGCGGGTTCAGGCGGGGGAATCGCTGGTACGTGTGGTCGTGGCCGTTGAGGATCAGGTCGGCACCAGCCTGGTACAGGAGCTTCCAGAACGGCCGGATGTCGTGGGCCGCCGCCTCCTTCCCTTTGTTGAACAAGGGTTCGTGCCAATACGCGAGAGTGCACTGCTCGGTGTTCTGCAGTTGCCGCTTGAGCCAGTCGTACTGCTCGGAGTCGGCCTTGCAGCCGCCCTTGAGGTAGGTGCAGTTGGCGTTCAGCGCCAGGAGCGTCCAACCCGGGATGTCGTCCTTGCGATACCAGCCGTCGTACGTGGTGCCGGCCACGCCCGAGCGGTTGGGTTTGGCGGGTGTCCCGCCGTTGAAGTAGGCGAAGTATCCGGCGGCATCCTTGTCGCGGTAACTGTGGTTTCCGGGTACCGGCCACATACGGTTGGCCGCGGCGTCGGTTCGGTCCAGGAACCGCTGGCCCCAGGTCTTGTCGAACACCCTGGTGTAGTCCTTCAGGTACCCGTCCTCGTACTGGACATCCCCCAGGATCAGGACCTGATCTGGTTGCAGGGTCTGTGCGGTCTCGCCTGTGTACTTCTGTCGGCACACATTGCCCTTGCCCTTGCCCTTGTTGTATCCGGGCCAATTGGGTTGGCAGGCTATGTCACCTACGGCGACCACGGAAGATGCCGGGGGGGTGACTCCGGTGATTGCCGGAGCCCCCGTCACCGGAACGACAACGGCAAGCGCACCGGCCACCGTGAGTCCCGTCACCAGGAGTATTCGCATCGCTACCGCCGATCTTTTCCGCTCACAGTACCCGTGACCCGCCCCGTGGTTCGCGTTAAAACCGACAGCCGATCAGCCGCCGAGGGTGATGGGCTTGACCAGATCGGCCCAGATGACCAGCGCGCCCACGCTGATCAGAAGGATCGCCACCGAGTAGGTCAGCGGCAGCAGGCGGGCGGTGTCCACCGGCCCCGGATCCGGCTTGTCGCGCCACGATGCCCACTTACGGCGGGCGCCTTCATACAGCGCGGCCGCCACATGGCCCCCGTCCAGAGGCAGGATCGGCAGCAGGTTGAACAGGAAG
>WBZP01003617.1_pt1 | contig 16612 bp, 9 predicted proteins | sample 5204301 | NCBI WGS metagenome assembly WBZP01 (sample SAMN12412401, study PRJNA552823) | activated sludge metagenome | isolation source: activated sludge from nitrification reactor of wastewater treatment plant... | place: USA: Pennsylvania | collected 2017
ACCTCAGCTCAATGGCTGTTGTTCAATCAGTCATCGGGCAAAGCTCCCTTGGGAAATCAACCGTTGGGAAAGAGCCTTGTAGAGCAGTGGACTTATCGCCAGAAACTGCCATCCCTTGGCCTGGGTTTTACTGCTTACCAACCTCTTTACCACAATTGGCAATTGGGTTATGGAGCACAGGCGCTTTACCACACGGATCAGTTTTCTTCTGCTGAAATGATCCTCAACAGACAGGGAGTGTCTATGAATTTATATCTGGGCTTACAAAACAATTTTTAAAATAATATTAAGTGAGAAAAGTAATGGTTATCATCCATTTATTAAACTTCAAATTTTCTAAAATGAAAAAATTCTTACCTCTGCTGATGTTGCTTTGCCTGGGCTCCAATTGCGGCTTACAGGCACAACAGGCATCTTGTCGCACCAAACTCGATCTGGAGGCTCCGCCGACTTCTTGTTCACTAGCCATTACACCGGAAATGATCAATTTTGGTTCCTCCGATTACGACCAATTATGGGTGTTGAATCCTGTTCGGAATGTTGGCATCCATCAGGTAGGGCTGGTAGCTGCCAAAGGAAATGACAAGGACACCTGCTTTACCACAGTAAAGATTTTGGATGTCACTCCGCCGACGTTAATTGTCAATTCTAAAGTTTTTTTAAGTCTGCCACCAACCGGATTTGCAGAACTTACAAAAGGAATGTTGGACAATGGTTCTTATGACAATTGTGGGGAACTTAAAATGGTATTTTCTCCGGATTTTGTTGATTGCAGTTCAGTCAATCCCAGTCTGGTAAAAGTAATTGCGTATGACAATGCAGGTAATTATACCGTAGGTGAAGTCGAGCTTTTCATTGAAGAAAAAGCAAACTATACTTCCGCACTGGCATGTAATGATCTCATCAATGTAAATGTTGGCCCCATCGGTGCTGTACAGATCAATGCATGGGATATCTTAGAAGGTGGACCCTACCGATGCCCTTCTTACTACCAGGTTATCCTGAGTGACAATGGTGTCGTTTTGCCTAAGCCGGAAGTTAACGCAACACACGCGGGTAAAGTCCTTCTTACCAGAGTGATTGATCCATCAACCGGTAATTCTTGTTGGGGATCCCTTAAAGTTTCATTTTCTCCATGCACTGGCCCCGATCTTTGTGATACCCAAGCCAATTGCACCGCTGTTACAGATTGTGCGGGCGGACATTCAGCAGATGACAACATCGAATGGCCATGTGATATCGTGGGACCCTATAGCAAAGTGGTAGCAGAATATCCGGCACCCTTCGTTCTCAAAGCTGTATTGGGCATTGCGCAGTCAAATGTAGAACCGGTCATCATGGAAAATGAATGCTCCAGAATTCAGTACACTTACACCGATCAGACAATACCTACAACCAACAAATTAAAAATAATCAGAACATGGACGGCACTTAATTGGCTTACCGGAAAGGTAGTAAATTATGTTCAATCCATCCTTTTGGAAAAAAACCTGACAGGCCAATGCTTCATATGTGATACAAATCCCTGGAATACACCTTTCACAGATTGTGATGGCGGACACACCAATGAAGACGCTGTAGAATGGCCGGCAGATTTTACCGTGCATTCTGCTTTGATTGCCCCTCATGATCTGGAACAAAATCCGGAGGTTCATCCCAAAAATATCAGACCGGAGATTTCAGGTACTTGCAACAATTATTCTGTTAGCTTGATGGATACCTACTTTCCGGTGAATGATAGTGTTTTATTGGTAGAAAGGCAATGGAACATTTTGGATTTTGGTACATTAGAAACCTATTCCTACACGCAGAATATTACCGTTATGGCGGATATCAACAACAATGAAAGAACTGTTTGCATTAAATCCTTAAATGGACATGCCGTGGAAAATGTGCAATTACAAACCAATGTTTTTACTTCCGGAGATGTTTGCACCATTTTTCCGTTTGATATGTCACAAGCCATTGTTACCCCCAGTAAATCCGACGATGCTAAAGAGGGAATTGATATAGAAGACGCATCTATTTTATTGGATCATTTACTAGGTATTCAGCCGTTAAACGATTTTCAAAAATTGGCCGCTGATGTCAATTTGGATGGCAACGTTTCTTCTTTCGATTTGGTCACCATTTTAAAACTCATTACGGGAGACCAGACTACCTTGAGCAAGGTTTGGCGTTTTTTCTACCTTCCTGTATTCGAGTTTAACTACTCACTTCCTTTACAGGAGCAGGCAGATATCACCTCTCCGCTCAATAGTTATCTTTTTAAAGCTGTCAAATTGGGCGATCTCAATGATGACAATAGTTCCTCAACCAGTGGTTACCAGACCGCGAAATTGGTTTGTAAAGACGATGTTGTTAATGCAGGTGAAATCCTGACACTCGACTTGAATGCTGACAGGGATTTTTATGCAACCGCTTTGCAAGTTGAATTTTTGAAATCGGATAAGCTGGACTATAATTTGATATTTTCAGAGTTGGGCAGCTTTGGTACGGAGACTTTGAAGGATCATGGCGATCGTTGGGTGTATTCCTGGTTGGCCAGTGATCAGGTGGCTAAAAATGGTGGATTCTATATTGCCAAAAACAGCCCTGTCTTCAATCTCAAGTTTTTAGTCAAAAACAATGCCATCCTCAGTGACCTTATTTACCTGGGTGTCGAAGATCACAATAAACTCAGGTCCGCCAGTAACCACCCAACTTATTTATTGTCGCTCGATATAGAGGATAAGATTACTACAGGCACCGAAAATTTGGAGGATGCACGCGATTGGTTTGTGGCACCAAATCCGGCTGCCTCCACCTTCCACTTGATCCATGCCAACAATGTAGCCAGAGTAGATTTGTTTTCCGCTACAGGACAATCGATCAAGACATGGCACACAACAGGTGAGGATTTTGATATAAAGGATGTCAATAATGGTGTTTACATGGTTAAGATTACAAACCAGGATGCTACTACCTCAGTAAAACCCCTTTACATTATCAGGTAAATTACTTTGACTCACTTTTTCCGATTGGGCAGCTTTTGAGTTGCCCAATTTTTTTTTATGGGTGAAATTTGACCATTACATAATCATCCATCACATAACCCTTTCCGATGTCCAGCACAACTTCACTTTCTATGGCAAAACCTGTTTTTTGGTAAAAGTGTAGAGCAGGGTTATATTTGTTTACATTGAGTTCCAAAGCAGTATCTCCCTGTTCTTTTGACAATGCTTCGATGTGGTTTACCATTTTGGCACCCAACCCTTTGCCTTGAACGGAAGGATATAAATACAGTTTATGAATGCGCGTTCTGTTGTGTTCAACCCCATGGTGATATGAACAGGATACAAAGCCAATGGCCTCGCCATCCAAATAAGCAATAAAGAACAGGTGCCCTTGTTGTGTAATTTGGTGGTTTAATGCTTCTGTATTATACATGCTCTCTAACATGTATTCGACCTGTTCTTCTCCAATAATAGGAGGATATACCTGGCGCCAGATCTCGTGTCCCAATCTGGAAATAAGAGCTGTATCATTTTGTGTTGCTTCTATCAATTCAAATGGCGCCATTCTTTTTTGGGCAAAATTAGCTTTTCTCTTTAAGCGTAACTGACATATTTTTTATTTTGCGTCATGAAAAAATTGTTTGAAGGCAAAGTAAAGCTTGAAAAAATCCCGGGCAAAGGGGGATGGACCTATGCGGCGCTTCCGTCATCATTGACACCTTCAAAAAGTATATTTGGCATGATTAGGGTTAAAGGGAGCATAGACGGTTTTCCCATCGAACAATACAACCTCATGCCCATGGGTGACGGCAGACTATTTCTACCGGTTAAAAAAGCAATCCGAAAAGCCATTGCTAAAGAAGCCGGTGCCACGGTTTTTATTGAAATGTACAACGATGATTCTCCCGTGGTTATACCCAAATACATAGAGGAATGTCTATTGGAAGACCCTGTCATTTTCAATGGCTTTCTTCAAAAATCTTTAGGCTTTCAAAAAAACTATATATCCAAAATCGAAAAGGCTAAGTCAGAGGATGTTCGTGCTTCCCTCATTGCACAACTCATTGACAAATTATATTTGGAAATAGCCGAAAAATAATGGGTTTGACAAATTATTGTTTTGATTTTTTGGATTTTCCTCCCCAATTAAATTTGGGAGTCATTTTGTCGATTTAATTTTCTCTTTGTATATCACTATATTGATTTTCAATACCTTTGTATTTAGTGAATAAACCTGTTATAGTAAAAAGCATTTTGTGGTCTTTAACCCTACCGTTTCTATGGGTGGCCATTATTTTTGTTTTTACGTTACAACACCACCGAAGCCAGATACAAGAGCAATTGGAAAAAGATGAACTCAATCTTGTCAAACTTCATTTCACCGATCAACAGTTCAAAGAGCTTACCTGGGAACACAGCATGGAATTCAGGTGGAACAAAGGTTATTATGATGTGAAAAAGATAATTAGACAAGGTAATGACATTGTAATTCTTGCCTTTGAAGATTCTGCTGAAAAAGAATTGATCAGTTACTTCAAAAAAGGTATTAAAAAGACTTTGGGGAAAGGGGAAAACAGTCGAGAACAAAGCCAATTGGTGAGCCTGTGGCTAAAGTCCTTGTTTCTACCCCCTGAAGCCATGCAAATAGTCAATGGTCTTTTCCAACCTCAAAAACACAAAATCGGTACAAGGCATCAGGCATTAATGGCCGTTTATGCAGCCGAATCTTTTCATCCCCCCTGTTAGTTTCTTTCTTCTTTTGTGAGTCAGTTGTTTTATTACTCGATTCACACCTCTATTTGATTGCGGATGGCCTGGATGCTGTCTGCACTTATTCATCATTTTAATAATTATGTATATGAAATACAAGCTAATCTTAGTATTGTTTTTGCTTATGATTTGGGCACAGGGAAATGCACAAGGAATTACACTTAAAGATGGGAACACAGGTGAACCGATAGCTTTTGCCATAGGCAGTTGTGTTGGCCAGGCAGGTGGAGTTTCCAGTGATCTGGACGGTAGGATGGATTTATCTTCTCTTGGCAAATGCGATACGTACCTTATCACACACCTGGGATACCACGAACAGACCATCACGCTCCCGACCTTGCAAGGGCAGGTGATCAACCTGACTCCCAGAGGGTTTTCATTTGAAAACGTAGTGGTTTCTGCGACCCGGTGGAACCAATCTACCCGGCAGACACCGTTTAAAATTTCTTCTTTATCAAAAGATAGAGTGAGTCTGCTAAACCCTCAAACCGCGGCTGACCTTTTGGGAGCCAATGGTGAGGTATACATTCAAAAAAGCCAACAGGGTGGGGGAAGTCCCATGATCAGGGGGTTTTCAACCAATAGATTGCTATACGCTGTGGATGGCGTTCGAATGAATACAGCCATTTTCAGAGCCGGCAATCTGCAGAATGTAATTTCATTGGACCCTTTTGCAATGGAGCGTACTGAGGTACTTTTTGGTCCCGGTTCGGTCATTTATGGCAGCGATGCCATTGGTGGTGTAATGTCATTTACCACCCTTACGCCAGAGTTGTCTGAAACGGATAAAGTCAATATCAAAGGCAATGCCGCAGCCAGGTACAGTTCCGCCAACAGCGAAAAAACGGGTCATCTTGATTTTAGCATGGGTTGGAAAAAATTTGCTTTTGTCACCAGCCTCAGCGCCAATGACTATGGCGATTTGAAAATGGGTAGCCACGGGCCCGAAGAATACTTGAGAAACGTTTATTCGGAATACATCAATGGCAAAGACTCTGTCATAGTCAACCCTGATCCCAAAGTTCAGATACCAACAGGCTATACGCAATACAATTTCATGCAAAAACTGAGATACAAAGCATCTGATAAGGTAGACATTCAATATGGTTTTCACCATTCTAAAACGTCTGAATATTCAAGGTATGATCGTTTAATCCGTTACCGAAATGGGGCACCAAGATCAGGAGAATGGAATTATGGCCCGCAAATTTGGACCATGCACAACCTTTCGGTAAATGTAAAAGCATCATCGGGACTTTTCGACGAGGCTGTTGCCAGAGTTGCTTATCAGTATTTTGAAGAAAGCAGATTGAGCAGAGACCTCAACAAAAAGGATCGATTGGTACAAACCGAAAAGGTGGACGCCTGGAGTGCTAACCTCGATTTCAGTAAACGTGTAGGTGATAAAAATGTGTTTAACTACGGCGTTGAATGGGTAGTCAACAAGGTCAATTCACTGGGACATATTGAAAATATTTCCTCCGGTGTTGAAAGCCCAACTGCATCCCGTTATCCTGCCGCCAATTGGTCATCTTATGCTGCTTATGTAACCAATACCCATAATTGGAGCGATCAGTTTACCAGTTTTGCGGGTGTCAGATACAATCACTTTGGTATAAATGCTACTTTTAATACTACCTATTTCCCATTCCCGTATACAACCGCTGAGGTCAACAATGGTGCCTTTACAGGTAATTTGGGAGCCATTTACAAACCGGATGCTTCAACCCATTTTTCTGTCAATGCATCCACCGGATTCAGATCTCCCAATGTCGATGATTTGGGCAAGGTCTTCGATTCAACCCCGGGAAGTGTTACGGTACCCAACCCCAATCTGTCCGCTGAAAATGCCTACAACGTAGAACTGGCCGTTGGAAGGGTATTCGGTGAATTTGCCAAAGTCGAATTGGCAGCCTACTATACCTTATTAAAAGACGCCATGGTGCGCAGACCATTTACTTTCAATGGCCAGGATTCCATTCTTTATGCCGGTGAACTTAGCAGGGTAGAAGCTGTTCAAAATGCAGCCAAAGCTACTGTTTATGGCTTCCAGTCTTCCATAGAAGTAAGGATCATTCCTCACCTCTTTGCTTCGGCTAAATACAACTACCAGATTGGAGAAGAAGAGTTGGATGATGGCACCACCAGTCCCAGCCGGCATGCTGCTCCTTCATTTGGTCAGGCTTATGTAAGCTGGCGTACTTCCAAACTCACCCTTCAGGCAGGCCTTGAGTTTATGGGACAAAAGAACTTTGATCAGTTGCCTCCTGAAGAGCAAGCCAAAGATTACCTCTACGCAAAAGATATCGACGGCAAGCCCTACTCACCATCTTGGACCATTTACAATGTAAAAGCAATGTACAAAGTAAGCAAAAATCTGGTCGCATCGGCCGGAATTGAGAACCTTACCGATGTTCGTTATCGACCCTACAGCTCGGGAATTTGTGCGGCCGGTCGCAATGTAGTCCTTAGCCTTAGAGCTGGATTTTAAAAGTTATGACCCTGGAAATTAGGTAGCTTCCAGGGTTATTTTTTTTATTGGAAAAACCGACTCACATCACCGGTTATCTTCCTTTTTTCCCCATTGTAAAGTTCTACCTCAGCTGCATAGGTATAAACCCCGTTTACGGCAGGCCTGCCATTGATGTTACCATCCCATCCGGCTTCTGGCCGGTTCAGACAATCACTCGTGGTGTACCAGACCAGGTTACCCCATCGATCGTATAGGTAGATATGATTTACTTTTGTTACGTTTTCATTTCCGTAAATGGTGAAATAGCTGTTGGCAGCAGATGCATCTGATATAATATTGGGTGCCGTGAGGATTACTTCTCTTTTTACCCTGATCTCAACCGTACCTTCTGCAGTACAACCGGAGGTATCACGCACCGCAAATGTATAGGTGCCGTCTTCTGTACCTTCTATCCAGGTTTCCATACAATGTACACACGAAACTTTTTCCAATGGAGACCAGCCATACGTTGCTAATTCACTCTCGCTGCGGTTTACTTCTGCAGCAATCTTCATCGTCGTCCCATAATCGATCTCAATCACATCCGGGGTATTGACAATGAGTTTGCGGTTGGATTTCAAATAAAGGATGGTATCGTGTTCGCATCCCGCTGAATCAATGCCCGTGATTTCATATACTCCTGCACTCAGTGAAGTGACCATGTTTTTTGGATGTTGGTTCTTGTTTAAGGTCCAACTCTGCCATAGCATGGGTTCACTCAATATATATATAGAACCTCCCTTTTCCTCATCACAGGGAGCCTGAATGGCCTTCCATTTCAAATCCACCTCAGCCGTGGCTTGGATGTATAGGGTATCACTGCCTAAGCAACCATCAGCATTTCTTTCAATGTTTACCCAATATTTTCCTTCTCCATTGGCCAAAAATTGATAACCATCATTTTGCCACACCCCGCCGACCATATTGGTTTTGATCTGGTAGGTCTGTGGTGCAAGCGTTTTTCCTGTTTCGTCTTTGGCGTCCAACTTAATCCATGTGCTGTCATCCTTACATTGAATAACATCCAATTGACTCAATTCAGGATCCAGGGTTTCGGACAGATCCTCGACAGTCGCAACAGTGTCACGGAAACAAGTTCTTGTGGAGTCACTCACCCGAAACCAATATCGTCCCCCTTCGTTGACCAGGGCAGAAGCACCCGGATTCCAGCTTGCGTTTTGATCCTCTTTTTGCCATTCAAAAATCAAACCTTGATTGCTATTTGTATTTTCTAATGCAAGCAATGTTTCCCTTTTCCTGCATCCCAAATGTTCAAAAGGCAAAAGTACAAGTGGCGATAATTCGATGGGGCCGTTTAGCGACATAGATACGGAATCACTACATCCGTTGCGGGGATTGAGGGTCTTTAATGTGACTTGTGCCGGACCGGCAACCCATAGATCAACTTCAGTATGAGTTCCGAAAGATCCTGCCCATTGGAATTCCTGACCACTGTCTACCCTTGCCATCAAATGGAAGATGGCACTGTCACAAGCATTGTTATTTGTTAAAGTGTTTTCTATAAGGGGCTTTTGCACCATCGTATCTGCGATTACCTGCAGGGTATCCGCTGGTCCGGGACAACCTGTCTCAATATGAAAAAACGACACCGCGTATTGACCGGCTGCACAAACGAGTAAGCTGTCTTGTGGATAAGTTATACCACTTTCTGCATTTGTCCATGTTGCCTGCCAGCCTTGCACATCAGCAGCGGTAAGTACTTTGCAATCGTGATTACAATCGAGTACCCAAATCGAATCGATGTCAACACCTGGAAATGGATGCTGCCTGCAATCTATGCTGCAGGCTTCCGGCATGTGCCAGACGAAATCTTCACTACAGTCTGCTTTCTCTATATCCCGAATGGTCACAACGATAGAATCCCCTGAAAAAGGAAGATGAAAGTCCAGCGTATCACCATAGGCTGCGGTCAGCTGCCATATTTGGTTGATGTAAAGCTGAAAAGAATCCGTATTGTGATAGGCATTTATCACCGCAGTGATGTCAACCACATCGTCCAGAATGTCATAAGGACTGCCATGGTTGTTACACGCTATGGCAAGGTATTCCTGTTGGATATAACAATTTCTTGAGCAGGAAATAAACCTGCCTAAAATGGTTTTATAATAACAAACCGAATCATGGCTATCAATAAATTCAATGGTATGGTGTAATGAGTCTGCCGGATGGTTAAAATAATTCAGACGGTTGTAGGGAAATAAACCAATGGAATCTCCATCCAGGTAAACATAATACCCTTGTTTGGTGCTGACCGAAGGAATTTCAAACGAAACAGAATAATAGTCGTCCACCGTGGTATTTTCAGTAGTGGCATTGTTACAGTGAATTTCAACTTTCGTATCCAGATCAAATTGGCAGGGCCTGGAACACGGAAGCAGCGCAGGTACTAAAATGCTGTCACCACATGAAATATCTGATAGATCGCGCAAGTAAATGATAAAGGAGTTGCTGTCTGCCGGAAAATTCAATACGATGTTACTGCCATAGGCAAAGTGTCCATAATCCGCAACACCCGGCCAGCTTATGCTAAATGAGTCGGTATCATTGCCGGCACCACCATTGACCTGAAACTGAACCAGAAAATAATCATCGGTACTATCCAAAGGAGTGAATGCGTCAAAACACAAAAACTGTATGCTGTCGGCTTGTAAGATGCAGGGGCCCTGTTGAGCCAGGGCGACCCCACATGTTAACAAAACGTACAAGCACAATATTATTTTCGATATCTCTGATTTCATCCCAGCCTGGTTCTCGATGCTGTTCTATAAATGTGAAATCGCCACAATACCCTATCGTACAAAAACACATTTTAATTTCACAAATATTTAATTCATTTAATGTGTAATATGCACATAATCAATTTAATAAATATGTGATTATCGTCTATGGGATTTACTTTGTTGTGTTGTATACTGAAAGTCATGCTGTCTTATATAATGCTATACCATCATGTGTCTGTAATATTTTTTTAAAAATTAAGTACTGAACATTTAGATTGACAAATTTTTATCTTTGGCTGTAAATAAAAAGCCATGCGATTATATCTCTTTTATGCTTTAATTATCTCTTGTCTGGCGGCTTGTCATTCAGGTGGTGATACCAACCAGCGTCCTCACGATCCCTGGGTATTCAGGTCAGTCCTGGATTGGAAACCCCGGGTCATTACCCTGGCTTTGCACAAAGACATGTGGGTGGCGTACAGCACTGAAAATGCTGCTTTGTACAAAGCATGGAAGGGTAGTGTATATTTTGATGGGCCGGTGTATACCCATGCCCATGGTCCGCAACCCATTTCAATAGGAGATGCATACCAAATCAATAATTATGAAAAACCCTGGTTTTGGACCAGCGACAAAAATGATTCCATACCGGCCATCGTGGCATATAAAGGTCATCGTTTTGTCAATGATCACGTCCAATTGATGTATGGACTTTCAGATTCGGCAGGTGTAAATGAAGTGTTGATCTATGAGCAGGTGGAAGCCATGCCTTCCTCTCATAATAAAATGAAGCTGGAAAGACAATTTGAAATCAAACGCATAAAAGGACATGCTCATCCGGCTTTTCATTTTAATGTTACATCTGTTGTGGAGACGAGAGATATCGACACAGATGCCACGCTGGATGTAAAAAAATCAGCGGGAAGAAATGCCAACACCTCTAATCCTACTATGGACATAGAAGGCATTGTAACTTTGAAGAAAAACAAGCACCACGTCTCGGTCTACTTTTCTGCACCTTCTTTGCCCAATGAAAATACTCCCGGCGATGACAACGAAGCAGAAGAAGATAAAGGCCTACCTCCGGGAGCCAAACTCATTGCCAAAAGTGATTGTAAGACTTGTCACAATCCGGAAGTCAAAACCGTAGGTCCTTCGTACAAAGAAATTGCTGTAAAATACGAAACCAATCCCTCCAACATTCGCTCCTTGGTGCAGAAAATCAAAAATGGGGGTAGTGGTGTTTGGGGCAATGTAGCCATGACGGCACACGCTGATTTACCTGAAGCTGACATCACACAGATGGTGGAATACATCTTGTCACTCGACGAATCGACTTCAAAGGAGGTTGCAGAAACAGCAAAAGTATTTTCGTTTAAAGATGTTGCCATCCGGGATACCAATGCCCTCTTGCCGGGAGCAGTAACCAGAATTTTCGATGTGCCCGTCAATACAGCTGCCATTCCTTCTTTGCCGGCCAATAAAAAACCTAAGCAAGCAGGTATTAAAAACAATTTCGACAACATCGATGGGGCTGAATTTGCCGATCTTACTGATAATTTTTCTTTGTACGCCGAGGGCTACCTCAAAGCTGATATAGAGGGAGAATACACCTTTGAAATATGGAGTGATGATGGCAGTAAACTGTACCTGCACAACGAGCTTGTCATCACCAACGATGGGCCCCATGGCACGGAAGGTAAATTTGGTAAGGTTACCCTAACCAAAGGTTACCATCCTTTCAGATTGGAGTATTTCCAGGGAGGCGGCGGAAAGTATCTTAGCCTCAATTGGATTAAACCCGGCGATAAGGCCGCGGAAGTCATACCGGCCAAAGCCATTTTACACGACGGCAAAAATCAAATGGACTTTACGGGTCTAAGCCTGCCTATGGCAAACGCCAGTCAGATTCCCGGCAATAAGTCGGCACTTACCGGTGTGCATCCTGCCTTTAATTTGACACAGGCACGCCCCGACAACTTTGAACCCAAAGTGGGGGGTATGGATTTTAAAAAAGATGGCCGTATGGTGATCAGCACCTGGGATGCTGCCGGCAGTGTATGGATGCTGGAAAATGTACACCAGGACGACCCTTCCAAAATAAAAGTCAAAAAAATTGCCTTTGGTCTTGCGGAACCCCTCGGCTTGAAGATAGTGGATGATACCATCTTTGTCATGCAAAAACAGGAAATGACCAAACTGGTAGACACCAATGGCGACGATATCATTGATGAATACCATACCCTTTGTGATGATTGGGGCGTATCGGCCAATTTCCATGAATTTGGCTTTGGCCTGGAATACAAAGACGGCTTCTTTTATGCTACCCTGGCCACAGCCATCCAACCGGGAGGAGCCAGCACAAATCCCCAGATCAAAGACAGGGGCAAGGTAATCAGAGTAGAGAGAAAGACCGGAAAAATAGAATACCTGGCCAGTGGCCTGCGCACACCCAATGGCATTGGCATCGGATACAACGGAGAGATTTTTGTAGCCGACAACCAGGGGGATTGGCTGCCTTCCAGCAAAATAGTCCATGTAATACCGGGCGCCTGGTATGGATCAAGGTCAGTAGATTTTGAAGGCACGGCCAAACTAAAAGAAAAGTGGCCGGTGGTTTGGTTGCCACAGGATGAAATTGGCAACTCTCCGAGTACACCCTCTTACATCGATGTTGGACCTTACAAAGGACAAATGATTCATGGAGAGGTAACCCACGGTGGGGTAAAAAGAGTTTTTGTGGAAGAAGTCAAAGGTCAGCTGCAAGGCTGTGTTTTCAGGTTCATCCAGGGTCTCGAAGCGGGCGTCAACCGATTGAAGTGGGGCCCCGATGGAGCGTTGTACGTAGGTGGTATCGGCAATCCGGGCAATTGGTCGCATGCCGGCAAAAAATGGTTTGGCTTGCAACGACTGGCATACAATGGTACCTCTGTATTTGAAATGCTGGCAGTAAGGGCAAAAGCCAATGGCATGGAACTGGAATTTACAGAACCCCTGGCAGAAGGAGAAGGAAACAACCCCTCACTGTATGAAGTGCGTCAATGGTATTATAAGCCAACCATCGATTATGGAGGTCCCAAACTGGGTGAAAAAAAATTGACGGTAAAGTCCGTCACCCTGTCAAAGGATAGAAAGAAAGCCTTCCTTGAATTGGATGGACTAACAGCCGGTCATGTTGTGTACGTCAATATTACAGATGGCATGATTTCTTCCAAAGGCAACTCCCTTTGGTCTACGGAAGCCTGGTACACCCTCAATGAATTGCCCGAAACAAAAGGCGTAGTAGCACCTTCCAAAGAAAGCTTTGCACCCAATACCCTCACCTCGACCGAAATAGCACAGGGATGGAAACTGCTGTTTGACGGCAAAAAAATTGACCAGTGGCTTAATTTCAATAAAACGACACTAGGCAAAGGATGGATCATCCAGGATCAGGCCATTCATCTCAATGCCATTAAGGAAGATGGAAAATGGCAAGCCAAAGATGGCGGAGATTTGGTGTCAAAAGAAAGTTATCAGGACTTTGAATTTAAGCTGGAATGGAAAATTGCCAATTGCGGAAATTCGGGCATCATGTTTAATGTGGTACAAGATCCTAAATACGATTATGTTTGGCAAACCGGTCCTGAAATGCAAATCCTCGACAATACCTGTCACCCTGATACGCGTTTCATCACCCATAGGGCAGGAGACCTGTATGATATGCTCGAATCTGCCTTCCCTTGCGCCAAACCTGCCGGTCAATGGAACAAGTTAATGATCAGAAGCAAAGGAGGTAAAGTTGCATTTTACCTGAATGGATACAAAACCGTGAGCTTCGATATCAATGCTCCGGAATGGCAAAAAATGATCAAAGGCAGCAAGTTTAAGGACATGCCGGGCTTTGGTCAGGCAAAATCAGGCCATCTCTCTTTGCAAGACCACGGGGATAAGGTTTGGTTCCGGAATTTGAAAATCAGGAAAATTTAAAAGCAATAGCAGAAATAAACATTTTTCCAGATTTGCAGTTTTCAACTGTGAAATAATACTTGGATTTAGGCTTAAAATTGCCTGATTCACCGTATTAAATATTTAATTTTTTTTCATTACGAATAAAAATTTGCCGCATCAAACATAAATATCAGGTTGGCAACCATTTGCGTATAATTTTTGTTAATTTTGCACCCTAATTCAAAAAAGGCATGAAGTCCAAACTTTCGAATTTTAATTTTGACCTTCCCGAAAAACTCATAGCTCAGTATCCGTCAAAGGAAAGAGACCAATCCCGTTTGATGGTTTTGGATCGCAAGACCGGAAAGATCGAGCACAGACTATTCAAAGACATTCTGGAATATTTTGATGATGGCGATGCCATGATCTTCAACAACACCAAAGTTTTCCCTGCTCGCTTGTACGGCAACAAGGAAAAAACAGGCGCTAAAATTGAAGTTTTCCTGCTGAGAGAACTCAACAATTCAGCCCGATTGTGGGATGTATTGGTTGATCCAGCCCGAAAAATCAGGGTAGGCAACAAGCTTTATTTCGAAGATGAAAAAGGAAGAGACATCCTGGTGGCAGAAGTAGTAGACAATACTACTTCCCGCGGAAGAACCATCCGTTTCTTCTTTGATGGCGATGATGATGCTTTCAGGGATGCATTGAAGTTGCTGGGAAACACCCCGCTTCCCAAATACATCAACCGAAATCCTGAACCCATCGATGAAGAGCGATACCAGACGGTATATGCCAAGGAATTGGGTGCGGTGGCAGCTCCCACAGCGGGACTTCACTTCAGCCGGGAGTTATTGAAAAGATTGGAAATCAAAGGCGTCAATTTTGCTGAACTTACCCTTCACGTGGGACTGGGAACCTTCCGCGCCATCGATGTGGAAGACCTGTCCAAGCACAAGATGGATGCTGAATACTACAACATCAGCGAAAAAGCTGCCGAAGTGGTGAATGCGGCCAAAAATGCGGATAAAAAAGTGTGTGCCATTGGTACGACCAGTATGAGAACCATAGAGTCCTCTGTATCAGCTTCCGGCATCCTCAAACCATCAGAAGGTTGGACCAACTTGTTTATTTATCCGCCTTATGATTTTAGCATCGCCAATGCCATGGTTACCAATTTCCATTTACCCAAAACCAGTTTGATCATCATGGTTTGTGCATTTGGCGGTTTCGACCTGGTCATGGAAGCATACGAAGAAGCCATAAAGGAAAAATATCGTTTCTACAGCTATGGAGATGCGATGTTGATCCTCTAAAGGAACTTCTCAACATAAAACAGAAAACCCTGCTGATGTTGTTAATACGATTCAGTGGGGTTTTTCTTTTTTTACCATGGTTTTTATCGATGCTATACAAAGCGCTTTGATGTCAGCGGCTTCCTTTTTAATAGCATAAAGATCTGTAGCTGTTTCGGGGTCATAGACTTCGAGGCATCGTACCCAAAAATCAAGCCTGCGTGTGGCAGTTACTACCTGCTGCAAGCCGTCGCTAAATGAAACCCTGCTCCCGGACCGGCATGCTTCTTTGTACGCCACATAGATGTCGCAACACGACTTGAGGAAGGGCTCGCACAGCACGTTCACTTCCAGGCATTGGCTTTTTGACTTGCCTACCCATCGCGCTACTTCTTCGAGCAACAGTTCGTTTTTCTCCTTGAGGATGTTGATATTCATAGCTAAATATTTTTCGGATGAAAGATGGCAAAGGCCATACACTTCTATAACCCTGTTGCACCTCTGTGCGATGCCTCAGCTTGTGTTAAATATATCTAAAGATATTAATCCTGTTTATCTTGCCTTGCCATTCGGGCCATGTAAAAGCCGTCCATCAATCCTCCTGACAGATCAGACCACCTTTCTTCCACGAGCTGGAATTGCGGGTTTTTGGCTAAAAAAGCAGCCACCTGTTTTTCATTCTCAGACGGTAAAATGCTGCAGGTAGCATACACAAGAATGCCTCCATCTTTTACCATGGAAGAATAGGATTGCAGGATTTCTGCCTGCTTGATGTGCAATTCTTCAATGGTTGATGGCTGCAACTTCCATTTGGCATCGGGATTTCTGCGCAAGACGCCCAAACCCGAACAAGGTACATCCAGCAAAACCACGTCCGCTGAACCCCGCAGTCGTTTGATCACCTTTCCGGTAATGAGTCGCGTTTCAATGTTGTGGATGCCATTGCGCCTTGCTCTTTTTTTCAGCTCTTCAAGTTTCCATTCTTCTATGTCCATGGCGATGATGGCGCCTTTGTTTTCCATCATACAAGCCAGTTGAAGGCTTTTTCCTCCTGCACCGGCACAGGCATCGATGACCCTCAAGCCCGGCTTTACCCCGGTCATCATTGGTATGAGCTGACTGCCGGCATCCTGGACTTCAAACAAGCCTTCTTTAAATTCAGGCAATGAAAAAAGATTGCTCCGCTCTTCGACCCTTGCTGCATTGGGTACATCCGGGATGGGGTGCAACTTTACCCCATGTGGTATCAGCGCCATGGCCAGTTGGCTGTAGTTGGTTTTCAGCGTGTTGACCCGGATGGTTAAGGGTGCTGTCACATTTAGACTGGACAAAACGCTCTCCCATTTTTCGCCCAATTCATCGGCTCCC
>WBZP01003619.1_pt1 | contig 16609 bp, 12 predicted proteins | sample 5204301 | NCBI WGS metagenome assembly WBZP01 (sample SAMN12412401, study PRJNA552823) | activated sludge metagenome | isolation source: activated sludge from nitrification reactor of wastewater treatment plant... | place: USA: Pennsylvania | collected 2017
CGCAGCACGGTCGACGTCTGTGGTCAGTTGGGCTGGGGAACCATGGCCGGTTACGGACGCGGCATGGTCGTCGTAGCCCTCTGCGACGCCTTTCTGGTTTTCGTCGGGCTGCTGATCCTGCAGGTGCCGCTGGCGCCGGCACTGGCGACTGTGGTGTTCATGGGTGCGTTCATCCCGGTGATCGGTGCGCCCATCGCGACATTCCTGGCAGCACTGGTCGCGCTGGCCACGAAAGGACCTGTCACGGCCTTGCTCGTGGTCGTGCTCACCATCATCGTCGGCTCGTTCGACGGCGATGTCATGCAACCACTCGTGATGGGGCGAGCCGTTTCGCTGCACCCGCTGGCGATCGTCACGATCATCGCAACAGGGGCTCTGACGTTCGGGGTCATCGGTGCCTTGATCGCTATCCCGATCGCATCGTCGATCTATGTCGTCATGAAGTTCCTGACGGGTCGCGATCCGCAGAACCCGTATCCGCCACCGCCCTGGAGATCGCCCGCTCCGACCTCCTGAGTCGTCCGAGCCGCCAGGGCTTCGCCTGAGTCTGCGGGTCGGACGGGCCCCTTCCTTATTGCGGGACTCGACCGGGAACAGCACGAGATGACGTGTACCGGGGTCGCTGCCCGGCTAACCCTGATCCGACCCCGGAGGAAGAGCCCCTTGAACCAGGTCTGCGACCGGGTCCGGGTGCCGGCGATTCCCACAATGCCGAAGACGATCGCCAACGGGCCCAGGATGCGGACAGCGAAGAACCCAGCACGGGTATGAGTCCCGTCACGAGCGACAGAACCCGAACACCAATGCGGTGATTGCCGCCCAATGGCGCCTGGGTGGAGCGCCTCCTGAGCCGGCCGCCCCGGCGTCGGAGTGCAAGCCCACGGGAACCTGATCCGGGTTGGTCATGACGCGCCCCCTTCGCTCTCGTGCGATTGGTCCGTCGCGCGCAGGAACTCGGTCAAGTACCGCCACGTCGTGCTGCGAGCCGCTCGCCCGCTGAGCACACCCAGGTGACCGCCGGGTGCGGTCTCGAGGCGAACTTCAGGGGACTCGGGCACGAGCTCAGCCAGGCGGTGGGCCGAGGCGGGTGGTGCGAAGAACAGGTCACCCTCGCCGGCGATGCTGAGTATCGGGACGGTGACGTCCGCCAACTCCACGACACGCCCCGCCCGCAGGCGCATGTGCCCTTCGGACATGTGGTTGGTGCGGATGAAGCCGTGGTAGATCTGAGCGATGCTGCGGCCCGGGTAGGCCTCCATCGTGTCCATCATCACGTCGACTGCCTCGATCTGCGCGAGCACCTCCCGGTCGCTGCGGTTCTGCAGGAGCAGCAGTGGCTTCTTCAACTGCTTCTTCGGATCCAGCCACTTGTAGATCAGCCCGTTGGCCCGACCCGGGACTCCTCCCAGAACCCGGATGAGGCTTGTGGTCAGCGCCCCTCCGGTGATGTCCTCCATGAACCTGATGGGTTCCAGCACCCGGACCTGGGCGAAGTCGAAAGGGCTGGCGATCACCGACACGGAGGCGACAGGCAGATCCGGATGTGCTGCCGGTGTGAACACCGAGAGGATGCCCCCGAGGCACCACCCCACAAGTTGGACATCCCGTTCGCCGCAGTCCTGGGTGACAGTGGTGATGGCATCCGGTACGACCTCATCGATCCAATGCTCGAGTCCCAGGTCCTGATCCCGCAGCGAGCTGATGTCGCCATAGTCGACCAGATACACGGGTCTGCCCTGCTCCAACAAGAATTCCACCAGGGAGCAGCCGCGGCGCAGGTCGAAGCACACCGACGTCGCGGCCATGGGAGGGACCAGGAGTGTCGGGAGCGCGTCGGGATCGGTGGGTGTTGTTGGGAGATACCGGTGCACTGTGCACTTGGGTGCCTCGTGGATCACTTCGGATGGCATCCGGCGCAGATCGGCAGTCCCGCCACCGACGAGGTGGTCGTACAGGTTCCTGGTGTCGGAGACGATCGTGTCGGTATCCGCCTTGGGTAGGAACCTGGTGACCATAGGCGGAAACTATTCGGTGTTGTCGGTCTTAGCCCACTGGGCGGATCACATCGTCCGTCTTCCTTTGACCGGTCGCCGTCTCCATGACGTCCGACACGCCACCAGTCAGAGGCGCGGGCGGGAGCGAACTCCGTCCCGCCGCACCTTCCGATCTCTATGCTCGCGTCATGAGCACGGCGATCAGTGATCAGCGGCGGACAAGGAGTCGTGTCTACCTGACCGCGAGCATGGACCAGCCGCGAGCGCGTCGCGCCGCCGATGTGACGACTGTCGTGGTGGGCCTTGTGTTCGTCGCCTGGGGCTTGGCGGTGTTCGGGAGTTCGGACCCTCTGCAGCAGGCGCTGACCCAGTTCGCGGCGGCGCTTCCAGAGTGGGCCGTTGCCTTGCTGGCGCTGGGCTACACGCTGGGGTTGCTGTACGCGCTTGTGGTGTTGGTCGTGCTGCTGGTGCGCCGCAGGTGGGCGGCGGTGCGGGATGCGCTCGTGTCGGCAGTCTGCGCGGGATTCGTGACGCTGATCCTGGTGTCCGTGTTCGATCAACTGTGGCCGCCCTTCTTCACCGAGTTCCTGCAGGGCACCGCCGGGCCGCAGTTCCCGGTGGTTCGGGTGGCCGTGGTCACCGCGATCCTGGTGGCCTCCACCCCGTATCTGGCGCGTCCGATCCGGCGTCTGGGGTGGGCCATCGTGATCGTGGTCAGCGCGGCCGCCATCGCTCTTGCCCTCAGCGTTCCGTCGGGTGCGATCGTGGGTTTGGGGGTCGGTCTGATCTGCGCCGGTGGGGTGCTGCTGCTCTTCGGCTCGCCTGAGGGGTATCCGGATGTCGATGCCGTCGGCACCGCCTTGCGGCGCGTGGGGATAGACGCCCCCGACCTGGCGATCTCTCCTGACCAGTCGTGGGGAGTACGACGCCTGGCGGGCACGACGACGGAAGGCGTCGACATCCAGGCCAAGGCCTATGGTCGCGACGCAACCGATTCCCAGGTGATGGCCAAGGTATGGCACGCGCTCATGTTCCGCGGAGCCGCACGCAGGATCACGTTCTCGCGGGTGCAATCGGTCGAACACGAGGCGCTGGTGACCATGCTGGCCGACCGCGCCGGGGTGTCCGTGCCCCAGGTCATGGCGGCCGCGGCGGCTACAGACGAGGTCGCAGTCCTGGTGACCACACGCACCGGCATCCTGCTGTCCGAGGTCCGCGACGCATCGGAGTTCGACCCGCAGTCATTGGTGCCCCTGTGGCGCGAGGTCGGGGCCATGCACGCCGCGGGGATCACCCACGGCAACTTGGGGGCCGACGCGGTGCGAGTGACTCCGACCGGCTTCGTGCTGAGTGAGTTCGATTCGGGCTCCGTGGTCTATCGCGACTCCGAAGCGGCGCTGGACACAGTGCACCTTCTGTTCGCTACCGCCGCAGCTGTCGGGGTCGAGCAGGCCGTGGCCGCGGCCGCCGAGGGATTGGGCACGGATCGCCTCGCTGCCGCGCTCGGGTACCTGCAGCCTCCGGCGTTGACGAGTCGCGAGAGGCGATCGGTGAAGGGGTCCGCGAAACTGTTGGGCCAACTGCGCGAACAGGTGGCTTCCGTCGCCGGCACCGAGATCCCCGAGCCGGTCAAGCTGCGCAGGATCGGCCTTCGCAACGTGATCACCATCGTTCTGGTTCTCCTGTTCCTCAGTGCCCTGATCCCATTACTGACGGGGGTCGACTATGCCCAGATCTGGGCGTCCTTGCAGGGAGCGACATGGTGGGTGGTCCTCCTGTCGATAGTGGCGGGACAGTTGGCGTTCATCCCCCAAGGCACGGCGATGATGTCCGCCGTCGGGCGCGCCATCCCGCTCAGGCCGATGACCATCCTGCAGCCGGCCGTTGCATTCATCTCCTTCGCCGTCCCCGGAATGGCGGGTCGCGTCACCATGGAGAGCGCGTTCCTGTACAAGTACGGGATCCCTCCCACCGTCTCTGTCACCAAGGGAGCGGTCGACGCCTTCTCGGGATTCCTGGTGCAGGCCGCCATCCTGATCCTGGCTTTCCTGACCGGGGCGCTGACGGTCGCGCAGCCGACAAGTGGTTCGACCAGCACGGGCGGTAGCGGGATGAGCGCGTCCTGGGCGGTCGTCGCTGTCGTTGTGGGCCTGGCTGTGGCAACCGTGATCGTGGTGCTCAGGGTCCAGAAGGTCCATGACCGAGTCGTTCCCGAAGTCAAGAACGCGTGGGGTGCGCTGACTGAGGTGCTGCGATCACCCAGACTCGCGCTTGGGCTGTTGGTCAGCCAGCTGGCTGTCCAGTTGCTATGGGGTCTCGCACTGTGGCTGGCTCTCATGGCCCTCGGAGTTCATCTCAGTCTCATCTCGTGCACAGCCGTGGTGGTGGCAACCTCACTACTGCAGGGGATCATCCCGGTCCCCGGCGGAATCGGGGTCTCAGAGGCTGTGATGTCCGCATTTCTCATCCCCCTTGGCGTGTCATCCGACGTTGCGGTGGGCGCGACAGTGATCTGGCGTGTGGCCACGTTCTACCTGCCCGCCACTGAGGGGTTCCTCGCTTCTCGGTACCTGCAGAAACGCGGCTACCTCTGATCGAGCGCGTCCGGGTCCCGGTCGGGGTCGGCCGGGTTCCCGCCGGGGGCGCCGGACGGGCGATGATCACACGAGTTTCCACACGTAGCGACACCGCGGCCAATACGCTTCAACTCACGGCGTGGCAGGTCGACACTGCGATCAGCCCTCATCGGGCCATTGCTGTGGTACCGAGCAGGCCGCCCGTTGTCCGCCGACCGGTGGACCACTGAGCAGAGGGATCGGGATGGACGACACCTCCGAAGACGCTTCAGCGGCCGCCGGTGCGCCGGCGGCGCCGGCAAAACGCACGTTCCAGTTCCCCAGTGCTGTGGCCACTCTGGCCATCGTCACCGTCCTGGTGTGGGTGGCGGCGCTCTTCCTGCCGGCGGGGAGTTATGCAACGGACCCGGATGGTTCGCCGATACCCGGGACGTTCCACGAGGTGCCGGCGCCGTACGACTTCGGTCAGATGGTGCAGCAGTTGGTCCTGTCACCCATCAACGGGATCTATGGCCTACTGAATCCCGAGTCCGGCACGGTGGACACCGAAACGATCGGGCGGATGTTCGGCCAGATCGGCGTGATCGTGTTCATCATGGCGATCGGCGCCTTCATCTCGGTCAGTTTCGCAACCCGGGCGCTCGAGGTGGCAGTGGGCAGTCTGGCCAACCGGCTTCGTTCCAAGGGTTGGTTGTTGATCGCAGCAGTCATGGTGCTGTTCTCACTGTTGGGCTCCACTATGGGGTTCTCCGTGGAGACCTTGGGGTTCTACGCTCTGTTCATCCCGCTGATGGCGGCTCTCGGATACGACCGGCTCGTCACGGCGAGCATGATCATCATGGGGGCCCTGATCGGGGTCATGGGTGCGACGGTGAACCCGTTCTCCATCGGAGTCGCGGCCGGTGAAGCGGGTGTGTCGATCGGCGACGGGATCGTGCTCCGCGTGATCCTGTGGGTGATTCTGACGTCCATGGCGATCGCCTGGGTGTTGCGCTACGCGGCCAAAGTCCGACGGGATCCGGGCGCTTCGCTGGTGGGATGGGAGGATCCGGACTCCGCTGAAGAAAGCGCCACCGACCTGGCGGCGGAGGATCTCGAGGGTGAACCGACCGACGCCGACCACAGTCTGACCGGCACGCAGAAGTGGGTGCTGGCGATAACGGTGTTCGCCTTCGGGCTGATGATCTTCTCGGTGATCCCGTGGTCCAGTATCTTCGGCGCCACCACGGGGGCGGCGGAGTACGACTACCTGCATGAGGTGGCCGGCGCGCAGCCGTATTGGTTCGAACTGAACTGGTGGTTCCCCCAGTTGGCGATGCTGTTCCTGATCGCCTCGGTCCTCGTCGGTGTGGTGGCGAAGATGCATGAGAAGGAGATCGTCCGTCTCATCGCAGCGGGTGCCGCGGACATGATGGGTCCGGCGATGGTGGTGCTGCTCGCCGGGGGGGTCTCGGTGATCATGACCAATACCCAGACGCTCGACACCATCCTGAATTCGATGGAGCAGCTCGTCAGTGGTGCTTCCGCGGGGGTATTCGCGGTGGTGACAGCGCTGATCAACATCCCGTTGGCGATCCTGATCCCGTCCAGTTCCGGTCACGCAGCACTGGCGATGCCGCTTCTGTCCCCTCTGGCGGATTTCGCCGGCGTCTCGCGGGCGACAACCATCACGGCATGGATCATGGGCCATGGCCTGGCGCTGTTGTTCTCCCCGACCAGCGTGGTGCTCGTCGGTGGTCTGGCTATCGCCAAGGTCGGCTATGACAAGTACCTGCGTTTCGCGTGGCCGCTGCTGATAGCACTGTTCTTGGTGTCCTCGATCGTGGTGGGCCTGGCAGCCACATTCGAGTGATTGCCGCTCATCGCACGCGCGTCCCCGACTGCGTCGATTCCTGCACCGATGGTGGTGACCCGGGCAGCCGGGGGATGTCATCGAGGTGAGTGTCCTGCTGCGGGCGCGCCGTTTCGCACTGTCGCCGGACCCGGCCTATCATCGTGAGTCACAACCGACCCTTGGAGCGCAGCGTGAGTGAGTCCGCCGTCGACGAAGTGGAACTGGGTCCGATCGACTACCTGGTCGTCGAGTACCCAGAAGGCAAGATGTCGGGTGAGGCTTTGCCGCACCTCCTGGACCTTGTGGCAAAGGGCACTATCCGGATGATCGATGTTGCGCTCTTGACCAAGACCTCCGGTGACGGCACGTTCGAGATAGTGCGGCCCGCGGATCTTGTTGCGGCAGGTGCACCGGAGTTCGCCATGCTCGAGGGGGTCGCTACCGGGCTCCTGAGCGACGATGACCTGCGCCAGGTGTCGGACATCATGGCCGACGACAGCTCCGCAGTCGTGTTCGTCTACGAGAACGCGTGGGCTGCCCCAATGGCCACCGCCTTGCGCCGCGCAGGCGGACAACTGATCTCGAACGGCCGTATCCCGGTGCAGTCCATCATCGAGGCGCTGGAAGCCAGCGCCTCAGAAACCGTCGAGTCCATCTGATCGGGAGGTCATCACATGCCAGGTCTGTTGAGAGGCGTCGCCCGCACTGCGGTCATCGCAGGCACGGCCACTGCAGTGTCGAACGGCGTTTCCCGCCGGCAATACAACAAGTGGGAGCAGAAGGCTCAACAGGAGCAGGCCGAGGCTCAGCAGCAGGAGGCCGCTGCTCAGCCCCAGCAGGCGGTCGCCCAGCCGGTCGCTGCCCCGCAGGCGCCCCCGGCGGGCGACAGCATGGACGCCAAGATCGCCCAGCTCAAGGAACTGGCTGAACTCAAGACCCAGGGCGTCCTGACTGACGCGGAGTTCGACGCGCAGAAGGCCAAGATCCTGGGCTGACCGCCGCTGTCCGGTCGGGATCATACGGACTCCTGGCCGGTCGGGTTGTATCCAGCAGCACAGGCGATAGGTTCATAGCCATGCGCCGCGCCAAGATCGTCTGCACGATGGGGCCTGCCACGGATTCCTATGAGGCGATCCGCGAGTTGGTCAACTCCGGTATGGACGTGGCCCGGCTCAACCTGAGCCACGGCACCCACGCCGACCACGAGCGGATGTATCGCAACATCCGCAGAGCGGGCGACGAGGTGGGTCGGGGAGTGGGCATCCTCGCTGACCTGCAGGGGCCCAAGATCCGACTCGGGACGTTCGAGAAGGGGCCGGTGACTCTCCTGCGCGATGCCTCTTTCACCATCACCACGGACGAGGTCCCGGGCGACGATCAGATCTGCTCCACCACCTACGAACAACTGCCCGGGGACGTCTCGGCAGGCGACCTGATCCTGATCGACGACGGTCGTGTCACCGTGCAGGTGGTGTCGGCTGATCCCAGGTCCGTGGTGACCCGCGTGATCGAAGGGGGAGTGGTCTCGGACCACAAGGGGCTCAACTTGCCCAACGTCAATGTCAGTGTCCCGGCGCTGACCCCCAAGGACATCGAAGACCTCATATGGGCGCTGCAGACGGGGGTCGATCTTGTCGCCTTGTCGTTCGTGCGGTCCGCCATGGACATCGACGACGTCCACTCGATCATGGACGAGGTGGGACACAGACTTCCGGTTCTGGCAAAGATCGAGAAGCCCCAGGCGGTGGCACGGCTCCAAGAGATCGTCGACGCATTCAACGGGGTCATGGTCGCGCGCGGCGATCTCGGTGTCGAGATGCCGCTCGAAGAGGTACCGCTCGAGCAGAAGCGCGCGATCGACCTGTGCCGCCGCGCTGGTAAGCCGGTCATCGTAGCCACGCAGATGCTGGACTCCATGATGACCGCCAGCCGCCCGACCCGCGCCGAGGTGTCAGATGTGGCCAACGCGGTACTGGACGGAGCCGACGCGCTGATGCTGTCCGGCGAGACGAGTGTGGGGCGCCAGCCCGCCCATGTGGTGATGACCATGGCCCGGATCATCACGCACGTCGAGGACGAGGCGCTGGACAGGCTGCCCCCGCTGCCGACCGACCCACCCGGATCCACGGCCCGCGCCATGACACGTGCGGCCGTCGACGTCGCCCACGCGGTCGAGGCGACCCACATCATCGCGTTCACCGAGACCGGTTCGACTGCCCGCCTGATCGCCCGGCACCGCTCCGATGTGCCCCTGCTGGCGTTCACGCCGAACTCCGACGTGCGCAGCAAGTTGGCACTGGTGTGGGGGGTCGAGACTTTCCTGGCCCCGTCGGTGAAGCACACCGACGACCTGGTCCAGCAGGTGGATACGGCGTTGTTGGCGATAGGCCGCGTCAAGCACGGCGAGCGCGTCGTGATCGTCGCCGGTGTCCCCCCGGGAGTGCCGGGCACCACCAACGGCATGCGAGTGCACAAGATCGGGCACGCCTGATCGGAGGCGATCACGACGTGGGGTTGATCCGGCGGCGTCGGCTGTCATCGTCGGTGGGGCCGCACACGGTTGCGGCGCGATCCGAGTCGGGAATTGCAGCGGCCGGTCAGCCCGAGGCTGACCGGCCGTCGCTGAACAAGAATCGGGACTCAGTCCACCGCGGTACGCGCCTCCGGGTTCAGGACTCCCCAGGCGATGAGTTCCTCTGCGAGCAGCCCCGCAGGCTGGTCGTAGATGACGGCGAGCGTGCGGAGGTCGTCGGCGCGGATCGACAGGACCCGGCCGTTGTAGTCTCCGCGCTGAGTCTGGATGGCAGCGGCGTAGCGGGCCAGCGGACCGGCCTTGTCCGAGGGCACCCGGTTGAGTTGCTCGAGGTCGATGACGATCTGAGTGGGCGGCTCCAGGGTCGCGCCGGCGACTCCACCGGGAAGCAGTTCGCCGACGGGGACACCGTAGAAGTCCGCCAGTTCCGCCAATTTCGCAACTGTCACGGCGCGGTCGCCGCGCTCATAAGAACCGATGACGACGGCCTTCCACCGGCCCTGTGACTTCTCCTCGACCCCCTGCAAAGAAAGTCCCTGTTGCTGCCGAATCGCGCGCAGCCGACTGCCGAGCGCGCGAGCGTAGTCGCTGGCCATGCTGATCTCTCCCCTTGCTGACTGCTCGTCGGTCCCCAGTGCCGACAACATAACCTTACGTAATCAACCGTGGTTACTCAAAGGGAGATTAGTGCCTGTTGTGTCACATTCGGTCCCGATTCGTCCGTCCGGGTAGCGAAAAGGCTATACGCAAAGTAGTCGGCCACTGATGTCGTAGGTGATCTGCACGACTCTTCGGACGTGATTCGCCCAGGCAATGGGAGTCTGACCCCACCACGATCAGAGGACGTTCAGAGCGGGAAGTGGCATATCGCCGCGCCGTCCGCGGCCTGCCGTTGGGGAGTGGCCGAGGCGCGGGTTAGGGTGGTGGAAACACCCTTTAACAGGCCGTCCCGAGAGGCGGCTAAGGAGTGAGCATGGGCACACATCTGTCCGGTCGACCTGATGGCGACAACACCGGCAACCCCGATGCCACAGGCGGCCCAGGTGGCAGTGACGGCACAGGCGCGACAGGCCCCGAAGGCAGCGATCATGGTCGTGCACCTTCTGATCACGCGCACGCCGGGCCGGTCGTCCTGGACGCTGCCGACTTGAACCGGGCGCTGACCCGGATCTCCCACGAGATCATCGAACACGCCAAGGGCGCGGACGATCTGGTGGTGCTGGGAATCCCCACTCGCGGTGCGATCCTGGCGCAGCGACTGGCGGCACGCATCGGCGAGGCCGAGGGCAGGCAGGTCCCTGTCGGATCCGTCGACGTCACCATGTACCGCGACGATCTGAATCTGCATCCCGCTCGGGCGTTGGGTCCCACCGATATCCCGAGCGGAGGCATCGATGGGCGCATCGTCGTCCTGGTCGATGACGTCCTGTTCTCTGGTCGCACAGTTCGCGCCGCTCTCGACGCCATCAACGACGTGGGGCGCCCCCGGGCGGTCCGGCTCGCGGTCATCGTCGACCGCGGTCACCGCGAACTGCCGATCCGGGCGGACCATGTCGGCAAGAACCTTCCCACCCACAAGGGCGAGAGCGTTCGTATGAGGCTCACCGAGATAGACGGCGTCGACGAGATCGTGCTGATGCGCGAAGAGGAGGCGTGATGATCTCCCACCTGTTGTCCGCGGCTGATCTCGACCACGCCGACGCTGTCCTGGTGCTCGACACTGCCGCCGAGATGGCCAGGCTGACGGACCGGTCGGTCAAGAAACTGCCCGCACTTCGCGGCAAGACGGTCGTCAACCTGTTCTTCGAGGACTCCACACGAACCCGGATCTCCTTCGAGGCGGCGGCCAAGCGACTGTCCGCCGATGTCATCAACTTCTCCGCCAAGGGGTCCTCGGTGTCCAAGGGCGAGACCTTGAAGGACACCGCCCTCACCCTGCAGGCCATGGGCGCGGACGCCGTCGTCATCCGCCACGGGGCATCTGGTGCCCCCTACCGTCTGGCCGAGGCCGGCTGGATCGACGGTGCGGTCATCAACGCCGGCGACGGCACCCACGAGCACCCCACCCAGGCGCTGCTGGACGCCTACACCATCCGCCGGCATCTGCGGGGGGGCGCCGGCGACCTGTCCGGCCTGCGCGTCACAATTGTGGGTGACGTCCTGCACAGCCGGGTGGCCCGTTCCAACGTGCACCTGCTCAACACCCTGGGAGCCCAGGTGACCTTGGTGGCTCCGCCCACCTTGTTGCCGGTGGGGGTCGAGGAGTGGCCAGTGTCGGTGTCCTACGACCTCGATGATCCGCTGCCCTCAAGTGATGCCGTCATGATGCTGCGTGTGCAGCGAGAACGCATGAATGCAGCGTTCTTCCCCAGCGTCCGCGAGTACAGCCGCCGCTACGGGCTGGACCAGACCCGCATGGATCTGCTGCCGGATCACGCCATCGTCATGCACCCCGGCCCGATGATCCGCGGCATGGAGATCGCCGATGGAGTGGCTGATCACGACCGTTCGGTCATCGTGGAGCAGGTAGCCAACGGTGTCAGCGTCCGCATGGCTGTCCTGTACCTGTTGGTGGGCGGATCACGCCAGGCCAGTCCCACCGAGATCGCGCAGGAGGTCATGGCATGAGCGACTCCAACCGGGTCATCCTGAGGGGAGTCCGACCGCTGGGCGGCGACCCATGCGACATCGTCATCGGTGATGGAGTCATCCAGGACATCCTGGCGCCCGGGACAGCAGTGACTGCGGACGGCGGGACCACCGAACTCGATCTGGACGGTCAGGTGCTTCTGCCCGGACTGGTCGACCTGCACACCCATCTGCGGGAGCCCGGCCGCGAAGATGCGGAGACCGTGAGAAGTGGTTCGGCCGCGGCGGCTCTTGGCGGATTCACCGCGGTCCACGCCATGGCCAACACCGACCCCGTGGCGGACACCGCCGGAGTCGTCGAGCAGGTGTACCGGCTGGGTCAGGAGGCCGGCTACGTGGACGTGCGACCCGTCGGAGCCGTCACCGTGGGGTTGGGCGGCGAACAGCTGGCGGAACTGGGCGCCATGGCCGATTCGGCCGCGCATGTCCGGGTGTTCAGCGATGACGGCAAGTGTGTCGATGACGCCCTGCTCATGCGACGCGCTCTCGAGTACGTCAAGGCATTCGACGGAGTCATAGCCCAGCACGCCCAAGAGCCACGGCTGACCACCGGGGCCCAGATGAACGAGGGTGCGGTGTCGGCGGTCCTGGGGCTGCGGGGCTGGCCGGCGGCGGCTGAGGAGTCGATCATCGCCCGCGACATCCTGCTGGCCGACCACGTCGGGTCCCGGTTGCACGTCTGCCACGTCTCCACCGCCGGGAGCGTGGATCTGATCCGGCGCGCCAAGGAGCGCGGGATCAACGTCACTGCCGAAGTGACGCCGCATCACCTCCTGCTCACCGACGAACTGGTGCGCAGTTACGACCCCATCTTCAAGGTGAATCCGCCGCTGCGCACCGCCCACGACGTCGCAGTCCTGCGCGAGGGTCTGGCCGATGGCACCGTCGACGTCGTCGCCACCGATCACGCGCCGCACACCTCCGAGGACAAGGACTGCGAGTGGGACGCAGCCGCGTTCGGCATGCTCGGCCTGCCGACCGCGCTGTCTGTGGTCATCGCCACCATGGTTCGACCTGGTCTACTCGACTGGGCAGCCGTGGCCGAGCGGCTGTCTGCCGCGCCGGCCCGTATCGGACGCTTGGCAGACCACGGCCGACCGATCGACGTCGGAGAACCCGCCAACCTGACCGCCGTGGACCCGGATCGCGAATGGGTCGTCGACCCGGCCGATTTCCCCGGCCCATCGCGCAACTCGCCTTACCGAGGTATGGTCCTGCCCGGACGCGTCACCACGACCCTGCTGCGGGGCCGGCCCACAGTGATCGACGGGGTGCTGCAGTGACTCAGGCGGAGCAACTCAGCGAACAGGCGGCGGTGACCGAATGGCCCCTCCGCATCCTGCTCGTCCTGCTCACGCTGGCGGTGATCCTGCTGGCCATGTACGGGCTGCTTCGCGGGTGGCGCAACCGTGAACGTCGGCAGGGACTCGTCCTGCCCGATGTCCCGCGCGACATCATCGCCTCGACGGAGCTTCTGCCTGCCGTCTCGGCGTCCTACATCGGCACGATCCCGCAGGGTCAGCTGCTCGAGCGGTTGGTGGCAGCGGGCACCCGCGCCACTGCTGACGTCGTGGTGGGGGACTTCGGGGTGTTGGTCGACAAGCAGGGCGACCCGCCCCTGCTCATCGGGCACGACGTCATCACGGGGTTGAGTACCAGCCCCGGCATGCTGCAGCGGCACTTCGGCGCGCACGGTCTGCTGATGATCGATTGGACATGGGCCGGTCGACCCGTCACTACCGGACTGTGGTTCCCGGACCCGACCGAGCAGGACGTCGTGCGGCAGCGGATCCAACGGGTCCATCTGGAGGGAGTCTCATGACCGACGATACCGGGCGGGAACCAGCAGTCCTGGTCCTCGAGGATGGCCGGTCTTTCCGCGGCGAGGCTTACGGTGCCCGCGGCGCCACATTCGGCGAGGCCGTCTTCACGACCGGCATGACCGGGTACCAGGAGACGATCACCGACCCGTCGTACCACCGACAGGTGGTGGTCCAGACCGCGCCTCACATCGGCAACACAGGTATGAACGACGAGGACCCCGAGTCCCGTCGGATCTGGGTAGCTGGCTACGTGGTCCGCGATCCTTCCGTGCGTGCCAGCAACTGGCGGTCCACCAGCGAGCTGGAGTCGGACCTGGCTTCTGCGGGTGTGGTGGGCATCTCCGGGATCGACACCCGCGCACTGACACGTCACCTGCGTGACCGAGGTGCCATGCGCGTGGGGGTGTTCTCAGGTGATCGGCTGGCCGACCAGGCTGAGCTGCTGTTGCAGGTCCAGGGCAGCCCCGGCATGGCGGGTGCCGACCTGACCGACGAGGTCACGACAGCGGAGCCTTACATCGTGGAGCCGGAAGGGGAGCACCGGTTCACCGTCGCGGCGATCGACCTGGGCATCAAGGCGATGACACCGCATCGGATGGCTCAGCGTGGAGTCCGGGTCATCGTGCTGCCGGCGACCACATCGCTGACCGATCTGACCGGTACCGATGCCGACGGCTACTTCCTGTCCAACGGCCCGGGCGACCCCGCCACGGCCGATCACGCGGTCGGGCTGGTCACGGGGCTTCTCAACGCCGATCTGCCGTTGTTCGGCATCTGCTTCGGCAACCAGATGTTGGGCCGGGCCCTTGGTCTGGACACCTACAAACTCAAGTTCGGGCACCGAGGAATCAACCAGCCGGTCAAGGATCTGACCACCGGCAAGGTCGAAGTCACCGCCCACAACCACGGCTTCGCTGTCGCAGCGCCGGTCGGGGAGCCGTTCGACAGCCCCTATGGACTGGCCGAGGTCAGCCATGTGTGCCTGAACGACGACGTCGTCGAGGGCCTGCGGCTCGCAAGTGGTCGGGCGTTCAGCGTGCAGTATCACCCGGAGGCTGCGGCGGGGCCCCATGATGCGGCCTATTTGTTCGACCGCTTCTGCGAACTGATGGGGGGCAACTGACATGCCGTTGCGCGACGACATCACGTCCGTGCTCGTGATCGGATCAGGACCGATCGTGATCGGACAGGCCTGTGAGTTCGACTACTCCGGCACCCAGGCGTGCCGTGTCCTCAAGGACGAGGGCCTGAGGGTGATCCTGGTCAACAGCAACCCGGCGACGATCATGACCGATCCCGAGTTCGCCGATGCGACCTACGTGGAGCCGATCACGGTGGACGTGGTCGAGAAGATCATCGCCAAGGAGCGCCCCGATGCCCTGCTGCCGACGTTGGGCGGTCAGACCGCCCTCAACACTGCGATTGCGCTCGCCGAGGCCGGCATCCTCGACAAGTACGACGTCGAACTGGTCGGTGCGGACATCGACGCCATCGAGCGCGGCGAGAACCGAGAGGTGTTCAAAGGCATCGTCGCATCGATCGGCGCGGAGTCCGCGCGCAGCCGCATTTGTCATACGCTCGATGAATGCTTCGCCGGAGCCGAGGAGCTCGGCTACCCGGTCGTTGTGCGACCCTCCTTCACCATGGGTGGAGCCGGTTCCGGGTTTGCTCACGACGCCGATGAGTTGCGCCGGATGGCGGGCGCCGGACTCCTGGCCAGCCCCACCACCGAGGTTCTGCTCGAAGAGTCGATCATGGGCTGGAAGGAGTACGAGCTCGAACTCATGCGCGACCACAACGACAACGTGGTGGTCATCTGCTCGATCGAGAACCTCGACCCGATGGGCGTCCATACCGGCGACTCCATCACCGTCGCACCAGCCCTCACCCTGACCGACCGCGAATACCAGCGTCTTCGAGACATCGGTATCGACATCATCCGCGCCGTGGGCGTCGACACGGGCGGCTGCAACATCCAGTTCGCGGTCAACCCCGCCGATGGGCGGATCATCGTGATCGAGATGAACCCGCGCGTCTCACGATCCAGCGCGCTGGCCAGCAAGGCGACAGGTTTCCCGATCGCCAAGATCGCCGCCCGACTGGCGGTCGGCTACAGCCTCGACGAGATCCCCAACGACATCACCCGCGAGACCCCCGCATCCTTCGAGCCGGCGCTGGACTACATCGTGGTCAAGGTGCCGCGGTTCGCGTTCGAGAAGTTCCCCAACGCCGACGACCGGCTGACCACCACCATGAAGAGCGTCGGAGAGGCCATGGCCATCGGGCGCAACTTCACCGAGGCCCTGCAGAAGGCGCTTCGTTCCTTGGAGCACAAGGACGCCCAGTTCACGTGGACGGGGGAACCGCCCGCCGACATCGACGAGTTGCTGGCCGAGGCTGCGGTGCCTCGCGACGGGCGGTTACGACTGGTTCAGCAGGCTCTGTGGGGCGGAGCCTCCGTGGAGCAGGTTCATCTGGCCACCGGCATCGACCCCTGGTTCTTGGACCAGATCGCTGAACTCAACACGATTGCCGCACGGTTGCGCGAGGCGGCCGTGATGCAGCCGGACCTGATCCGGCTGGCGAAACGCAACGGGTTCTCAGACCGCCAGATCGGCGACATTCTCGACCTCGATGAGGCTGTCGTGCGGGGTGTGCGCCATGCGCTGGGCATCCGGCCCGTCTACAAGACAGTCGACACCTGCGCCGCCGAGTTCGCGGCCCAGACCCCCTATCACTACTCGTCGTACGACGAAGAGACCGAAGTGGAACCCGGGCAACGGCCCAAGGTGCTCATCCTGGGTAGCGGACCCAACCGCATCGGTCAGGGAATCGAGTTCGACTACTCCTGTGTGCACGCATCGCTGACACTGCGCGACCAGGGCTACGAGACGGTCATGGTCAACTGCAACCCCGAGACGGTGTCCACCGATTACGACACGTCCGACCGGTTGTACTTCGAACCACTCACCCTCGAGGACGTCCTCGAGGTTTACGCGGCCGAGTCAGCCGAAGGCACCGTGGCAGGGGTCATCGTGCAACTCGGAGGCCAGACCCCTCTGGGGCTCGCGCAATCCCTGAAGGATCTGGGCTTGCCCGTGGTGGGCACGTCGCCGGAGTCCATCCACCTGGCCGAGGACCGCGGCTCTTTCGGCCGGGTCCTCCTGCGCGCCGGACTGCCCGCACCCAAACACGGCACT
>WBZP01003620.1_pt1 | contig 16608 bp, 16 predicted proteins | sample 5204301 | NCBI WGS metagenome assembly WBZP01 (sample SAMN12412401, study PRJNA552823) | activated sludge metagenome | isolation source: activated sludge from nitrification reactor of wastewater treatment plant... | place: USA: Pennsylvania | collected 2017
ATGGTGGAGGCGGCCACCGAGCGCGGCGTGCTCTGCGATGCCTCGATCCGCCAGCGGTTGATGCGCTACTACACCAAGATCCAGATCCTGCGGATCAACGGCTTGCGCTCGCTGTCGGCGACCGTCTCGGGCCGCAAGGACCCCGGCGTCGCCGCGCTGGGCGCCGGGAACAAGGCCTTCTGGAGCGAGATGCATCAACAGGCGATGGAGTTGGCGCTGGACATCTTCGGCCCGGCGTCGATGCTGGCCGACACCGGCCCGGCGTCTGCCTCGTGGCCGGCGTCCACGCGCGACCGCCGCCGTGAGGGGTATCCGATCAGCCCGATGATGCGTGCGTTCTTCTTCAGCCGCAGCGAGACGATCTGGGGAGGCACGAGCCAGATCCAGCGCAACATCATCGGCGAGCGCGTTCTCGGTCTGCCCAAAGAACCGAGCTGATGCCCACCGATGGCGGTGGTGAGCGCCAGCGGTTGATCACCCGCGAGTTCCTCGTCGTCACGGGCGCGACGCTGGCGTTCTTCACCTACGTCGGCGTCCTCGTGCCCCTTCTGCCGACGCTGGTGGAGCGCGGGCTGGGAGGTAGCAAGTTCGACATCGGCCTGATGATGGCGTCGTTCAGCATCGCGGCGATTGCCTGCCGTCCGCTGCTGGCAGCGGTGGGCGAACGGATCGGGATGCGGATGCTGATGGTCAGCGGCGCGGTCATCGCCGTGTGCGCAACGATCGGCGCGGCATTCGTCACCAACCGCTACGCCCTCTTGCCGTTCCGTGGGCTGCAGGGCGTGGGTGAGGCGTTCCTGTTCGTCGGCGGGGCCACCGTCGTGTCCCAGTCGGCGCCACCCAGCCGCCGCGCCGAGGCGGCCAGCTACTACTCGGTGGGTGTGTTCGTCGGGCTGGGGCTCGGACCGGCGTTCGCCGACCGGCTGGTCAATGCCGGGCGGTACCGGGCCGCGTTCTTCCTCGGCGCCGGCTTCGTGGTGCTCGCCGGCCTGCTGGCGCTGGCCGGGCCGCGCCGCAGTCCCTCCCGACACAACGGCCAGGCGACCGCGCGCCGCGGGCCGCGCCTGCATCGCGGCGCGGTCCTTCCGGGGATCGCCCTGGCGATCGGTGTCGCCTCGTTCTCCCCGTTCACGGCGTTCATCCCCGACCATGCCCGGTCGGTCGGCTTCGGCGGGTCGGCGGTCGTGTTCGGGCTCTACACGGTGGTGTGCCTGGTCGTTCGGGTGTTCGGCGCGCGCATGCCGCAGCGGATGGGGCTGGTGAACGCCGTGGTCAGCTCGATGGTGGGGATGGGCGCCGGCATGGCGGTGCTGGCGTCGTGGCCCTCGCAGGTGGGTGTGGTCGTTGGCACGGTGGCGCTGGCGCTGGGGGTGTCGCTGCTGTTCCCGTCGCTGTCGGCGCTGGCCTCGAACGCCGCGGCGGACGACGAGCAGGTACGGATGATGTCCGCGTTCACGATGTTCTTCGAGGTCGGCGTGGCGATGGGCGGCCTCGTGTTCGGGCTGGTGGCCCAGCTCACCAGCCAGCGTGGCGCCTTCGCCGCGGCGGCGATGACGGCCGGCTTCGGCGCCGTGTTGGTCCGGACCCGCGTCGCCCGCCGCCTCGGCGCGCTGAGTTGACCGCGGCTCAGGCGCTGGAGCGTGAGGCGGTGGCCGCCAGGACGCCGAGGCCGAGGAACGTGCCTCCCGACACCCAGCGGCGCACGAACGGCAGGGACCGTGAGCTCACCAGGCGTGAGCCGAGGTGGCTGGCGATGATGGCGTAAGCGCCGTTGGTGACCGTGGCCATCACGACGAACACGGCGCCGAGCACCAGCGACTGCGCCATGGTGTGGCCGGTGTTGGGGTCGATGAACTGCGGGAAGATCGACAGGAAGAACATCGACGTCTTCGGGTTCAAGGCGTTGACCAGGATCCCCTGGCGGACGAGATGGGCGCGCCGCGGGCCGGCGCCGGCGCCGGCCGTCAAGCGGCCTGCGGGTTTGGAGAGCGTGCGTAGGCCCGTGATCACCAGGTAGGCGACACCCAGCCACTTCACGGCGCTGAACGCGGTGGCGGACGTGGCGATGATCGCCGACAGTCCGGCGGCCGCGGCCACGACCTGCAGCGCATCGCCGATCTCCAGCCCGGCCACCGCCGCCAGCGCGGCGTTGCGTCCTCCGGTGATGCTGTGGTTGAGGATGAACAGCACCGCCGGGCCGGGGATGAGCAGGAGCACCATCGTCGCCGCGGCGAAGGTGACGAGCGCGTGGGCGGCTGGCATGGACTCGACGGTATCTCGTCGCCGATGACCCGGGCGGGTGGGTTAGCCGCGGTGCCCGGCTCGGGCTTGCTGCTCCCGGCGGGCCCGGGCGGCGGCCTTCTTGGCGTCCTTGGCCGCCTGCCGCTTGGCCTTGATGTCGTCGCTGACCACCTTCGGGGCGAGCACCTCGACCTCTCTGGCCTGCACCGCGGGCAGGGCGAACTCGCCCTCGTTCTTCAGCAATCCGATCAGCATCGGTGACGCAGCGGCCTCGCCCACCACGGCCGAGGCCATCATCAGGCGGATCGCCGGGACCCCGTGCTTGTCCACGAGCTCAGGGGTCACCGTGAGGAGCTGCTCCTCGGTGGGATGATCGGCGTGGTCGCCCAGCGCGGTGATGCAGTCGGCGAGCGCCGGGTCGGTGAGCACGGTGCAGATCTGCTCCAGCTGCCCGCCGATCCTGCCGCGAGCTGCGGCTACCCGCAGCGCGGTGATCCGCGCCGCCGGATCCGTGAACCCGTCCTTGGGTCCGTCGGCGATGGCGTCGAGCGAGGCGACGTGACCGTCCGGCAGTGACTCGATGACGGTGGACAGGTCGTCGTCGGACATCGCCTGAAAGGCACGGTCGAGCAGTGTCAGCGCCGCCAGGCGAGTCTTCATCTGGTTCATCGGCGGCACAGGCTAATGGGCGCTCGGCTCGACGCGGGGTGTGGCCGTTCGTTGCACGGCGATCGACACAGGTTCGAACTCGAGGAGTGCGTCGGTGTGGGTCTCCCGCCAGCGCTCGCGGTGGCCGGCTGCAGCGAGCCGGTAGTAGACGATCCGGCGGAGTGGGCCCCACGTGTTTCCGCTGTGGTTGTGAGCGAGTAGGTAGTGGGCCAAGATCACATCGCCGCGTCGCGCCAGCACTGGTCGGCCGGCGCCGAATTCGGGAGGCTCGTCCAGCAAGCATGCGTGTCCGCCCTGTGACTCGGGCCCCAGCAGGACGTCGGGACCTCGCTCGCGGAACAGCTGCTGGTGTCCGAGATGCGAACCAGGCCAGACCCACAGGTTGCCCCGCCCGGATTCGGACTCATCGCCGAGGTAGACACCCAAGAGCAGCGTGAACGTGGCCGGCTCGGTCTGGCCGGGAATGCCGTACCCGTCGATATGCCCACCTCCTGGCTCGTGGTCCCAGCCAGAGATGCTGGTGGCAATCTGGATGTGGTCGAGCGAGAGACCGATCGTCAAGGGAGCTACCAGCTCGCCGGCCAGTGCCAGCAGGCCCGAGTCCCGTAGCGCTCGTTCGGCGGCAGGCACCGACGATGGCGACTCGAAGTAATGATGGAAGCCCACCTTGCCAACGGGGGGCGGTCGCCGCGCGATCAGCGCGTCCGCCTCGTCGGTGAGTTCGGTGAGCGTTCGCTCGTCGACGAACTGCCGGACGACCAGCAATCCGTCCCGCCCGAATGCGGCCAACTGCTCCGAGTTCAGCATCAGCCGAGATCGTAGAGGAGTCGCCGCCCATCGAGCCGTCGAATACGGCCCCGCCGCGCCGTGGCCTCAGACCCGCGTCGACGGTTGCACGACGACACCGGAGGTGTCACCAAGCGCCCCCGGAAGGATTCGAACCTCCGACACATGGTTCCGGAAACCATTGCTCTATCCCCTGAGCTACGAGGGCGGGCACGGAAGTGTACCCAGCCGGACGGACAACCACCGATTCCGTGTCTCAACGGCGACCGACCGGGATCTGTTCGGTAGGCCGTTTCAGCAGGAGGGTGGACATGGGTTGGATCTCAGATCGTCAGGACGAGACGACGCGGCGTGTGGCCGAGCAGTTGCTGGCCTCGGTGCCGCCGGGCGAGACCCTCTGTGGCGTTGTGTTGGCCAATCAGCAGAAGACCTTCTCGGCGAGCTTGATGGCCGTCGGCGTGACCGAGCGCCACCTGATCGTGCAGCCGGTGACCCGCAAGTACGAGGCCAACGGCCCGGCTGTGGTGGCACCCCGAGAACAGATCGTGGTGGGCAACCTGTTCTCCGAGGGCGCCGCCTTCAGCGTCGGCCGCAAGGGCCAGGAGTTGCGCTTCACTGCCCAGGGTCAGTCGTTCAAGCTGATGGTGCTCGGTGGCAACCTGCTGGAGAACATGCTGGCCAGCGAGAGCCACCTCGGTGGGCTGTCCGCAGTGATCGAGTTCCTCCGCTCGGCCCGCTGAGCAGGCATATCGCCCCGGGGCGACAGCGGGTGGGTCGGTAGGCTGGCCGCCATGGCCGACCCGCTGCATCTCGTCGCCGGCGTCGCCCGCCAGGCGTTCGCCGCCGCCAGCGGGCTGCCGCCCGACGAGGTCGACCCGGTGGTGCGGCCCAGTGATCGCGCCGACGCCCAGATCAACGGCGCTTTGGCTCTGGCCAAGCGGGTGGGGACGTCGCCGCGTGAGCTGGCCCAGGCGGTTGCCAGCAGCGGCGCGCTGGACCAGGTGTGCTCGGCGGTCGCGGTGGCCGGTCCGGGGTTCATCAACGTCTCCTTTCGCCCGGAGATCCTGGCCGGGCTGTTGCGCGAGGCGGCCGGCGACGAGCGGCTCGGCGTCCGCCCGGCGGCGGCGCCGGAGCGGGTGGTCGTCGACTACTCGGCGCCGAACATCGCCAAGGAGATGCACGCCGGTCACCTGCGCAGCACCGTGATCGGTGACTCGATCACCCGCCAGCTGATGTTCCTCGGCCACGAGGTGCTGCGCGAGAACCACGTCGGTGACTGGGGCACACCGTTCGGCATGCTCATCGAGCACCTCGTCGACGTGGCCGGCACCGCCGCAGCGGGCGATCTCGAGGTGTCCGACCTCGACGGGTTCTACAAGGCGGCGCGCGCCTCGTTCGACAGCTCCGACGACTTCAAGGACCGGGCCCGCCAGCGGGTGGTGCTGTTGCAGGGCCGCGACGACGCCGAGACGATGCGACTGTGGCGGGCGCTGGTCGGCGCCTCGCTGCGCCACTTCAACGACCTGTACGGCAAGCTCGGCGTGCTGTTGACCGACGCCGACATCGCCGCCGAGTCGCACTACCAGCCGCTGATGCCCACGGTGATCGCCCGCTTGGCAGGCGCCGGTCTGCTGGAGGACAGCGACGGCGCCAAGGTCGTCTGGGTTCCGGGCTACACCAACCGCGAGGGCGAGCCGCTCCCGCTCATCGTCCAGGCCAGCACCGGCGGGTTCAACTACGCCACCAGTGACCTGGCCTGCGTGATCGACCGCACGGAACGGCTGGGGGCGACAGCGCTCGTCTACGTCGTGGGCACACCGCAGAGCCAACACCTGGCGATGGTGTTCAAGGTGGCCGAGATGGCCGGGTTCCTGGCGTCGCCGGCCAGGGCGGTGCACGTCAACTTCGGCAGCGTGCTGGGCGACGACCGCAAGATGTTGCGCAGCCGCAGCGGCGACCCGGTGCGGTTCGTCGACCTGGTGAACGAGGCCATCGAGCGCGGTCGGATCGCGGTGGCCGAACGGGGCGACGATCTGGATCCCGATGCCGCCGCCGAGCTGGGCCACGCCATCGGCATCGGCGCCCTGAAGTACGCCGAACTGTCCACCGACCGGATCAAGGACTACGTCTTCGACTGGGACCGGATGCTCAGCTTCGAGGGCAACACCGGACCGTACCTGCAGTACGCCCACGCCAGGATCTGCAGCATCTTCCGCCGCGGCGAGGTCCAGCGGCACACCGTGCGCGCCGTCACGCCCACCATCGCCGAGCCGCAGGAAAGGGCGCTGGCACTGCGCCTGCTGGAGTTCGACACCGCGGTGCACGCCACGGTGGCGTCGTTCAGCCCGCACAAGCTGTGCGTCTACCTGTTCGACCTGGCCCAGGCGTTCACCGCGTTCTACGACGCCTGCCCGGTGCTGAAGGCCGCCGACGATTTCCGTGACAGCCGCCTCGCCCTGTGCGACCTGACGGCGCGCGTGTTGGACACGGGGCTCGGGCTGCTCGGGATCGGCGCTCCGGAGCGGATGTGACGGCGATCTCGGCGCGCCTGCTGCCCGACACCGCCGGCGTGGGTGACGACGGCGAGCTGTCCATCGGTGGGTGCCGGGTCTCCGATCTCGCCAGCCAGTACGGCACGCCACTGTTCGTCTACGACGAGGCGCACCTGCGGGCTCGCTGCCGAGAGGCGGTGCGGTCCTTCGGCGTGGGCCGCGCCGTGTACGCCAGCAAAGCCTTTCTGTGCAAGGCGATGGCCAAGCTGGCCTACGACGAGGGGATGATGCTCGACGTCGCCAGCGGTGGGGAGCTGCACGTCGCCCTCGCCGCGGGCGTGCCCGCCAGCGCGCTGGCCCTGCACGGCAACAACAAGAGCACGGGCGAGCTCCGCCAGGCGATCACCGCCGGGGTCAAGCACATCATCGTCGACAGCTTCGATGAGCTCGACCGGCTCGACGCCCTGCACGCCGAGGGTCTCGCGGTGCCCGACGTCATGGCCCGGGTCACCCCCGGCGTGCACGCCCACACCCACGAGTTCATCGCCACCGGCCAGGACGACAGCAAGTTCGGCTTCAACCTGGGCAACGGCGACGCCGCCCGCGCCGTGGAGCGGATGCGCCGGTCGGCGGCGATCAACCTGGTGGGGGTGCACTGCCACATCGGCTCCAACGTGTTCGAGGCATCGAACTTCGCCAAGGCCGCCGAGGTGATGGCCGCCTTTGCCGTCCCGCTCGACCTGCCCGAACTGGTGCTGGGCGGTGGGCTCGGCGTTGCCTACATAGAGGGCGAGGAGGCCCCGTCGATCACCCAGTGGGCAAACGTGTTGCTGGATGCCTGCGCCGCGCTGGGTGTGCGCAGCCGGCTCAGCGTGGAGCCGGGGCGCAGCATCGTCGGGGCCGCGGCGGTCACCGTGTACACGGTGGGCACGATCAAGACCGTGCCCGGCGTGCGCACGTTCGTGTCGGTGGACGGCGGGATGAGCGACAACCCTCGCCCGGTCCTCTACGGCAGCGGCTACGAGGCGTTCCGGCCCACCACGGCGCACGACCCCCGCGCCCAGGAGGTGCGCATCGTCGGCAAGCACTGCGAGAGCGGCGACGTCCTGATCCGCAGCGCCGCCGTGCCCGCCGACCTGGCGGTGGGGGACCTGCTGGCCACACCCGTGACGGGGGCCTATGGGCACAGCATGGGCAGCAACTACAACAAGATCCCCCGCCCCGCCGTGGTCTTCGTCGCCGGTGGTGAGGCGCGGCTGGTGGTCCGCCGGGAAACGTACGACGATCTCTTGCGCTGCGACCTCTGACCCCGCGGAATGCATTCGGACGCACAAGTCACCCCCCGGTAGGCTTGCCGACCGTGTCGAAGACGGTTCGGGTCGGGGTCCTCGGGTGCGGCAACGTGGGTGCGGCCCTGGTCACGCTGATCGCCCAGCAGCACGACGTCATCGAGACCCGCACCGGACTCTCGTTGCAGGTCACCCGGGTGGCCGTGCGCAATCTCAGCCGGGAGCGGCCGGTGGAGCTGGGCGAGGGAATCCTCACCCGTGACGCCGCGGCGGTGGTTGCCGACCCGGAGATCGACCTCGTCGTCGAGTTGATCGGCGGCATCGAGCCGGCACGTGAGCTGATCACCGCAGCGTTGCGCAGCGGCAAGCCGGTGGTCACGGGCAACAAGGAACTGCTGGCCAACGTCGGGCCGGAGCTGTTTGCCGTTGCCGACGAGCACGGCGTCGACCTGCTGTTCGAGGCCGCCGTCGCCGGTGGCATCCCGGTCATCCGGGCGCTGCGCGAGAGCCTGCGCGGTGAGCCCGTGTCGCGGGTGATGGGCATCATCAACGGCACCACCAACTTCATCCTGACGAAGATGGCCACCGAGGGCGCCGACTACGGCGTGGCCCTCGCCGAGGCCCAGGCGCTTGGCTACGCCGAGCGTGACCCGACCGCCGACGTCGAGGGTTTCGATGCCGGGGCCAAGGCGGCGATCATGGCCACCATCGCCTTCGGGTCGCGGGTGGTCGCCGGCGATGTGTACCACGAGGGCATCAGCGGCATCACCGCCCACGACATCACCATGGCCAAGCGGCTCGGCTACGTGGTGAAGCTGCTGGGCATCGCCGAGCTGGATTGGCCCACCGGCGAGATCGCGGTGCGCGTCCACCCGGCGATGGTGCCCACCAGCCACCCGCTGGCCAACGTCAACGGCAGCTACAACGCGGTGTTCGTCGAGGGCGATGCCGTCGGACAGCTGATGTTCTACGGCCGCGGCGCCGGTGGAGCCCCCACCGCCAGCGCCGTGCTCGGTGACCTGATCGACGCCGCCGAGAACCTGACCCGCGGCACCAGCGCCAGCCTGGGCACGTTCCAGCGGGCGCGCATCCGGCCGATCGACGAGACCTCGGCGGAGTACCTGCTGAGCCTGGAGGTGGCCGACCAGCCTGGTGTGCTGCACGCCGTCACCGGGGTGTTCGCCCGCCACGGCGTCAGCATCCGCGCTGCCGAGCAGGAGGGCGCCGGGCCATCGGCTCGCCTGGTGTTCATCACCCATGAGGCCAAGGAGGCCGCGGTGCAGGCCACGGTCCGCGAGCTGCGTGACCTCGACGTCGTGCGCCAGGTGGGCAGCATCCTGCGCGTCATCGGCAGCTGACGTGCGCTACGTCTCCACCCGCGGACGGGCGCCCGAGCTCGGCTTCGCCGACGTCCTGCTGGCCGGCCTGGCCACCGACGGCGGCCTGTACGTGCCCGAGCACTGGCCCACGCTGGCGGCCCGCCGGCCGGGGATGACCTACGCCCAGCGTGCGGCGCAGGTGATGGCGCCCTTCGTGGGCGACGACGTGCCGGACCTGGACGCGCTGTGCGAGGAGGCCTATGCCACCTTCGCCCACCCTGCGGTGGCGCCGCTGACCCAACTCGATGCCCGGCACTTCCTGATGGAGCTGTTCCACGGCCCCACGCTGGCGTTCAAGGATGTGGCCCTGCAGCTGGTCGGCCGCCTGTTCGACACCGTGCTGGGCCAGCGTGGCCAGCGGGTCACCATCGTCGGCGCCACCAGCGGTGACACGGGCTCGGCCGCCATCGACGGCGTCAAGGGTTGCGCCAACGTCGACATCGTCATCCTCTATCCCTACGGGCGCACCAGCGAGGTGCAACGCCGGCAGATGACCACGGTGGACTCGCCCAACGTCCGGGTGGTGGCCATCGACGGCACCTTCGACGACTGCCAGGACCTGGTGAAGGCGATGTTCGCCGACGCGGAGTTCCGGGAGCGGATGCGGCTCAGCGCGGTGAACTCCATCAACTGGGCCCGGGTCATGGCCCAGGTCGTGTACTACGTGGTGGCCACCGATCTGCTGGCCGGGCCGATCGACGTGAACGTGCCGACGGGCAACTTCGGCAACGTCTTCGCCGGCTGGGTGGCCAGGCAGATGGGCGCGCCCATCAACCGCCTGGTGGTGTCGTCGAACGCCAACGACATCCTCACCCGGTTTTTTCATCACAACGACATGAGCGCCCGCCAGGTCGTGCCCTCGCTGAGCCCGTCGATGGACATCCAGGTGTCGTCGAACTTCGAGCGCCTGCTGTTCGAGATGAACGGCCGTGACGGGGGCATGACCGCCGAGCAACTCGGTCGGTTCCGGGCGACCGGTTCGCTGTCGGTGGAGCCCGACCAGCGCCGAGCGTTCCTCGACGGCGTGTTCCTCGCCGGGCGCTGTGACGACACCCAGACGCTGGCGACGATGTCGGCCACCTTTGCCGCCACCGGTCAGCTGATCGACCCGCACACGGCGGTGGCCGTTGGCGCGGTGCAACCGCTGCTCGGCGAACTGGCCACCGTGGTCACCATGGCGACCGCCCATCCGGCGAAGTTCCCCGACGCGGTGGAACAGGCCACCGGCATCCGCCCGCCACTACCGCCGCACCTCGCCGACCTGTTCGACCGCCCAGAACGCCTGACCCGCCTGCCCAACAACCTGTCAGCGGTCCAACGGTTCGTTGCCGCCCTGCGCTGACGCTTCTGGGCTCGGCACCCGCGAGTCGGTGGTCGTCCACCGGCGCCCCTTGACTCTCCCGTCGCGGGAGACCTGAGGATGATCCTCGAAAGGAGGAACCGTGGATGATCTGATTCCGATCGGGCACTTCGCTCGCATGAGCCGCCTGTCGATCAAGGCACTTCGCCACTACGACGACCAGCGGCTGCTGGCGCCGGCGTGGGTGGATCCCTCGTCCGGCTATCGCTACTACCGTCCGGCCCAGGCCAACCGAGCCGAGGCGATCCGGATACTGCGACTCGTCGACATGCCTGTCGACGAGATCCGTGACGTCCTGGCCGAGGACGATCCGGCCGTGACGGCGGGGCGTCTCGAACTGCACCGCCAGCGGCTGCAGGAGCGGCTCGCCGATCACGAGCGGATGCTGCGGTTCCTCGAACGGCTCATCGAACGAGGAGGAACCATCATGCCGTACGACGTCACCATCAAGGACATTCCCACCCATGCGGTCGCCAGCGTGACCGTGCACACCAGCCTGGCCACGATCGGCGACGCCATCGCCAAGGGTTTCGGTGCTGTCGTGGGCGCCATCAGCGCCGCCCGCGTCGCGCCGGCCGGCGCCCCATTCATCGTCTACCACCAGGTCATCGACGAGGACACCGACGGCAACATCGAGATCTGCGTCCCGGTACCAGCATCGACCGGTGAGCGGGTCGGCGGACCCGGCGACGTCGTCTGGAAGCAGGTTCCCGGCGGGCCGGTGGCGGCCACGACGCATCGCGGCCCCTACGCGGAGATCGGGCCCGCCTATCACACGGTGACCGGCTGGATCCACGACCATGGGCACACCATCACCGCCCCGCCGCGCGAGGTGTATCTCAACGATCCGCAACTCGTGGCCCCCGAGGACCTGCTGACCGAGGTCCAGTTCCCCATCGACGCCTCGTGAAACGAGCGCAGCTGCCCCCTCGACACCGTTGGCCAGTGGGGGTACCGTCGGGCGATGAGCACACGAACAGTGAGCGTGCGACTACTCGTTGCCGCAGTGATCGGGCTGTCCGCCATCTCGGTGAATCCGGGGGTGACCGTGGCCGCGCCGACCCTGTCGGGGGCGGTGGACATCTTCTACCAGGGGACAGGCAGCTTCATGAGTCGCAAGGCTGCCGGAGGCGGAGGTTACAACTGGACTGACGACGGCTGCTCCGTACCGTCGTTCGTCGCCATCGCCGCTCCTGTGGTGTACGTGGCCAAGCTCTACCTCGCCGATCAGTGCAAGCAGCACGACTTCGGGTACCGGAACTTCGGTGGAAGCTTGCGACTTGATCCGACGGAGTCGCGGCGTCGTTCCGTCGACGACTGGTTCTACGGCAGGATGAACGCCCGGTGCGGGGTCTGGTGGATCCGCTACAGCGGCAACGAACTGGTCTGTCGAACGAACGCGCTCCTGTATTACACGGCGGTCCGAAATTTTGGCCGGATGTAGCCGAGCGGCGCTGATGTTCGCAGCGCTGTTCGCCCTGTTCGGGTGCGCGTCGAAGCCTGACGTCGTCGGGCTCGGCGCGCTGGGCGCCGTGCCCGAGCTTGCCGGTGACCGCACCTATACCTGGACGGTCGACGGTTCCTGCGCGACGGACTGCCCTCCGGCTGGACGGAGCCAGGTGGTCTTTCCTGACTGCGCGTCGATGGAGACCGCCCGCGGCGCCTATGAACAGGCCCTCGTGAACGCTGGCTTCCGGCAGGTGGGGGAGCAGTTCGAGCTCGAGCGCGACGGCCGCCGCGTCGTCGTCTCGGTGCTCACCTACACCGACGCGGCGGAGGGGCCGCTGCCGCCCGAACTGAGCGACCGGCGATCCGAGTTCGCCGGCCGCTGTTCGCTCGCCTCGATCGCCGATGCAACGCCGGCGGACGACCGTGCATCCACGAGTCCCTAGGTGCGTCGCTGCGGCGAGCCACCTGCTGTGGGTGGTGGCGTCGTGTTCTTCGGGAGACGTCCAGGAAGCACGTCCCACCGAAGCCGCAGGTGGTGTGAGCAGATCTGACTTGGCCTTCATTCTGGAGTCCGGCGTCTCCCCGGCGAACCCCTCCGGCGCTGTCGTCGGCCAGTGCATGCGATCCAAGGGGTTCTCATGGATCGATCCCGTTCCGGCGTCGACGTCCGGCGATGCGTCGCCGGGCCAGGACGAGGCGTTCGTTGCCAAGTTCGGGTACGGGATCCTGAGTGGTCCTACCGACCCCGCCGAGCCGGACCCGAATCTGGCCCTGTTCAACGCGCTCTCCGACGGCCAACAGGCTGCCTACAACGTCGCCCTGGTCGGGAACGAGGACGGACTTCCCCCGATCGCCCCGAGCAGTTGCCTCGGTCGTGAGCAGCAAGCGCTTGTTCGCAGTACGGCGATGCTCCAACTCGAGGGAGTGCAGCGAGCGATGGCCGAACTCGCCGCGCGTGTCGACTCCGACGACGAGGTGGTCGCTGCCCGGGCGGCCTGGTCGCAGTGCATCAGTTCGGCGGGCTACCCGGCGGCCACTCGCGACGCGCTGATGGAGGACTTTCGACGTCTCGCAGAGGTCCCGATGTCCGACGCCCAGCGGTCACAGGCCGTCCAACGGGAGATCGCTACCGCCTCGGCAGATCTCCGATGCTCGGCGGCGATCGAGGCGGCGGTGAGCGCCGCTCGTCGCCGCGTGACTCCATCGATCCTCGACACGTACTCCCGCTAGTTCGGTCGTCCTGCCTGTCTGGGCGGGGGCGGGCAACTGTGCGACACCCCTTCGTCAGACTGGGTCCATGTTCGCGGATCTGGTCACCGAGGTCGCCGGGATGGACGACGATGCGCTGCTGACCAGGCTCGCCTTCAGCGAGGATCAGCGCCGCCGCCAGGCTGCGGAGGATGCCGTGGTGCTCGCCGAGATCGAGCGCCGCAGGCTGTATCGCCAGGACGGCCATGCCTCTGCATGGGGTCTGCTGCGCGGCTCGTTCGGCTGGTCGAACGCCGAGTGCCTGCAGCGCACTCGCCTCGCCCGCATGGTGGCGGCCCATGGCGACGTGGGTGAGTCGATGTTCGAGGGTGGCCTGCCCGTCGCCCACGCCGTCGAGATCGCTCGAGGCTTCGCCAACCCGCGCTGCGGTGGCGACATCCAGTTCGTCCTCGGCACCTTGCTGACCGACGGTCCGGCGTTGGAGTTCGACGAGTTCCGCACGGTCGTGCAGCGGTGGGAGATGCTGGCCGACATCGACGGCGCGCACCGTGACCGCGGCGCGTCCTACGAGCAGCGCAACGCCCACCTGTCCATCACTGCTGATGGGGTCGGGCGCCTCGACGCGACGTGGGGCGACTACGACGCAGCCCGTGCCAGCGAGGTGTTCGAGCGGTTCTGCGACGCCGAGTTCATGACCGACTGGGCCGTGGCAACCGCAAACGGTGCGGCGCCGGATCAGCCCGTCCGCCTGCCGCGCACGCCGGCACAGCGCCGCGCCGACGCCCTGCTGGCCATCTTCCTCGCGGCCGCGGCGGCCCCACCCGATGGGGTGCCCGCTGATCCGGTGGGGAACCTGTTGATCGACGAGACCACCTTTGGCGAGTTGCTGGTCGAGGCCGGCCTTGCGGCACCCCGCCATGAGCCCGGCTGGCCGTCGATCCTCGAGCGCCGCTGCGAGACCGTCTCCGGCGTCCCCATCGATCCACGCACGGCGCTGGCCGTGCTGGTCGAAGGCCGGGTCCGCAGGGTGGTCTGTGATCGCAACGGTGTGGTGGTCAACCTCGGCCGCACGCAGCGCCTGTTCACCGGCGCGGCCCGCGAGGCGGTGCTGCTCCAGGCCACGCGGTGCCGGTGGAAGGGCTGTGCGGTGCCGCACCGCAGACTTCAGGCCGACCACGTCATCCCGTGGGCGGCCGGGCAAGGACGAACCGACGTGGCCAACGGTGACGCGTTGTGCGGTGGGCACAACCGCCTGAAACAGCGCGGCTACGCGGCCCGCCGTGACTCCCACGGGCACTGGCGCTTCTATCGGCCGGACGGTTCGGAGATCACCTAGCCCGGTGGCACGGGTCGGCCGATGCGTTGCGCGGCGGCCTTGACGCGCTACAGTGGGCAGCGCCCGGGTTCCCGGGTGCCCTCCCCAGCCGGTCTCACCAGCGCTTGTCTGCACTGTTGAACCCGCCTGAGCGAGCGGGCGAACTTCCCCCTGGTGGCACGGTCGAGTCTCGTTGCACCCGATGCACGGTTGAACGGGACCGAGCCGGTGCCCACCCTCCCAGAAAGCAGGTGGCCGGTGGCCGCAGAAGCTCTCGAACAGTCGATGCTGGAGTCCAAGGACAAGGACCAGCTGATGGCGATCGCCCAGGCGTTGGGCATCAAGACCACGGCTCGTTCCACCAAGTCGACCATCATCGGCAAGATCCTCGAAACCACGGGCGCCGGCCCGAGCGCGCCCACCAACGGCGCCGCACCTGCCGCACCCGCCGTCCCGGTGGCGTCGGTGGCCGACGTGGCGCCAGCGGCCGAGGCCGCTCCGGCGAACGGTGTGAGTCACGCCGCGGCGCCGGCCGCCACCCCCGAGGTGGCCGAGGTCGTGCTCGGTCCCGACGGCGAGCCGCTCGCCGACTGGGAGGTGGCCCTGATGCGTTCCGGTGAGGTGGACGCCGACTCTGCCGCGGCGTCGCCAGAGGTGGTAGCCGCCGCCTCGGCGCCGGCATCCGCCCCGGCCGGTGACGCCGACGGTGACGATGACGGTGAGGACGGTCCCCACGACGGCGAGAGCCGCAACAGCCGCCGCCGCCGGCGGCGCCGTGGCAAGAACCGCAACGACGGCCCGCAGGGCTCGGACCGCTTCGACGGGCCTCGCCAGCAGAGCCAGCACGCCGGCCAGGGCGCACAGCAGTCCTCCGCCGACGGCGAGCAGATCAGCATGGAGCCCGTCAAAGTGTCCGGCTATCTGGACCTGCGTGACGAGGGCTACGGCTTCCTGCGGGTGAACGGCTACCTGCCCAGCCGTGACGACGCCTACATCCCGGTGAAGCTCACCCGCCAGTACGGCCTGCGCAAGGGTGACCACGTCACCGGCCTGGTCCGCCCGGCCGGTCGCAACGAGAAGAACCCGGCGATGCTCGAGATCCACACGATCAACGACGCCGAGCCGGACCAGGCCAAGGGCCGGCCGCGCTTCGAGGATCTCACCGCCCTGTTCCCCGACGAGAAGTTGCGCCTGGAGAACCCGATGGATCCGGCCAACATGACGGCGCGCATCGTCGATCTGATCTCGCCGATCGGCAAGGGCCAGCGTGGCCTGGTGGTGTCCCCGCCGAAGGCCGGCAAGACCACGGTGCTGAAGACCATCGCCACCTCGATCGAGCGCAACAACCCCGAGGTCAAGCTGATCTACCTGCTCATCGACGAGCGCCCCGAGGAAGTGACCGACATCCGTCGCAGCGTGAACGGCGAGGTCATCTCCAGCACCTTCGACCGCCCCAGCGACGAGCACACCCACGTCGCCGAGCTGGCCATCGAGAAGGCCAAGCGACTGGTCGAGATGGGCCACGACGTGGTGGTCATCCTCGACGGCATCACCCGCCTCAGCCGGGCCTACAACCTGGCCGCCCCGGCCAGCGGGCGCATCCTGTCGGGCGGTATCGACGCCGGCGCCCTCTACCCACCGAAGAAGTTCTTCGGCGCCGCCCGCAACGTGGAAGAGGGTGGCTCGCTCACCATCTTGGCCACGGCGCTGGTGGAGACCAACAGCCGGATGGACGAGGCGATCTTCGAGGAGTTCAAGGGCACCGGCAACATGGAACTGCGCCTCGATCGCCGCCTGGCCGAGCGCCGCGTCTACCCGGCGATCGACGTCGACGCCTCCAGCACCCGCCACGAGGAGTTGCTGTTCGACCGCAAGCAGTTGCAGATGGTCTGGAAGCTGCGCCGCGTGCTCAGCGGCCTGGCCGCCGACGGCAACGCCGCCCCCGGCCTGGAACTGCTGATCGACCGGTTGAAGACCTTCCGGACCAACGACGAGTTCCTCAACGAGATCGCCAAGCAACCCTCGATGTGACCCGGCGGCGCAGCTGCCCACTGCCGATACACTGACGCGTCCACCTTTTCCGGAGATCGCCATGAAGACCGACATCCACCCGAACTACACCGAGATCCTGGTGAAGTGCTCGTGCGGCAATGAGTTCACCACCCGCAGCACCAAGGCCGGCGAGCTGCACCTCGAACTGTGCAACGAGTGCCACCCGTTCTTCACCGGCAAGCAGAAGCTGGTCGACACCGGTGGCCGCGTCGAGCGCTTCAACAAGCGCTACGGCACCCGCAAGCAGAAGTGATCCACGGCACGCCCGGCGTGCGCGAACTGCCCGGCCCCCACGGGCCGGGCTTTTTGCTGTCATGACGCCGGACCGCTCGGCCCGGCTGCGGCGGGTCAAGCTGGCGGCGTTGAT
>WBZP01003621.1_pt1 | contig 16608 bp, 13 predicted proteins | sample 5204301 | NCBI WGS metagenome assembly WBZP01 (sample SAMN12412401, study PRJNA552823) | activated sludge metagenome | isolation source: activated sludge from nitrification reactor of wastewater treatment plant... | place: USA: Pennsylvania | collected 2017
AAGGTCGAGCCGCCGGGAGGCGGGCTGCAGCGGAATGCCGCGCCGTTCGTGACCGGCCACGAAGGCGAGCCTGACGCAAGTCTCGCCTTCTGGGTACAGAACACGTCGAAGAAGTCGGTGGTGCTGGACCTCCAAACCGAAGCCGGGCGCGCCGCGGCGAAGAAGCTGGCGCTCACCGCCGACATCGTGCTCGAAGACAACCCGGTGGGTTTCCTGGCGGAGCGAGGCCTCGGGTACGTCCAGCTTCATGCGGAGAAGCCGTCCCTCGTCTACACCTCCGTCACCGGATTCGGACAGACCGGGCCGCACGCCAACTGGGTGTACTCGGACATTGTCGGCCAGGCCACCGGCGGGCTGATGACGCTGGCCGGCGAAATGGCCGACCCCCCGAACATGATCTACGGCCACCAGGCCGACGTTTCGGCGAGTATTCACGCCGCCCAGGGCACGATGGTCGCGTTGCTCCACGCGGAAGCGACCGGGCAGGGCCAGCAGGTAGACGTTTCGGCGCAGGAGGCATGCTCGATGTCGCAAGAGACGGCGATGCAGACGTGGGACTTCCAGAAGAAGAACCGTGTACGCACCGGCGAGCTCGGCGCCATCCCGATCCGGCTCCCCGGCGCGGGGACGTTGAAGGTGAAAGACGGCTACATCCTGCTGTTCATCATCGCTCCGGCGGGCGAAGACCTCCCGGCGCTGGTCGATTGGATGCGCGAAGAGGGCAAGCAGGAGGACCTCGATGAGGACGTGTATCGCGAGATCATCGCCTCGATGAACATGGCCTTCCTGACGCAGATGATGAGCGACCCGGCGCGGGCTGGGCAGGTGATGGGTGCGCTGCCTCACATCAATGAGGTCATTGGGAAGTTCTTCGCGGACAAGACGGCGAAAGAGTCGTACGAAGAAGGCCAGCGGCGGCGGTTGCTGATCGGCATCGTTTCGAAGCCGAATGACCTGGCGGAGAACACGCAACTGCGGGCACGCAACTGGTACGTGACCTTCCCGGACACGGTCGCGGGGAAGCCGGTGGAGTTCCCGGGGCCGCCGTACCGCCTGTCGGAGACACCGGCGATCGTGACGCGGCCGCCACGGCTGGGCGAGCACACGGAAGCCGTGCTCGCAAGCCTGTAGAGGAGAGAACGATGAGCAAACTGCCACTCGAAGGGCTGCGCGTTGGAGACTTTTCGTGGTTCGGCGCGGGCCCGATTGCCGGAAACACGCTTTCGCAGTTCGGGGCGGAAGTGATCCGCGTCGAATCGGAGGCGAAGCTCGATGGGCTGCGCCGCGGCCACCCGTTCCCGATGAAGCCGGACGGGACGTTCAAGGAGGGCTACAACGTTTCCGGGTACTTCAACAACTTCAACACGGGCAAGCTCTCGCTGCAGTTGAACCTGAACACGGAGAAGGGCCAGGAGATTGGCTACCGCCTGATCGAGAAGTGCGACATCTTTCTGACGAACTTCACGCCGCGCGTCGTCGAGAAGTGGAACCTGACCTACAAGCAGATTTCGCGCGTGAACCCGCGGATCATCGCCGCGTACGCGCCGATGCAGGGAATGGAGGGTCCGCACAAGGACTTCCTGGGCTTCGGGGCGGTCCTCACGCCGGTGACGGGTCTGAGCGAGATGTCGGGCTTCCCGAACAGGCCGCCGTTCGGGATTGGGACGAACTACCCGGACTACGTGGTCAACCCCGGGCACACGATCACGGCTATGCTCGCCGCGCTTCGCTACCGGAACCGGACGGGCAAGGGCCAGTGCATCGAGCTGCCGCAACTGGAGTCCGTGGTGAATACGCTTGGGACCGCCGTGCCGGAACACCTGGTGAACGGCACGAACCCGACGCGCGGCGGGAACCGCAGCCTGTCCGCTTCGCCGCATGGGGCTTTCCGTTGCGCCGACGACGCGGAGTCCGTGAATTCGCCGGACCGCTGGATAGCCATTGCCTGCCGGTCCGACGCCGAGTGGCAACGAGCGGCCGCGGCGTTGGGCCACGGCGGCGTAGCAAGCGACCCGAAGTTCGCGACGTTCCCGGCGCGAAAGCAGAACGAGGCCGAGCTCGAGGCGCTGGTCAACAGTTGGACCGCGGGCCTGAAGGCTGAAGACGCGGCCGCGACACTGCAGGCTGCGCGAGTGCCGGCCGGGGTCGTGGAGAACTCGCAGGACCTTCTCGACCGTGACGAGCACATGAAGGCCCGCGGCTACTACCAGTACGTCGACCACCCGGAGGCGGGCCGCGAGGCGCACGATGGGCCGGGAGCGGTGCTTTCGGAGACGCCGGGGAAGGTCCGCGGCCCGGCGCCATTGCTGGGCGAGCACACGATGGACGTCTGCGAGCGGATCATCGGGCTGACGATGGACGAAGTGGCGGACCTGCTGGCCGAGGGTGTGCTGTTGTAGGTGCCAGGTGCCAGGTGCCAGGTGCCGAGGAGCAACGAGGGATGCGGGGTGCGGGTGCCGTTTCGCGTCATCAGGTGAGCGTGGAGTGACTGGTTCGGATGGGCTGGCAGGGGTGAACCGCGTTGCGGCTTCTACTGCCTCGCGGAAGACGGGGAGCACGGTGTAGAGTCGTGTGGGCGGTGCGGCCGGGGCCAATGAGAACGGCCCAAGGGCTCCGCCCTGACACTTTGCCTGAGCAAACCCGTTGGGGCCGGTACAGCCCTCACCCCGCCCCCTGCGTGGCGGGCAAGGAGAGATCACGGGGCGTGACGTGGGCGATCGTTAGTCCCGCTCCACGGCCTCAAGCATCCAGCGCGCGCGCTGCTCGGTACCTGTTGCCGGCGGCATGCTGAGCGAGCCTGCAAGTTGGCGCAGCCTCACGCGAAACTCCGGGGTGGCGAAAGCTCGGGCGGTTCGTATGTACTCGCGGAACTCGATGCGAGGACCGGCGTGCACCGGGATGAGGAGCGTCTCCTGGAGTCGCGCGAGGGAGGTGCCTCCGAGGCGCAGGTGACGAACGTTACGGACGATGAGTTGCTTGGCGTAGCCCGAGCGGAAGCACCAGGGATCGGCTTCGAGGAAGTCGAGGCACGTGGCGAGGCCGGACGCCTGACCTTCGGAGAGCGCGGACACGGCGCGCCAAAAGTCCAGTGGATACATCGCAGTGAAGGCTGTCCAGTGCCAGTGCAGCCATGATCCACGGGCGACGTCTCGCTCGATCCATGGCATCTGTTCTTTGGGGTCGCGAAGCCGCAGGCCGACTTGGTCGAGCCAGCCGTTCTCGTCCAGCCAGGAGAGGATTTCCTGACGCCGGGTGGCTGAGCGCTCGAAAGCGTTCTCGTTCGTCACGCAGCGCAGGAATTCGGCACGGATTTGGAGCGAGACACGAGGATCGAGGATGGGCACGGAGGGACTGTAGCAGGAGCGGGGATCCCTCACCCGGTGCCTCTTCTCCCAAGTCTGGGAGATGGGGAGCCTGACGTACGTCTCGTGGCCTATCCCGGTCCGTTCCTTGCGCTGTGCTAGGATTCGCGGTGACCCCCGCCAGGAGCGTTTCTTCGTGGCTCTGATTATCACGCTGATTGTCATCGCAGTCGTTGTGCTGGTGCTCGTTTTCTGGCTCATCGGCATCTACAACGGCCTTGCCCGCGCCCGCATCCGGGTGAAGGAAGCCTGGTCAGGCATCGACGTACAACTGAAGCGTCGAAGTAGCCTGATCCCAAATCTCGTCGAGACCGTGAAGGGTTACGCGGCGCACGAGAAAGAAGTGCTGGAGAACGTGACTCGGGCCCGGGCGATGCTGGACCGCGCGGCGACGCCGGGACAGGCGGCCCAGGCCGATAACATGCTGACCGGCGCCCTGCGCAGCCTGTTCGCGGTCGCAGAGGCCTACCCGGACCTGAAGGCAAACCAGAACTTCCTGGAGCTCCAGCGCGAGCTGACCGATACCGAAGACAAGATTGCCTACGCGCGGCAGTTCTACAACTCCAACGTCCGCGTCTACAACGAGAAGACGGCGACCGTGCCAAGCTCGATTGTCGCCGGCATGTTCAATTTCGAACCCGCCGAGTTCTATGAAGCGGAAGAAGCGGCGAGGGAGGACGTGCGGGTGAGCTTCGGCAACGACGCGCCAGCGCCACCCCCCCCCGCCAGCCCCACCACCTAGACCGACGAACGACGAACTTCGAACGACGCTGAGGCGGCACCCCGTGTGAAAAGCGACGATCTCCGTTCTCGCACCAAGGCGTTCGCGCTGGCCGTAATCGACCTCACTGAGAAACTTCCGAGAACGCGGGCGGCTGAAGTCATCGGACGGCAGCTACTGCGGTCCGGCACATCGGTGGGTGCGAATTACCGTGCGGCGCAGCGAAGTCAGAGTCGTGCAGCCATGATCGCCAAGCTCTCCATTGTCGAAGAGGAAGCGGATGAGTGCTGCTACTGGCTGGAACTGCTCGTGGACTCAGCGATCGTTCCCCCGGCGGCTGTCGAGTCACTTCGGCGTGAAGCTTCATCTCTAACCGCAATCGTCGTGAGCTCGAAGAAGACTCTTCGCGGGCAGGTACCGGCCGGACGCGAGCGTCCTTCGACGTTCGACGTTCGTCGTTCGGAAGCAGCTAATGAGTGATGAACTCACTCCCCGGCCTTTCATTCCCGGTTCCCTCCTGGTCTGGGACCGGGTGGCTTCGAACAAGCGCATGACGTGGGTGTTGATGGTGGCGTTCGTCGTGGTGTTGACGGCGCTGGTGGGGTTGATTGCGATTGCCCTGGGTTTGCCGATTGGGATCCTGGGCGTTGTTGGAATTGGGCTGATCATCTATGCCGTGGTGAGCTACTACGTCGCGACGAGCGTGGTGCTCTCGATCTCCGGGGCGCATGAGGTTACGAAGGAAGAGGAGTGGGAGTTCGTGAGGCGGGTGGAGAACCTGGCGATTGGGTCAGGGCTGCCGATGCCGAAGACGTGGGTGCTGGAAGACTCGGCGCCCAATGCGTTCGCGACCGGCCGCGACCCGCAACACGCCCACGTGGTGGTGACCCGGGGGTTGCTCGACAAGCTGGAGCCGATCGAGCTCGAAGCCGTGATCGCGCACGAGATGTCGCACATTGGGAACTACGACATCCGGATCATGACACTGGCCACAGTGATGGTTGGGCTCGTGGCGTTGATCAGCGACTTCTTCCTGCGCTGGAGCTTCATGGGGGCGGGGAGCAGGCGGAACAGCAAGGACAAGGGCGGCGGCGCGATCGTGCTGGTCATCATCGTGCTGGCGATCGTGGCTGCGATCCTTGCGCCGATGATCGCGCAGGCGCTGAAGTTCGGCATTAGCCGGCAACGCGAGTACCTGGCCGACGCGAGCGGCGCTTTGCTCTGCCGCCATCCGGAGGCGCTGGCTCGCGCGCTTGAGAAAATAGCATCGGACCCGGAACCGCTGGAGGCCGCGAACAAGGCCACCGCGCACCTGTACATTTCGAACCCGCTCAGGGAGCACGCGAGCTTCTTGAACAACCTGTTCGACACTCACCCGCCAATCAACGAGCGAATCCGCCTGCTTCGGAATATGTGACGCCAGGTACCGGGTACCCGGTACCTGGTACCCGGCAGTGAGTGCCGGTCAGTTTCCTGAGCCGATGGCGTTGAACTTGCTCCGGCGGTGATCGTCCACTCGTTCGCGGGTGCGCATGAGGAGGTCGTCGAGGATTTCCGCAAGGTGCGTGACGCGTTCCTGGGCGGTTTCGAACTCCAGCAGCCGCTGTTTCGATTCTTCGTCGATCTGGAGCCATGGGCCGAGGAAGTTGACGAGCGCGTGCGGTTTGTCCGGCAGCTTCAGTCCCTGGGCCCACTGATCGGTGAGGGAGAGGGCGAGGCGGAAGTAGAGCGGGAACGTGGTGCGGACCGTTTCCAGCGCGTGGCGGAGCGGGATGCTGAGCGCTTCGTCCCTGTCGTCCATGAGTTCGATTTCACCGAACGGGTAGGGCCGTGGAGAGAGCATGCGCCGCAGGCGGAAGCGGCGAGTCCCGCGGGCTTCAATGACATAACGGCCGCCCTCCGTTTCGGCTGACTCTTCGATGCGGGCGAGCGTGCCAACGTCGTACGGCCGGGCGCCGCTGCCGACTTCGTTGCCCTCGCGGATAAGCAAGACGCCGAACTCCCCGCCGCTATCGAGGAGTTCCCGGATCATGACTTTGTAGCGCTCCTCGAAGATGCGCAGAGGCAAGGGCATCCCGGGGAAAAGGACCGTCCGCAGGGGAAACAGCGGCATTTCCACGGCTATGTCGCGCCTCAGTCGTCCTTCGTCTTGAGCCACTCATCGAGTTGCTCCTGGTGTTCCTCGAAGTGCCCTGTGCCCGAGGCCTGGAGCAAGCGGTTGCCGATCCTGGGACGACCCTTTTCCGGATCGACGCCGTAGAAGCTGCCGGGGAGTGCCCGGGCGGCTTCAAGGTAGGCGTGGTAGGCCTCGTCGAAGTCTTTGAGCGCTGCCTTGCCGGGCTTCGCGAGCTTCTCGAATTTCGCGTTCCACCCGTCGGCGTCGCTGTAGTCGACGCCCGCGGGAGTGGGGCGCTCGCCGGCGGCTACGCGGGCGAACGCTGGTCTCATCTCCCGATACCAGCCGGCCATGTGCGCGAGGAGCTGGGAGAGGTTCCAACTGCCGAGCCAAACCTCCGCGAAGTCGTCATCTTCGAGGCGGTCGAGCGGTCCTCGGAACTCCTGGTAGCCGAGTTCGAGGTCGTGGATGGCCGTCTTCTTGTCGGACATGACGTGCTCCTAGATGCCGGCGAGTTGCTTGGCGTAGGCGAGGGTGCGGCGGGAGTCATAGGCGCGGGAGATCATGAGCTTCTCGGCTTCGAGGGAGCCTTCCGCGTGGATAGCGAGGACGGCGTGGTAGCCGCCGAAGTCCCCGGTCGTCAGGTCCGAGACCATGTTCATGGCGCGGGTGCGGACTTCACCGTCGATGCCGGCACGGCCACCAAGGTACTTGCGGAGCAGGTCGCCGGTGTCGGCCGAGGCGAAGTCCTCGACGCCTGGGCCGGTTACGAGCATGCCGCCAGCGATGTCCTGGACGTGCTGGAGGGCTTCGTGGTAGTTGTGGGCGAAGTGGTACTTCGCCATGTTCGTGGTCAGTGCGTCCGGGGCGAAGATGCCGTCGGCATCGGCCTGCCCTCGAATAGCTGCCATGTCCGTCAGGGCGCGGAGGGTTTCGGCGTAGCTGATGAGCCAGATGAGCTTGTCGCGCACGTGGGCGGCCTTCGAAATGCCATTGAGGTCGGCCATGAGCAGGGCTGAGCCGATCAGGGCGTCGACGAGGGGCAGCTTGTAGGAGACGGCGGTGAAGCGGTGGTATTCGACGAAGCCGAGGGCCATCGCGCCCGCGAAGTCGTATTCGCCGGCCATGAAGACGCGCTCCCAGGGCACGAAGACGTCGTCGAAGATGGTAATCGTCTCCATCATCTTGCGGTCCGCCGAGAGGGGCGCGTCGAATTCAGCCTTGGCGCCGCCGCCATACGGGCTGGCGATGAGCTTGAGGCCGGGCGTGTTCACGGGGATGGCGAAGGAGACGGCGTAGTCCTTGTCGGCCTCGGCCATGGCGCGCGTGGGCAGGACGATGAGCTCGTTGACGTTGGTGGTGCAGGAAGTGTGGATCTTCGCGCCGCGAACAACGATTCCGTCAGGGCGGCGTTCGACGATGCGGGTGTACATGTCGGGGTCGGGCTGGTTGAGCGGGCCAGCCGAGCGGTCGCCCTTGACGTCGGTCTGGGCGACGGAGAGGGCGAGGTCGTTGTCGCGGCAGTGCTTGTAGAAAGCCTGGACGCGCTTGAGATAGTCCGTCTCGTACTTGGTGTCGACCTGCCGGGCGACGCGGTGGAGGGCGAAGAGCGCGTCCGTGCCGATTTCCTTGACGAGGACGACGAGGGTCTTGCCTTCGGCGGTGGCGGCTTCGATGAGCTGGGAGCGCTTGAGAAGGTCGTCGGTGGAGGCGGGGATCTTGAAGTAGCGGGAGTACTCGCCGGCGCCTTCGTTGACGACGGCGAGGTCCTTGTAACGGGGGTCTTCGGCCATTTCGAAGTCGAGGGCGGCGTGGTGGACGGCCTTCTTGATCACGGGATGGGTGGTGACGTCGGCCACCCTTTCGCCGCGGTAGAAGACCGTGCGGTCGTCCCGGACTGACTCGATGTACTGCTGAGGAGTGCGAAGACCCATGTGGGGTGAGGTTCCTTGCGGTTGGATTGCCTCCGGCGAATACCGTTGGCGAGCCATTTTAGACCGCGGCGCCGGTGGGCGGGCAGCCGACTTCGCGGGCATGAAAACAGGCCCCTCGGGCGAGGGGCCTGTTTCCGCTGTCTTGCTATCCGTCCTTCAATCCTGATCCCGCTGCGTCTTCCTGTCCCGAGGGGACGCTGTGAGGGCCGTCCGCTGGCTCGCTCATGCAGCCTGGAGAATTGTCACGAACAGGATTGGGACGCTGTGCCTGGCTCTGGTGCGAGCCTTAGCTCGGACCGAACCATACCCGGTACATCACGTGAAACTTGACCTTCATTGGAGCACCTCCAGCGTTGGTTCGCGCTCGGCCTGGTCGTCTAGTTCTGCACGATCCAGACCTGGTAGAGGGCATGGAATCGGCGGCCATTGGTCCTGGTCATTTCCGTTTCCTCCTTTCCCTCGAACCCCGCCGGGGTTTGTTTCTGTACCGGTAGTATCGACCCTGGGGAGGGGCGTGAAGTGGGGCGAAAGGGCCGTCAGATCGGCCCGATGGGTCTTGTAAGAGGAGGGGAGGAGCGAGAGCGGTGGGCACGCGGCGGGAGGTCTGCCCTCCTTGACAGTCGGGCCTGGGCGGGTCGGGGGATGCTGGCTGGCGCGTGGCATGGTCGCCAGTGCCACGATTCGCTCCCGAAGGGTCGCGGTTCAGCGGTATCAAACAGTTGGGGTTTCAAGTGGCCGAGATGGCTGGCGCGCGGCATGGTCGCCGGGGCCACGATCCGCTCCCGAAGGGTCGCGGTTCAGCGGTATCAAACAGTTGGGGTTTCAAGCGGCCGAGATGGCTGGCGCGCGGCATGGTCGCCGGGGCCACCATCCGCTCCCGAAGGGTCGCGGTTCAGCGGTATCAAACAGTCGGGGTTCAAGCGGCCGAGATGGCTGGCGCGCGGCATGGTCGCCGGGGCCACCATCCGCTCCCGAAGGGTCGCGGTTCAGGGAGGGCGTGCGCTATGGCAGCGCGAGCATTCGCTCCAGGGCGACCAGTGACCACTTGCGGGTTTCGGCGTCGACCTTCACTTCGTTGACGACGACGCCCTGGAGGAGCGCTTCGAGCGTCCAGGCGATGTAGGCCGGGTGGATGCGGTACATGGTGCTGCAGGGGCAGACCACCGGGTCCAGGCAGAAGATCGTCTTGTCCGGGTTCTGGAGCTGGAGCCGGTTCACCAGGTTGATCTCGGTGCCGACGGCCCAGACGGACCCTGCGGGCGCCTCGGTGATCGTCCGAGTGATCTTCTCAGTCGAGCCGTTCAAGTCCGACGCCTGGACGACTTCCCAGCGGCACTCCGGATGGACGATGACTTTCACGCCCGGGTGCTCTTTGCGAGCCTTCTCGATCTGATCGACGGAGAAGCGCTGGTGGGTGCTGCAGTGGCCCTGCCAGAGGATGATGCGGGCTTTCCGCAGGGCTTCGGGCGTGGTCCCGCCGTTCGGCATGCGGAAGTTCCAGAGCACCATCTCGTCGAGCGGAATGCCCATGTCGTAGCCGGTGTTGCGGCCGAGGTGCTGGTCCGGGAAGAAGAGCACCTTCTCGGCCTGTTCGAAGGCGTACTTGAGGGCGCGTGGGGCGTTGCTGGAGGTGCAGACGAGGCCGTTGCGTTCGCCGACGAAGGCTTTGAGGCTGGCGGCGCTGTTCATGTAGGTAACCGGCACTACGCTCGCGCCGTCGCCGATCATCTCGTGGATTTCGTCCCAGGCCTGGTAGACGTCGTCCGGGTCCGCCATGTCCGCCATGGAGCAGCCGGCGGCCATGTTCGGCAGGATGACGCGGACCTGTTCGGCCGTCAGGATGTCGGCCGATTCGGCCATGAAGTGGACACCGCAGAAGAGGATGTACTCAAGGTCTGTCTGCTGCTGAGCCTGGCGGGCGAGCTGGAAGCTGTCGCCAACGAAGTCGGCGTACTTGATGACTTCTTCGCGCTGGTAGTGGTGGCCGAGGATGGCCAGCTTCGCACCGAGCTGCTTGCGGGCGAAGGTGATGCGCCTGTCCAACTCCTCGGGGGACATCTTGAGGTACTCGCGCGGGATGTCCTGCTGCCAACTGACGAAGGCCGGCTCGTCGGCGAGCGGGACGGGGATGAGGGCGTCGGTGGGGCAGGTGTCAGGGTCCGTGTAAAGGACAAGCTTTTCGATGAAGCTCGGGGCCTTCGGGGTGAGTACTGCCATCGTTGCCTCCTGACTTAGTGTCATTTCTACACTAAGTCCGTGGTTCAACAGTGGCAGCTTCGGGACTTCGTGTCAAGACGACACGAAGTCGCTCGAACGGGGCGATGATGAGATTGCGACGAATTATTTACGGTTGGCCGCGCGCGCACGGCTCCAGCCCCGGCTGAGCATCCAGCGGGAGACCAACCGGGACAGGCCGAATCCGAGCAGGAGCGCCCAGAAGACAAAGGCGACCATGGTGAAGACGGAGTCGCCGCCCGTGGCGCCCGCGAGCAGGCCCATGTAGAGGCCGAGAAAGCCGCCGACAGCGAAGGCCATGTACACCGGGAAGGTGCGCCATCGCCAGACGGGCATGGGGACCTGCTGGTAGCCCCCGACTGCTTGCGTGCCCGTAACGGCCGCATGCGAGGCAGGGCCGACGCGCTTTTTCCTCGTGCGGGTGCTCATGAGGGGACCCCGAAGCGCAGGCGGAAGGCCATGTCACAGCGCAGGCAGAGCGGGACGACATCGCGTCCGAGCAGGTTCCGGAATCCGATCACGTGAACTCCACAGGCCCGGCCCATTTCGTTGATCCGGGCGTCGGGGAAATGAAACAGGCCGCCACAGTCAGCGCAGATCAGCGCGCTCAGGCGGCCGATGGCTTCCTTGCACTCCACGCAGACGGTGGCGGGCACCGGGCAATTGTCGATTGGGGATTGACGATTGTCGACTGGTGCTGACTGCTAATGCGCGACGGCGAAGGCGAGGACGTCGCCGCGGGTGAAGAGGAGGACGCCCGATGAGGTCTGGCGGTGCTTGAGGTGGCCGAGCTGGGCCGCGCGTTCGAGCACGGATTCGGGCAATTTCGCGACCGTTGCTGCTTCGGCGAGGTCAAGGACGTCATCGAGCGCGCCGGGCGCGGGTTCGGGATTCAGGCAGGTGTTGCAGGCGAATTCGAGCCCCAGGTGGTCTTCGTTGATCCAGACCTGGCCGCAATCCTCGCCCGGGAGGTCCGCCCGCGAATTCAGGTGGTAGAGGCTCCCGCAGACACCGCAATAGGCGACCATGTACGGCTCAACGGTGAGAAGGCAGACGACGCAGTGTTCAGACGAGGCTTCGGTAGACATCGTGATGACCTTTGCCGAGCGTACATGAACCTTGACTCGCGGGGAACGAAATCCCTATGATCATAGCGCTTTAGCAATTCCTCTCGCGCGCGTTCATGACACGGCGAGAAGCCCTTCGCGGCGAAGGGCGGAAGGGTGCGTGGCCTGGCCACTACGACGGACTACGCGCAGTTGGTTGCACAGCTCGGGGTCAGGCCGCTTCCGGAAGACCTCCTGGGCCAGGCGCTGACGCATGCCTCGTATCTCAATGAGGCTGACGCATCCGCAATCTCCAACGAGCGGCTCGAATTCCTCGGCGACTCGGTGCTGGGGATGATCATCGCGTCCGTCCTGTTCGACCAGTTTCCTGATTCGGGGGAAGGCGACCTGACCCGGATGCGGGCGGACATCGTGCGAGGGACGAGCCTTGCGCGGGTGGCGAACCGGCTTGGCCTGGGCGAGCACATGATCCTGGGCCGCGGTGAAGAAGCCGCCGGCGGACGCCACCGCGACCGCAACCTTGCAGGGGCGCTGGAGGCAATGATCGGCGCGGTGTACGAGGCGCACGGGTACCGGACGGCGAAGGCGTTCACCCGGCGGTTGCTGAAACCGGAGCTCGAACAGATTCGCCGCGAAGGCGCCCGGGTCGATGCGAAAAGCTCGCTGCAACATCTCGTGCAGGCTCGCTGGCATGAACCACCGGAATATGTGACGGTGCAGGAAGCCGCCGGTGCGACCCACCGGTTCATCGTGGAAGTCCGCGTCGCGGGCTCGACTCTCGGACGGGGCGAGGGCCGGAGCAAACGCGAGGCGCAACAGGCTGCCGCACAGGAAGCCGTGGTTGCGTTGACCTCCCAGAAGGCGGAGGAGTAGCCCCGTGTACCTGAAACGGCTTTCCGTCCAGGGCTTCAAGAGTTTCGCGAATCGCACCAACTTCGACTACGGGCGGGGCATCACGGCGGTCGTGGGGCCCAACGGTTCGGGCAAGAGCAACGTTTCGGACGCGATTCGCTGGGTGCTGGGTGAGCAGAGCACGAAGCTCCTGCGGGCGAAGAAGCAGGAAGACGTCATCTTCGCCGGGACGAAAGACCGCGCGGCCGTGGGTATGGCCGAGGTCGCCCTGACGCTGGACAACGAAGAGCGCTGGCTGCCCGTTGATTTCGCCGAAGTCGAAATTGCGCGCCGCGTGTACCGCAACGGTGATTCTGAGTACCTGCTGAACGGTTCGCGCGTTCGGCTGCGTGACGTGGTCGACCTGCTGATGAAGGGCGATGTCGGGCAGAACAGTTACTCGATCATGGGCCAGGGCCTCGTGGACGAAGTGCTGAGCATGTCGCCCGACGAGCGGCGTTCGTTCCTGGACGAGGCGGCGGACGTGAAGCGGTTCCGGCTCAAGATTCGCGAGGCGATGGACCGGCTCGCGGCGACGCGAGAGAACATCGACCGCGTCACGCTGATCATCGAAGAGATCGAGCCTCGGCTGGCGCAACTGAGCCGCCAGGCAGACCGGGCAGCCGAGCACAAGGCGCTTTCAGCCGAGCTGCTGGACCTGTTGAAGACGTACTACGGGCACCTCTGGAGCGAGGCGCAGAACACGCTGGTACGGGCGCGCGCCGCGCTGGACCAGGGGCACGCCGAGAACGCGGGCGCCACGCAACGGGTGAACCACCTGCGCGAGCAACTTCGCACGCTTTCCGAGGAGATCCGGCGGCGGCGAGAGACAATTGGCCGCCGGGACACGCGCAATGCCGAGATCGAGCAGCGGCTGGTGGCGACGGAGCAAGCGATCGCGCTCGACCGGGAACGGCACAACATGGTCTCGGCAAGGCGCGAAGAAGTGCGCCTGGAGCTGGAAGCGCTCGAAAGCGAGCGGTTGTCGTTGGCTTCGACAGACGTCGACGAAGGCCGGCGGGGTATCGAGGTTGTGGGCGAGGCCGAGACAGCCAAAGACGAGGCGACCCGGACCCGGGCGGAACTGGATGCAGCGGAGCGCGAGTACTCCACGCTGCGGTCCCGCATGCAGGAGTTGCGCGATGGGGCCGAAGGCGACGACCGGCGCGCAAACGGCATGTCGGTCGATATCGAAACCTCGCAGCGGCGGATCGTGGACCTGGATCGCGAACTCGAGCAGCTTGTCGCGCGGCGGAAGGCGGTCATCGTCGAACTGATCGGGTTCGGCCGGCGGTTTGCGGAAGCCCGGACGGGCGTGGCAGAAGGCGAACTGAACGTGGATGCAGCGCGTGCCGAGGCGGACGCGGCGCGGGAACAACTGGCTCGCGTGCAGGATGAAGTGCGCGACTTCGAGACGGCCGGCAACGCCGACCTTCGCGAGCTCGACCACCTGGAAGGGCGCCTCGATGCCCTGCGCAGGGTGCAGGCGGAACACGACGGAGTGGCGGCGGGCACGCGGAACGTCCTGATCATGGGCCAGGCACTGATGGACGAGTTCGAGCCGGGCAGCATGGGCGAGCCGCCGGAGATCAACGGCGTCATTGGGTTGCTCTCGAGGCAGATCCGGGTGCCTGCCGGGCTGGAGATAGCGATCAATGCGGCGCTCGAACAGCGGCTGCATGCGGTGGTGGTCGAGAACGAGAACGTGGCTCTCGAAGCGATCAACGTCCTCCAGCGGCGAAAGCAGGGCCGCGCGCAGTTCTTGCCGCTGGATACAGTGCGTCACGTGTACCCGCTGAACCTCCAGAAGGAGCGCGGGGTGGTCGGCGTGGCAGCGAAGCTGATCCGCTGCGACAACCGGGTCAAGAACCTGATCGATACCCTGCTCGGCCGGGTGATCATCGTAGAGGATGTGCCGACGGGCCTGCGGATGGTGAAGCGCGCTCTGGGCTCTGTCGTGACCCTCGACGGGATCTTCATCGAGCAGACGGGTGTCATTGCCGGCGGGACCACTGGGGCGGACGAAGGGGAATTCATCCGGCAGCGAGAAATCGAAGAGCTGCCTGAGCGGATCGAGGAGCTCCACAAACGCACCGCCATCAGCTCCGAGCGCGTGGCGGATGCTCGAGCGGCGATCGAACAGGTTGCCCGCCGCTCCCACGAAGCCGAAGCGAGCTACGAGATGATGCGCCGCGCCCTGGAAGCCGCACGCTTCGACGTGGAGCGCGAACGCGAACGGTTGCACCGGCTTCGCCGCGACATGGACGCCGTGCTTTCGAAGCGCGCGGACATCGAACGGGAGCGGGCGAGCCGCCAGGCGCAGATCACGCAGGCAGAGCAGGCGGCAGCGCAGCTTCAACAGCGCCGGGACGAGCGCCGCGCTGCCATGGGGACGATCGAGGACGACCTGAACCTCGCGACGCAACGGCGCGAGGCGGCGCTGCGGTCGGTCTCCGAGGCGAGTGCGCGGCTTGCGTCGGTCGAAGGCGAGCGGCGGACGCTGGCGGCGCTACGCGAACAACACGAGAAGTCCATCGAGCGGCTCGATTCACAGATCCAGGGGAAACGGCTGCAGGGCCGCAACCTTGAGCTCGAAGCCAGTGTCATCGATGAACGGCTCGGAAAGCTGGCGCGGGAACTGGAGACGATACGGGCGGACCAGCTCCGGTTCACGGAAGATGCCGCGCCCGACCGCGACGAACTTCACCGGCTGGAGAACCACGAGCGCACCATCCAGGACGAATTCAACGAGGCGCAAAGCTCGCTCTTGCGCATCCAGACGAACCGGCTGGACCTGGAAGCGGAGCTTTCGCGGACGACGGAGCACCTGGAGCATTTGCGGCTGGAGATGGAGCGCGAGGGGCTGGCGCCGGACCGCGGCGGTCGGATCGTGAGCTTCGACGAGGCGATGGCGACGGAGCCGTTGTTCCCCGAACCCGAACGAGAGACGACACGCATCCAGGGTGGGGCCGACGTGGATGTCGAGGCCATGAGGAGCCGCATTGAGGAGCTCCGGCGGCAGATCCGGCGGCTCGGCACGATCAATGCCGAAGCGCCGGAGGACTTCCGCGAGTTCAAGGAGCGTCATGAGTTCCTCACGACGCAACTGGCGGACCTCACGGATGCCGCGGACCAGCTCAAGGCGGCGATTTCGGACCTCAACGAAGAGATCCGGACGCGCTTCACGGTGACATTCGACAAGGTGAACGCGGCGTTCGGCGAGTACTTCCAGGCGTTCTTCGGTGGGGGCAGTGCGAGCCTGGCGCTCACGGACCCGAACAACTTGGCCGAAGCCGGCATCGAAATCGAAGCTCAACCGCCGGGCAAGCGGATCAAGAGTCTCAGCCTGCTTTCCGGCGGGGAACGGTCGCTGACGGCTGTGGCGTTGCTGTTCGCGCTGCTCTCGGCGAACCCGGCGCCGTTCTGCGTCCTGGACGAAGTAGACGCGGCGCTCGACGAGGCGAACGTCGGCCGGTTCACCGCCGCGCTCCGCCAGCTCGCGGAGAAGACGCAGTTCCTCGTGGTCACCCACAACCGGCGCACCATTGAGGTGGCGAACGAGATCTATGGCGTCTCCATGGGCCGGGACGGGGTCTCGAAGGTGCTGTCGCTGCGGCTTTCGGACATCCCCCAGCACTAAATCCGCACGTCGACCGGCAGCCGGTGGCATGTGTTGAGCGGTAGACTCGCCGGCGAGGCTGGCAATCGGGCCTCGCTGGAGGCCGCGTTGGAAAAAGTGACCGTCGGTTCGGTTGAGATCACCGCACTGCTCGATGCGCCGTTCCTTCAGAACCCGAAGGTCATCGCGCCCGAGCATTCGGAGGAGATGGCCGAGGAGTTTCGCGACACACTGGACGAGCGAGGTCTCGCGATGGGCGCCGTGACCTGCTATCTCGTCCGCTCCGGCGGGCAGCTAGTCCTCGTGGACACGGGAATCGGGCCGAGAAAGCGCCCGGGTTTCCCGTCCGGCCGCCTGGACCAAGCGCTGCGCGAAGCTGGCGTCCGGCCGGACGAGATTGATGCCGTGGTGCACACCCACCTGCACATCGACCACGTTGGCTGGAACACGTTTGAAGCGGCGGAAGGCCGGAGCGAGCTGTTCTTCCCCAACGCCACGTTCGTGATTCAACAGGCGGAATGGGACCACTGGATGACGCCCGAGATGCTGGCCGAGCCGCGCAATGTGGCTCTGCGAGAGTGCGTGGAACCCCTCCGGCATAGCGGCAGACTGCGCTTCACCGCCGGAGAGGACTCGTTCGGTGAGCACCTCGTGTTCCTCTCG
>WBZP01001936.1_pt2 | contig 16605 bp, 10 predicted proteins | sample 5204301 | NCBI WGS metagenome assembly WBZP01 (sample SAMN12412401, study PRJNA552823) | activated sludge metagenome | isolation source: activated sludge from nitrification reactor of wastewater treatment plant... | place: USA: Pennsylvania | collected 2017
CCTGCCGGGCACCGACGGCGCTGGCGTCGATCGGTGGGTCAGGCGGTCGGCGAGATGCTGAAGTCGTCGATCGCGATGGCCTTGTCGCCCACGTTGGTCGAGGCCCGGACCTCCGAGATCCAGAACTGGCCGGCGGTGGCGAGGCTGGCGTCGGTCCCGCTCCACGACCAGGACGCGGGCTCAGCGACCGAGGCCGACCAGATCTTGAAGCGGAACGTCGTGCCGGAGACCTGCAGGCGCACCTTCTGCTGACCGGTGGTGAGGACGTTGGCGCTCGCCACCGTGGTGATGGTGGAGACCACTCCGTTGACGTTCTTGGCCACGGTCGCCGTCGCCGAGTTGGAGCTGATCTCGACGTAGTAGCCGTTCTTCTGGCGGTAGCTGTTCTGCCAGCCGCCCGAGCCGCGCAGGCCGATGTCGACGTAGCTCTTGGCCGCGTTGCTGTTCCAGGCGTAGGAGAACGTCACGTCGGCGTCAGCCGCGGCCGGCACGCCGGTGAGCAGCGCCCGGGAGAACGAGCTGGCGACGTCGGTGTAGGCGAGGCTGCCGGTGTTGCCCTGGATCGTGGCGCTGCCCGACGCGTTGGTGGTCGTCCAGGCCGAGCCCCAGGCCGCACCGTTGGCACCGGTGAAGGTGTCGGTGTACCACGGCGTGATCGCACCGCCGCCGGCCGTCGTGACCGCGAGCGGAGCCGTCGCCGTGCTGTTGCCGGCCGCGTCGTACGCCGTGACGGTGTACGAGTACGACGTGTTGGCGGTGAGGCCGCTGTCGTCGAACGAGGTCGCCGTGATCAGCCCCGAGATGTCGGTGCCGCCGCGCTTCACGCGGTAGCCCACGACGCCGACGTTGTCGGTCGAGGCGTTCCACGCCAGGTGCAGCGAGGTCTGGGTGACCGCGCTGACGCCGAGCCCGCCAGGAGCGGTGGGCGCCGTGGTGTCGGCGGTGGTCGACAGCGAGGCCGCACCGCTCGCCGGGCCGACGTTGCCCGAGGTGTCGTAGGCGACGACGGAGTAGAGGTACGCCGTCGACGGCGTCAGGCCGTTGTCGGTGTAGCTCGTGCCCGCGGTGATGTTGCCGGAGACCTGCACGCCGTTGCGCAGGACGCGGTAACCGCCCACGCCGACGTCGTCGGTGGCCGCGGCCCAGGTGAGCGAGACCGACGTGGCCGTGGCGCTCACGAGCGACGGCGTGCCGGGCGCGCTCGGGAGGACCGAGTCGCCGCCACCGAGTGCGAGGGCGGCGGTGGTCGCCGAGTAGTTGCCCGTGGCGTCGACGGCGCGGACGAAGTACTTGGCCGCGTACGTGACGTCAGGCGTGTTGAACGTGGTGGTCGACGACGGGACGGTCCCGATCACCCGGTCGTCGCGCAGGATCTGGTAGGTGAAGGACCCGGCATCGGTCGACGCGCCCCACGTCAGCTTCAGGTTGCCGGCGGTGCGGACGGCCTGGAGGTTGGTGGGGGTGGTCGGTGCGGTGGTGTCGCGCGGGCAGAACTTGCCGAACCCGCCGAGCCACTGGTACTCCGTGCCGGTCCACGAGCCCTGCTTGATGTCGCCGCCGAACCACAGGCAGCCCTGCGGGTCGACCTCGAGGGCCCACACGCCGTTGCCGTTGGTCGCGTCGAGAGCGCCGGGCCAGAAGGCGTCGAGGAAGTCGCCCGTCGCCAGATCCCATGCGCCGACGTACTTGACGACGTTGGGGCGCGACGCGGTGCTGATCGGGTCGCTGTAGTTGAAGGTGTCGGAGTACTGGTAGAGGTCGCAGTGGCAGGAGGCGTAGAGCACGCCGTTGGACACCGCCATGGCCTGCAGGTCGCCACCGGCCTTGAAGATGTTGCTGCGCATCCGGGCGAAGTCGCCCCGGTTGTACGACGACAGGATGTGCTGCGAGCCGCCGACCCAGACCTGGCTGCCGATCTCCTTGACGGTCTGCTGGTAGGTCTTGCCCACGGCGGAGCCGGTGGAGGGGACCCAGGCGTTGAGGCCGGCCACGAGCGGTGCACCGGACGCGGTGCTGACGGTCGCGACCATCGGCGACGCCGTGGCGTTCACGTTGTTGAAGTAGCCGGTGAAGTAGACGCGGTCACCCTGGTCGCTGGCGTCGAGCTCGATGATCGTGCCGTCGAAGTTCGGCTTCCAGGCACCGTCGGGCTGGCCCGTGGTGACGTTCACGCGCGCCGCACGGCCGACGGTGATCAGGCCGCTGGTGCCGCCCTGGACCCGGTTGAACCGACCGCCGAGGTAGAGCCAGTTCCCCTGCAGGTCGATCGCCTTGACCTGGGCGGGCAAGGTGGTCGTCGACTGCACGTACTGCACGTTGGAGCGCCAGGTCGGGTCGGTCGCGCCGGTAGTCGGGTCGAGCTTGGCGAGACCCACGGTGTTCGCGGCGCCGTTGGCGCTGGTGAACTCGCCCGCGGCGAGCAGCTTGTTGTCGGGGGTGACCTGCAGGTCCCACACCGCGCCGTTGAGGACCGGGCGGAAGCTGCTGATCCAGGCACCCGTGGTCGAGTTGAACGCCGCGAGGTAGGGCTGGTCGATGGACTCGCCGGGGCCGGGGTTCGCACCCTTCTGGACCGTGGAGAACCAGCCGCCGACGTAGGTCACGTTGCCGATGAAGGCGAACGCCTCGACCTGCAGGGTGAGCTCGCTCTTGTAGCCGCCGACGATCCCGGTGACGCCCCACGGGGTGGAGGTCTCGGTGGTGTCCTTCATGAGCGGGCGCACCGTGCTGCCCGCAAGACCTGCGTCGGGGATCGGCGTGAAGCCGCCGTCGGTGAGCTTGGGCCGGATCCACACCTGGGTGAAGGGCAGGGCGTTGCTCTCGGTGGTGTAGGACCACAGGTAGGAGTTCGCGTCGTTGGTGGCCCGGATGCTGGTGCCGAAGCCGAAGCCCATGCGGTAGTTGTGGTTGACCGCGCGGACGCTGTTGATGCGCTTGTAGCTCTGGTCGGCGCCCCAGTTCTGGGTGTTGCCGCCGGAGTACAGCGTGCTATCGACCTTGACGTTGGCGACCTGGATGCCGGCGCCGTAGGTCCAGTTCCAGTTCGTGGTCGTGCCCTGGTTGAGGCGGACCTCCTGCCAGGTGGTGCCGGTGGTGTTGGTCGCGCGGCGCAGGCGCACGCCGTCGGACAGCGCGCTCACCGGCTGGCCGCCGAGGAGTCCGTCGACCGTCGCGGACGGGAGGGTCGCGACGGCGAAGGCGCTGGGGCCGGTGGGGTTGGTGCGCACGGCGGCCGCGGAACCCTGACCCGTGGCCGACCAGTTCCAGCCGTCGCGGCCGCGGCCGACGAGGACCCAGCCCCCGCCGTCGGTGGTCATGTCGCAGTAGAACTGCTGCGCCACCACCAGCCGGGAGGTCTGCAGCCAGTAGGTGCCGTCGGTCGAGGACGGGATGTTCTGCTTGATCGACCAGCACGAGGGCGCCGCGAGGGCGGCGGTGCTGCCGTCGAGGACGACGGCCGGCGCGGCGTTGGCCGTGCCCCCGCCCGCCACCAGCAGGGAGGCGATGACCGCGAGGCCGGTGGCGAGCCCTGTCGCCGTCCGACGGAGCCGGTGTCCGTTGCCCATCTCGATGTGTCCTTCGTCGTGGTGCGCGGCGCGGGGTCGGCGCGCCGGATCCCTGGTACGCCGCGGCAGCCCCGGAGGGCGCAGAGGGGTGTTCAGGTGGATCAAGACTACGGCCGCGATCACTCCCCGGAGAAGGGCGTAACCCGGATGGCGGACTGTCAGACCCCAACAGACGCAAGGAAAACACGAAACGTGGAGTCCGGATAGCACAGCGTGAGGCGGGACTCAGCCGAACGGCTGAGTCCCGCCTCGGGCTCGCGGTGGATGGCGTCAGGCGCCGGGGTTCACGACCAGGTCGTCGATCGCCACGCTCTTGGCCCCGACGTTGGTCGAGGCCCGGTTGAGGGCGAGGAAGATCTGGCCGTTCGCGGTGACCGCCGAGTCGTTCACGGTGGTCCAGATGGCCGGCTCCGAGGTGCCGTCGGCCCAGACCTTCACCGAGATCGCCGACCCGACGACCTTGACCCGCAGCCACTGCTTGGTGGTCACGAGCTTGTTGCCGCCGGCGATCGTCCCGAGGGTCGTCTGCGTGCCGCCGACGCTCTTGAGGATCGAGACCGTGCCCGAGCTCGAGGACAGCTCGACGCCGTACCCGTTGGACGGGCGGTAGCTGTTCGCCCAGCCGCCGCTCCCGCGCAGCCACACGTCCAGGTAGGCCCTGGCGGTCGCCGAGGACCAGGCGTAGGACAGCGTGACGTCGGTGTCGGCGCGCGCGGCGACGGCGTTGACGATCGCCCGGGCGTTCGCACCGGCCACGTCGTTCACCGTGAGCACGCCCGCGTTGCCGGCGGTGGCCAGCGACCCGTTGGCGCTCAGGGTGGTGAACGTCGACGGCCAGCCGATGGCGTCGGGCGCGGTCCAGTCGTAGGAGAACAGCGACGTGGGACCGGCCGGCGACGTCGTGACCGGCACGGTGTTGCTCGCCGGGCCGATGTTGCCCGCCGCGTCCTTCGCCTTGACCGTGTAGGTGTACAGCGTGCCCGCGGTGAGGCCCGTGTCGGTGAACGACGTACCCGGGACGACGCCCGGCAGGTCGACGCCGTCGCGGGTCACGATGTAGCCCGCGATGGAGCCGCTGTTGTCGGTGGCCGCGCCCCAGCTGAGGTTGACCGAGGTCTGGCCGGCCGCCGAGCCGGAGAGGGTCCCCGGCGCGCTCGGCAGGACGGCGTCCGCGAGCACCGTGACGGCGACCGGGGCCGACGTCGCGCTGTTGTTCGACGTGTCCGTCGCGACCGCGGTGATGGCGTGCGGACCGACGGCCGTCGCGTTCCAGCTGGCCGAGTACGGCGAGGTGGTGTCGACGCCGACCGAGATGCCGTCGACGAAGAACTCGACCTTGGCGACCGCCGCGTTGTCCGTGGCGTTGGCCGTGATCGTCGTCGGGCCGTACGCGACGTTGCCCGCAGCGGGGCTCGTGACGTCCACGTCCGGGTTCTCCGTGTCGGGCGTCGGGATCGTGACCGAGCGGGATGCCGACGTCGTGGTCTTGTTGGCCGTGTCCTTGGCGACCGCGGTGATGGTGTGCGTGCCCGACGTCGCCGTCGAGGTGTCCCAGTTCACCGAGTAGGGCGCCGAGGTGTCGACGCCGACCGAGATGCCGTCGACGAAGAACTCGACCTGGGCGACGGCCTTGTCGTCGGTCGCGTTGGCCGAGATCGCCACCGTGCCGGTGACGGTCGCGCCGTCGGCCGGGGCGGTCAGCGAGACGGTCGGGGCCTGGGTGTCGGGGATGTTGTTGCCCGACGCCGTGTAGTGCGCGGCCACGCGGGCGGCGCTGAGCGCACCGCCGTAGACCGCGACCTCGTCGACCTTGGCGGTGACGTAGCTCGTGGTCGGCTGGTCCGGCCACCAGTCGAGGTTGTCGCCGCCGGCGCGCCAGTAGCCGGGGTAGCCCTGGTTGCCGGTGACGCCGTTGGACTGGTCGAGCACGCCGTCGACGTACAGCGCCATGCCCGACGGCCCCTGGGTGGCGACGACGTGGTGCCACTGGCCGTCGTTGACCTTGTTGGTCGACGTCAGCATGTCGAAGCCGTTGTTGTAGACGCCGAAGACGAGCTTGCCGTCGTTGTCGAGGTAGACGTGCTTGTCGTACGAGCCGCTGTTGCCGGTCTGCGCATCGCCGAAGCCGAGCAGCTTGCCGCCCGTCGTGGTCAGGGTGTTGAACCACAGCTCGAGCGAGTACGCCGACGGCGACGAGGTCGGTGCTGCGGACGTCAGGTACGACGCGCCGTCGAGCGAGATCGCCTTGCCGGTGGCGCCGAGGGCGCCCGAGACGCCGAGCGTCGGGGTGCCCTGCACGAGGCCGGTCGCGTTGTTGTTCGACGCGTCGGCGAGGGTCGTGCCCGACGTCTCGTCGAGGCGCCAGTACTGCAGCGGCTCGTCGGCGTAGACGGCGGAACCGTACGCGTCGGCGGGGGTCACGATGGGCGGAGCCACCCGGCCGGAGGCCGTCCAGTGGTTGCGCACCTGCGTGGTCGACAGCGCGTTCGGGTAGACCGCGACGTCGGCGAGCGTGCCGGCGAAGAAGCTGCTCGTCGGCTGGCCGGGCCAGCCGCCGATGTTGTCGCCGCCGACGCGCCAGTAGCCGTCGTAGGCCTGGTTGGTGGTGACGCCGTTCTTGCCGACGCGGACGGCGTCGACGTAGAGCGCCATGCCGGTCGCGCCCTGGGTCGCGACGACGTGGTGCCACTGGCCGTCGTTGAGCGCCGTCGGCGAGGTGATGGTGTCGGCCTGACCGTTCCAGACGCCGAAGACGAGGTGGCCGTCGTCGGTCATGTAGACGTGCTTGTCGTAGTTCCAGCTGACCGCCGGGTTGCCGCCGAAGTCGAAGCCGGCGGGGACGTTGCCGAAGCCGATGATCTTGCCACCGGTCTGCGACGTCGTCTTGAACCAGGCCTCGGCCGAGAACGCGCTCGGGCTGCTGGTCTTGTTGGAGACGACGAGGCCGTCGACGCCGTTGATGGCGATGGCCGTGGGGTCACCGGCGATCGGGCCGGGCTGCGCGTAGGTCACCGTGCCGTTGTAGGCGCCGCTGCTCCCCGACGCGGACGCGTCTACCGCGACCGGACCCGCCGGCTCGCCGAGGCGCCAGAAGAACGACGGCGAGTCGGCGTCCACCGCTGCCTGGTAGGCCTTCACCGGCGAGATCGTCACGTTGCCGGTCGAGGCGGACTTGGCCGAGGCCTGCTTGAGCGCGCCGTTCGTCTCGACGGCGTCGACCGTCCAGCTGTGGGTGCTGCCGGCGGCGAGGCCCTTCTCGACGAACGTCACCGTCGGGCGCTTCCAGAACAGGGAGTGGACGTCGATGGAGGCCACCGCCGTGGCGCCGCCGTCGCGGTAGAGGCGCAGCGTGAGGTCGGTGTCGTCGTTGTCGAGCGGCGGCTGCACCGCGATGTTCACGCTGCCGTCGGGCAGGACGCTCGCGCGGGGGTTGCCGGGCCTGCCCGGGAGCGCCGAGGCGCCGCCGGTGAGCGGGGAGAACCGCGCGAAGCCCTGCTGCGCGGTGCCGTTCACGCTGGTGAACTCGCCGCCGACGAAGAGCGAGGTGCCGTCGGTGGCGAGGGTGCGCGGGCCGAGGGCGCTGCCGGTGCCGCCGTTGGTGTTGGGGTACCAGGAGCTCACGGTGCCGTTGCTGGCGTCGTAGGCGAGCAGGTGGCGCGAGAGGCCCTTGGACCAGCCGACCTCGCCGAACGCGTCGGGGTCGAAGGTGTTGGCGGAGCAGTCGTGCGCGTGCGAGCCGACGTAGAGCCGGTTGTTGAGGAGGGCGATGCCCTGCGTCGCGCCGAGGCACTGGTTCTGCCAGACGAGCGAGCCGTCGGAGAGCGACGCGGCGAACGTGCCGTCGAAGCAGCCGCCGCCGGTGCCCTCGTTGCCGTAGTAGACCTTGCTGCCGTCGGTGATGACGACCTTCGACACGGACGAGCACGCGGGGCTCGGGACCGGGATGGCGCTCACCGCGGGGAACGGGATGACGGCGGCGTTGGTCGGGTTGAGCGACGCAGCCGCGTGGTAGGTGGCGTCGCCGTTGTAGGTCGTGAACGCGCCGGCGAGGAAGAGCTTGTCGCCTGCGGGGCTCAGCGCCAGGCCGTAGATGACGTTGTCGGGGTTGCCGACGAAGCCGGGCACCGCGCTGCCGTCGGCACCGACGGCGCCGATGTTCTTCGTCGTCACGTTGGCGAGCTTGGAGAACGCACCGCCGACGTAGACGCGGGTGCTCGACGCCGCGAGGGCGTTGACGGTGCCGCTCGAGACGGGGGCCCACGAGGTGAGCGCGCCGGACAAGACGTCGAACGCCGCGAGGCGCGAGCGCGCGGAGCCGTCGACGGTCGTGAACTCGCCACCGACGTAGAGGGTCTTCTTGTCGGGGCTGAGCGCGAGGGCGCGCACGTTGCCGTTGAGCGTGTGGTTGAACGACGTGACGAGGGCGCCGGTGGTGGCGTTGAACGCGGCGAGCCTGGTGCGCGCGACCTCGCCCGTGCCGGCGCCGGAGCCCGGCGGACGCACGGAGGAGAAGTCGCCACCGAGGTAGACGTTGCCGCCGGCCGCGATGGTCGTTCGCACGGCGCCGTTCGTCTGCCACGACGACGACGTCACCGCGGGCAGCGTCGACTGCAGCGCGCTCACCGTCGTCTCGGGCAGGGCCACCAGCAGGCCGGTGGTCAGCGCGACGGCGGCGCCGGCACCCACCCGCCTCGTCCAGACCGTCGTTCGTGCGCGCACAGCAGACCCCCAACAGGCTCGTTAGCGACGAGGCTCCCGAACCCGGTCGACGACCGACCTCACCGGGGCCTCACGTCACCCTCTGTCATGACGCACGGAATCGTCGATCAGCCGAACGGGTGAGTGAGAAAGGTCACGCGGTGGGTATCGCCGCAGGTCAACGCCTCGCACGGTGTTCCCCCTGGTCACGCTGTGTCGCGTGTGACCCATGTGGGTGAAGCGGCGACTCCGACGCGGTCCGCAGATCGGTCGGATCCTCGATCCACCCTTCGGACCGGGTTACGGTCACCCGAACGGCCTAGCGCGACGACGCGCGGCCACCCTGCCCGAGGTGCTGACGACAGCACCGCCACGCCGACTGACGGGAGCCACTCTCTTGGCCCGCCATCTGCCCATGGCTCGACACCTCAACACCGACACCCTGCGCGGCGCACGTCGCGGACCGCGTATCGCGGTCGTGGGGATGGTGGCGCTCTCCGCGCTGCTCGCCCCGGTGGCGCTGTCGGCCCGTTCGCACTCCCAGGACGCCGCAGCGGCGACCATCGTCCCGACGATGCCGCTGTCCGGCGCCACCACCCTGCTGTTCAACGACGACTTCACCGGCACCGCGGTCGACACCGCGAAGTGGCGCGTCAAGAACAACACCTGGGCCAGCAACGAGCTCAGCATGATCACGAACCGCAAGGCCAACATCTACGTGAGCACCGGCACGCTGAAGATGGTGGCTCGCAAGGAGGTCTACTCCGTCTACGGCCAGACGCGGCAGTACACCTCGGCCTACATCGACCGGGTCGGCAAGACCTGCTGGCAGTACGGCATCTACGAGATGCGCGCCCGGCTCCCAACCGCGGTGGGCGTCTCGAAGGGCCTCTGGCCGGCGTTCTGGCTCCGTCCGCAGAACGGCGGGCAGGGCGAGATCGACATCATGGAGGCCATCGGCTCGTCGACGTACGACGACCGGGTCAGCCAGACGCTCTGGTACGACTACGCGCGCACCAAGCCGCGTCTGAACCTCGTCGCGAAGCTGCCCTCGGGCCTGCGCTCCACGGGCTTCCACGTCTACACCCTCGACTGGCAGCGCAACCTGATGCGCTGGTACATCGACGGCAAGCTGACCTGGCAGCTCGACACGAAGAACGCGCCGTGGATCAGCGACGCCCGCTACAACCAGCCGTACTGCATGCGTGTGAACCTGCAGGTCGGCGGGAGCTGGCCGGGTACGCCGGACTCGAAGACGAACTTCACGCAGACGTACGCGATCGACTACGTCCGGGTGTTCAAGAGGGCCTAGCGCCCGCTCGTACGTCAGGCTGGTCCCGTCGGGGTTTCCCCGGCGGGACCAGTCGCATCTGCAGGGAGGACGACCGCGTGGCCGTCGAGACCGAGCCGAGGCCGTCGCCGCCCCGTGGCCGGCGCACGGCCGCCGTGGTCGCGGTCGTGGTGGTGCTCGCCCTCGTCGTCGGCGGCCTGGTCGCGCTGCGCCTGCGCGGCAGCTCCTCCCCCGCGGACGACGGTCCCCCGCCGCGGCTGGTGTGGAGCGACGACTTCACCGGCGCGAGCCTGGAGACGACGTCCTGGGACGCGCTCCACCTGTCGACCTTCGGCGACGGCAACGAGGAGCTGGCCTGCCTCACCGACCGCGCGCAGAACCTGTCGGTGTCCGACGGTTCGCTGGTGCTCACCGCTCGCCGTGAGCAGCCGCCGCTGCAGTGCGGCTCGAGCGACGAGCGCTTCCCGGGCGGGCGCGAGTACTCCTCCGCCTTCATCTCCACCGAGGGCCTGCTCACCTGGAAGCACCCGCGCGTCGAGGTCCGTGCCGCGCTCCCGCTCGCGCCCGGCGTCTCCGCGGGCCTGTGGCCGGCGTTCTGGATGCGTCCCGAGGACAAGTCGCCCGGCGAGCTCGACATCCTCGAGGGGCTCGGCAGCGGCGACACCAGCCCGGCCACGCTGCACCAGACGATCCACTACCCGCAGGACGGCAGGACGCAGCAGCAGACCCATGAGGTCGACCTGCCCGACGGGTTCGACCCGACGCAGTTCCACACCTACGCGATGGACGTCCGCGCCGACCGGGTCGACTGGTCGGTCGACGGCACCGTCACCTTCTCCGTGGGGGCCGACCAGGTCCCCGACCTCGCCGCCACCCTCGACAAGCCCTGGTTCCTGCGGCTCAACCTCGCGGTCGGCGGCAGCTGGCCCGGGAACCCGACGTCGGCGACCGAGCTGCCGGCGTCGATGAGGGTCGACTGGGTCAAGGTCTACCAGCGCTGAACGTGACCGCTCGGTGACGCTCGGTCCTCCGATCGGGCGATCACCTGACGGCCGGTGACCGCCTATCCTCGAGGGAGCCCCCCGACCGGCTCTGCTACCGGCCCGACCCACGGCCGCCCTGGAGTGACCTGTGAGCGACCTGCCCGGCGCGACCCCCACCGCGGAGGCACCGCTGGTGACCGCGGTGGTCCCCACCAAGGACCGTCCGGAGCTGATGACGCGCGCAGTCCAGCGCATCGTCGACCAGGACTACGTCGGTCCGATCGAGATCCTCGTCGTGTTCGACGGCCGCGAGCCCACCGAGGTCGAGGTCGAGACCCCCGCCAACCGCACCATCCGCACCCTCACCAACGAGCGCAAGCCCGGGCTCGCCGGCAACCGCAACACCGGCATCACCCATGCCCAGGGCGCCTACCTCGGCCACTGCGACGACGACGACGAGTGGCTGCCCAGCAAGGTCACCAACCAGGTCGCGATCCTCCAGGCCCGTCCCGACGCCAGCATGCTGACCTCCGGGATGATGGTCTGCTACCAGGGCATCGACACCCCGCGGCCCGGGTCGGGCACCGACCTGCACCTCGAGGACTTCCTGCTCAGCCGTCGCGCCGAGGTCCACTCCTCCACGTTCTTCTTCGAGCGCTCGATGCTCGAGCGCATCGGCTTCGTCGACGAGGACCTCCCCGGCGGCTACGCCGAGGACTACGAGTTCCTGCTGCGCGCGAGCCGCGTCGGGCCGGTCATCTGCCAGGCCGAGCCGCAGGCCCGCATCCACTTCCACGACGGGTCCTTCTTCGCCAGCAAGTGGCCGATGATCGACGAGGCGCTCCAGCACCTGCTCGACCAGTACCCCGAGTTCGACACCGTGCCCGCCGGCAAGGCGCGCATCGAGGGGCAGCTCGCGCTGGCCAACGCCGCGATGGGTCAGAAGCGCACCGCCGTGCGCTACGCGAGCCGGTCGCTGCGCCGCAAGCCCACCGCGATGCACAGCTACGCGGCGCTCGCGGTGGCGAGCGGGCTGGTGAGCCCCGAGAAGGTGGCCGACATGGCCAAGCGGCGGGGCAAGGGCCTCTAGCGTGACGGGGTCGCAGGGCCGGATCCTCCCCGCCTGGCCGTTCCTCCTGCTCTTCGCCGGGTTCCCGGTGTGGTGGGTGCTCGGCCTGGGGTCGTTCGCCCCGCAGATCTGCGCGATCCCCATGGTCGTGCTCATGGCCGTCCGCGGGGGGATCCGCTTCCCGCGCATCTACTGGCTGTTCCTTGCCTTCCTGCTCTGCATCCTCGCGTCGTCGGTCATGCTCGACAGCCTCAGCCGCACGATCGGCTACGTCGTCCGGGTCTCGAACTTCACCGCTGCGGCCATCGTCTTCCTCTACGTCTACAACGCCGGACGGGGGCGCCTCGACGACCGCCGGATCCTCGGCGCGATCCTCGTCTTCTTCACGACGGTCGTGTTCGGCGGCTGGCTCGGTGTCCTCGTGCCCAAGGGCCGCATCGAGACGATCACCTCGAAGCTGCTCCCGGAGTCGATCGCGTCGAACAGCTACGTCGACAACCTGGTGCGCCCGCCGTTCGCCGAGGTGCAGACCCCCTTCGGCTCGCCCATCACGTTCAACCGGCCGAGCGCGCCGTTCGCCTACACGAACGGCTGGGGCGTCAACTACACGCTGATGGTCTTCGTGGCGTTCGCGATGATCGCCCTGTTCCGCTCGCAGCTCGTGCGCCTCTACGTCGTCGTCCTCCTGGCCCTGTCGATCGTGCCGGCAATGGCCACCGGGAACCGCGGCATGATGCTCGCGATCGGGGTCTTCACCCTCTACGGCGTCATCCGCCTGGCCCTGCGCGGCCGGACCGGGCCGCTCATCACCCTGCTCACAGCGGGCGCGCTCGGGCTGGTGGTGCTCGGACCGTTCGTGCTCGGTGCCCTCGAGGCGCGACTCGCCTACAGCGACACGAACAACACCCGCGCGGGGATCTACCAGGAGGCGTTCCAGGGCGCCCTGTCGGCGCCGCTGCTGGGCAACGGCAGCCCCAAGCCGTCGACCTCCGGGTTCACGGTCTCGGTCGGCACCCAGGGCCAGCTCTGGAACGTCATGTACTCCTACGGCTTCCTGGCCCTGGCGCTCTTCGTCGGCTGGCTCGCTGCCGCCGCGTGGACCTCGCGCCACGCGCGCGGGACGGCACGACTGTGGCTGCACGTCGTCACCTGCGTGCCGCTCCTGACCATCGTCTACTACGGGTTCGACGGCATGCAGATGCTCGTGACGATGACGGCGGCAGCGGTGGCGCTGCGACCGGTGTCCGGGTCCGAGCCGGGACGCGGCGACGCGCCGGCCGAGGCCGCGCAGCCTGCACCCGAGCTAGCGCCGGCCTGACCGCACCAGGTCGTCGACCAGAGCGCCCACGCGCGTCGCGGTCTCGGAGCTCTGCACGACGTAGGGCTCGATCCGCCGCGAGCCCGGCTGCGCGCACGCGGCGTCGAGCAGCGCGTGCAGCGCGGCCTCGTCCTCGGCCACGTCGATCCGGTCCTGCGCCGCCATGTGCCGGGCGAACGCGACCTGGTGGTTGTCGACGTGCTCGCCGAGGTCGTGCACGCGGGGCACGACGACGGGTCGCTGCCCGCACACCCACGCGTCGATCATGCCGCCGGGCCCGCCCTGCAGCACCACGACGTCGGCCTCGGACATCAGCCGGCGCATCTCCTCCTGGCTGGTGAGCTCGGCGCCCTCGGCGCCCTGCGGCAGCCGTGAGGTGCCGTGCTGCACCCACACCGTGGCGCGCTGCGGGTCGATGGCGATCCAGCGCTCGACCCAGCCCATCAACCGCTCGAACGGGTGGATGTCGGTGCCGGCGGACACCACGACCTTGGGCGCGCTCACCAGACCGGCCCGACCACGACGGCGCCCTCGGGCGCGTGCTCGAGCTGGCTGTCCCACTGCACGAGGAACAGGTCGGTCCACCGCGTGACGAGCTTGGCCGTGAGCGTCGCGGAGTCGACCCGGTCGTAGACCTCGAGGTAGACGGTGCGGACGCCGGCGAGGCGGCCGAGCACGAAGAAGGGCAGCGCGATCCCCGCACCCGTGCTCATGATGACGTCGGGCTTCCAGTCGGCGAGCAGCCGACGGGCCAGCGCGAAGTTGCGTGCGAGGTTCGGGATGTTGCGCGTCGTCGGGAAGTGGCCCCAGGCGACCTTCTCGGTGCCGAGCGCCGCCCGGGCGTCGGCGGTGTCGAAGGTGACCCAGCGGCGCTCCTCCTTCGACCACCACTCCTGCAGCGCGAGCAGCTGCGCGAGGTGCCCTCCGCTGGAGCACACGAACAGGATGCGCACGTCAGCGACCGCTGCCGGTCGTGGACGAGCCGCCGCCCTTCCTGGCGCGCTCGGCCGCGAGCGCGGCGTCGAGCGAGCCCGAGCCGCCCCCGGTGCCCGGCGCCTCGACGGGCGCGGCGCCGCCGTTCTTCGACGCCGGCGTCGCGGCCGGCGCGGCCGGCGCGGCTGGTCGCGCCGCGCGGTCGTTGGCCAGCGCCTGCGACAGTGACACCTCGGGAGGCGGGGCGGCGGCCGACGCGGTCGAGCGACCGGTCGTGGCGGCGGTCCCCTCCTCCACGACGACCAGGCCGAGGATCGGGGTGCCGAGGCGGCGCAGGTCCTCGACGAGGGCGACGACGTCCTGGCGCGAGGCGCGGTCCTCGGCGACGGGGATCACGACGCCGGCGGCGGCACCGGCGAGGACGAGCGAGCTGCTCGGGTTCTCGACGTTGGTCGCGTCGAGGACGACGACGTCGCTGTCGCGGTCCGACGCCGACGTGAGCGACCCGGCGCGAGCGCGCTCGCCGAGCAGGTGCTCGGGACCCAGGTCGGACACGGCGACGCTGCCCGGCGCCTCGGCGGCCGCCGAACGGTCCGAGGTCGCGAGCAGGACGGAGGAGCCCAGCGAGGTGAGCGCCGCGGCCACGTTGCCGGGCACCGCACCGGTGGCGCCGGCGTCGGCGCCCACGACGGCGAGCACCGCAGGACGGTCGTGAGGTGCGGCGGCGCGCAGCCGCACGGCGAGCTGGCGGTACGCCTCGGCCGCGGCGCGGCCGGGGGCGCCGTCGCTCGCCTGGGCCGGGACCCGGCCGAGCACGTGCTCGCCGGTGAGCGCCTCGAGGTCGACGAAGTCGCGCACCGTGCGGTCCCGGCGCTCACGGATCGCCGCGAGCACGAAGCCCAGCAGCAGCCCGAGCAGCAGGCCTCCCGCGAGGAAGATCAGGCGCTTCGGCGCCGACGCAGACGTCGGCGGAACAGCGAGGCCGACCACCGTGCCGGGAGTCAGGTCGAGCAGAGCGATCTTCCCCGACAGCTGGTTGAGCGAGTCCACCTGCGAGAGCTCGGCGTTGCGCCGGGCGAGCACGGACGAGTACGTGGGGGAGCTCGTGGGCAGCTTGCCCAGCTGGGTGTTCAGCGCGTCGATGTCGGTGTTCAGCTTGTCCTTCTGCTCCGTGATCTGCTTCTGCAGGCCGGTCACGACGCCGGTCGCGGAGGTTCCCCGCTGCTTGAGATAGGCGGCGGCGAAGGCGTTGGCGCCCTGGGCCGCCGCGTCGGCGGTAGAGGCGCTGTAGGAGATGTCGAGCAGCAGGGAGTCGCTCGGGTTGGTGACCGTGGTCGCGGCGATGAGGTCGTCGAGGGTGCCGGTCCAGCCGATCGCCTTGGCCACGATGCCGGCGACCTGGTACGAGGTGACGAGGCCGACCTCGGTGGGCATGCTGACGTCCTTGACGCTCACCGTCTGGCTGCCGTTGGCGGTGCCGGTGATCGCGACGGGCAGCGGGTTGACCTGCACCTGCGAGGTGGCGTCGTAGCTGCGCGGGACCACGAGGTAGGCGGCGTAGGACAGGGCCAGGCCCAGCGCTGCGCACAGGGCGACGACCCGCCACCGCCGGGCCAGGACGGACAGCGCATGGGTCAGCGAGACCGTGCCCTCGGGAGCGGCGGAGTAGTCGGTGCTCATGTGCGCGTCAGTCCTCGGCGTCGACCGGCGGAGCCGGGTCTGGTGGTCGGCTTCCCGGTCAGGAGGCTTCGGGCTGTGCTGCGGGGGCGATCGCGACGTCGATCGCGCGGCGCAGCTGCGTGCTCGACGTGTGCACGGTGTAGGGCAGGTAGACGACCTCGATCCCCAGGTCGCGGCAGATCGCCTCGATCCTGTCCCCCTTCGGGGTGTTCTTCCAGTCGTCGCCCTTGAAGACGTGGGTGATGCCGTAGCGCTGGTACATCTCCGCCTTGTCGGGCACGTCCTCGGCCACGGCCTTGTCGACGTGGACGATCGACGACACGATCGCGAGCCGCTCCTCACCCGGGACGAACGGGTCCAGCCCCTTGGCCCGGCGGGCCATCTCGTCGGTGAGGACGCCGGCGACGAGGAAGTCGCAGTGCGCCTTGGAGGTCCGCAGCACGTTGAGGTGGCCGATGTGGAAGAGGTCGAAGACGCCTCCTGCGTAGCCCACGCGCACGCGCGAGTCGCTCATGACTGTTCGGCTCCTTCGGACAGGGACGGTGCTTCGATGATCGCGTGCCGACGGCGGTGCAGGCAACCTGCGGACGAGTGAACGTGCTGACGCTGTGTTACATCTGCGTGACGTCGACCTGCGGGTACGTGCGTGATCACGACGTCCTCACCCCGCTCCGGACGCGCCGCGAGATCGCAGAGCGTCACCGAGCACGGACAGCTCGAGGGCCTTGCGGCTGCGCCGGACGAGGGGCAGGTAGATCGCGCCCGCGACGAGGACCGCCACCACGAGCCCGACGAGGGTGGGGCCGAGCAGGATCCGGACGAGCACGCCGACACCGCCGAAGACGGCCGCCGAGAGCACCATGGCGTGCACCATGCCCGGCCCGCGGCTCGAGACCCGCAGGCCGCGGTGCACCTGGAGCACGGCGAGGACGTTGTCGACCACGATCGAGACCGCCCAGGCCATGGCCGCACCGAGGATCCCGAAGCGCGGGATCAGCACGAGGTTGAGCCCGACGTTGACGACGAGCACCACGACCTTGTCGATCAGCACCCACGTGCTCTTGCCG
>WBZP01003622.1_pt1 | contig 16605 bp, 10 predicted proteins | sample 5204301 | NCBI WGS metagenome assembly WBZP01 (sample SAMN12412401, study PRJNA552823) | activated sludge metagenome | isolation source: activated sludge from nitrification reactor of wastewater treatment plant... | place: USA: Pennsylvania | collected 2017
GCGCAGAGGCAGTCTCCGCACGGCCCCGCAGCCGCAGCCGCACAGACCCTCTTTTCAGCGCTGCGCCAGCTCGCCACCCTCATCCGCACCAATCTCACCGCTCCATACGCCCCGCAAATGCTTACAGCAACGGGCTCCTAGCTGCGCTTTGATCATCGGAATGCTCGCTTGCTCTTCGAGCAGTCCGGCGATGGTCCGCACCTGTTCCGACAGCTTGGGAAAGCTGGGATCACAGCGCAGCGCCGCCAGCTGGACCCGAAGCATCAGCAGATCGAAGCGCTTGGCCTCTTCGTCTTCCTCTGGTAGCTCGCTTGGGAGTCCGGCCACTTCGCGGACCAGCTCGAACGCTGCGTCTTCGTCGAGCGTCCACCAGGCTTGAGGCTGTGCGAACTTTTCGACTGCTCGCCGCCGTGGGCGAACGATGAAGTTGTTTAGGTTCATCGCAGCGACCTGCTGCTGAAGAAGCTCTGCGGTGGCCATGCGCACGGCCTGATCGGTCTTCGCTTCGCCGTATGTGGGCCGCGACTCCGCAAAGACATCCTCGGTCGAATGTTGCTGCTTGCGATCTAGCTCGGTGATCAGCTCCACGCGAGAGGTAAACAGCTTCTTGCCAAGCGACTCGGATAGCGATCCATCCGTTACCTCAGGATCTTGGCTAAAGAACTCCAGGTTCTGACAGTAATCGAAGACGAAAAAGTGCCGTTTGTCTTTACCAGGCCCAAACAGATCGGGGCGTAGCCGCGTACCTCGGCCAAGCATCTGCCAGAACTTGGTCTTGGAACGAACCAGCTTGAAAAAGACCAAGTTCACAACGTCAGGAATGTCGATTCCGGTGTCGAGCATGTCGACAGAAATCGCAATCTGTGGCGTCTGCGAAGTCTTTTCAAAGCTGTCGATCAAGTCCTGGGCGTAGCTCTGATCGTGCTCGATGACCTCCCTTCCGAGTCGTTATTCCACTTCGCATGAACACACAGCGGAGCACAAACGGAACCAAGATAGCGGTGGGCTATGTTCGCGTAAGTACGCAGGAGCAGGTGAGCGAGGGTGTCAGCCTCGACGCACAACGCGATAAGCTGCGAGCATACTGCAAGTTCAACGGCATAAAGCTCATCGACATAAAAGCGGATGAGGGGATCTCGGGAGGGACTCTGGAACGGCCCGGACTGCAAGCGGCCCTCGCGATGCTTCGTCGAGGCACCGCGAACACCCTGATCGTCGTGAAGCTGGATCGCTTGAGTCGTTCGCTGCGGGATGTCTGCACGCTCGTCGAGGACTACTTTGGGAACGAGCGCTATCACCTGCTGTCGCTGTGCGGAATGGCGAACACGCACTCGGCAGCAGGACGGATGGTGCTGATGAACCTGGCGAACTACGCGCAGTTTGAGCGGGAGATGATTTCGGAACGCACGAGGGACGCTCTGCGCCACATGAAAGCGCAGGGTGTGAGGCTCGGTCCAGCGCCTTACGGATACGCGCTGAGCGACGAAGTCGATGCGAACGGGCGCAGGCTCCTGGTGCCGATTCCTGATGAACAGGAAGTGATCCAGAAGATCAAGAGTTTGCGTGCCAAGGGACTCTCCTTTGCCAAGATTGCGCAGAGACTGAATGCCGTACAGACACCTGCGCGACGAAACGGTACGTGGAGAGTGAACCGGATCTGCATCATCCTTCATCGTGAAGGCATGCACACAATGCGGAAGAACAGACCGCACATGCCGTCTCGTTTCGATCCTGAGGCAGCTACGGCACTGGCGGTTCAGTTGCGAAAGGAAGGGTTCAGCCTTTCGCAGATTGGAGTGCGGCTGCGGAAGGCGAAGCTGACGCCGCAGCGCGGAGGAAAGTGGCATCCGGCGCAGGTGGCGAAGTTGCTGGAGTTTCCTGCGGATCGGAAGTCCGCCGCTCGACGGGCGTGTGAGCTTCGTGAGCAGGGAATGACGCTGAAGGAAATCGGTGTGCGGCTTGCGATGGAGGGCTTTCAACGGGACGGTGGTGGAGTCTGGTATCCGTCGCTGGTGGTGGGCTTGATCGCTTCGGTGGCGCACGATGGAGAGAGCGTAAGCGAACCCAACCAGTAATTCGAAGACGCTATCAACTCCCTTCTCACCATGCTAGGTTCCGTGACACCACATCGCCATGAAGACCACCATCGACCATCTTCCCGACGACCAGCAGCAGAAGCTTCAGGCCATTACGGCTGTGTTCACAAGCGCCGATGTGGCGATTCCTGTGGACATGCTCATCCTGTTTGGTTCGCGTGCGCGCGGCGACTGGGTGGACGATCAGGAGACGGGCTACAAAAGTGACTACGATTTGCTGGTTGTCGTCGAGAACGAGCAGCAAGTGAACGACCTGACCGTGTGGGGGGATCTCGAACGGAAGGTGCGCGAAATCATCGGCGACACACCGCTCACGTTCATCGTTCACGACATCAAGTTCGTCAACAAAGAGATACGGGTAGGCCAATATTTCTTCGGCGATATCGCGAATGAGGGTGTCCTTCTCTACGACAGCCGACGGTACATGCTCGCGAAACCGAAGGCGCTGAATGCGCAGGAACGGCTCGCGCTGGCGGAACGGAATTTTGAAAACTGGTACGACAGCGCTGGGAAGTTCTGGCGTGGGAGCCGTGATTATGGAGCGCGGCAGTGGCTAAAGGAAGCCGCATTCCTGCTGCATCAGGCGACGGAGCGCTACTATCACGCGGCAATCCTCGTGTTCACGGGATACAAACAGAGAACGCACGACATCGAGCTGCTGGGAGTCCAGGCCGGAGAACAGCACGCGCTGTTAGGAGACGTACTCCCAAAAACAGCGCCCGACGACAAACACCTGTTTGATCTGCTCAAAAAGGCATACATCGACGCTCGCTACTCGATGTCCTATCGAATCACGGCAGACGAACTGGCAGAGCTGCAAAAGAGAGTCCTCGTCCTTGCAGAGCGTGTCCGCACCGCGTGTCTGGAAAAGATTGCGACGTTCTGCGGAGTCGATGCGATGCGAACGGACTTGCCACTTCCCCCGACGCTGGGCGAGCCGGTGCTTCAGAACCTTCCACCTCCTCCCACTGATCCACAGGAGTTTGGAAAGTGGGCGCAGAGCTTGTCCGAACTCGCGGAACAGAGAGCGGAGCTGCGGTGGCAGGAGGGACGTTCTGAAGGTCTTCGGGATGGAAAAGCGGACGCGCTCTTGACGATTCTTCGGGCTCGTGGGGTGGCGGTTCCGGCAGCGTTGGAGCAGCGGATTCGGGAGTGTGTGGATGGTGAACTGCTCGCGAAGTGGCTGGTGCGGGCGGCGACGGCTACGCTGGTATCGGAACTGGAGGTGGAACACACGGTGGGGAGTTGATGGCACCAGTGCGGAGCGCGAGCGAGTAACCACGCTCATAACACTCTCTACCCATCCTCGTCACTGAGTACCACCTGAAACTCGACACCATCGGACTCGGTCAGCGGCTCCTTCACCTGAAGATTGATGTGGTTGGGATCAAATCCGACAGCGGAATGGGCATCGACCTCGACTCGCAGAGTCAGCTTATCCGACTTCCCGGCGAGTTGATTCAGGGCGCTTGCGACCGTGTACCATGTCTTTGGTCCCCCCTTCATTGTCAGTTGCAGTGACACTTTTCTGCCTCGGGCTCCCTTGGCCACTGGCTTGGGCTGTGTTGTCTGGCCAGAAGGTGCTCCCGGCGTGCCGGTTCCATCTTTCCCAACAGCGCCAGCGGTGGCTGAGGCCCGTTGTGGTACGGGTGCTGCAGTTGGCAGCGGCGAGTCGCTGCTGGGGGCTCGCTCGGCGATGAGCTGCTCAGCCAGCGCGGTGGTCAACAGGTACGCGCCCTCCTCGGCGTTGAACTCGTCAGACGTATGGCGACTGCCCAAACGAACGCTGATGGCCGGATTGACAACGAGCTTGCCGTCCACGACGTGCGCCGAGGGAACGTAGCCGAGCCGCTTCTCGCTGACCGCTCTGGCGACGGCTTCCAAGATCACATGCTCCGAGCGCATCTTGGGCCAGCCGACGAATCGGAAGAATCCTTCGAGCGCCTCACCCAGCGGCATGAACGGCGGACTGTTGACATCGAGCGCCAGGATTTCGATCAGGCGCTCGACGGTGATCTCGGTGAACACCTGTCGTTTCAGCAGCTCAAAGATGCGCGTGTGCGGATCGCCTTGTGCTGCAAGACCGCCTAGCTCCACGCTGCGGAACGTGACCGGCGAATCTGGATCATCTCCATGTCTGTCGAGCATGGGCAGCAGCACTTGCCCGTACAGGTTGCGGCAAGCGGTATCGAGATCCTTATGTGCGGTGAGCTGTTTTTCGTCGAGTTCTTCTCTTTGATCGGGGGCAATGGTCGAGTGTTTGTCTGCGCGGACCTTTCGCCGAAGCGCTTCGAGCGCCAGCCATTTTCGAGCTTGCGTGCGGACCTGATCCGCCTGCACTCGATTCGGTAACACAAATGCGACGCCGTTCTTGAAGTGCCGCTTGCCACCCGTTGCTCGCGCTTGCAGGTGGGCCCTGGCCGTGGCTTCAGCCTGGGCCGGCGCATACTCGGCCCATTCGAGCGGCATGTAGGCGAGTAGAAAGTGGCGTTGATCATCGGGAATCTTGCCGGCGTTCTCGGGCCAGAGGATTCCCGTGGGCGGCTTGTAGAACTCGGCCAAAATCGTGCGGATCTTGTTCGTAACGGACTCGCCATCGACCGCTGCCTCTGCCTCCTCGACCAGCTTGATTAGGCTGGGAATCGTATCCAGCCGATACCGCCCACCGGTGGCGTGAAGGTGTAGCAGCAGTTCGCGCAGCTCGTTTAATGCCGCCTCCAGACTCGGCGCTTCCACGCCAGGGCGGAGACAGGTCGTTATCAGCTCCTGCTGTGTAACGCCGCGTTGATCATCTTTGCGGACGCCGAACGAATACATCGCGATCGCCGTGGCCGTTGTACTGCCAACGCGCGCTTGCAGCAATGCCGGGCTCATATCCCCGATGCGCCGATCAACGCGCTTGGCTCGGGCTCGTTCGGTGGAAATGTCGGCATCGAGCACGCCGTCCCATTTTTCGCGCTCGCCAATCTGGCGATAGAACTCGTTGCGGACGTCGGGATCATCGAGCGGAACATCACCCGGCGCGATAAGTGCTCCGCTGTGCCCTCGGTGAAACAGCACATGCACCACGGTCCCCAGAAACTGGAGTGCGCCGCGCGTCCGCTGGTACGAAGGCAGACTGCCCCAGCGCTCGTACATTAGGCGGATCAGCGATGGATGGAAGGGATAGGACGTGATGATGTCCTCGCGCAGCGTACGCGCGTCGGACTCGATGCGCTCCGCCTCCGCGTTCGTTAGTCCGCTGGCCTGTGCATAGCGCTTCCACGATGCGACGTACGCTTCGGCGACCCGCTCTCGCTCGACTTCGGCTCCCAAGGTCTGGAACAGCCGACGGCGAATGATCTCGCGCACCTCTCTGTCTTGGACGGGGACTCGTCGCGCATCGACGCGACCGACCAACTTGTCCAGCGCCTGAAGCAGTCCTTCTTCACCCACCGCTTCGCCGATGCTGGCTTGTAGTGAATACACAACCACGGAGCGCGGATCACCGGCCACCGCCTCTGTAAGCTGCTGCATAAATGCCATGGTCTGTCGCCCCAGGGTTGTTTCGCGCGCCTGGATGGCCATCGCCGATGCGACATAGACCAGCATTTCATCAGCCAGGATCAGCGTAGCTTCGCCTTTGGGTCCACGCAGCAGCGACTCAATCGCCTGCATGCCGGGAGCCGCAAGCGCCTCATCGCTGGCCCGCACCGCCTCGTAGCCATCGACCCCGCCCAGACGGTAGGCCAGCTCGCCCCATAACGTGCGAATCTTGAAGCCCTCGGGAACGCGACGGCCTTCCGCTGCGTTTAGGTCTGCACAAGGCAGTGCCGCTACGCGCACCGGCCCAGGGTCTGCCAGATCCTTAAGCCCACTTCCTGCTAGCGCTTCGCTGCGACTGCGGGCCAGGTGATACAGACCGACCAGCGAGTGGGACTTGCCCCCGCCGAACGGCGTCCGAAGCTGGAGCACGCGATCGACCTTGCGCCCAGACAGCGCAGCCATGACGTCGCTGAGCAGTCGCCGCAAGTCCTGCGTCATGTACGTTGCGGCGAAGAACGCTCGCGGGTCAGCATAGCTCCGACTGAGGTTCTTGTCTCCGCGATCGATTCTGCCCAAGCTCACCGCATACTCAGCCCGCACCGCCTGCTCATCGCGCACGTCGTCGTGCGGCAGTGCTACCTGCGTCCATGGGGGCAGCGTCAGGGGTAGCTCGCCTGCGGCTTTCGCTGGGGCCGTATCGCTCTGTTTCTGTTTGCTCATCGGATCGTTCTCGTCGAATCGCTACAGGTTCTTGCGGAGCGCGTGCTCCATCAGGGGTTCTTGCGTCTTGGCCGCGCGTCCCAGGTCTTGCATCGTGGCGAGCAGCGTGTCGATTGCGCGCTGCTCCTCGGTGCGGGTGTCCTTCTGCGCACCGGGCGTCGGCTCGGCACGTAGCGGTCTGCCACCGAGTGCCTGGGCCAGCAGGCGCACCGCTTCGAGGTCGGCCTTGCATTCCTTGACGAAGGACGAGACCTCACTGCTGCGGTTCTTCTGAAGCCACAGCAGCCGGTGCAGCACGTCGATGAGTGCCGCCGGCTTGCCATCGGCGTACAGACCCAGCTCAGAATGCGCGCCACGCTCTGCGAAGGAGTGGATGTTGACCTTGCTGCCCTTCTTCGCCAAAAGCGCCGACTTGCCCTGCATCAGCGCGCCCTTCATGCCGTCCAGCTCCACGCCGGGCGGCAGCGCGCCGATGGCCAGGTTCTTGAACACGTCGTAATCCGCGGGGGCCTCGCCAAACTGAAGCCGGGCGACGACGTACAGACGCGAGATCGGATCGATGGCGTTCACCGCCGCCGCCGCGTCGGTCTGTTCATCCGCCGTGTGGATGACCTTGCGCAAGATCGCGTCGAGCGCCATGCGCTGCGCCTCTTCCAAGAACTCGCTGGTCTTCACCTCTGCGCCGTTGGCGCGACGAACCACCGAGAACTCGGTAAACGGTCCCAGCGCCGCACCGATGACCGCAATCACCAAGTCTGCGCCCGTGATGCCATGCGCCCACAACGTCGCAACCCGCTCGTCTACTACCTTATGAGCCAGGGGCAGGACCTCTTCATCGTAGTCATTGCAGGTCTTCTCTTGGGTCCGCTTGCGGGCGACGAGAAAGATGGACGTGGCGAGGGCGGCTGTATCGCGGGCGTTTAGCCGTGCGTCTGATTCGGTTCGCATGGGCCACGCTTCCGTGACTATGCACTCTGCGCCACGCAGGGACTCGACTGCCGTGGCCCATCCCGCGACAGTCTTGTGCGCGTAGACCACAACCACAGGACAGCCAGGCTTTACCACTCGCCCTGCTTCGTGAAAAGCAGAGGTCATTAGGCTTTGACAATGTTTTCGGGCAGCGTCTGCGTCACCACCGTGCCGGTATGGTGTCACCGTCGCTTCTTGTCTTTTGGGCGTCTGGTCTGCGCGCAAGTGATCCGGGTAGATCGCTCCCAACGTGCGCTTCAACCAAACGAAGAAGAAATCGGAGAGGTCTGCATAAGAAATGTAGTCGTAGTAGGGCGGATCGGTGACGATCGCGTCGAATGAGTCGTCGGAGAAGGGCAGGTCTGTTGCGGAGGACCGCAAGCAAGTCGCAGAACCTGCTACCGACGCTAGCCCAACAATGGCATTGCGTTGCGCAGACAGGTTCATGGAGAAGGAGCCAGAGATACTGGCAAGCGGGTTTACCTCGGCAAAATCCCAGACCATCGGCAGAGCCTGACGTGACAAGGCCGCCTTGAGAATCTGGTCGGATGCTTCCCATCTGCACAACGAGTTCGAGTTATCGACAAGTTTGTCCATGCTCAACGCGAGATGCGTGACCACCGCATCGGCCAGCCGAGCGTCTTTTACTTCGCTTGCGAGCACGCCATGTGATTCTCGAATCACTTGGGCGAACGTCAGTAGCGCGACCGCCTGCCTCTCAGTAAAGAGCTTATGGAAGCAATCCAGACCATAAGGTACGCACGATCCTCCCGTGAATTCAGGTGCCAGGGCAATCGAACAAGCTCCTGGCCAATCCTCGCCGAACGCATCAAGACGTTCCTTTAGGTCACTCGCAGACGGCATGGTCACGGCATCAGCAGGTAGGTAGACGCGACCGCGCTCTCCCTCGACCAAGCCAGCCACCGCCATGAGCTGCGCATCGATTTGCCCCGCCTTGCCATACTCCTTGATCTTTGCGGCATCAACGGTAGCTCCACACAGGGGGCACTCCGCATCGCCGCGATCACTGAGGTCGGCGGGATCAAAACCCAACAACGAGGGGCTATCTGCGCTGACGACTTCAAAACGCACTCGTCGCGTAGCTCGATCAGGCACCATGCGCAGCGCGATGGCGCGATCGGGCTTGTTACATAACCACGTCTGCCGCACCAAGGGCACCATTGCTCCGCACTTCTTGTCCGTACACGGGACCGTGCGTGTCCACAGATACGCGATAGGCGCGACAACCTTCTCAGCCTTGGCTCCACTGCCGCCTTGCGCAAACGTGAGTTGCTGGGCGGGTTTCGCGTCCTTGGCTTCGGCCTCGATACGAATCGGCGGATACAGGTCTCCGATGCGCGCTCGGACTTCTTTCAATACTTTCTGGCCCCACTCCTCGACCAGATCAGCCAAGCGGGTGCCGTACTTCTGGGGGTAGACACAGGTGGCCAACTCGATGATGTGGGCGACGGGATTTAGCTCGACGGCGTGCGCTTCGCAGCCCAGGTTGGCGGCTTCAAGTGGAATGGCACCGCCGCCGGCGAAGATGTCCAGCACCTTCGGTGCGCGGCCTCCGTGCTCCGCGCGGATGAGCGCGCGGGCTTCCTCCAGCGCGGACTGCTCGCACTCGTAGGGAGACAGCCGCTTGAGCAGGTCCAAGCGGGCTTGCTTCTCGGCATCCGTCGCGGGAGCGGACAGAAGTGCGGCGGCGATGGCGACGCGACTGGCGCTGCGGGGACGGCGGGCGGGCCACTGATGGATCAGCTCGACGAAGCGCCGCGGGTGCTTCTTTTCTTTGGACGAGTGGTAGTTCACCTCGGCAAGCGGGATCTCGTCTTCGATCATCCGCTTGCGCGAAGGGGCGGCGGCGGTTTCAGCAGAGGCGGCGGCTTTGCGAGTGGCCATCGTGTCAGGTGTCCTTAAACGTCTGAGGTCTTACAGCGCGGCCCCATCCAGCGGTCGCGCGATACGAGCAATGGCACTGCCGGGGACCAGATAGCCCTTCACGACAACGAGCTTCTCGGCGAGGCCAGCGAGCGCGTTCGCGGGGTCTTGGATGGTGAGCAGGCGTAGCTCGGCCAGCTTGTCGGGGCGTGCGTTGTAGACGACGTACAGCCAATAGTCCTGCCGCAGTCGACCAGCCTTGATCCATTCATTGCGGGTCAGTGCCACGTCACCCGCATCGACCGAGCGCCCTTTCACTTCGATTCGGCGTACCGGGCGCAGGCCAGTATTTGCGTCAGGCGGACCATAAGAAAGGATGTCGTAGCCCCGTCCGTCTTTCAGGTCAGAGACATCCTTGGGTTCCCAGCCGCGGCGCACTTCTTCGGCCATGACGTGCTCCATGGCGATGCGCTCGACCTCTGGGTCGCTGCGCAAGAGCGTGTGCCCGATGGAATCGGGTGCCGGCAGGATGACAATCGTGGCCATGTGCCGCACGGCCCCGCTACGCGCTACGGCCAGACGATCGACAGCGCGCAGTCGCTCCATGCGGCGCAGCTCGGTCTGTTGAATCTCGTCGCGAAGCTGCGACAAGCGACCTTCGACGCCTTGTTCCCCCTCTTTGGCCAGCATGTCGAACTCGGTCTGTTTCAGACGATGCAGGCGTGCATCAAAGGCGCGTTCCAAATAGTCGCGGCGGATCTTGGCGTCGCTTGCGCGCAGGGCCTGCTGCCGTTTGACCATGGGATGCTGCACTTTCAGACGGACCCACGACAGCGCTTGGCGGGCTCGCTCGCTCCCAGCGGGGCCGATCTGAATCTCGACGCCGTGATTTTCAAGCTGGTCCGGCGGGACCGACTCGCCAGGGGCAAGCGGCGTCAAGTCGTGCAGGATGTCCTGCGAGGCTTCTTCGTAACGCTCTCCGGGCGATCCCTGGATGTGCTCGATGATCGGAACGAAGCGCGCGTCGATGACGGTGCTCGACTCGCCGCGGCTACGCTCCCAATCGGCAGCCTCGCCAGCGACGCTGACCTCGAAGAAGTGCAGGTAGTACGGGTCGTTTGCGCGGGGATCGAAAAACAGCGCGGTCCCCCCTTCGACGTGCCCAAGCTTTGACTCGAACAGCTCGACGACCGCGGCGTACAGCGGATGTCCTGGCGACAGCAGCTCGGCATCGCTGTTCTTGTCGCGCTTCTGGTCTTTGCGAAAGGTGGCCTTCAGGTATCGATCACGGGCCGGACCGAAGCGCTGCACGGACTTCAGCGTGTGCGCACGATAGCGACGAGGCACAGACGGCACGCGCAGAAGTCCATCGGCACGCTGCTCGACTTCCAACCCGGTGGACTTCGCCGCGATGCCGAAGAAGCGCTCAACATATTCGGGCATCAGGCGCAGGTCTTCGTGAAGCTGGGTGCGGCGGTGCAGATCGTTCAGATCAAGCTGCTTGCGGGCCAGCGCCACGTCGGTCGCCTCTAGCAGCGCAGTGACCCGTTCTTTCGAGAGCTTTTCGACATCATGGATGAAGTCTTCCGCCCGCCGCGGATTGACCGCTGCTTCGCGCAGCACATCTTCGACGTTAAGCCCTTCGACGCGCAGGAAGGTACCGATCACGTCAAAGATGCGGTCGGTGTTGAGGTCTTCGCGGATGTGTTGGATCTTTTCGAGGAGCGCGTAGAGGACGCGGCCCTCCTCGGTGTTGACCGCGATGAAGTTGAAGACGTGGACTTCGCGCCGCTGGCCGATGCGGTGGATGCGCCCCATGCGCTGCTCAAGGCGGTTGGGGTTCCACGGCACGTCGTAGTTGATCATCAAGTGGCAGAACTGAAGGTTTATGCCTTCACCTGCCGCATCGGTCGCGATGCAGACCTGGATGTCGTCTTGCTCGAACTGGCGACGCCGTTCCTTGCGCTCGACGGCGTTGTGGCCACCGTGGATGGTGACGACGGTGTATCCCCACTTACGCAGGTTCTTTTCCAGATGGGCCAGCGTGTCACGGTGCTCGGTGAAGATCAGCAGCTTGCCGCCCGCCTCTTTCAGCTCGGCGAACTGCGCCCGCTGCAGGCACTCGTGCAGCTTGCGCAGCTTCTGTTCTTCATCGGGGCCGGCATCGCGCAGGGCGATGGTATCGGCGTGCAGGCGTCGCAGCTCAGCGACTTCACGGCGCAGTCCTTCGACACTCTCGGCCACCGTGACCTGGCTGGCGACACGGTCCGATTCGCCTTCGTCACGGTCGTCGTCGCCAACTTCGTCGTCCACATCGATCAGACCGACTTCGCGGAGCCGCTTCTCTCGCTCGGCGGGCGGCAGCTTCTCGATCTCTGCCAGCAGGTCCGACAGCCGCTCCAGACGGCGACGAAGGGACTCCGCGATGGCATGCAGGCTGGATGCCAGACGCCGCTGAAGGACCGAGCGCGCCAGGGCCACGGCCATACGCCGTCGCCCTGAGTAGGTCTTGCCCAGGTACTCGCCGATGTAGCGCGTGATCTCGTCGTAAAGGGCCTTCTCACCGCCAGTGAGCTGGAAGTCTACGGTCCAGGCATGGCGCGGCAAGAACAGGCGCTGCCCGTCGAAGTCGCGCAGATCCTCTTTGACCCGACGCATGAAGAACGGGCACTGCGGGTCGCTAAGCATCCGCTTCAGCTCGTCTTCGTCTTGCGACTCGAACTGATCCGGATCGAGCAGACGCAGGAACAGCCGGAACTGTTCGTCCTTGCCCTGGTGCGGCGTGGCGGTGAGTAGCAGCATGTGATGGACATGCGGCGATCGAGACAGCTCCTCGATGAGCTTGTAACGCTTGGTTCGCTTCACTTCGTCGCCATCGCGAGACGCAGATGCCTTGTGCGCCTCGTCAACGATGACCAGATCCCAGGAGCACTGGAGGATGGAGTCGCGGACCGAGCGCCCCGATGCATTGTCGCTGCTGTCACGCTTGGCGTAGTCGAGCGAGGCAATGCACTGGGGCTTGCGCTGCCAGACGTTGCCCAGGAGCTGACCCGTCTCAACGTGCGAGTCGATGATCTCGAACGTCTCATCAAACTTTTCCAGAAGCTCGTCCTGCCACTGCGGCGTGAGCGGCGATGGCACCAGGATCAAGATCCGCTCGATGGCCCCGCGCAGCTTCAGCTCTTTGATGAGCAGGCCCGCCATGATGGTCTTGCCCGCGCCGGGATCGTGCGCGAGGACGAAGCGGAGGCGCGGCTGCGGCAGAAGTCGCTCGTAGACCGCCTCAAGCTGGTGGGGCAGCGCGCGCACGCCCGATAGAGAGACGGCGAAGAACTGGTCGTAGTAGTAGGCGAGCCGGATGCGCGTTGCTTCGAGCGAATTGAAGACATCCTCACCACGTAGAAGCTGCGGCTCGGTGCTCTGCGTCGCCGCAAGCGCGCTTTCCAGCTCGCGGACTTCCAGCGTGACATCTTCTTGGCGACCGTCGGGACAACGGACGCTGGCTAGGACCGCATCCTCTTCGATCGTGATCGACTCGATCAGCACGGGATAGGTAAACAGACCAGGGAGCAGCACTCGTTTGCGCAGCGCGCGTTCGGAAAGGTCAGCAACATCAGCCATCGCTCGCGCACTGTACGACGATCCACTGACAGATGGGAGAGACTGGATCGCAAATGATGTCCATCTCCGCAGCGTCATCGTCCGGGGAATCACGCTGCGCCATGAACACGGGCCGACTGCTCCACATTGCGAAGACGCGCATCATCAGGCCAAGCTGGTCAGCCCGGAAAACCATGCGCACAGTCCGATCACTTGTTTCGGAGCCATGTGGTCCAACGTGCCCTCCGGCCACTTCTGTATCAGGAGGTGCCGGCTGAACACTTTTTCGATTCCCTCGGTGAACGCGCAGTATCTGGGGAGTTGGACCCGTCAATGCGAGTTTGTCACCGGTCGGTAAGATGGACCTGTCTGCGAAAAAATGACAATCACACTATTGTGGTGCGGGTACGGGTTCGTCGGACTTTGAGAGAGTGACGGATATGTCATCAAAAACCGGCTCATAGCTATTCGGGATTTTACCCACCATTTCAATAACATCCGGACCATACTTGGCCGCAAGAAATCGCTCGCGGTAGAGATAGAATGCCGCGTCGCATATTTTGCCCATAAAATAGGCATTAAAACCTAGACCAATAGCCCCAGACACAACTGGAATAACTTGAGCGAGCTTCTGTTTGGTCAACCGTATGCCGAGAGCTTTTGCAACTGTCTTGATGATCTGCACAAAGGCACTCTTTTGAAGATCGCGCCACGGTGCCTTACTTGCAACGTCTTTCGCTATTTTGACAAGCTGCGCCATGGCCGTGTTTTTCGCAGCTTGGTCGGGACTAGAAGCATATCCAAGTAACCCAAGTGCGAATAAATGCTCGCTCTGTTGTGCTGGCTCAAATCCACAATAAGTTGCATACTCACCAATTCCGCGGAGTGCAAGAAAAATAGTAGATGCAATATCTACAGGGATTCCCGGCAATCCAGCAAATCCAGCCCCCCCACCTTCAATTGCACTGAGTGATCGATACTTAGCTGCTAGAGCACCAATAACTCTGTCAACATCCTCAAGGTCCAACTGTAGGATATCCTGGGCACAGTTGACGTGATAGCCTTTTTTTCGAAACTCTTCATAGATGGCATTAGGGCGAACAGACCATTGGGCCCCGTCGTTGAAGAGAGTGATCAGACCGCCGATGGTCTTTTGGATAACCCACTCAACGCCGGGGATCTTGTTGAACGTGTCCCCTACCGCGTTGAACGGAGCGTTAACCCAGCGCGCGAGCTTCCCAAATCGGGACGGCGGAGGATTTTTCCACTGATGGATCTCCTTCAAGGCGACCTCTTCGTACTTCGAGAGACTTCTGGTCATGTTCGCTGCTCCTCACTGAGAGTGTCGCTTCGTCGCTAGTCCTCGTGCGCATCGAGAACTACGGACGTAGGTACTGATCGGCCCAACCTGCTTCGTCCCAGAGCCCGCCCACGCCCTTCCCCAAACGCCACCCACGACGGGCGCACGCCGAGGGCGAGTGCTAGACGCTCGATTGTCTCGACGGTGGCGGACTGACGGCCCTTTTCGATCGCGCTGATCGATGACCACGAAACGCCGGAGCGCTGGCCCAGCTCGCGCAGCGTGAGGCCCGCCCGGTCGCGGGCTTCAAAGAGGCGTTCGCCGAGTTTTTCGCAGGCCAAGGTCACGGACTGTCGCTTAGCACGTCTGCGACGGCAAAGACACAGCCAGCACGCCTTGTTCTGTAAGCAGAACTTGTAAGCGGACGGAACAGAATGTAATTGTTCTGTATACAGCACATTCATGCTGGGTATCGCGAGGTGAGGTCATGGAAAACACAGCACAAGCATCGGTCAAGATCAGCCATTCTCGACGAAGAAGCCGACGGCAAAGAGTTTATCAGTCACAGAAGATGGCGCAGTCTGCGACGATGGAACCCCCACTGCTAGCCAGCCGTCCCTGGTTGGCTGACCTCGACAGGGCCGCGACGCCAAATGAGCGGGCGCTGCTGTTCTGGCTCGATGCTGCGGCTCGGTTCCACACCGATCCCGTGCGCGATGTGATGGTCGCCCTCAAAACCGTCGAGCATCCCGCCACCCAGCCAGGGAAGGCCGCGCACCTCTATGTGTGGGAGGTCGCTTGGTATCGTGAGCAGGACGGGATCAAGTGGCACTTCATCGTGTGGGATGTCTCTGGTTACGGAGTCCGCTTCCATCCGTGTGCTAGCCGAGAGGAAGCGATGACTTTGTTTGCGCAGCCCGTCGCTTGCGGTCTGGCCAGTATTCGCAACTCCCCCGGAGTCTATCTGCGTCCAGACAGAGAAGAACCGTAGCGCGCTCTGCCACAGGAGCCACCATCACCTCGTTTCCTCTATCCGCCCCACCGTGGTGCGCGGTACGATGTCTGTCGGGGTTGCAGTCGTTTTCTCGCTGTCCGTCACGGACCTAGACGTGATTTGGAGGAGACGGCCTCGCTGCTCCCCAACTGAGGACTGATGCACCACGATGAACACTTTCTGGACAGGACCGTCTCCCGGCTGTCGCTTCCGGCGATGGAGCGGTCGATGGTGCTCTACAATGATTCCCAGCTCACCCGGTTTATTCTGGAGCTAGCCAAGCTGCCGGAGGACGACCGCGATGTAGCGATTGCCCTCGCGCCGGGGGACAAACCCGAGCACACCATTGTGCGCCGCGATGGCCACTGCCGAACCAACCTCGCGTCCGGGTGGCCCTACCATGATGCCCACCTCATTCCCTACCAAAGACTGGAGTCGCTGCTGGTACTGCACGGCGAACTCAAGCGACGCTTCACCATTGCGGAACAACTGACGGGTGAGAAGAGCAGCGCCAAGCCGCTTCTGCTTCGTCTGCTTCATGCCGGACGGTATCTTTGCCGGGAGGAATTCGATGCCATTTCCTATTGGCAGCCCTTCTGTCGCGACCTGTTCATCGACGTCTTTCCCCTGGCGACCAAAGCACTGAACCTACAGCGCGAGCAGCTCCGCAAGGTTCCCGCGAAGCATCTGCTGGATCGAGATCGAGCAGAACTGCGACGATACTGGGAAAAGTACTTCTTGCTTCGACATCTTGCGTTCCTAATCGCCATGGACTGGCATCGGGACGCAGACCGGCTGGCTCCATCTACAGAGAAGCTGTTCTCTCGGCTCACCAATGGTCTGTTCATGAACCAAGGGAGTCTGGGTGGCATGTTGTGCCTGTGCTGGGTTGTCGGCGAACTCGGGAAAGACGTTCTTCGTCCGGTCAAGCAGCAGTACCTTGGCGCTGATCCGACAGACGCGTGGCTGATGGTTGCAACATCGCTCCTGCTGCTCGCCCTTGCTGCGCGTCGCCCGAAGACCTACGCGCAAATCAACCAAGTCCTCGATGTCCCTTTTGGAAAAAAGGGAACGCCACCCGAGGCTGCTGGTTTTCATCGTGAACTGCGTGCTGTCTTCAATGGACTGCGTGCGTCTCCGCCGTCACTAGACCCGCAGTGGCTGCTCCTGACGTCCCGACTCTTTCAGCTTCAGCGTGCCGGTCTGGAGCATCAGCGACTCGCCTTCGATGCGCCTCTCACCGTGCTTGATCAAGAATGGCTACCGTGCGTGGCCGCCAGCTCTGTTGCCAGCCTCGGTACTCCGACCATCGGGGACTATGCACTTCTGGCTGTTCCGCAGTGCGTGAAGCTGCAACCTCGTGAGCTGTACTTTCCCTCTGAGGTCATGGCTCCATGGAAGCGGGACTGGCAGCCCACCGATACCGTAGCGCTTCTATCCGAGCAGAACGCGGCACTCGGGAAGCCCGAACCGATCCGTGCGGAAGCAACCCCTGGTCGGAACGATCCCTGTACCTG
>WBZP01000655.1_pt1 | contig 16603 bp, 11 predicted proteins | sample 5204301 | NCBI WGS metagenome assembly WBZP01 (sample SAMN12412401, study PRJNA552823) | activated sludge metagenome | isolation source: activated sludge from nitrification reactor of wastewater treatment plant... | place: USA: Pennsylvania | collected 2017
CCATCACCGAAGAGGTCGTGGGAACAAAGCGCGTCAACTCCGTCATCGACGCCGGTTGCAGCACGTCTCCGCCGAACAGGGCACGATACCACTGGCACATCTCCCCGGCGGTGGAGAAGATCGCGCCCGCGCAACCACCCGCGCTGTTGAGTCCGGTACGGGCGGTATCGTGATAGTCGACGCTGTTCCACCAGCGGTGCGCGAGCGTGCCGCGTTCGGGTTCGGCGACATCGTAGAAGGTGCTGTCGAGGCCAAGTGGGATCAGCAGGCTGTCGCGGATCAGTTGCGCGATGGAAAAACCACTCGCGGCTTCCGCGATCATGCCGGCGAGGATGTAGTTGATGTTCGAATAGCTCCAGCTTACGCCCGGCGCGAACACCGGCGGCCCCAGCCAACTCAACACTTCCTGCGGTGTGAATACCCTTGTTGGATTCGCGTTGATCGTATCCATCCAGGGAGAAACGAAGATCGGGTCGGATATCCCGCTGGTATGGTTGAGCAACTGCCGGATGGTGATGGCGGGATCGATGTATGGATGGGCGGGCAGCCAGGCCGCGACCGAATCATCGAGCGAAAGCAAACCGTCTTCGGCCAGCTTGAGGACCATGGTGGAGACGAACAGTTTCGTATTGCTCGCGATGCCGAATTCCATATCGCCCGTGATGGGCTGTCCCGCGTGCGAAACACCGCTTTGTCCCTGCCAGTAACCCTGCCCGGGCAGGTAAACTCCCGCCGACATCCCTTTGATGTTCGGGATCGCGTTCACGTAGTAATCGAGTGAATCCTGCAACATGGCGGCCAGGTTCGCATTGAACGTCTGTGCCCGAAGACCGAAGCCGGTCAGCAACGGAAACAACAGCAGCAATCGAAGAAAATGTTTCATGGCAGCCTCGTTTCCCCGAAGATAATCATTTTGAAACCCACACGCAGTCTACTCCCGGAAGCACCGTAAAAAACCTACATTAGTGCAATCAAGCCTACCGTCAATTCCCACATACCCTGAATGGAGACCGCAGTACCGCTGACCATCGTCATCCCCGCTTACAACGAAGCCGAGAACCTGAAGATCGTGCTACCTGATCTGCTCGAACTCTGTGAGCAGCACAATTGGAAGATCATGATCACCAATGACGGGTCGAAAGACGATACGCGAAATGTCCTCCGGTCGTTTGCCGCGAATCCCCGCTTGTCGGTGGTGCACCACAAGCTGAACAAAGGGTACGGTGCGGCGATCAAGAGCTCGATCGCGCGCTGTGATACGGAATATGTCATCACCGTCGATGCCGACGGACAACACCGGAAAGAGGACATTGTCAAACTCTTCGACACCATTGTCGCGCAGGACGCGGACATGGTCGTCGGCTCGCGGAAAGGAACCAAAGCGGCTTCCCGTATGCGGGCGGTCGGGAAATCCATCATCCGCTTCACTGCCAAGCTGCTGCTGACCGTGCCGGTACACGACATCAACTCGGGTATGAAGATCTACCGCACCGAGTTGGCGCAGAAGTACCTGCACCTGACGCCGAACCAGATGCCGTTCAGCGACATCATCACGCTCATCTTCATCAGCAACCGACACCTGGTGCTGGAGGTTCCCATCAAAGTGAACGACCGGCTGAAGGGAGAAAGTACGATCGGCATCCAGACCGCGTTCGAGACGGTGATCGAGATCCTGAACATCATCGTGCTGTTCAATCCGATGAAGATCTTCCTGCCGGTCTCGATCATCACCTTCCTCGCTTCCTGCGCCTGGGGGATCCCGATCATGCTGAAGGGCCAGGGCGTCAGCGTCGGCGCCCTGCTGGGGTTCATGTCGGCCCTGATCTTTTTCTTCCTCGGCCTCATTGCCGAACAATTGACGCTGATCCGCAAGAACCAAAAGCCGAACGATTGATCCGGCCCGGAGGCCCGGCTGTGAGAATTTGTCACCGGCCCCGTGCTGACAAATGTTTCTGGCAGGCTATCGGGGCCGGAATACATCGCCTCGGATTTGCATTATCTTTATCCGATTCTCCACAGCGCCACACGAACAAGTACCCCGTATGAACAAAGGAATGCAAAAGAAAAAAGCGGCCCATAAACCGAATCCGTCGAAGACCCATGCAGCACCGGCGGAAGCCGGCGGTTCGTCGATCTTCTCCGCCCTGCAACTGCTCCTCATCGCCTTTCTCGGGATACTGATCTATTCCAACTCCTTCGATTGTTCCTTTCACCTCGACGACCGGAACAGCATCATCGAGAACAGCGCGATCCGCGACCTCTCCGACGTCGGAGCGATTTGGAAATATTTCCCGACCCGCTTCATTCCTTATCTGACCCTTGCCTTCAACTACCAGCTCAACGGATTGGATGTCCAGGGCTATCACGCGGTCAACCTCGCGATCCACATCATCAACGCGTTCCTCGTTTGGTGGCTCACCGCGCTCCTGTTCAGGACACCGAACGGAAAACAATCTCCCCTTGCGAGCCGTCAACGGACGATCGCCTTTATCGTCGCGCTGCTGTTTGTCTCACACCCGCTGGCCACGCAATCGGTGACCTACATCGTTCAGCGACTGGCTTCGCTGGCCACCCTGTTTTATCTCCTGAGTCTGTGTTTGTACGTGAAAGCGCGCTTGAGTGAAACGAACGCGCGTCAGAAATACGGGCTCTTTGCCGGCGCGTTCCTGGCTGCGCTACTGGGACTCCTCTCGAAAGAAAACGCGTACACGCTGCCGTTCGCGATCGTCCTGGCGGAGCTGTTTTTCCTGCGAACGGGAAAGCCGGCCGCCTATCTGAAAGACGTTCGCCTCCTACTCCTGGTAGCCGGCATCGCGCTGGCGGTCTTCGCGCTGTACCGTGGGTTCCTGTCCACCTCCGGTTCGGGCATCGGGTCGGGTGGTAATGCCGGCAATACCAGCAGCGTCTTTTCGCCGATACCACCATCCGGTGGCACTCCTTACACCGTCACCCCGACCAATTACCTGATGACGCAGTTCCGGGTCATCGTCAACTACCTGCAACTGCTGGCTTTCCCGACCGGGCTCAACCTCGACCACGACATCCGGCCTTCGGAGCAGTTGTTCGATGCCGGCACCCTGCTCTCACTGGTGTTCCTGTTGGCGCTGCTGGCCCTGGCGATTTATGTCTTTCCGAAAAACCGGTTCATCTCCTTTGGCATCTTCTGGTTCTTTCTCACCCTGGCGGTGGAGTCGAGCATCATCCCGATTTCGGACTTGATGTTCGAGCACCGGACCTACCTCCCGTCATTCGGTTTCTTCCTGCTGATCACCGCGGGAATTTTCCAGGTGCTTTATACGAAGTCCGGCGCGTTGACCTATGCGCTCTTTACGTTCATCATCGGCCTGAACTCCCTGCTCACGTTCCAACGGAACAAGGTTTGGAAAGACGAGCTGAGCCTGTGGAACGACGTAGTCTCGAAGTCGCCCGAGAAGGCCCGGCCTTACCTGAATCGCGGAGTCGCGTACTGGACCGCAGGACAGACCGCGAAAGCGGTATCGGATTATCGAAAGGCCATCTCGTTGAATCCCGAACATTATGCCTCCGCCTATTTCAACCTCGCCGTGGCGGAAGCGGCGATGGGACAAGCGGACCAGGCGATCGAACATTATACGAAGGCCATTGCGATCAGTCCGGATTACGCGATCGCCTATGACGGGCGCGGAGTCGTGTACGGCAACCGGAAGGAATGGGACAAAGCCTTACAAGATTTCTCCGAGGCGATTCGTGTCTCTCCCGGCTTCGCCAAAGCCTATTACAACCGGGGCAGCTTGTATTCGGCTCGTTCGCAGTGGAAAGAAGCGATCAGCGATTACACCAAGGCGGTCGAGCTGGACCCGAAGTACACCGATGCTTATTGTAATCGCGGAGTAGCCTATGCCAACATCGGCGAGTGGGACCTGTCGATCTCCGACTGCACGGCGAGCATCCGCATCGACCCGCGCTATGTGAAAGCCTACTTCAACCGGGGCACCACCTTCCTGAACCGGGGCAATCCCGGCGCCGCGGCGGCGGACTTCAGCAGTGTCTTGCAGTACACCCCCGGAAACGTGCTGGCCACCTACAACCGCGGACTGGCCTATCTACAGCTCAAGCAATGGGATAACGCGATCAGGGATTTCACGCGCACCCTGCAACTCGATCCAGGCAACCAAAACGCCTACACCAACCGCGAATTCGCGAAGAGTCAGTTGGCGGTGGGGGCGAAATAGCGTGGCGGCGGAATGCGCGCTGGAGCGTAAACCACTTTACTCAACGCTTCGTGTGGCGCTTAACATTCTGCCAAGCCACGGTAGTGGGGACATTCAGCAAAATGCGGGATAAGGCGGTTTATCTTCCGGTCTTTAATCGGCTACTGGTATCGCAGCGATTGTCCAGCAAGGCCAGCACCTCTATTCTTCCCCGATTGATCCGATAAAATGCTGAAAGCTCCTTGCTGAGAACTGCTCTTCTTACACTTCTCTTATAGGTGGATCGTGGATACAGTTCAGGAAATGCGCAAACCGCGACTTCAAATGATTCAAGCAGTATATAAAACTTTTGAACTTCCTTCCGGCTAAATCTCGTCATCAGGTAGCGTTTTATTTCAATCGCATGTTGTAAGGAATTTTCCGTCCATACGATCGATACGGCCTGCGACTTAGGCATTCTTCAACGTTTTCCAGAACTTTCCGGAATCGGACACCTTGCCGTCCTCAGCATCCTTTAAGCCGGCCAACACTTGTTTTTTCTGTTCGACAGACAAGGCTGACCACCAGTCATTCTTTGAACTGGACGTCCGCAAGCCTTCCAGAAAAGTAATCAGTTCCTTATCGGACAGCTGGTTGATCCAGGAAATCAGGCTAAGCTTGATGCTATTCAATTCCGCTGATGACATGATATCAAAATTGTATTAAACAAATATACGAACTTCTATCATGAATCGTTGGAGCAACCTTGACAATGCGAAATGTTAACGCGATCGCCAAGTTCTCAATCGTACATTAGCAACTGCGCGCATTACGCTCCAAACGCAACATCCAACCACTACCGATGATTGGCGGGATGTTAAGCGCCTTCGCTATGCTGAAAATTGCAGTACAACAGCAGCGCGCATTCCGCCCAAAACGCAGCGGCCTGCCAATAAAAAATGAAGAAACACACCGCCAAACCACGGAGTTCAAACCCGCTCCAGCTCTTCCAACAGACTTTTACGTTTGCTGAATTCCTGATTCAAACGGACAATGAGTGCATGCACGGCCTCGCTGCCGCCCAGCTTCTTCATGCGTCGCATATAGCGGACGGCAATCTGATAGTGATTCCTTCCGGAGTTCAGGCGGATATACTCCGGGATGGTCGCAGCGTACAATCGGACCAGGTCGGGCGCGAAGTATTTGGCCAGATAGGATTCGTAGCGTTCAATTCTATTAAGGTCGGGATCGATCGAAAGCAGTTCCAACAATTTATCCCACATCTCTTCCCGTATGAAGATCTTCTCGGCCAGTCCGTAATCGGTCCAGCGGTTACCCGATACCACGGTCCGGATGAGTGCTTGCACGAATGACTTCCATTTACCTGCCGGAACCGTATCCTTCAGAACCTGGTAGTAGTCCTGTTCGTGCCTGTAATCATGCAGGAAAAGCAATCGTGCATGTTTAATGATCTGCTCACGGTCTGCTTGTGCCTGAGCAATCCTCAGCAGCCAATCGTGCCATTGGGTCGCAACATCAGCGTCACCCTTGCTATCTCTGCGCACACCGTCTTCGGCAAAGCGCAACGCCTTTGCATAATCCCGGCGGCCGAACGCCAGCTCGATGGCTTTTCGCCTGAGGTTGTCATGGGCCAGGTGTTTTTCCAAAAACTTCTCTGCAGCCTGATCCCCCTGGATTCTTCGAATGAGTTCCAGGCGAATCAACTGGACGTGTTGCTGTTCGTATTCCGAGAGCTTCGTCTTCTCTATCAATTGCCCAATCCGATCGGCGTCTTTTTCTTCATCTACGATCAACGCGGCCACCTGCAACATGCCGAGGTGCCAATCCCAGCCTTCGAAGGTCCCTTTTGTGAAGATGCCGAGGCAATAATCAAGCAGCGTCTTTCTCAAATCGGCCGGTAAAGGTTCCCGGGCGAGTTTTTCCAACAAGTCATACGCCATGGTGATGCCTCCGCCCAGATCCCCGTTGCTATCGTCGGAATATTGGAGCGCCGGCACCAGTTCTTCCATGACTGCCGTGCAGGCATGAAAGACAGGCATGTAGTCCTGCTGCTCCAGCTGTTTTTCAGCGGCCCTCAGCATCGGATAGACCCCTTTGCCGACGATGACCGTCTTGTTCCAGGCGATGAAGCGGTCGCGGCCTTTCGCGCTCCGGAGGAGCGCTTTCAGTTGTTGTTTGTACTGAGCTTTCGAATCACCCCCTGTCGTGTGTCCCAACGCAGCCAGGAAAGCATTCCGAAAGGAAGGTTCCTGGTCTGCCTGCTCCCGGATGAATTGATGCAACTGTTCCACCGGCGTCCGGCCGAGGATCTCGTTGACGCGGTCGGCTATGGACGGTTTGGCGGGTTTGGGTTTTGCCGTACCGCGACTGCTTCGCTTCGTTGCTCCTGTTTCCCGGATACCCAACTGGTCCTTTTGCAGCCAGCACAGCAACGCGACCACATGCTTGCAGACCGGACCCAGATCATATGGACAGGAACAGACATGATCGGTCACCATACCGTCTTTGATCGTTATCCGGACGCGGTAGTCTTCCGTCCCCGAAACAACGGCCTCATAGACCCCGGCCCTCAGCTCCTCTGGCTCCGCAACCAGCCCCTGCTTAAAGTAGCCAAGGCCACGCTTGAGGATCGTTCCGTCGATATGTTGCTCGAACTGGTTGATCGGGAATTTCATCGATTGAAATTTTGCTCGCGGACAACGAGCAATTATACTACTTCAGAACACTAAATCCATCATGAACCTTGCAACACAAACGCACCGGCCCTACAAAGTAAATGAAGCCATGCGTGAAATAAAACAATCTACCCTCTTACTTAACTTCTTTCTTGCCAAGACCAATGCATTGTCGAGTATCCCACCTTGCGGACAAGTAAATGAAAACCATGCTGTACCTGGCGTCCCTAAGTTCGATCAGCAGGTCCGGAGAGTTTAAAGATTACTTCGATCGAAGGGTGAAAGAAGGAAAGAACAAAATGCTAGTGATCAATGCCATCCGAAACAAGCTTATACACCGCATATTCGCCTGTGTTAAGGAACAGAGAAATTATGTGAAGAAAGGCTTGCAAGTGGCATAGAAATCGCCCAAAGAGAGCGGGGAAAGCCCAGCTACTGGGTGGCAGACGTTCGCCGAAAAGGGTTACGGAAGAATGCATCGGGGAACTCAAGGAAGGCCGAAGCAATTCAAACCCTACTCGATATGTTTCCATTGGCCATTGATTAGCACTATCGGTTTGCTGAACCGGATGATACAGTCCTCGATCAATTCGATCGGCGACCGCCCAAAGGTGTCCGTGAAGACCTTATGCATGGCAAGGAGATAGAGTCCCTGTGCCTTGCTTCCGATGATACCTACATGGTAACTCTGGTTATAGGCATTGACCAACTGCTCGGGCGAAAACGCTTTGAGACGAGCGTAATTCTCCTTTAGACTGGCATGATCAGACCGGAGGACAATAAGTAACATTTCCATTTTTACAAATGATTTGTTGTTTACACATTCATTTGCAATCTCGAAAAATGGAGGGCGCTAAGCGTTTATTTTGGTTTGACCCACATCATTTTACCACCGTGGTGTGTCGCCACTCGGTTGGTGCTCACTTAAGAGCTCGAAATGCGACATAAAATTACAGCGAAATTTAGTTTTAACAAGGGGGTCAAGTGAAATAATCTAAGCCTGAATATGCGGGAAGTCTTCATCATGGTAGTTCAATATAATCAAGAGGGAGCTGGCGGTAGATGTGGAAACTAGTTCAAGATCACTGATTACGCTGAATTCTCTAATTTGATGGAGCGTTTACACATCCTCGTCTAATTCACACAACATCCACGCACCGGCTCCGTCGGAAATCAGGAGGGTCACTGGCGCACCAGGCGATGGTGCTTCACGCGTTCGCCCGCTTTTATTGGTTGAATGAAAGACAGTGATTGGCACATCTTCGCCCGTGCCATTTGCTTACCAGATACACAAACAGGACGCGGCCTACTTTCTCACGATGACGGCGGTGGAATGGGTAGAGGTGCTTTCGCGGCGGGAAGCGAAGCAATTGATCTGCGACAGCCTGAATCATTGCATTGAGCAAAAAGGCTTGGAAGTATTCGCCTATGTGATCATGTCGAATCATTTACACCTGGTGGTTCGGGCCAGGCAGGGTAATTTGAGCGACATCGTCCGCGATTTTAGAAGTACACCAGCGGCGCCCTGATCCGGATGCTGCGCCAGCCTGGAGAAAGCCGGAGGGAGTGGCTGGTTCCGCTGCTTGAAAAGGGCGGGAATCGGCAGAAGAAAAAGTCGCGGCATCAGCTTTGGCAGTACAACAACCACGCAGAGGTAGTCTTTTCCAGAAGTTTCACGCGCATCAAGATCAACTACATCCACCAGAACCCTGTAGAAGCCGGCCTGGTCGACCGGGCCACTAATTACATCTTCAGCAGCGCCCGGGACTATGCAGGAATCCCCGGACCTGTAAAAGTGACCGTGCTGGACCGTCACCAGTTATAAGTCGATGTGCTGCAAATAAACGATGATTGGCTAATGTTAGCGCCTTCGCTCAGTTGTATTGTGCACTGGAGCACTAGCGCGCATTCCGCCCAAAGTGCACCGCCATGCCACTACCGTGGCTTGGCGGAATGTTAGCGCCTTCGCTCAGTTATAATTTGTACTGCAGCAGCATCGCGCATTCCGCCAAAAACGCACCGGCCTGCCAATAAAAAACGAAGCCCTGCGGCTGCCGTGCATAGGGCGGAATGCGCGCTGGAACTGAAACTACTTTAATCGGCGCTTCGTGCGGCGCTTAACATTCCGCCAAGCCAAGGTAGTGGGGACATTCAGCAAAAACAATCGCGAAATCCCGCTTTTATTGGTTGAATGAAAGAAGGCGATTGGCACATCTTCGCCCGTGCCATTTGCCTATCAGATCCACAAACAGGACGCGGTCTATTTTCTTACGATGACGGCTGTGGAATGGGTGGAAGTGCTATCGCGGCGGGAAGCGAAGCAGTTGATCTGCGACAGCCTGAATCATTGCATTGAGCAAAAAGGCTTGGAAGTATTCGCCTATGTGATCATGTCGAATCACTTGCATCTGGTGGTGCGGGCCAGGCAGGGCAATTTGAGCGACATCGTACGTGATTTTAAGAAATACACCAGCAGTGCCCTGATCCGGATGCTACGTCAGCCCGGAGAAAGCCGGAGGGAGTGGCTGGTTCCGCTGCTTGAGAAAGGCGGGAATCGGCAGAAGAAAATGTCGCGGCATCAGCTTTGGCAGTACAACAACCACGCAGAGGAAGTCTTTTCCAGCCAGTTCGCGCGCATCAAGATCAACTACATCCACCAGAACCCCGTGAAAGCCGGCCTGGTCGACCGGGCCACTAATTACATCTTCAGCAGCGCCCGGGACTATGCCGGAATTCCCGGACCTGTAAAAGTGACCGTGCTGGATCTGCACCTGATGTAAGTCGATAATCTGTGTATAAAGAATGATTGGCGGAATGTTAAGCGCCTTCGCTCAGTTGTAAATCGCATTACAGCCACAACGCGCATCCGCCCAAAACGCACCGACTAACCACTACCGTGGTTTGGCGGAATGTTAGCGCCTTCGCTCATTTTTATTGTGCACTGCATCCACAGCGCGCATTCCGCCAAAAACGCACCGGCCTTTCAAAAACAAACGATGCCCTGCGACTGCAGAGCATATTACGCAATACTCTCCATTCCGCTGAACAAGGCAATCAATATATTATATGCCGTTTCTCAAACGATATCGCAACCTTTCCGGTTTGCACATCTGTTATTTCAAATCTAGAGGTGCGAATAAGTCCTCGTATTTATTGACGCCAATCGAAACCGTACCGCCATAATTTGAATTGTGAAGAAATGCAAGTCCTTCAACAAGTTTCCTAAAATAATTATTGTCATTAAATATACTTTTAAATTGCTCACACAATTCTTCATATATTTTAATTGTGCTAATTATATTTTTATCTTCTGTTGTCACACTGATTGAACTTGCAATTGCTCTCATTGCTCTTCCCCTGTCAGGAAATCCAATTAAATAATTATCGTCCACCAAATATTTCAAATGAAGATTTTGAAAGTACAAAGCATTGCCGTGCAAATATTTATTTCTTTTTTCTCTTAACTCATAACTACTACGCAATAGCTTAAGAAACTGATTAATTTTGTCACGGTCCACTTCAAAGCATTTTTCTTTTATTTGTTCAATTTTTTTAGGTACAGTCAACCTTTCAAAGAACTGATAAATGTCAAGACGGCGTTCCGGGTCGTTACCGAATATTTTTTCGTCAGAGCGATATTCTTTTTTGAGCTTAACTCTAAATGCTAGATTGATTAGTGTTTCAAAATGTATCGGCAACAGAATTTGAACCATCAAAGATGATTGTGATTTTTCCAAAACCGCTTTTAACCACTCATTATAATCCTTGCCGAATTCAATGTACTTATATTTTATTTCTGGATTTTCAGCATTAATGTCTTCATGATTGAGTGATATTTGTTCTGGAGCCTGGGGTAATTTCTTTGATATACTTTTTTTATATTCGCTAATAATATTCTTAAGGTAAAAGCTGTAATTGACATAAACCTCATAACTATTTTCAACATATTTTTCCAGTGAAATCCTTTTCAATATTTCATTCATATTATTGGAAAATATTTCATAGTCGAGATTACTCGGAACATCTGTTGATGAAAATACAGCAATATTAATTTTATCATCTCCTGTGATCACTACATAATATGAATTATATCTAAAGAGATAGCACCAAACATTGGGTAAAACGAATTTTCGTTCAGGAAAATATTTAGAAAATAAAGAATAAGAAACAGTAGATTTGCCAAACTTTTCCTTTAAATAATAATATAATTTGGCTGCATCAATATTTAATCCGTCATAACTAGAATAATGATTGTAACTAAATGAGCTACCTATGTTTTCCCAATTGTCAATTTCAAGTGCAGAATGACTCATATGAGTATTTAATTTTGGTGTTAGCACACAGTTTAATCGAAGCATTTAAATTGGTATATTACGGTTTGGCGCTTGGCTAAGTGGGGATTTGGGGTTGTAAAACTGTCAAGCCACAACAAATACTGATGCGAGGCAGAATGTTCAATTAGCCACTTCATCCGCCATTTAGCCAAACGCCTATTACCACTAATGCTTCCATTTCTGCCGTGGTTTGTCGGTCTATTTGTTGATGTCTTTTTCTTTGTCTTTTGTCGTGCGGTGGGTCTTTTTTAAATATTTCTTATTCTCTTGTGTTTGCCTTGCAAGCTATTTGACAAAGCTTTTGCCTGCGGGATGGTTTGTGCGGCTTTGGCATCGCGCACGCAAATTGAGTGGGATTTTAGAACTTCTCGATTTCATTTATTCCTCTTGTTACTGCTGTGTATTGCCATTTTAATGATGGAATGCCCATTGTGTTTACAAAAACTTTTTTCCATTCACCTCCTTGAGCTTTGTTACAAGTTATTGCGTGTCCATAGGTAAGTCTTAATGCTCCAACGTATCTGTCGTCACCTGGCATATTACTGTCTCTAAATATTCTATTCTTTGTATATCGTTGTCTGCGAAGTTCATTTTCCAGTTTTCCGTCTAGAACTCCACCGGGAGATAAGATAGTCTCTAAAAGTGCGTAGTCTTCAATAATAGTTTCAGTTTCGCTGAATAAAACTTTAATTTTAACCGCAACAAAATGAAGACCTGCAACTTGTTCCTGTAAATTCCAATCTACAGATAGAAGCTCAACGTGGTCACCGTTGTATAACTGGATTCCGTTTCGATACCAGTTTTGCGTCACCATTAGAAGGTCGCCTTGTTCAAGAATCTTTTTAGCATTTCCAAATATTCTTTCTCTCACCAAGTCATTAAAAAACTTGTTGGCTTTATGAGAAACACCAATTGCTACTTGATTTTCAAGACCCTCTTTTTTGACGTTTGCTGCATATTTGTCCGCTGCTGCGTATATATTTCTGTTTTGAGTTCCTTTAATTGGATGGGATTTTTCACCTCTGTCAATAGCTTTCCTGATATCTGTTGCGTTCTCAAGAATATAGCTACCATCTTCTTGTCTTTTCACTTCAGTCAGTAAATAGGAGTTGCCTTTCAGGTTGAATGTCTTTTCAAGGAATTCCTTATTCAAAGCATAAGATTCGGCTTCATCAATCGGTGGAAGTTGATAACGGTCTCCAAGAAATATAATTTTGTTGTTTACGTTTGCCTTTTTTATGTAGGCAATAAGGTCATAAATTAAGCCTTTCTCAACTTGAAAGAGATTCTGGTCCTTGTCAATTTCCTTCGGTATCATCGAAGCTTCATCAATGATATAAATTGTCGGGGTTGAATTATGCCCTAACTTCAGTTTAAATGTCACCTTTCCTGTTTCATTGTCTGCCTTTGGAGCATAAATCATTGAATGAATGGTCGATGTTGTGCTTTTTGCTTTTCTTCCAAGTATTCTGGCTGCACGGCCTGTTGGTGCTGAAATTTTATATGGTTTGCCTAATTCATTTAAATAGCCGATTAGGGCAGCAGTAATAGATGTTTTACCTGTGCCTGCTGCACCACATAGGACCATAAAGTCATATTGATTTTCGGCTGAAACAAAGTCCTCCATTGCTTTAAGAACAGCTGTCTGTTCTGCTGTAGGGTTTGAAAAATGTAGGAATTTAAATATCATAAATGATTTATTTAGTTTATTATTCATCTATTTTTTAGTAAACATTTTCTAACCATTTAGCTATTTTCAAGGAGTCATTACGTGGCTTGGCGGAATGTTAAGCGCCTTCGCTGAGGTGATAATAGCACTGCATCCGCAGCGCGCATTCCGCCCAAAACACACCGGCCTGCCAATAAAAAATGAAGCCATGCGGCTGCAGTGCAGCATCGTGCGGCGCTTAACATTCCGCCAAGCACCGGTAGTGGGAACATTCCGCCGAGCGGGCCCCGCGGCTGCAGTGCTTAGTAAAGTCGCCGACCTTACCCAACATACTGCCGCCTTTCTTCAGGCGTTCTGCGGCCTCCTTCTTGTAAGCCTCATAATCGGACCTCTTGTTTTCCATTGGTGTAGTTTAAAGTTAGCAATTCCTTTAAACTGACACACTTTATGTAACACACTCGTCCATAACTGGAACCAGACATTGGCTCAATTATCGATTATCTTTGGTGACCGCTTAAAACTCAGCTTGTGACACCCGGAAAGTGCCTGCCGGCGATCGCTCATTCCAAAATGATGGTTTCTCCAGAACAAATCCACTACACAAAACCATCATTTTCTCATGAGCTATTATTTAGTGCTGACACACTTTATGTAATACTCCCTCGCCCAGCACCGGTAGCAGGAACGTTCCGCCGTGCGGGACCAGTTGTTGACTGTTGCTACTTCCTCTTTTTCAGCGCTTCTTTTAATTTTAAACCAATTTCGCCAAGTTCATGATTTGCTGTGGCTTTATTATGATTTTTTGGCGTGCTTTTATACAACAAACTGCTGAACCATTCTTGCTTCTTTTGAAATTGTGAATGAAAGTTCTTTGGCGCACAATTCAAAACATAGTCACATATCTTGAGAGCCAGATCGAATTTCTGAAGTCTAACAAGGACTTCGAGAAAACTATAAAATCCTGTAATTATATTTTGCCTTGCGCCTGAAGAAACTTCTTCAAGTTTTTTCTGTACAACTGCATTATAAAGAAATATACCGTGCTTATCATGAATGTCTTTACATTCTTGCTTTTGCTTTTCCCTTAGATTACCAAACTCAGCATTTCCGATTTCATTATAATTTCTTCTTTCTTTCAGATCTTGCCAATCTGAAACAACGAGTATAGAACGGTATTGGAGAAGCATACCCGCGATTTCTATATCAATGTCTTCATTATAGTCAATACCAGATGAGGCATATGCAAGTAGACTGGTAATTGCTTTTTCTTTTTGCTCTCTAGTTCCGTTACCCCAATAATATGTGGCCCACATTTTAGTAAATTTAGCATAGCATAATTTCTCAATAGAGCCCCTCGGCCCATTCTTATTGAAATGATAGCTGTAATCGTCTAAGTACTTTAATGCAAGATCTTTCTTCCCCCTATCAATAACCAAGTATGATGCAAGGTTCAATATTGCGTCTAGTTTTACTTCGATTGGGCTAGTGGTTCTATTGATTATTTGCTTAAAACTATCTACAGCTTCAATTTCGTTTTTAGCAAGACGATTGGCGTTTGCAGTTAGTAAGAGTGAATGTTCTACATCTAATGTTTTGTCCCTGTTAACTTGATTACGTCTTCTTACACAATGTCCTTTAAACGTGCTATTTCTTTCCTCAAAGTAGTTGGACATTATTTGAAATATCTCCCTTGAATATATTTCAAAGAATTTCCTTTCTTCATCAAGTTTTAGAATTTTCAATTTTACCAATTCGTTTATTGCTGAAAGAAAGGTGTCGTTTTCGTGTTCAAGATTTAAGATGTATTGTGCCTTTTCAATAACATTGCTTAGGTCATCCTGTGTCACTAAAAGACTAAGAACAACAAACAGGTCTTTCGCATTGGGTGAAAGATAATCGTAAATTCTACCAAATAGGAAACTGATTGCAGTGTCTCCTTCTTTAATCTTAAAGTTTAAAGCATCTTCTAAGCCACGTTGTCCAAGTATAAAAGCGAATTGAAATATAAATAAAGGTCGTCCACTTGTAATTTCAAATACTTTATGTCTCTTTTGAGGGCTCTCTAATTGACGTTGAATTACTTCATAATTTCCAAGCTCTTCATTTTTAATGACCTCCATTAAGAAATTTACAGCTTCTTGCTCTGTAAGCTCATTTGTCTGATACTCCTGTCCAATACTAATGTTTGCGGCTCGGGTTGTGATAATAACCTTATGATGATTGGTATTTAGCTCAGAGATAATCTCTTCAATTTTATCTTTTTCTTCTTTTGGAAAAGTTTCAAAGTCATCAATTACTAAAAATATTTTTTTGCCGCTTATTTCAACAATTTGTTTAGGATCATCGCTTTCAAAATTGAAAAGGATCTTATTTATTCCCTTGATCAAATCTGAAAGGGTAGCAATTCGGTCATTTATTTCTTCTATATTACCCGTATAGTAGTCGTAACGTCTATCTTTTGCCGAAAAGAATAAAATGTAATCAAAAAACTTTCTTTCATCGTTGGCTAAGTCTTCGCAAAGACTTTGGATTGTTGCAGTTTTACCAACCCCCCCGTGCCCCCAAACTGTAGCGCAAACGGATGCATTATTTTTTGTGAGAAATGTCCTTAATTTTCCTTTAATCCCTATATCAATATACTTTTTATAATTATTTTCGTATATGTTTCGAATTGTTCCGTTATGGCTTTTGACTTTAACTCCATCATTGGTAACGTCTAATTCGCACAACTCTTCCCACTCCTTAAAAAATATTCCTGTATCAAGTAAACGATTGTATTTTACCTTTCCAAGAAGCTTCTCATCTATACTATTAAAAAAGTAAAGCTCTTTTCCATATGATGTGATTTCGATAAAAGGGGATAATCTGATATATGTATTTAATTCTGTGCTTGCATACAAACTACCTAAAACAAAAGAACTAATCGTTTTTGGACAACTCCAAGGTGCATAACTTGCTCCGTCACTTTTATAACTAATACCTTTATATGTTGTATTTTCAACATTGGTAACGTAGACCAAATCCACACTGTCTTTTAGAATTGGCAAATCTGCGGCTAAAACAAAGTCGTAAAGCTCTTGTAATACTGAAAGCAATTTTTCAGGGGCATCTTCATAAACAAAACCATGTCCAAGTAACTCATTTCTAACAGATGGGTATTTGTCTAAGGCTTGACTTAATTTACTTTTTTTGAAAATCTCTTTTTCTATGTCAAGTTTTCGACAAATCCCAACTATACTACCGATTGAAGGCTTTATAACTGATTGAAAAACAAACTCTTTATCTTCGTATTCAAGCTTATCTAAATTCTTGTTCCAAAGGTATGCCAACAAGTAAACTAACACATATTCAAACCGTGCTTGATAGTGTTGCTTAAGGGCGCTTTTGTCGCCCATAGTTTGTAAAAAGTCTATTCGTTGGTCTATTTGATGTCTGATATAATCCATTTGTTATTTGTTATCTGTTTTCGTTTTAAAAATAGCCAGACCATTATAATATGCGCAACTTAATCCCTCGTACTACACCGTAAAATAGCTTTTTTACTCGTAATCAAATGTTAAAACATTACGCGCAATCAGTTAATCCGCAAACGCACAATAGTCTTATCTCCCGTCTCAAGTGCCCAATGAATGCCATCGTGCAATTCGTAACACTTATTCCACCTCCACGCTGTTGGACACGCTTTGTTTGCGCGAGCTTCGATCTCCGCCAGCCGCGCCTCTGTCAGGGGCTTGC
>WBZP01003623.1_pt1 | contig 16601 bp, 13 predicted proteins | sample 5204301 | NCBI WGS metagenome assembly WBZP01 (sample SAMN12412401, study PRJNA552823) | activated sludge metagenome | isolation source: activated sludge from nitrification reactor of wastewater treatment plant... | place: USA: Pennsylvania | collected 2017
CCGCCTTCGGCCACGGTCTACCCGGGCACGCCGACGACAATGACGATCTCCGGCGGCACGCTGCCGTATCGCGCGTTCTCGAGCAACCCTGCAGTCCTCCCGGTCGCGGCCAACGTCAGCGGCAGCCAGGTCGTCCTCGTGGCCAACGCCACCGACGCCGACGTTACGCTGGCGATCACGATCCAGGACGCCGCCGGCCTGTCGGTTCCGGCCACTGTCACCGTCCGGCCGGCCCCGCTGTTCAGCGGACTCACCATCGCGGCCAGTTCGCCCGAGTGCGGCGGCGCGAACCTCTGTTCGGGATCGACCGGCACCGCATCGGTGACCGCCAAGGGTGTCGCCGGCGCGCCGCTCGCCGGCCGTCAGATCAAGTTCGAAGTCGTCTATGGCCCATTTGCAATCCAGTCGACCAATCCGGCTGCGCCGCTGACGCAGACGTTGACCGTGGTCACCGACAGCAACGGGCTCGTACGGGTCGGCCTGCAGGCCGACGTCAACGCAACGACGCAGCCGGCGCAGATCCGCGCCACCGACCTCACCACCGGCCAGCCGGTTCTTGGAAACTTCACCGTCGTCAGCAACACGGCGACGTCGGCGATTACGATCGTTCCGGCCAAGGCGACAATCACCAGTTATTACAAGGACGAGTGCAGCACGGGCTTCCAGGTCGATTACTTCGTCTACGGCGGCAATCCGCCGTACCGCGTGTCGTCCACGTTCCCGTCGGCAATCAACCTGTTCCCGAGTACCATCAACGCGAGCGGCGGTCGTTTCAGCGCGGTCACCAACGGCACCTGCGTCAATCCGCTGACGTTCACGGTCGTCGACGCCGCCGGCAAGCAGACCACGGCGCTGCTCGAGAACCTGCCTGGCGCCGAGGATCGCCCGACGACGCCGGTGGCGGACCTCGCGATCCTGCCGAACAACGTCGCTGTCTGCACTCAGCAGTTCATCATCGTTGGCGGCACCGCGCCGTATAGCGTAAGCACCAGTAAGGCGGGCTCGAACGTCACGCCGCAGCCGGTCGCCCGGTCCGGCGACACGGTGACGGTCACGCTTCCGGCGGCGTCGGGTTCAACGACCGTGGCCGTTGTCGACTCCGGCCGGCCGCAGTTGACGGTGACCGCGATCATGAATTGCAGCTAACACGCGCTCGCCAGGGTAGACCGACGAACGGCGCCCGAGGGCGCCGTTCTCGCCTCAGCGCTGCGTACTACGATGGCCCGCTGCTAGCTCAGGACCGCGGCCAAGTCGTCCCTGGCCACGTCGCCTGCGATCACCGCCCAGCCCAGGGCCTCCAGCAGGATGAACCGGATCGCGCCTTCGGCGACCTTCTTGTCCTGGGCCATCAGCGACATCCAGCGCTCGAACGGCAGCGTCGGCGCCGCGACGGGCAGCCCCGAGCGGCGCAGGAGCTCGGTGAGCCGGTCGACGTCGCCCGCGCTCAGCATGCCGCGCCGCTGCGACAGCCGCGACGCAATCACCATGCCGGCGGCGACGGCCTCGCCGTGCAGCCAGTTGCCGTAGCCCTGCGCCGCCTCGATCGCGTGCCCGAACGTGTGGCCGAAGTTGAGCAGCGCGCGCTCGCCGGACTCGCGCTCGTCGGCGGCGACGATGCCCGCCTTGACCCGGCAGCTCACCGCGACCGCCTCCTCGAGCGCCGCCGGATCGCGGGCGAGCAGGCGATCGAGGTTCGCCTCCAGCCAGCCGAAGAATCCCGCGTCGCGGATCGCGCCGTACTTGATCACCTCGGCGAGGCCGGCGGCGAGCTCGCGCGGGGGAAGTGTGGCGAGGCAGCCGATGTCGATCAGCACCGCGTCGGGCTGGTGGAACGCGCCGATCATGTTCTTGCCCAGCGGGTGATTGACCGCCGTCTTGCCGCCGACCGACGAATCGACCTGCGCGAGCAGCGTCGTCGGGATCTGCACGTAGCGCATCCCGCGCTGGTAGATCGCCGCGGCAAAGCCGGCGATGTCGCCGACCACCCCGCCGCCGAGCGCGACCAGTGTCGTCGAGCGCTCCGCCTGCATCTCGAGCAGGCGCGTGAGGAGGTCGCGCAAGGTATCCCAGCTCTTGAAGCTCTCGCCGTCCGGGATCATCAGCACCTGCGCGTCGATGCCGGCGCCGGCGAGGCTCGCGCGCAGCGGCCCGAGCCAGTGCTGCGCGACCACCGGGTTGGTGACGACAACCGCGCGGCGCGAGGCGAAGCGCGGAGCGAGGAGTTCTCCGGCGCGGTCGAGCAGCCCGGCGCCGATGGCGATCGGATAGCTGCGCTCGCCCAGTGCGACGTCGACGGTGATCACGGCCGGGTCACCATCGGCGGGCTGGCGTCGAAGCCCTGCGCAAAGCGGGCGAGCGCCTCGCGCTCGGACTCGATCACGACGTCGGCTACCTCGCGATAGAGCGCGTCGCGGGCGCCGTAGAGCTCGGTCAGGCGGCCGAGCTGGTCGGTCGTGTTGTTGAGCAGCGGCCGGTGCCGGCTGCGGCGCGTGCGTTCCCAGAGCGTGGGTGGCTCCGCGTGGATGTAGACGACGGTCCCGTTCACCTTCAGCGCCTCGCGATTCGCCGGCCGCAGCACGACGCCGCCCCCGGTCGCGAGCACGATGTCCTTGCGCTCCACGAGGTCGGCGAGCACCGCCTGCTCGTGGTCGCGGAAGCGGACCTCGCCCTCGATCTCGAACACCGTCGGGATCGACACCCCCAGCCGCTGCTCGAGCTCGATGTCGGCGTCCACGAAGGCCTTGCCGAGCCGGCGCGCGAGCTGCCGCCCGAGCGTCGTCTTTCCCGCCCCGGGAAGCCCCACCAGAAACAGATTGCCCCGATGCAGATGCACCGGGGCATTGTAGTCGAAATCAGCGGGGCGCCCGCCCGGCGGACCGCGCCCGCGGGCCCGGACTGCGGCCGGTCACTTGACCGCGCTGACCGTGTCCTTTACCACCCGCGGGGTGAGGAAGATCAGGAGCTCGGTCTTCTCGCTGGTGCGCCCCTGCAGCTTGAACGCCCAGCCGACCACCGGCAGGTCGCCGAGGAACGGGACCTTGGTGACGTCGTTGTTGATCGTCTCCTCGTAGATGCCGCCGATGACCGCCGTGTCGCCGTTGTTGACGGCGATCTGCGTGGTGACGTTCTTGGTGTCGATCGAGGGCACCGCGAACCCGCCGCCCAGCTGCACGTACTGGCCGACCGAGTCCTTGCGGATCTCGACGGTCATGATGATCCGGTTGTCCGGCGTGATCTGCGGCACCACGTCGAGCAGCAGCACCGCCTTCTTGAACTGCACGGTCGCCGGCGAGTTGGCCGAGCCCGGGGTCACGTAGGGGATCTCGGTGCCCTGCTCGATGCGCGCCTTCTGGTTGTCCTGGGTGACCACGCGCGGGCTGGAGACGACCTTGCCGCGGGCATCGGATTCGAGCGCCTGCAGCTCGAGGTTGATGAGGTTGCCGCTGCCGAGGTTGATGAGCGTCAGCGCGAGCTGGCCGGCCGGGTTGGGCACCGGCAGGTTGATGTTCAGTTGCGGCGAGTCGGAATAGCCCGCGCTCGCGATCCCCGACGCGAGCTCGAACGGCGTCTGCGTGCGCGTCTCGCGGACCAGCCGGTCGCCGTCGGTCTTGACCACCGGCTGCGTGTTGAGCGAACCGCCCACGCCGGCCGAGTACTTGTTGTTGATCGTGAATCCGGTCTGCATCCCGAAGCGCACGCCCAGCTGCTTGCTGAACTTGTCGCCGGCGACGACGATGCGCGCCTCGATCAGCACCTGCCGCACCGGGGTATCGAGCTGGCGGATGATCTTGCGCACTTCCTCGAGGCGCGACGCCGTGTCCTGCACGAACAGGATGTTCGAGCGCGGATCCACCATCGCGACGCCGCGCTTGGACAGGAACAAGCCCTGGCCGCCGGTCGTCGCCGTCTGTCCGGCGCCCGCGCCGTACTTCTGCTGCGTGTTGGTCGTGATCAGGTTGAGCAGGTCAGCCGCCTTCATGTAATTGAGCTGGAACGACTCGGAGATCAGCGGCTCCAGGTCGCTGATCTGCGCCTGCGACTCGAGTTGCTGCTTCTCCTTCAGCGCCAGCTCCTCGCGCGGCGCGATGAGCACGACATTGCCGTTCTTGCGCATGTCGAGCCCCTTGGTCTGCATGATGATGTCGAGCGCCTGGTCCCAGGGGATGTCCTTGAGCCGCAGCGTGAGGCTGCCGGTTACCGTGTCGCTGGTGATGATGTTGAGGCCGGTGAAGTCGGCGATCACCTGCAGCACCGCGCGGACCTCGACGTTCTGGAAGTTGAGCGACAGCCGCTCGCCCTTGTAGCCCTGGCGCGTGCCCTGGGTGAGCTTGTTGGGATCCTCCTGTACCGGCTTGATCTCGACGATGAACCGATTGTCGGTCTGGTACGCCGAGTGCTCCCACAGGCCCTTGGGCTCGATGATCAGCCGCGCATTGCCGCCTTGGTTGACGGCGTCGACCGTCACCACGGGCGTGCCGAAGTCCTGCACGTCGAGCCGCCGCTCGAGGTTGCGCGGCAGGTTGGTGCGATGGAAGTCGACGATCAGCGCCTTGCCCTGCTGCCGGATGTCGATGCCGGTGGCGTTGTCGGACAGGTCGACGATGATCCGCCCCTCGCCGTTCCGTCCCCGCCGGAAGTCGATGTCGCGCAGCGTGTGCACGACGTCGCCGGGCCGCGACTCGGCGAAGCGCTGAACGACCTGCGCCTTGGCGTCGAGCTGCTCGCTCTGGTCGTAGAGCGTGACCAGCACGGCGTTGCCCTCGATGGCGGTCGAGAAGGTCTGCGGCCGGTTGAGGTTCAGCACCACGCGGGTCCGGTTCCCGGCCTGCACCAGATTGAGGCTGCGCAATGCCGGATCGTCGATCGTCCGCTGCGTGGCACCCAGGCCGTTGGTCGTGTCGAGGAAGTCGAGCGCGATCCGGGCGGGGCTCGCGATCGCGAAGCCCGCGGGCGGATTGGCCGGCGGCGACTTCAGCGTGAAGCGGAGGATCGTGTTGCCGGAAGTCCCCCTGGCGACCGCGACGGCATCGATCGAGTTCGTCGCCTGCGCGAGCGCCGCACCCGACGCCAGCAGCGCCGCGAGCGCGACGAAGGCTGCCCAGGTCCTCCCAACCCGGTGCCCCCGCGACGTCAAATGAAACAGCCCAGCGAACGCGCTCATTGTTCTCCGCTCCTATTTCTTCGTCTCAGCCTGGATGAGCTGCAGCGTACTCGACCGCTCGGTCCAGTCGCCTGCGCTGTCCTGCACGAGTTCCTTCAGCCGGACCTCGCCGTCCGTAATACCGGTGATGACGCCGTAGTTCTGCCCCATGTGGTTGCCCAAGCGCACCTGGTAGATGTCCTTGTCGGGCGTGCGCACCAGCGCGTAGACCGTCTTGTCCCTCTGCAGCGTGCCGACCATGTTGAGCGACTCGAGCGGGAAGGACTCCAGCGGCTCCTTGCGCCGGTTGAGGTCGGGGGCGAGCTTGCTCGTCCCCTTCGCCGGCTCGATCTTGCGCGGCTTGAACGGGTCGGGAAAGTCGTAGGCGTTGTACGTGAACGGCTGGTACGGGACGACCTGGGGCAGCGGGTCGAGCCGCCCCTTGCCGGACTTGCCCTGCTCGGCCATCCAGGCGCGCAGGTCCTGGTGGCTCTCGCCGCCGCAACCTGCGAGCACGAGGCCCGCGCCCACCGCCAGCGAGAGCCAGGTTCTCATTTCTTGCCTTTCTCCTTCGCTTCCTTGGCGAGGCGGCGCTGCTTGGCGACCTCCTCCTCGTCGAGGTACCGGTAGGTCTTGGCCACCGCGTCCAGCGTCAGCACGCCCTTCTCGTTGGCGATGGCGACGTCGTTGAGCGTCACGATGCGCGGCAGCTGCGCCACGTCGCTCGCGAACGCGCCCATGTCGTGGTAGTTGCCGGTGATCCTGATGGCGATCGGCAGCTCGGCGTAGAACTCGGCCATACGCTCGGACGCCGCCGGCTTGAAGAGCTCGAACGCGAGCCCGCGGCCCAGCCCCGCCTGGTTGATATCGGTGAGCAGCGCGTCCATCTCCGACTTGTTGGGCAGCTGCTTCAGCAGCGCACCGAACGACTGCTCGATCTCGGCCAACTGCTGTCGGTACAGGTCGTAATTGATCGCCTTGTTCTTCTTGTCGGTGTACTGCGCGCGCAGTGCCGTTTCCTCGGTCTCGGCCTTGTCGAGCGCCTCGTACTGGTCCTTCCAGTCGAAGTAGGCTCCGGCGCCAACGATGACGAGGAACAGCAGCGCGAGAATCCCGAGCTTCGGCCCGAGCGGCCATTTTCCGGCCTCGCGCAGGTTGAGGCGCCGCAGGTCGTCGAGCGTCATGCCTTGCCTCCCTTGTTGGCAGCAGGTGGCAGGACGGCAGGTGCCGACGGCGCGGGCTTGGCCGGGGCGACCTGTGGGGCCGCGGCGGCCGGAGCGGGCGACGCGGGCTTGGCCGAACCAGCCGCCGCGGGCTTCTCGTCAGGCGCTGCGGCGCGCTTGACCTGCAGGTTGAGCGTGAACTCGCTGATCCGCGGCCCGCCTTCCCGGAGCTGGGGCTGGGCTCCCGGCAGCGGCACCGACTTGATCTCGACCAACTCCGGCTGCGATAGCCAAGGCGAGGACTCGATCGCGCGCATCAGCGTCGAGACCCGCGCGTTCGACTGCGCGTAACCCACCAGCGTGACGCGCGCGCCCTGCTGACGGACCGAGCGCAGGTAGATCCCGTCGGGCAGCTGGCGGACCAGCTGGTCGAGCAGGTGGACCGCCTCGGTGCGGTTGGTCTGCAGCGTCTCGACGACCTGCTTGCGCGCCAGCAGCGCCTGCGTCTGCTCGCGCAGCTTGTCGATCTCCTTGATCTGCTCGTCGAGCTTGGCGATCTCGGTCTTGAGCAGGCTGTTGCGGCTGTTCTGGTTGTCGATGCGGCTCGCGAAGTACATGTGGCCGAGGCCGACGACGGCCAAGGCGAGGATCGCGAGACTCACCGCCAGCGAGATGAACTGGCGCTGCCGCGCCGCCCGCTTCTGCTCGCGGTGAGGCAACAGGTTGATGCGGACGGTGGCGGCGCTCATTCGAAGCTCCGCAGCGCAAGGCCGCAGGCCACCAGCAGCAGCGGCGCGTCCTGGGTGAGCTGCCGCGGCCGGATGCGTTCGGACGCGGTCATGCTGGCGAACGGGTTGGCGACCAGCGTCGGCACGCCGGCACGCTTGGCGACCAGTTCGTCCAAACCCGGCAGCAGCGCGCAGCCGCCGGCCAGCACCACATGGTCGACCTGGCTGTACGATGTCGACGTGAAGAAGAACTGCAGCGCCCGGGTGACCTCCAGCGCGAGCGTCTCGAGGAACGGCTGCAGCACGTCGGCGTCGTAGTTCTCCGGCAGCCCCTGGTTCTTCTTCGCCGACTCGGCCTCCTCGGGCGAGAGATTGAACGCCCGTTGGATGTCGTGGGTCAGCTGGTTGCCGCCGAACGCCTGGTCGCGGGAGAACAGCGCCTGATGGTTGCGCAGCACATAGAAATGCGTGACGTGCGCACCGATGTCGAGCAGGGCGATGTTCTGGTCGCGGCCGTTCGCCGGCAGCGAGGGGGCCACCTGCCTGAACGCTTCGAGCGTTGCGTACGATTCGACGTCCATCACCCGCGGCTTCAACCCCGCCGCCTCGGCGATGGCGACGCGATCCTCGACCTTCTCCTTGCGCGACGCCGCGATCAGGACCTCGACCTCATCCGGGTTGTTGGGCGCCGGCCCCAGGATCTGGAAGTCGAGGTTGACCTCGTCGAGCGCGAACGGGATGTACTGGTTGGCCTCCGCCTCGACCATCAGTTCGAGGTCCTCCTCCTTCTGGCCGGCCGGCACGATGAACTTCTTGGTGATGACCATCGCCGCCGGCAGCGCGAGCGCAATGCCGCGATGGCGCGAGCCCAGGCGCTTCCAGCCGCGTTTCAGCGCGTCGCTGACCTGGTCGAGGTTCGCGATGTTGCCGTCGGCTACAACATCCTTGGGCAGAGGCTCGATCGCGTAGCGCTCGAGACGGAAGGCGCCCTTGCCGGTTTCGGCGAGTTCGACGAGTTTGACCGAGGTCGAACTGATGTCGACGCCGACCAGCGGTGGCGGCTTGGTCTTGAACAGGTCCATGACCGGACCGAGTTTTTCAGCGAGCATGGCAGCCTTGTGCGCAATGCTGATAATTTACATTAAAGGTTGGCAGCAACTATGAGGCTTGTCAATTTGTTTTGCCTGGAAACGTCTGTCTGTTGCGCGCCCGCATATAATTGCGCGACATAGGGCTCCGGGACGGCACGTTTTATTCCTCCATGCTAAAGCGCTGGCTCCTCTACGTCGGGTCGGTACTGCTCGGGCTCGCGCTGGTTGGCGGCCTCCTGGGCGCGTTCGTGCTCGCCCTCCTCTACCCGACGCTGCCCTCGCTCGAGAGCCTCACCGACTACCAGCCCAAGATCCCGCTGCGAGTGCTCACCGTCGAGGGCGAGCTCCTCGGAGAGTTCGGCGAGGAGCGCCGCGCCGTCGTCGCCATCGGCGAGGTGCCGGCGGTGATGAAGCAGGCGATCCTGGCGGCCGAGGACGAGCGGTTCTACTCGCACGGCGGGGTCGACTACATCAGCGTGTTCCGCGCGGCGGCGACCAACCTCGCCAGCGGCTCGCAGCAGGGGGCCGGCACCATCACGATGCAGGTCGCCCGCAACTTCTTCCTCACCCGCGAAAAGACGATCACCCGCAAGCTGCGCGAGGTGCTGCTGGCTTGGAAAATCGAGGCTAATCTCTCCAAGGACGAAATTCTCCAGCTTTATGTCAACCAGATCTTCCTCGGCCAGCGCGCCTACGGCTTCGCCGCGGCTTCCCAGATCTATTTCGGCAAGCCGCTCAAGGACCTTAGCGCGGCCGAAGCGGCGATGCTCGCCGGGCTGCCCAAGGCGCCCTCCGCCTTCAACCCGGTGACCAATCCCAAGCGGGCCAAGACGCGGCAGTTGTACGTGTTGCGCAGGATGCACGATCTTCGTTACCTGACGGATGTTCAGTACAAAGAAGCACAAACTGCGCCACTTTCGATCCGGCAGAGCCTGCGCGAAGCCGGATCGACCCGCGGGGAGTTCGTCGCGGAGATGGCGCGCCAAGTGGTTTTCGAGGCTTACGGCGAGGAGTCGTATACCCGGGGACTGACCGTCTACACGACCATCCGCAAGGCCGACCAGGACGCCGCATATGCCGCTCTGCGTCGGGGAGTGCTCGATTACGACCGTCGGCACGGCTACCGGGGGCCGGAGGCGTTCGTGAACCTCCCCGAGCAGGGGCCCGAGCTCGAGGCGGCGCTCGAACGGGCGTTCCAGGACGCCGTCGACAGCGACGGGCTGCGCGCAGCCGTCGTGCTGGAGGCCGGCCCCGCCGAAGTCGCCGCCGTCCTCGCCGACGGCGAGGAAGTCCGGATTGCCGGCGACGGCCTGCGGTTCGCCGCGCGGTCGCTCGGCGACAAGGCTTCGCCGGCAACCCGGATCCGCCGCGGGGCGGTGATCCGGGCCGCCCGCGACGACAAGGGCCGCTGGTCGATCGTCCAGCTGCCGCAGGCCGAGGCGGCGTTCGTATCGCTGCGGCCGGCGGACGGCGCCATCGTCGCGCTGGTCGGCGGCTTCGACTTCGAGCGCAACAAGTTCAACCACGTGACCCAGGCGCAGCGCCAGCCGGGCTCGTCGTTCAAGCCGTTCATCTACTCGGCCGCGCTGGAGAAGGGCTTCACGCCGGCGACGGTGGTCAACGACGCGCCGTTCTTCGTCCCGGCCGAGAAGACCGGCAGCGAGGACTGGGAGCCCAAGAACTACGACGGCAAGTACGACGGCCCGATGCGCGTGCGCACCGCCCTCGCGAGGTCCAAGAACCTGGTCACCGTGCGCGTGCTGCAGGCGATCGGCCCGCGCTACGCGCAGGACTACGTCGCCCGCTTCGGCTTCGACCCCAAGCTGCACCCGCCCTACCTCACGATGGGCCTGGGCGCGGGATCGGCGACGCCGATGCAGATGGCCACCGCGTACGCGGTGTTCGCCAACGGCGGCTACCGCGTCGCGCCGTTCCTGATCGCCCGCATCGTGGATGCCAAAGGCAGCGTCCTCTCGGAGGCCGCGCCCGAGGTCGCCGGGCAGAACGCCGAGCGGGCGATCGACCCGCGCAACGCGTTCCTGATGACCTCGCTGCTCAAGGACGTCATCGCCTACGGCACCGGCACGCGGGCACTCTCGCTCGGCCGCCAGGACCTCGCCGGCAAGACCGGAACGACCAACGAGAACGTCGACGCGTGGTTCTGCGGCTACAACGCCGCGCTGGTCGGCGTCGCCTGGATCGGCTTCGACCAGCCGCGGACCCTGGGCAGCAACGAGACCGGCGGCGTTGCCGCGCTGCCGATCTGGATCGCCTACATGCAGAAAGCCCTCAAGGGCACGCCCGACGCCCGGTTGCCGATGCCGGACGGGATCATCGCGGCGAGGATCAATGCGGACACCGGGCTGCGCGACGACGCGGGGTCGGTGAGCGAGTACTTCCTCGCCGAGTTCCCGCCGCGCGGCCGGGACGACGGGCTCGGCGCGCAGGGCCTGCCCGGCCAGCCGGCGCGGGACATCCGCGAGCAGCTGTTCTAGTACCGCGACCCACAAGTTCCGCTATGTTCGAACCGATCCGCATCGCCGCGCGCTTTGTCGCTCATCCTCGCCGTAGCAGGGGCTATGGCTGCGGTTCGCTTCGCGCGCTCGGCGCGCGGACTCGGTTCTCGGCATGTACGCGAACTTGTGGGTCGCGGTACTAGGTCCGCCAGGCGCCGCCGGCCGAACCGACCGATGTCCGGACACGAGCCGCCGAACCGCGGTCCTCGCCGCCGCGCCCGCCACGTCGGCTGGAAGGCGAACGATCCCGGGCGCCAGGACCGCACGCGGATCGCGCAGGCAGCCGCGCAGCTCATCGTGCAGCACGGCATCGACGACTGGTCGCTCGCCAAGCGCAAGGCCGCGCGGCAACTCATGCTCGACGAGGGCGCCGCGCATCCGTCCAACGAGGAGGTCGAGGCTGCCCTCGCCGACTACCAGACGCTGTTCGGCGGGCACGCGCAGCGGGCGAGCCTGCGCGCGCAGCGGCAGTGCGCGCTCGACTGGATGCTGCGCCTCGATCGGTTCGCGCCGCGGCTCGTCGGCGGCGTCGCGGCGGGGTGGGCCGGCGAGCACGGCGCGGTGCGCATCGAACTCGCCGCCGACGACGCAAAGCCGGTCGCAATGCTGCTCGCGGGTCAGGGGGTGTCCTATCGCACCGGCGGGCACGCCGACGGATCGGCGACGCTGCTCCTCGTCGACGACCCGCGCTTCGCCGTCAGGCTCGAGGTGGTTTCGCCCGACGAGCGTCGCCATCGGCCGCGCCAGGACGGCGCCGCGCGGCTCGACGTGGCGGCCGTGCGAGCGCTGCTCGCGACGACCGCATGACCCGACAGGCACCATCGTCGCCCGCGCGATGGCGGGCGGCGACCTGATCTGGCGTCACTCCTCGGCCAGCCAGGCGGCGGCATCCAGCGCGAAATAGGTGAGGACCGCGTCGGCGCCCGCGCGCTTGAACGCGAGCAGTGTCTCCAGCACGCAGGCACGCTCGTCGAGCCAGCCGTTGGCCGCGGCGGCCTTGAGCATCGCGTACTCGCCGGACACCTGATAGACGGCGGTCGGTGCGCCGAACGCATCCTTGACCCGCCGCACGATGTCGAGGTACGGCAGCCCGGGCTTCACCATCACCATGTCGGCGCCCTCCTCGAGGTCCTGCGCCACCTCGCGCAGCGCCTCGTCGGTGTTCGCCGGGTCCATCTGGTAGGTGTACTTGTTGCCGCCGGCGAGGTTGCCGGCCGAGCCGACCGCGTCACGGAACGGCCCGTAGAACGACGACGCGTACTTGGCCGCGTAGGCGAGGATCCGCGTGCGCTCACCGCCGCTCGCGTCGAGCGCCGAGCGGATCGCGCCGATGCGCCCGTCCATCATGTCCGAGGGCGCGACGATGTCGGCCCCGGCTTCGGCGTGGCAGCAGGCCTGCCGCACCAGCGCGACGACGGTCTCGTCGTTCTGGACGTACCCGGTGTCGTCGACCAGGCCGTCCTGGCCGTGGCTCGTGTACGGGTCGAGCGCCACGTCGGTGACGACCCCGAGCTCGGGGAAGCGCTCCTTGAGCGCGCGGACCGCGCGCGGCACCAGCCCCTCGGCGCGCCAGGCCTCGGCGGCGTCCTGCGACTTCTGCTCGGCGGGGATCACCGGGAACAGCGCCAGCGCCGGGATGCCGAGTGCGACGCAGCGCTCGGCGTCGCGGAACAAGAGGTCGAGGCTCTTGCGCGCCACCCCGGGCAGCGACGCCACCGGCTCCTCGCGGTGCGCGCCGTCGAGGACGAACACCGGGTAGATGAGGTCGTCGGCCGACAGCCGGTGCTCGCGCACGAGGCGGCGCGAGAAGTCGTCGCGACGCATGCGGCGCATCCGCCGCGCGGGAAAGCTTCCAGGGAAGGCAAGGGGCATGGTCGTGCTCGCGAGTGGGTTGTCGTTGCGCCGGTCGCTCAACCGCCGCTGCCGGCGAGCCACTTCTGCTGGCGCGCGGTCTTCATCAGGCCGGCGTAGCCGCGCGTGCCCTGGCGCTGCGCCAGCGAGCGCAGGCGCAGCAGCAGCTCCGCGGTGGCGAGCGCGTCGGCCGCCGCATTGTGCCGGATCGTGCACTCGATGCCGAATGCCGCCAGCCAGTCGTCGAGGCTGCGCCCGCCGTAGCGGTAGGCGTCGGGGACCAGCGCGCCGGCCAGCGGCGCGAGGTCGAGCCACGGCGCGTCCGCCGCCTCGATCCCGGCGCCGGCGAACGCATTGCGCATCACCGCGCGGTCGAAGTCGGCGTGGAAACCGACCAGCGGCGCACCGGCCACCCAGTCGCGGTACCGCGCCAGCGCCTCGGCCGCCGGCATGCCGCGTGCCTGGGCGCCGTGGCCGATGCCGTGCACGACGATGTTCGCCGAATTGCCGATCGCCTCGCCGCGCAGGATCACCTCGAAGCTGTCGGCGAGGCGGATGCCCTCGGCGTCGACGGCGACGCCGCCGATCCCGAGCAGGCGGTCGCGCTCGGGGTCGAGGCCGGAGGTCTCGGTGTCGACCACGACCCACCGGTCTCCCGCGGGATCGGCGACCTCGCGCCGGCCCCGGCCGAAGAGCTGCTTGAGTGCCGCGAACACGCCGGTCACCCCGGATAGTCGAGCTCGAGCCGCTGCTGGAGCTTGCGCACCTGCCGCATCGCCTCCTTGAGGATGCGGCGGTCGAGGTCGGCGAGATCGTCGAGCGCGACGAGGTTGGGATTGGGACTCGGGCTGGAAGCGCTGCCGACCCCGCCGCCCTCGCCCGACGCCGCCTTGCGGTGCTGCTCCCGCAGCCGCAGCATCTGGATGTACTCGAAGGCGTCGCACCAGGCCCGGACCTCCGCCTCCGGAATGCCGCGCCGCTCGCCGGCGGCGACGAAGCGGTCGACGGTGTTGGTCTCGGTGACGCCGGTCGCCAGCGCGTAGATCCGCGCCCCGTCGACGAACGGCACGCTGCCGCTCATCTTGAGGTCGATGCTCTCCTCGCCGCTTGCATCCTCGGCGCCCTGGAGCTCCCCGCGCCAGTTGAGCGGCGGCCGGTTGGCCAGCGCGTTGTCCGACATCTGCTTGAGGAACCGGCTGTTGGCCTGCGCCCGGGCGGCGATGTCGGTGCGCAGCGCGGCTGCCAGCGTCGAGTCGCCCCAGAGCGCGCGAAAGTCGAAGAAGACGTTGGCGGCCAGCAGGCTCTCCGGATCGCCGCGGTCGATCCAGTTCGCGAATGCGGACTCCCACTCGCCGAGGCTCGCGCACCAGCGCGGGTTCATCGCCATCACGCCACCCTTGCACAGCGGGTAGCCGCAGCGATCCATCGCCTCGTTGACCTCGCGCGCCAGTGGCAGCAGCCGCGCACGAACCTCGTCGGGCGGGATGTCGGCTCCCTCGGATGCGAAGATCAGACCGTTGTCCTGGTCGGTGGCGATCGTCTGTTCGCCGCGTCCCTCCGACCCCATCCCCAGCCAGCCGAGGCGCAGGCCCGCGACGTCGTGGTTGGGGATCACGAGCTCGAGGATGCGCACCGCGAGCTGGTCGTTGAGGCTCGAGATCATCCGGGTGAGCTGCCCTGCCGCCACGCCCTGCGCGACCAACGCGTGGGACAGCGCGCGCACGTCGGCCGCGCACTGAACCAGCGCACCGATGCTCGGGGCCCGCCGGATCGCCGAGGCGAGCTCGCGCAGAGACAGCCGCTGCAGGCTGAAGAGATCGCGCTCGGAGACGACGCCCGCGAGGACGCCGTCCGCGTCGACGACGACGATGTGGCGGATGCCGCGGCGCGCCATCATCAGCGCGGCGTCGCCGGCGGTGGCCGTCACCGGCAGCGTGAGCGCGGGGGCGGTCATCAGCTCGGCCATCGTGGTCGACAGCGGGGTCTGCGGCAGCACCACGCGGCCGATGACGTCCTGGCGGGTGAAGACGCCCAGTGGGCGCCGGTCGGCATCGACGATCGGCATCGACCCGATCCTTCGTTCCTCCATGATGCTCAAGGTCGGGCCGAGCAGCGATCCCAAACCGCAGGCAATCGGTTCCTGGCGAATGATGCTCGCGAGCCGCGTCGCGAAGCCGCGCTGCTCGGTCGCGGTGGCGGCGTACTCGGCCTGCAGGGTCGCCCGCGACAGGTCGAGCAGGTGGGCGAGGCGGCGGGTGCAGAAATCCTGGAACACCGGCGAGGCATTGATGAGCCCGTCGAACACCGCGACCGGGATCGCGAGGCAGAAGGTGTCCCGCGTTGCCCGGTAGACGCTGGTGACCCCCCGGCGCGCGAGCAGCGCGCCCAGCGGGAACATCTCGCCGGCCGAAAGCTCCCACAGCGCCGCGGCGTCGCCGGTCACGCCCGGGCGTTCGCCGCGCACCGTTCCCTGGCGGATCACGAAGCAGCTGCCCGGACGCACTTCCGCCGGCGCGAGGATCACCTCTCCCGGGGCGAAATAGCGCAGCTGCGACGCCCGGACGACGCGGTCGAGGTCGTGCTCGCTCATCGCCGAGAACGGCGCGTGCGGCTTCAGTGCCAGCTTGATGCCCACCAATACCGATGGCGCGGGGCTGGGTGCGTGCGACATGGCTATCTCCCTGCTGCGTGCGCGGACTTCGACCGGCAAACGTTGGGGAACTCCCGCTGCCGCGGCCGGTCATAGTCTGCAGACGGCAACGTCTCCCGCTTTCCTCCCTGAGCGGGTGCCTTGGTAGCGGAACGATCCCTACGCAAGGCGTTTCGGGCCCCGCGACACTCCCCTTGATCGCGGGGCCTTTTCTTTGGCTCCGGGCGGCTCCGCCGCACGGTCCAGCGCTACCTGCGCAGCGATGGATTCCTCCGTCACGTCGAGCCATGCGCCGATCAGGGCTTCCGCCTGCTCGATGCCGAGCCGGCGCGTGGCCGAGAACGGTATCACCGTCGCCTGGTCGACGTGCGCCGGGAACGCCGCGGCAACTGCGCGTTCGATCGCCGCGGCCGCGCTGCGCTGCGCCGTCGCCGTCAGCTTGTCCATCTTGGTCGCGAGGATCAGCACCGGGCGGCCGCTCGGCAGGAACCCGTCGAGCAGCTGCAGGTCGAGTTCGGACAGGCCGTGCCGCGCGTCGACGACCAGCGCGAGGCCAACCAGGGCCTGCCGCGTCGCCACGTAACGGGAAAGAAACGCCTGCCAGTGGTGCTTGAGGCCGCGCGGCACCGCCGCGTAGCCGTAGCCGGGCAGGTCGGCAAGCAACGCACCGTTGCGCAGGCGGAACAGGTTGATCTGCTGCGTGCGGCCAGGCAGCTTGCTCGTGAATGCGAGTCGCGTCTGGTTGGCTAGCGCGTTGATCGCACTGGACTTGCCGGCGTTCGAACGGCCGGCGAAGGCGACCTCGGGGGGGCCGGAAGGGGGCAGCTGCTCGTCGCTGGCCGCCGTCGCCAGGAAGGCGGCCTGCTGCAGGGGATGCTTGACCATGGTTCGGCTGCGGTCTGTTCCTGTGTGCCGCGCGAGGGCGCGGCGGATGCGGCAGTCGGTCCGCTCCGCCGCGGACTCCCGGAGCGCGGCGGCAGTCCGGCGCGTCGCCCACCGCACGTCCGGCCGGCGCACCGCCTTCGTGCCCGGCGCCGCTTCCGCTACAATAACGTGATTTGAACGGCGCTGCCGGGGCGCGTCGAGCACGACCCCGCCCGGACCCCCCGCACGCGCCGGCCTGCCGCATCCCATGTTGGAGTCGAACCGATGAACCGCACGCTGCTCTACGTCGCCGCCATCGCGCTCTGGCCCGCTGCCTCGGCGCTGGCGCAAGACCCCGCGGCCAAGCCCGATCTCGCCAAGGCACAGACCATCGTCAATCAGGTCTGCGCGGCCTGCCACGGGACGGACGGGAACAGCCCATCGCCTGCCAACCCCAGCCTGGCGGGACTGCCGGCCGAGTATATCACCGCGCAATTGGCCCACTTCAAGAGCGGGGTCCGCGCCAATCCGGTGATGCTGGGCATGTCGGCCGCGCTCTCCCCGGCCGACATGGTGGCGCTCGGAGCCTACTACGCGC
>WBZP01003624.1_pt1 | contig 16599 bp, 14 predicted proteins | sample 5204301 | NCBI WGS metagenome assembly WBZP01 (sample SAMN12412401, study PRJNA552823) | activated sludge metagenome | isolation source: activated sludge from nitrification reactor of wastewater treatment plant... | place: USA: Pennsylvania | collected 2017
CCTCCACCTGAAAAGTCAGGTCGCCCTCTACCCGATTTAGATCCAGTTCAAGCGTGCGTCGCGTCATCGCTCAGGGTTCCATCTCACGGTGGACGAGCCGCTCCGGCGTCGCTTCATGGGCAAGATCCTTATAGGCCATGTAATTGGCCCGCTGGACCCCCATGGGCAGCCGCAAGGGAATATGCCCGATCTTTTCAGTGAGAAACAGGTTGCCATCCCGGGGAAACTGGGGTGAGGTGCAGCCAAAGCAGGGAACGCCGGCCCGGGTCTTGCTGCCGCGGCCATTCCACAATTCCTGATTGCAGGTCGCCATGGTCAGCGGTCCCTGGCACCCGAGGTTAAAAAACAGGCAGCCGCGGCCACCCAGAACGGTATCCTCAACGTCATACTCATGATATTCGTTGCGCGAGCAGCCCTGATGAACCGTGGCGCTAAAGAAGGCCGATGGGCGCTGTAGCTCGTCCAGCGTCACCGGCAACCCACGGAGCAGAAATGCCAGAAACTTGGTGATGGTGTTTGGGTGGGTGGGGCAGCCGGCCAGATTAATGACGGGAAACCCGCTCCTGCTCCGCCAGGCGGCGGGCAGAAGGCCCCCGGGAGACGTCTTGTCGAACTGCATTCCCAGGCAGTCGGCGGGGTTAGGCGGCGCGGCGTGAATCCCGCCATAGGCGGCGCAAGTGCCCACGGCCAGGACGTAGGTGGCGGCCTGGGCCAATTCCGCGATCACGTCCTTCTTGCCCCGACCCTTCAGCGGATCCCAAAGCCCGGTGTTCCTTGGCCCGGTGATTAGGCTGCCCTCGACGCAGAGGATGTCCAGGGAGGTTTGACCGGTGGTGATGGCGTCGATGAGCCGTTCCAGATGATGCGCCGGAGCCACGGACAGCGAGGGTTGCCAAAGCAACTCAAGACCCTCTTCAATCAGTTGCTCCAGGGGTGGGTTGTCGGCGCACAGCAAGGACATGGTGTCGCCACCGCACGCGCCGGCCTGCATCCATAATAGCCGCATGGTTTTCCTCCGTTACCCCACAAGAAAAGGGTGGTGAGCTACGGACAAAATTATCGGCGCGGCGTCTGCACCGTGGCTAAAGCAGCGCGGATCGCCTCCGTTTCCGCCTCGTCCAGCCGGCGCATCAGCTTGCCGATGTATTGCAACTGACGCTTGCGCCCGCCCCGCTGCGAGATGGCCTGGGCCATCCGCACCGCCGCCAGCAGCTCGTCGGGCAGCGGCACCCGGTTCAACTGCGCCAGGGTAAGTTTCACCAACTGCTCGCCCAGGTTCTGTAGCGCGGTTGCTTCCCGCTTGCGCTGGCTCTTGCTGGGCGACGAGGGCGCTTCCGGGTCATACCGGTCTTCGTCGTCGAAGACGTCGTTGTACATGGCGGGATTCTCCGGCGAGTGGGATCGTGGGCGGTGTATTGTGCCGCAACTGGCCCAAGGGCGCCCGCCCGTCTGGCGCGTCAGTACGACAGCCGCTCCGCCGGTTCGGCGGCCAGGCGCGGTTCGCAGCGGTTCAATTGCGTGCGGTAGCGGTCGGCCTGCTGGCGCACCTGCCTTGCCCGCTTCATCAGCCACGGTTTTTGCCGATACGTCCCCTTGGCGAAACCCTCCTGCCCTTCGTGATAGGCCAGATACTGGTTATAGGCGTCGCTCTTGGCGATGCGGTTGCGCTGGGATGTTTCGCTGACGTACCAGCCGATGAAATCCACCGCATCGTCGAACTCGTCGCGGTCGGCGCCCCGGTTGCCGGTGGCGGCGATATAGCGCTCCCAGGTACCATCCAGGGCCTGACTGTAGCCGTAGGCGGAAGAGGGACGGGGGCCGGGAATGAAGCCGAGATACCAGCGCCGCGGCGGCTGGGCGTCGGCCTGAAAGGCGGATTCCTGATGGATGATCGCCAGCAGCACCGGCAGCGGCACTCCCCAGCGCCGGCTGGCGGTCCTGGCGTCGGGCAACCAGTCGTCGTACTCGGCGAAAATGGCGCAGGCGTCGTTGACGTTGCGCGGCGGAGCGGTGGCGCAGGAGGCCAGCAGCAACAGGCCGCCGCTGAGCAGCCCGGTCAACCAGAACCAATGGCGGTTCCAGGCGCGCGCGGCGAACGCGAGGCTGGCCCGCCGCCAGCCGGCGAGCCCGGGGAGCTCGTCGCCCGGATGCGGTTGGGTAGGATTTTCGCTCATGCCGTGGTCGCGATGATGCGTCTGCTCGGGAACAACCCCAAGGCGACTAACCCTATCATCATCGCCAGCGCCGGCCAATCCCCGAACCGGGCATAGGGCGTCAGCCCGCGCAAGGGCTGGACCTCGTCACGAATGACTTCGGACTGAAACTGCGCGCCGCGCACCCGAATCTGGCCGCGCTCGTCGAGAATGACCGAAACACCGGTATTAGTGGCGCGGGCCAGATACCGCCCGACCTCCAGCGCCCGCATCCGGGCGATCTGCAAATGCTGGTGCGGGGCAGTGGAATCCTTGAACCAGGCATCGTTGCTGAGGTTGATCAGCCAGGTCGCCTCGGGCAACGCCCGCCGAATCTCGCGGCCGAACACCGCCTCGAAGCAGATGGAGAGTCCCACCGGCTGGCCGCCAGCGTGAAACAGCGGCTGGTCACGGTCGCCCGGCGTAAAATCGGCCATCGGGATGTCCACCCAGTCACGAAAGAACAGAAAGAACCACCGCAGCGGCAGGTATTCACCGAACACCAACAGCCGGCGTTTGTGGTACAGACCCGGCGAGCGGCCGACGCCGATGATGCTGTTGTGGAAAACGCCGGTCTCCCACGATCCGGTCGGGATGCCGGTGACATAATCCACCTTTGCCTTCTGGGCCGCGCTGGCCAGCGCGGCGACGAAAGGACGGACATCGTCCAAAAAGGCCGGGATCGCGGTCTCCGGCCAGATGATCACGTCGCTGCGTCCGTGCTCGGGCAGACTTAACTGGACATAGTGGCTCAAGGTTTCGTCGAGCGCGTTCGGTTGCCATTTCCGGTCCTGGGCGATGTTGCCCTGCACGATGACGACCCGCAGCGCCGGGCCGGCTGGCTCCACCCACGAAATCCGCCCCAGTCCCCACACGCCTAGCCACAGGACCGCCAGCAGTCCCAGCCAACCCAGCCGACCCCGCCAGCCGGTACAGTTGAGCAGGGTCCAGAGCAGGCCGGCGCTGAGCAGCACCGCCCAGCCGACCCCGAACACGCCTAGGTAAGGCGCGAGATCGCCGAGCGGCGCATCGGTCTGGCTATAGCCGATGGCCAGCCAGGGAAAACCGGTGAACAGCCAGCTTCGCACCCAGTCCAGCAGGGTCCACAGTGCCGGAATCGCCAGCAGCCAGCGCGCCGGACCCGGCGGTGGTCCCCAGCGGGCGATCAGCCCGCCGAGTACGGCCAGATACAAGGCCATTAGCAGCACCACGGCGAACGTCGCCAGCGCGGCGAACGGCGCCGGGGCGTTGCCGTAGTCGTGCAGGCTAATGAAAATCCAGTAGATGCCGAAACCATACGCGCCCAGTCCGAACAGCCCGCCGCGAACGGCGGCGCGGCGCGGCGCGGCGTTGTCCCAGCTCCACAGCAGGACCACCGGCGCCAAAATCGCCAGCGGCCAAACGCCGAACGGCGCGAAGGCAAGTGGCAGCAGGATACCGGCGAGGAAAGCCAGCAGGTCGGTGATCAGAGGGTGGCGGATCTGGAAATCGTGCATGGGGTGGACCGTGGCTGAGGATTCGGACGGTGCGAACATGATCGGGGTTTGTCCCGTATCAAGCCCCCTTTTTAAGGGGGTCAGTGCCAAATCGCGGGGGTTGCCGAGTTCGTAGCGCTGTCCGACGGGGAAGAAATCACCATCGGCTGAGCGGGAGGCGGTCGTGGGAGGCGTGGATCACCGTGTCGAACAGCGCTTGTTCGAATTTGACGCTAACGTGGTGGGGGTGCTTGTCGATTAGCCACCGCGGGGTGGCGCAGCCGTCAAACGGGGCGCGCGATCCTGACGGATAATCCAACCGGTCAGCGCGCAATCCTGGCGTGGTTCGTTGCGCCGGAACTCGCGAGTCGCGGTCGATCACCCTGGTTTATCATTCTTCGTAATACCCACCCCCACCACCATTACAGTTGTAATAGGTCGTGCCATCCACGATGACCGACGCGCAACGTCTGGGCGGAGGAAGCGGCGGGGCTTGCACCACGACCGGTGGTGGCTCCGCCGCGACTATCGCTGAGCCGATCATTGTACCTATCGCCAGCCCGACGATGCCCGCACCCACCGCGTCGCAACCCCGACAACCACCACCGTAGTAGTAACCGCCGCCCCGATAGCCGCCCCGATAGCCGCCGCCGTGGTAGCCGCCCCGATAGCCGCCGCCGTGGTAGCCGCCCCGATAGCCGCCGCCGTGATAGCCGCCCCGATAGCCGCCGCCGTGGTAGCCGCCGTAGCCACCACCGCTCCGATAGCCGCCGCCGGAATCATCCCATGCGCTCGCGCTGTGCAGGGGCATCAGTGCCACGATGACCGTCACCGCTACGAACATCCAATATCGCATCAATTTCATCATGTTTCTCCTTACCAATGAGTTAGGCCGTTACGCGGGTTACCAGGGTTTAGCGATTTTAATTGATTAGACATCGCGCATTGATCATTGTTTTTCCTGCCCCTCGATCATGCATGCGCACCATGTCCAGCCCTTGCAGGCTAGCCAGCGTTCCACTGATCGGATAACAGGCGCTGAAAATGCGTTGACCCCACAAGGTCGTGAAAACCCATATCATACAATTAGTTGACAGCCATGGGTAATCGGGCGCCTTAAAAGGGCTGGTGCCCTGCATCCAAACAGCGCTCGCTGACGCATGAGAGAAAGAAAGTCGCTATTTTCAGTAGACACCCTACCCCATCACTGAGGAGTGAAGAAAGATGAACGAGTCAGCGAACATCGAAACGGTTCGACGGCTGTATGCCGACTTCGGGCGCGGCGATATCCCCGCGCTGCTGACGGCCCTCGATCCAGCGGTCGAATGGATCAATGCCGGACCGGACACCATCGCCTATGCGGGAACGCGCCATGGCTTGGCGCAAGTGCGGGAGTTCTTTGAAACGTTGGATGCGAGCGTCGAGGTGCGGACCTTCGAACCGCGCGAGTTCCTCGCCCAAGGGGATCGCGTCGTCGTGCTCGGCGGCTGGACTGGCCGGGTCAAGGCCACGGGGCGCGGGTACGCGAGCGAGTGGGCCATGGCGTGGACCGTGAAAAACGGTCAGGTGGTCGCGTTTCGCTCCTACGAGGATACCCACGCCATCGCCACGGCCTTTGCCGGGTCATCCAGCGATACCCTGGTCTAATATCCTAATCTTCGGCATTTTTGTGATTCGGAGCTCCCCATGACCCACACGCTTCATGTCGTCGCCCGCATAACCACGCGACCGGATACCGTTGCGGAAGTCCACACCCTCCTGCGGGGCCTGCTCGAACCCACCCGCCGGGAACCGGGCTGCCTGCGCTATACCTTGTTGCACAACCCCGCTGATCCTACTGATTTCACCTTCGTGGAAGAATGGGCCGATGCAGCGGCGCTCGATGCCCACCTCAACGCGCCGCATGTGCAAACAGCCCTGGCCTTGGCCCCACCCCTGCTGGCGGCGGCGCCCGATATCCGTAGCTACATCTTAATCGAGTAAAGAGGCATGGCGGACTCTCTTGAGCTAACACTTTGAAAAGAAACCCTCACCCCTGCCCCTCTCCCGCTTGCGGGCGAGGGGTTCTTGTACAGTCTCTTAGAGGCGTTTTTATACAGCCTCTCGTGAGCTAACCCTTTGAAAAGAAACCCTCACCCCTGCCCCTCTCCCGCTTGCGGGCGAGGGGTTCTTGTACAGTCTCTTAGGCGCCTGCCGGCGACACGCCGCCAAACCGCTTCCTACGTTGATATAACCCCATGGTTCGCCAGTATTTAACCGGGCTGGATTGACGGATAGAGGTGCTGTTGCGGCTTTTGGTTGCCGGTCGCCAACTCGCCGGCGTGCGGGAAGAGTTCCAGCCGGAATCAGCACGAATAGCCAAGCGTTTTTTACCCTTGTTGGTTCTCCCGTGGGTCTGTTCATTTGATCTGCCCAACCTGGATAATCGCGGTTAAGATAGCGCCCTCATGTTTTCCGGCCTTTCAGGGGACTGCCCATGACTTTCGTCGTCACCGAAAACTGCATCAAGTGCAAGTACACCGACTGCGTGGAGGTTTGCCCGGTGGATTGCTTCCACGAGGGACCGAACTTCCTGGTCATCGACCCCGACGAGTGTATTGACTGCACCCTGTGCGAGCCGGAATGCCCGGCCCATGCCATCTTTGCCGAGGATGACGTGCCGGCCGGCCAGGAACAGTTCCTGGCGCTCAATACTGAACTGGCTAAACAATGGCCGGTGATCACCACCAAGAAGGACGCGCCGCCCGACGCCGCCGACTGGGACAACAAGCCTGACAAATTGCAATACCTCGAACGCTGACCTCGACGACCGCCACATGGCGGTCTTTTTACCCCCGCTGTTGAAACCCCCGGCCCGCGCCCCTATTTTCGGGCTATCGCCGAATTTTTCCGCCGCCCGGCGCGGCCCCTGCGGATATCCGATGATGAATGAATCACCCTATGTTTTTGAAATCAATCAACGCAATTTCGCTGCGGTCGTGGTGGAAAACTCCCAGCGCGTACCGGTGCTGGTGGATTTCTGGGCCGACTGGTGCCAACCCTGTCAGACGCTCACCCCGCTCCTGACCAAACTGGCCCAGGAATACCGGGGCGGCTTCATTCTCGCCAAGATCAACGCCGACGCCGAACAGGAGCTGGCCGGCCATTTCCAGGTGCGCAGCCTGCCGACGGTGATGGTGGTCTGGCAGGGGCAGATCGTGGATCAGATGGTGGGGGTTCAGCCGGAATCAGCCTACCGCGCGGTGATCGACCAACTGCGGGCCAATCCCGGCGACCAGATTCTGGAACAGGTGGACGCACTCTGGCAGCACGGTCGCCAGAAGCAGGCGGTCGAGTTGTTGCGCGAGGCGCTCGAGCACGAGCCGGATCGCGTCGAACTGAAGGTGGCGCTGGCCGACAAGCTGCTGCAACTGGATCGCGGCGAGGAGGCGCGCACCCTGTTGCACAGCCTGCCGGCGGAGGAGCGCGACCGGCAACCGGCCAGCGGCCTGCTGGCGCGGCTGCAATTCGCTGACCTGGCTCAGGGCGCGCCCGATCTCGCCGCGCTGGAGACGAAAGTACGAGCGCAACCAGACGACTGCGCCACCCGCCGGCAACTGGCGGCCCGCTACGTGCTGGCCGGCGCTTACGAAGCGGCGCTCGAACAGTTCATGGACATTCTGCGCCGTAATCCCCAGTTCGAGGACGGGGCCGGTCGCAAGGGGCTGATCGCGATGTTCGAGATGCTCGGCAACGAAGACCCGCTGGTGGTCACCTACCGGCGGCGGATGTTCTCACTGCTGCATTAACGCCAGAGGTGCGGAATACGCAACAATGGCTGATTCCCAACTCGATTAGGCAATTTGTGAAACACAGCACCAAGGACACCGCCGGCCTTTACCGTACCGGCCGCGACGACGCGGAGCGCCAGCTTCGCTTCGACCGGGGCACGCTGCTGCTGGAAGGCGTGGCCGAGTTGCCGGCGGGACTGGAGACCTGGTTCTGCTACGATCCCCGCGTGGACGCCTACCGCGCGCCGGCTCACCGTTACAGCGACATCATCGGCCCGCTCAAGGGCGAACTGGCCCGCAACAAAGCGCCGCGCTATCAACGTCGGGAACTCACCTGCGCGCTGGAAATGACGCCCTACCCACACCAGCAAGAGGCGCTCGCGGCCTGGCAGGCGGCGAAAGGGCGCGGCGTGGTGGTATTGCCGACCGGGGCCGGCAAGACCCTGGTCGGGCTGCTGGCGCTGTGCTGGGCGCGGCGCGACGGGTTGATCATGGTTCCAACCCTGGATTTGATGCAGCAGTGGTACGCACTGCTGCGGGCGGCGTTCCCGGATCACGAAATCGGCCTGATTGGCGGCGGCTATCACGAACCGCAACCGCTGACGATCGCAACCTACGACTCCGCCGCCCGTCACATCGAACGGCTGGGCGACCGCTTCGGCCTGTTGATCTTCGATGAAGCGCACCACCTGCCTTCGGAGTTCTACCGGGTCATCGCCGAATTTTCGCTGGCGCCCTACCGGCTGGGGTTGACCGCCACCCCGGAACGCAGCGACGGCAAGGACGCCGACCTGCTCGACCTGATCGGCCCCATCGTCTACCGCCGGCGGCCGGAACAACTGGCCGGTGGCGTACTGGCGGAGTTTCAGGTGCGTCCGATCCATGTAGACCTCTCCCCAGCGGAACGCACCGCCTACCAACAGGCGCTGGACGAGCGCAACGCCTTTTTGCAGGCCAACCGCCTGACGCTGAGCACCCTGGAGGGCTGGAACCGCTTCGTGATGCTGTCGGCCCGCAGCGTCGAGGGTCGCCGCGCCATGCGCGCCCACCGCGACGCCCGTCGCATCGCCCACGCCACCCCAGCCAAGCTGCGCGCCCTCGGCATGATCCTCGCCAACCATCCCGGCGCCAGAACCGTGATCTTCACCGAGGACAACGCCACTGCCTACGAAGTCTCGCAGCGCTTCCTGATCCCCTGCCTGACTCATCAGACCGTAATCAAGGAACGGCAGGCGATTCTCGACCGCTTCAAGTCCGGCGCCTACGCCGCCATCGTCACCAGCAACGTGCTCAACGAAGGGGTGGACGTGCCGGACGCCTCGATTGGCGTGATCCTGTCCGGCAGCGCCTCGGCGCGGGAATTCGTGCAACGGCTGGGCCGCATCCTGCGACGCGGCGACGACAAGCGGGCCGTTCTTTACGAAGTCATCGCCCGCGAAACCCGCGAGGAACGGGTCGCCGACCGGCGCCGCATCCCGCCCGGCGCTAGCCAGCGGGCGGAACGGATCGAAGCCACGCTGGCGCTGTTCGACCCGGAACGCTCCGTCGCTCCTGATAAAACCGGCCGCTGAATTTCCCTATTCGCGGAGAATCCATGCTTCTCCCTTATCCCCACGATGCCTTCGTGCGCGAGTTTCTGGCCGATCTCGACCACGCCCGCGCCTTCTTTCGCCTAACGCTGCCGTCCGCCTTACTGGCCATGTGCGATCTGGAAACCCTCGTCGCTGAACCTACCAGCCTGATCGATGACACCCTGAGCGAACAGCAATCCGATCTGCTGTTTTCTCTCACGACCCACGATGGCGAACCCCGGCAGCTTTATCTGCTGTTCGAGCATAAATCCTATGCCGATCCTGGCTTGTTGATTCAACTGCTCGGTTATCTGGGCCGGCTCTACGCGAAACAGGCAATGCCCGTACCCATTGTGCCCTTCGTGTTCTACCATGGCGAAGAACCGTTTGCTCTGCCGCGCCGGTTCGCGGAACGCTTCGGCCTGTCGCCATCACAACGCGACCTGCTGCAACGCTACCTTCCCGATTTCAGCTACTGGCTGTGCGATCTCAGCCGCTGGCAAACGCCTCCCGACCAGTCGCCGCTTGCGCTGCAAGTATTCCTCGAAGCCTTGCGCAGCGCCCGCGGCGGTGATCCGCTTCGCACCCGTCAGCTTCTGGATCTCGCTGCCCGGCTCTACGGGGAACAGAATGGCGCCCGCATCGTCCATGCTATGCTGACCTATCTTTTCCACGTCACTCCCTTGCCGCCGGACACCGTGCAAACCCTGTTAGCGAACCCCCGCCCCGAACTGGAGGCCACCATGCTCACCGCCGCCCAACAACTGTTCGAACGCGGCCACCTCGAAGGCAAGCTCGAAGGCAAGCTCGAAGGCAAGCTCGAAGGCAAGCTCGAAGGTGAAGCCGAACTACTGCGCCGGCAACTGGAGTACAAATTCGGGCCGCTGCCGAAGCGGTTGCGGCAACGGCTAGCCCGCGCCAACGAGGCAGCCCTGCAAGCCTGGTGCTTGCACCTGCTAACCGCCAATACCTTGGAAGAGGTGTTTCCGAAAGCGCCCCGCCGGAATCCATCCATTTAGAACGCGCGTAATCGTTCAAGTCCCCATGCACCCACACCCCGGAATATGGGGACGCGGCCATAACCGATGCTGCCCTCCGACCTCCTCTTCTCCCACAAACGCGGTGCTCAGATTTATCCACGCTTCCTGCGCCGCGAGCAGCAGGTCTGGGCCGAGCAGGTGCTGAGCCTGATCCGCGAGCATCAGCACCGCGCGCGCGGCGAGTTGCAAGCGGCCCTGCGGGCGCTGGAAGGCGATTCGCCCGATTACCGCATCGTGCGCGGCTTCGCCCATCTGGCGCTGAACGCCGCCGAATTCACCTTGGCGACCGGCGAACTGGAGCCGGAGACGCTGCGGCGGGAGGTGTTCACGCTGGCGGCGGAACGCGGCGGCTACGGTGAAACCCAGGCGAGGGAAGTGCTGGAAGCGGTCGCGCCGCGCTATCAACTGGAAACGGAAACCCTGCGCGAGGCGTTGTACGCCGACCTGCCGGAAAACCACCTGTTGACCGCGTTGCCGGATTTCACCCCGGATCGGCTGGTGGACCGCTACAACCTGGCTCAGGCGCAGGGTCTGTTGTATTCGGCGCTGTGCCTGCGTCTCAACGCCCACCGCAACGTACCGGGCGAATACCGCCGGCTGTTCCAGCATCTCAAGTTCCACGGGCTGATGTACGCGGTCGAGGGCAACCTGGACGACGGTTATCAAATCTACGTGGACGGTCCCGCCAGCCTGTTCAAGCAGACCCGCAAGTACGGCCTGCAAATGGCGGTATTTCTGCCGGCGCTGTTGCGGGTCAGCCGGTGGGAGATGGAGGCGGTGTTGCAGCGGGACGGCCAGGAACTCAGCTACCAGCTCGACTCGCAATCCCCGCTCAAGCCGCTGACCGCCGCGCCGCCGGCCTACGACAGCCTGCTGGAGGAAAGCTTCGCCCGCCGTTGGGAGAAGTTGGGGACGCCGTGGATGCTGGAACGGGAAGTGGAGATCGTGGATTTGAAAGGGACGGTGTTCGTGCCCGACTTCGCCCTGCGCCATCCCGACGGCCGGGTGGCGCATGTCGAAATCATGGGTTTCTGGCATCCGGATTATCTGCGCCGCAAACTGGACAAGCTGCGTCGCGCCGCCATGCCTGATCTGATCGTCGCCGTCTCGGAACGGTTGAACGTCGGCGCGGACGATTTCCGTGACGTTCCCGGGCCGGTGGTGTTCTTCAAGGGCAAACTCGAACCGCGCGCGGTGTTGGATGTTCTGGAGCGGTTGGCCTGAGAAGCTGTATCGGAACCCCTCGCCCGCAAGCGGGAGAGGGGCAGGGGTGATGGTGTCTTTTCAACGGGTTAGCGCACAAGAGCTTGTACAAAAACGCCTCTGACCCGGCATCCTCACCCCCGTCCCAGCGCCTCGCGGGTATGCGTCAGCAGTCGCGCCAGCCATGGTTTTTTGCCGGTGTAGATCACCTCGTACAGATCGGCGCCGGCGCTGGCGTCCAGCAGGTAATCGTCGCTGGTGCGCAGTTCGTCCGCCAGACGGCGCTCCAGCGCCCGGGTTCCATACCAGTATTCACCGGTCGCTACCTGGTCCATATCCAGTTGCGGACGGTGGCTTTTCACAAAGTCCTTAAACAAGGTATGAGTGATCTCGATTTCTTCCTGAAACTTGTGGCGGCCCTTGTCGGTGTTCTCGCCGAACAGCGTGACCGTGCGCTTGAATTCGCCGGCCATGAACTGTTCGTAGTCGATGTCGTGCTTTTTGAGCAGCCGGTTGAAGTTCGGCAACTGGGCGATGACGCCAATCGAGCCGAGAATGGCGAACGGCGCGGCGATGATGCGGTCGGCGACGCAGGCCATCAGATAGCCGCCGCTAGCCGCCACCTTGTCCACCACCACGGTTAGCTTGATCCGCCGGTCGCGGATGCGCAGCAGTTGCGCCGCCGCCAGCCCGTAGGCGTGAACCAGGCCGCCGGCACTTTCCAGCCGCACCATCACTTCATCTTCCGGTTGGGCGACAGTCAGCACCGCCGTCACTTCCTCGCGCAGGGACGCCACCGCCGCGGCGCGCAGGTCGCCATGAAAATTCAGCACGAACACCCGGCGACGTATGGTTTTATCATGCTGCTTGTCCCGCGCCTTTTGCTCCTTGCGAGCCTGCTTGAGCGCCTTTTTCGACAGGGTCGCGGCCTTGAGTGCCAAGGCCATGCCGTTGTAATTCTCGTTCAAATGGCGGATATCCAACCGCCCCCGGATCTCCGGCTGGTCGCCGCCACGCGCCATCAGCGCCACGACGCCGCCCACCATCATCAGCACCGCCGCCACGATGGTGGCGGCTTTAGCCAGAAACATCCCGTATTCGCTCAGAAATTCCATCGCGTTCTCGATCTCCAAAGAGCCGTTAAATTTTCCACCATCGCGCTACTGTTTCAACCGGGCTGAATTGACACTCAAGCTTCCATTTTCAAGGGGGGTGGCACGTTAGCGCCGGGGGGATGCGTTCCGCAACCCCGTTCAGCGCGTGGCTGTACTGGAGAAAATCCCCCCTACCCCCCTTAACAAGGGGGCAAGAACAAGTCGTCAATCCAGCCCGGTTGAAACACTACTTCGGTCGAGAGGATGAGCGACCACAGATGCCCATCCCACGCCCAGCAGCGCCAGTCCCCACCATCCATTCCCTCCCTGCATCGCTGATTCCACTTAAATGTTCCGTTGCCTCATCCGTTTACCACAGCAGCCGTTCCAGGCCGATGCACACCACTACGTGCGTGCGCAGTTTGAGCGTAGCTCCGGCGCTGCGCTCCAGCACTTCCCGGTAGGCGGTCAGTTGCTTCTCCGCTTCCTGGAGCTTTTCCGCCACCACCGGCAAGGCGCGTAACTCGTCCCATGGCTTCGCCGCCAGCTCAGCGCTGGTCAAGCCGACCGCCTTGAGACTGACCGCCTTGAATTCCAGCAGATGATCGAGCAGTGTGTACTGGCGCATGTCGGGCCGCACCCGCAGCAACAGGTCGCCGTAGCGTCGTTCCAATGCCGGTTCCGAGTCCATGAGGTAAAAGGCGTCGTTGAACAGCGTCACCAGAAACGCCGTCTTGACCACCAGTTCGTTGCTCCAGCGCAAATCCCGGTTGTCGAAGACTTTGAAATAGGTTTGTTCAAGCAGCTCGCACAGCGGGCCAAGGTCACCGGTGGCGTAGAACCGTTCGACCACCTTCTGACGCTGTTCCTGGTCTTCGTAGCGCGGCAGCAGTTGTTCCTGGAGCCGCTCGACGTACAGCTTGCGGATCACCTGGTTGGGAATGGTCAGTTGCAATTTGCCCAGCGCATCCCGCCCGCCCAGGGTCAGCACGCCGAAGTAGTACAGCAGCGAAGCCAGAAAGTCGGGGTCGCGGGGCGCGGTCAGCATGTCCTGCACCCCGAAACGATTGACCAGTTGCGCCACCGCCAGCGGTTCGGCGTCGTTCAACGCCGCGTTCACCAGCACCTCGCCGTGCGGCAACCGGGCGACGTACTGAATCCGGTTGCGGTCCATCGCCAGGTTGTCGTCGAGCATCTGGCGCGGGTAGCGACCGTAGCGGCTGAAATAGTCCAGAAAATACAGCGCCAGCGTGGGATTGTAGATCAGAGGATTCTCGCCTTCGCCGAACCGGTAGCCGTTGTAGAAGCGCTGGAGCAGGTCGAGAATGCCCGGCGCTTGTTCGTCCGGTAGCGAACGCGCCGCCAGCACGTCCGCCAAGGCTTCGGCCAGTTCGCCCGCGGTGAACCCGCAGAGATCGTGATACTCGTCCAGGTGTGTCATATCCTTGGCCATGTTGTAGCCGCTGGTGATGTCGCTCAGCGCCACCGGCGAAACCCCGGTGAGGAACGTTCGGTCGATACCGCCACCACTGGTCCCGCTCTTGACCACCTTGAACAGGGTCTTGATGATCCCTTCGCCCTCCACCAGTTCTTCGTAACGACCCGCGCCGCGCAGGGGACTGACCATCACTTCGTTAGCGAAGTTGTCGTATTCGTCCACCAGCAGGTAGAGTTTGTAGGGCGTTTGGGATACGGCGCTGAACAGCGATTGCAGAGAGGCCAGACCATCGTCCGGGTTGAGGTCAACCCGCCCGTCCAGCCAGTCGCCATAGCGGGCGACGACGTCCTTGATGCGGACATTGACGTGATTAAACAGGGAACGCCGGATCGCGTTCAAATCGCCGCCGGGATCGACCATGGAAAAATCCCAGCGCATGACGAAATAGCGGTTGTGCAGCGGCGTGGGGTTCTGGCCGATTTTCAGCCCGCCAAACAGCCGCTCGAAGTCAGCGGCCCGCGCCAGGTCGTAATAGTTTTCCAGCGTGGACAGCCACAGGCTCTTGCCAAAGCGGCGCGGCCGCAGGAACAGCAGTTGTTTGCCGGCATCTTCCAGTAGCGGAATCCGGTCGGTGCGATCTACGTAGAAATACCCTTCATTGATGATCGCGGCAAAGTCGGCAATGCCGTAGGGAAAACGCATGGTCATCACCTCGCGGAACATGAAGCGTTTTCCCCTCCTTGGACAAGGAGGGGTGGCGCGAAGCGCCGGGGTGGTTCGACTGCGCGCACCGACCCCTAGATATTAAGGTGATTCTTCTCGTTCCCACGCTCCAGTGTGGGAATGCCGTTCGACCGCTCCAGCGGCCCACGTCGGGGTGGGTGACTGGAGACGCTGGAGCGTCTGGACCTGCTCCCACGCTGGAGCGTGGGAGCTAGATGAAAAAACCGCCCGCTGCTCGCGCAGTAAAGGGTAAAATATTAAAGATCAAATAGTTATAATGATCTGGCGAGGCGGAAACCGGCGTCGTCGCTACGGGCCGTCGGCGAGTTCCTGAGGCGGTAGGCGGAACGCACCCTCGCGGGTTGGGAGTACCAGGAGCCGCCCCGCACTGCCAGGGGGCCAGTTGTATCTTTATCAGCACATTTCTGCTCCGCGCCGCCATACTTCTCGTCATACGCCGAGCAGGTCCATTCCCAGACATTCCCGCTCATGTCGTACAGCCCATAGCCATTGGCCGCCTTCTTCCCGGCGGGGTGAGTTTTGCTATCGCTGTTTCCGTCATACCAAGCCAGCCGGTTCACATCGTCGCCACCGCAGTAGCGTTGCCCCTTCACCCCACCGCGACACGCATATTCCCATTCCGCTTCGGTCGGTAGCCGGTAGTTTCGGCCCGTCCGCTGGTTCAATTGACGGAGGTAATCTTGGGTATCGTTCCACGAGACCTGCTCCACCGGACAGTCGACACAGCCTGAAAAATAGGAAGGGTTACCGTGCATCACCGATCGCCATTCTTCTTGCGTGACTTCGTATTGCCCCATCTCGAAAGCCTCGACACAAACCTGATGCTGCCGTTCGTCGTCATCGTGGTCTTTCTCCGATGTCGGACTGCCCATCTGGAAACAGCTCCCCGCTATCCGCACCATCTTCGGTTCAATGGCTGGCTGCGTCGGTATCGTTGGCGGGGGAGCAGACTCGGCAACCGGGGTAGATCCCGCGACAGGTGGCGTTCTCAACCCGATCTGCCATCCACCCCACACCAGCCCCGCTACCGCCACGGTGACAGTAATTGCCAGCGCCCGCCTGTTCGGCTGCGCCGACGGTTGTGGAACAGCTCTTGGCTTGGGTGGCACCTCCGCCTTTCGTTTCTCCTCCACCGCCCGTTTTTCCTCTACTAACCGTTTTTCCTCTACTGCCCGCTTCTCCTCGGCGGCCTGCTTCTCCGCCGCCCCTTTTTCCTCTTCCACAAACACCGCTTCCAGGTGCCGCTTGAACTCCACCATGGATTGCGGCCGCTGTTCCGGCTCCACCGCCAGGGCCTGCACCAGCGCCGTATCCAGCGCGAGCGGCAGGTCGGGAACCCAATGCCGGGCCGGTTGGAGCAAATCCGGTTGCCGGAGCAACTCGTTCTGCTTGCGCTCCATCGCCGACGGCAGCCGCTGCCCCGTCAGCATGAAATACAGCGTCGCCGCCGCGCCGTAGACATCGGTCCACGGTCCCTGCCGGTTCAGATGGCCTTGCAGGTATTGTTCGTAGGGGGCGTAGCCTTCGGAAAAGATCAGCAGACTGCGGGTATGCGTGCCGGTCACCTGCCGCGCCGAGCCAAAATCCAGCAGAATCAGCTCGTCCTCCTGGGTCAGGTACAGGTTGCCCGGCTTGAAGTCCCGGTGCATGAACCCGGCCTGATGCACTTTCCGCAAGCCGTCCAGCACCGGCAACATCAACTTGAGCGCCCGCCGCCACGGCATCGGCTGGCCCGGTTGCCCTTTGGGCGGTTTCAGATGCCGCGCCAGATCCTCGCCTTCGTAGTAGTCCATCACCAGATAGGCGGTGTCGTTCAGCTCAAAGTAGTTCAGCACCCGCACCAGATGGGGATGCCGCAACTGCGCGATGGTTTGCGCTTCCTGCAGGAAGGTGCGCAGCCCGTAGTGAAACAGCTCTTCGTGGTCGTGGGCGTTGAGCACCACCGTCTTGCGGTCAGTGGAGCGCCCGACCAGCTCGCTCGGGTAGTATTCCTTGATCGCCACCTTCATCTTCAGGGTCACGTCGAAGCCGCGATAGGTGATCCCGAACCCGCCCTGTCCCAGCTTTTCCCC
>WBZP01001091.1_pt2 | contig 16595 bp, 14 predicted proteins | sample 5204301 | NCBI WGS metagenome assembly WBZP01 (sample SAMN12412401, study PRJNA552823) | activated sludge metagenome | isolation source: activated sludge from nitrification reactor of wastewater treatment plant... | place: USA: Pennsylvania | collected 2017
ATTGTTCCCGGTTGTTTCTTCGGGCAATACAGAAAACCTCCACAGTTCACTCAGTCCATTGTTATTTCCAAACGGCTTTCCCTCTTTTGTTAGTGACTGTACCTGCCAGATATAATCGCAGAGATATGGAGGGCGACAGGGCCCGGTATAGAAATTACTAACTGTAGTCTGTGTAATATTATCAACATCCTTTGTTACAATCGGCTGATTGGTTTTCATGGCCTGGACCCCGTTCTGCCCCTGCATTAATTGCCACACTTTTAGTCTGTAGGTTATGCTTTGTTGTGGTTTGGGCACTACCGGTGTCCACCGAAAAATAACAGGGGCCTTGGCTTGTTGGGGGGTAAGTTTTTTTCCATCTTCGGGGGTAATAAGCGTTGACGGTGCATATTCAATCGTCTTTTCTCCCTCCACCCGGAATTCTTTACACACTTCCCGGCTTATGGCCACACGGTCAATATTAAAAAACTGGGCACAAAGGGTATAGCTTCCTTCTTTCAGTTCTTTACAATTACCCAGAAACGATATCAGGTCAGCGGTGTTGAAAGTTCTTACATCAAACGGGTCAACAGGTCGCAAAGAGGAGGTGTTGTTGCCGCAAACAATGGCGCCGCCACCGCCTCGTACCTGTAAAACCAGGAAGGGTTTCATTTCCCTTGTCTGCGGGTTTTTTTGTGCCGTCATCAAAAGTGCAGCAGGAACAGAAAGCCACTCATCCACCTTTGCGGGCAATGTATTCTTTACAGTAAAATTTTGGATATTTATTTGGTTCACTTGGCTGGTAGCCTTTGTGGCTATCATTCCCACCCATAAAAGCAGAAAGAAAGTTTTCTTCATGTTATTCGCTTTGGTTTTGAAAATGTGCCGCTGCACTTTTCTTCAGCATAAAGATGGAAATAAAAAAAACCGGCAGCAGCCGGATTGTATATGTGTCAAAGAAGATTGTATAAGCGATGGAGTTTCAGCCTTTTCTTCTGATCCATTTTTCAAACCGGGACAGAAACTCCTCTTTCCTCCTGGTAGCTACCGTCAACTGCCTTCCGTTTTCCAGCACTACCTCTCCGCCGCTGCCTTTAATATATTCTCTTATGTAAGAGAGGTTGATGATGTATTTATCGTGTATGCGTATGAAATTGTTTTCCGGCAGCAGTTTTTCATATTCGCCAAGCTGGCGGCTTACAACAATTTTCTTTTCGTCGCACAAAAAGAAGTGAGTGTAATTGCCGCTGCTTTCGCAAAACATGATGTCTGTAAGCTTAACAAACAGCAAGCCCCCTGTTGTGGATAAAGGAATTTTATCTGGCACATCCTGTCTGTTGTTTTGCGCCAGCAGGCTGAAAAGGTTTCTGTTTATTGTTTTCTCTTCAATGCGTTTAATGGCAGCATTAACTGCCGCCTGCAGTTTTTCTGCATTTACGGGTTTGGTAATATAGCCTGTGGCCTGGTGTTCAAAAGCATTCACAGCATAATGGCTGAATGCGGTAACGAAAATCACCTCAAAACCGATTGGCTCTAATTGCTTCAAAACCCCGAAGCCGTTCAAGTGCGGCATTTCAATATCAAGAAAAACTAATTGTGGCTGTAACTCCCTGATAATCTCAACCCCGGCTTTTGCATTAGTTTCAACAGCAAGCACATTAACGTCCTGACAGTGCACACCCAGCATGTTTTGCAGCAGCCGGTTATTTTTTGGCTCATCGTCTATTATAACACAGTTTATCATGCCTGGAAGGTTATGGGTATTTTTATAATAACTGTTGTGCCTGTTGCGTTGTCAGCCCCGTCTTTCTTATCCACTATTTCCTGGTATATATTATATAACTCAGCTCTTCGCTTTGAAATAGTCATCCCCTTACTTTGATACTCGGCATGCTGGCTGCTTTTGAGCGCCGTTGCCTTTTCCCGGCCAATGCCATTATCATCTATTTCCAGAACAAGATATTCCTTTTCTTTTTTTGCAGAAATAATAATTGCCCCTTTTCTTCCTTCCAGGAAACGCATTCCGTGCCTGATTGCGTTTTCCACATACGGCTGCAACAGCATCGCCGGTACAAAAAAATCATCCTGGTTTATTCCGTTTTCCACATTGATGCTATAGTCAAATTTTTCACTGAAGCGGAGCTTTTCTAATTGCAAATAATTGTCAAGATATTTTATTTCATCTTTCAATGAAATAATTGCTGCGTCAGAATTGTCAATTGTGCTGCGCATCAGCTCCGAGAATTTGTCAAGATATTTATCGGCCTGCCTGTAATCCTGTTCATAAATAAACCCCTTTATGCTATTGAGGCAATTAAATACAAAGTGCGGATTGATTTGTGCTTTTAACGCCTGCATCTCCAGCTCTGTAATTCTTTTTTCTGTCTGCAGTTTTTCCAGTGCTGTCTTTTGCCTTCGCCTGCTTCTCATTTGCTGCAGGTAAAGAATAATACCAAAAACGGCAAGGGCTGCAATCGTCCAGAAAACGGGATTTCGCCAAAAAGGTGCCCGTATGCGAAACGCTACTTCGGTAACATACGACGATGGGGTGCCGTCTCTTTTTATACTCCTGATCCTGATCGTGTAGTTACCGGGAGCCTGGTTTTGCAAAGACAGAGTATTGCCCTCTGCCTTAACCCAGTCATTTCCGTTGATGCTGTATTCAAAAAAAGGGTTGAACCCGGTTAAATCAACAGCAGAAAACTCAATCCGGATGTTGTTTTGCGAAAAAGGAAGCGTATAAGAAGAAAGAATAGAAGTATCAATATTGTTTACAGATACTCTTGTAATAAAGGTTCTGATATCGTTCAGCGGCAGCGAAAGGCTTGCCGGCAGGTAGCTGATGCCTCCGGAGGTGGCCGCATATACAGTATCATTGTCAATAACAATATCGTTTACCTCTTCGCCAATAAGACCGTCGGCAGTGCTGAAATGAACGTTGTTATATTCCAATTTTCCGTTCACAAACCGATAGCTGATTTTATTCAGCCCCTTATCGGTTCCCACCCAGATCGCTCCGGGCTTACTGCTGTACATCGCTTTACAAACGGTTCCAGGTACAACCAAACCCATTGGAATGCTTGCAATCAGTGAATCGTCTTTTAATACAAGCAGGGCATCCGAACTGCGGGCAATCCACATCAGGTTATCGTTAGTGTTTACAATAGAAACAATCCTGTAAGTAAGCTCTTTGTACTTTGAGCCATAGTAGAACAGGGAGTCTTTATCCCAGTGATATAACCCGTCAATTGATCCGATATAAACATGCTGGTCTGCATCAGCACCTATCGCTGTTATCCTTTTTATTACACTGTCGCCATATTGCCCCGTCCTTGCGTTATAAGCTGTAATTGTGGAATGCGCCCCAAGCAACAATGTGCTGTCGTTCAGTTTATACACAGCCTTGGAGGACTTATTGTCTGCACCCAGATAAGATTTTTCAATTTTAAAATTTTGCTTGTTTATTATGAACGACCCCGTCTGAGTTGCTACATACAGCTTTTTGCCTAAATCAATAATCCCCCTGGTCCAGGTGTCGCCGCCTCCCTCTTGTACATTCAGGTTCAATTTTTTTATGTCATATAAACCATCATAGCTGTATAGTTCCCCTTTATTATTCCCGGCAATAATCCTGTTTCCTGTTTTTAGAATAGAATTAAACCCTTTAATGAATTCCTGTTTTGCTGTATAGGATGATATTCTCTTTTGCTGAATTTTTATCAGGCCATCGTCTTTTGTTGAAAGCCAGTAATTGTTGTTATTGTCTGCCATTACATGCCTTACCGCCACTTCGTTGTAAATAATATCTTTTATCTCAAGGGTTGAGGCGTCGAGCAGGTAAGTGGTTCCGCTGGCTGATGTTGCCGCCAGATTTTTTCCGGTACGGCACATTAATCGAAGCTGAAAAGGAAATTCTTTTTTTAGCTTTTCTGTTATGTTTCCAGAGGCGTTAAAGGCATACCGCTGAATGCCGTTGCCGTAAAGCAGGTAAAGATTGTTATTAAAGAATTCTGTCCATGTAAATGGCTGACCAAAATAAGTGGCCCTTGTCATCCTGCCGCTTTCAAGATATCGAAGCGAATCGGTGCTGACAACAATATACTTGCCGGGCTGATAATCAATCACAATATCCGGCCGGGGTCTTAGTTTGGCCGTATAAACAGCATTATAAGCGGTGGTTTTTCCATCTTTATATATATATACACTTCTGTTATTGGTAGAAAAAGCAATGCCGCCATGCTGCAGAATATTGGCTGTACTTGTGTTTCCCAGGTCAATCTTATTCAGTTCCGGGTCTTCATCGCTGTTTACAAACCTGTCTTTTGTTTCATCGTAGTAAGCGGGTTTTTTTCTGAATGCAATGGCCCAAACTCTTCCGCCATTATCAACATACATTTCTGTTACTTCATTATCCGGAAGACCGTTAGTGGTGAAATAATTTTTAAAAGTGCGGCCATCATACCGGCTGGCGCCTGTTTCCGTTCCTATCCACAAAAAGCCTTTTTTATCAATCAGCGTTCTGTAAACTGAATTTGATGGCATTCCTTCTTTGGTCGTGTAGCGCAGGGTTTGAATGTTTTGGGAAAAAACAACCCGTCCCGTCAGGAACAGGAAAATAAAAACAACTGCCGGTATTTTGTTTCTGAACAACAAGGCACTAAATATAAAAAATTGCCTTTGAATATATACGACTTTGCCGGCTATCGCTTATTATTCTTCAAGCCTTTCTGTACATGCATATTCCCGTTTCAGAATATCATCATAATAGTCCGCCTTTTGAAACAGGTTTCTGAATGCCTGCACCCCGCCATCCTTTGTCATGTCAAGATCGTACATGATGCGGCTTATAACTATGTTTTGCTTCACGCAACTTAACACCAGTCCCTGTGTATTATAATTTTCGTTCAGCAAGTATTGGTACAACGGTTTGATTTTTGCCGGATCTGCCGGCATTTGGCAGAGATAAGCGTCTCCGGCAATAAAATAGTTGTCGGGATTATAGGTGATTTTAATTTTTGCAGACCCTTCTTTTACGCCCCAGGTATTTACTCCTTCTCTTGCCAGTTTCACATCTTTGCCAAGCTCCCGCAAAATATCTTCTATCGTTTTGGCCGCACCAACAGGTTCCGTTTCTTTTTCCGGCACTTCCGGCAGTTTTACTTCGGTGCCGCATCCGGGGCAATATTTTTGTGTGTCTATGTTTGATGCCGTAACCAGAAATCCGCAGCTAAAGCAGCGGGTTGAGGATTGTCCTTTATTTGGCGAATACATTTGTAATGCCTCACGCAGGTAATTAACAGGCAATGCGAAACCCAGGTTATCTCCGCCACGAATTATGAAGGAGTTTACACCAATTATTTCTCCGCTCATGTTCACCAGCGGGCCACCGCTGTTGCCGGGGTTAATTGCCGCATCAATCTGTATGTACTTAAGCCCATCCCTTATTCTGTCCACTTTTGAAATCACACCTTGTGTGGCCGTATAGTTCAGCCCGAACGGATGCCCGATAGCCACCACCACATCGCCGTCTTTCATCTGCTCATATTGTCCAAGTTTTACGTCGGGCAACTCCAGATTTTTGGGTGCGTCCAGAAAAGCAAGGTCGTGTTTACGATCTGTGTACCACACCCTCGACAGCGTTTTCTCAAACGCCTTACCCGCAATGGTTACTTCGGCGTTATCTGCCACCACATGGTCGTTGGTAACAATCAGGTCAAACTCTTTTACATAAAAACCGGTACCTGTGCCACCCGGAGTGGCAATTTGTATAATGGCTTTCTGGTATTGTTCGATTATGTGTTGCGGATCCATGATTGAGTTTATCGTTTTATTTTTTATGTGGTTTCTGGTTTGCACAGTGCGAGCCCCAAAACCCCGAACTATAAACTATTTGGGGTCTAAGTTTAAAAACTCCAGCTCATTGGTAAATGTATGGTTAAAGCTTACCAGGCTGTCAAACCGCAGGTTTTGTGTTTTAAAGTCCATTAACGGGTATTTCTCCTTCCAGTTGTTTTGTATATTTTTTATACGCTCTGCAATCGCTTCACCCTTAATTACACCCTGCGCTGCATCATAATAACTGGTGCCGAAACCAAGATCAGTAAAATAGTTGTGGTAATTTACCATCATCAGCACATGAAACATTTCCGTTATCACCTTTGGCATGCTGTATGAATATTGGCAGTAAGAAATCCCGTATTCGCATATCTGCACGGCAAATACCGGGTAGTTGTTGTCCCGGTACCAAACCATATTCTGATTGGCTCCATGTATATTGTCTGCAATAGTTTTATAAGCCTGCGGTGCCACAATGGCAAATGTGTATTTGGAACGGAACAGGTTGTTAAATATTTCATCTTTGGGCATCGTCATGATTTTCTTAAAGCCCTCCATCATATCCCTGTTCTTTTCTGTAACAGGCCTTTCGTCTTTTTTAAAGTAAATCCCCCCAATTTTTTCCAGTTCGTTCAGCAGTGTTCCTTCCGGTGTTATCAAATAATCAATGCGATAAATCAATGTTAACAGCAAATAGGCAATTCCCCCGGAAAACTTATCAGCATCCACGGTGGCAATAAGATCAAGCGTTTGCTGAATCCATTTTTGCAGGTATTCATATTTTACTTCTTTTTCCTGCTGCGGGATGTTATCAACATGCTCGTCATCATAACCTTTAAGTGCTGAAAAATCCTGTACCAGCAAGTCGTCCTGTTTATCGGCTTTTGTGGCCAGTTCTTTCAGACCGTAATACAGCTTGCTGGGACTTGCCGTTTGCAGGTCGCTGTCAAACCGCATACAAAGCCTTTCGTTATCAAGGGCATAACGGCTGTAATACAGATTAAAATTCATCTCCAGCAGACGGCGCATCACTGGTACTGATGGCTGTGGCATTTGGGCAAGAGTGGCTTCAGCCCTGAGTTCTTCTCCATTAAATTGTCCTCTTACTATCCTGGAGCCCTGGTAAAATTGAAACCGGCCTTCATGTCCGTTTCTTTCATAAACCACATTGGCGGCGGCATCATCCCGCACATAGTCAAAAAAAGCATCAAAACATTCGTTGTATTTCTTTTCTTTAAACAGGTTATCTGCATCTGTCCACCTGTTCACCTTAGCTGTGGTTTTGTTGTTATCGGAATAGCGGCCAAAACTGATGAGAGGGTCGGGTTTTGTTTCTTCCTTCTTTTTTCCCCAACCAAAAAGTTTGTCAAACATGGTTTGCGGTTTGTCAGGGCAAGATACTAAAGCCATCCCAACAAACCTACCCTCCGGCAGAAAGATGCGACTTATAATAGGGGCTATAAAGTATTGGCTGTAAAGTAAAAATCAGTAGTTTCGCCACAAACATTTTGCGATGAAATTTATTGCATCCTCTTCTTCTTTACTGAAACAATTGCAGCACATCTCCGGCGTAATTAATGCCAACACCGTGTTGCCCATCCTGGAAGATTTTTTGTTTGAGGTTGAAAAAAACAAACTGACCGTTGTGGCCACCGACCTGGAAACCGTAATGCGGGTTCAGCTGGATATTGAGGCAAAGGACAGCGGTAAGGTTTGTATTCCGGCAAAAATTCTGATGGATTCGCTGAAAAACATTCCCGAACAGCCACTTACTTTCAATATTGATAAAAATTTTGCTATTGAAATTACCAGCGATAACGGCAAGTATAAGGTGATGGGCGAAAATCCCGACAACTTCCCGAAGGAGCCGGTGGCTGACGACACCACATCATTCACCATGACCGCATCAGCACTGGTAACTGCTATCAATAAAACTATTTTTGCCACCAGCAACGACGATCTTCGTCCCGCTATGACGGGTGTGTTTTTCGAACTGGACAAAAAAGGCCTGCAATGCGTGGCCACCGATGCCCACAGGCTGGTTCGCTACAAAAGAACAGATGTAAGGTGTCCCAAAACAGATTCTTTCATTGCTCCCCGCAAACCGCTTACGCTGCTGAAAGCGGCTATTCCTTCAACCGATGAGGAAATAACCGTAAGCTACAACAGCAACCATTTATTTGTAAAACACGGCACCACACAAATGAGCTGCCGCCTTATAGATGCCCGTTTCCCGGATTATAAAGTAGTAATTCCGGCCGACAACCCTTACAAACTAACCGTTAATAAAAGCGATTTTCAAAGTGCCCTGCGCCGGGTGAGTGTATTCAGTAATAAAAGCACCAACCAGGTGGCGCTTAACATCAGCGGCAGCGAACTGCAACTGGCCGCCCAGGATATTGATTTCAGTTTTGAAGGAAACGAAAGAATGAAGTGCCAGTACACAGGCGAAGACCTGACTATTGCCTTTAATGCCCGCTTCCTTATTGAAATGCTGAATGCAACCGAAAGCGATGAGGTTGTTGTAGAACTGTCAACACCTACGAAAGCCGGCATTCTGAAACCATCAGAAAAAGATGAGAACGAAGAGCTGCTGATGCTGGTAATGCCGCTGATGCTGAACCAGTAAGTCAGAACCACGATTTCTTTAATTAATCAGGATTAGGAGGATATTGGGAAGCTCACAGAAATGTGGGCTTCTTTGTTTCTGTTCGGTTATTCGTACTTTGTATAAAATATCTTTTAATGGACTTTGTACCGGTTAACTATTATCAAAACTATGTAGATGCACATATCGCAAAAGGCGTTTTGGAAGAAAATGAAATTGAATGCTGGTTGAAAGACGAGAACACGGTTACTATTGACCCGATTCTTACTAATGCGGTAGGCGGTATAAAACTTATGGTGTCCAAAGAAAGGGCAAGAGAGGCAAAGCAAATCCTTGAATCATTAAGAACAGAACAAAAAACAAAGCTGGCATGCCCCAAATGCGGTTCTCCTAATATTGAATTGGTGAGCACTCCCAAAAAGGCCTCAAACTGGTTTGGCGCTTTGTTAGGGTTTTTCACTATGAACTATGCTCTGCCGGTAGATAAGGTAAATCACTGTTTTGGCTGTGGCCATGAATTCGCTGCAGAAGACGAAACTGAAGCATAGTTTATTTTCGTATTTTGTTTCACAACATTACCGCCATGTGGGAAAACATCATCACTCATTTTCAAACTCTTGAACAGCGGCCGCTGGAGCGGATGGCCATACTTGTGGGCGGGCTGCTTTTTTTCTGGATTATTGAAGGCGCTGTGCCGCTGCTTCCATTACGCTACAAAAAGAACAAGCTGCAACATGCGGGGGTGAACTTCTTCTTCACCGTTATCCACCTCATCATTCATACATTGCTGGCGATACTGATAATTAAACTGAGCGACTGGTGCGCCTCTCATCAATTTGGCATGGTGTACTGGTTTAACGCCACTGTGCTGGCTGCAGTTATTATTGGTGTACTGGCCCTCGATTTCAGCAGCTGGTTGGTGCATTGGGTAATGCACAACACGGCTTTGTTCTGGCGGTTTCACATCATCCACCACAGCGACACCAACGTGGATGTAACCACCGGCCTTCGCCATCATCCCGGAGATAGTTTGCTGCGTGGTGTCTTTTTTCTGTTGCTGATATTTGTTTCCGGCGCACCCATGTATGCCGTGATGATTTACCAGACATTAGTGGTGCTGGCCACGGCTTTTACTCATGCCAATATCAATCTGCCAAAGGCGGTTGACAAAGCGCTGAGCTATTTTCTTATTTCACCCAACATGCACAAAGTACACCATCACTGGAAGCGGCCCTATACCGACAGCAACTACGGTGCTGTTTTTTCCATCTGGGACCGACTGCTGGGCACTTATTCCTTTTTGGACACAAAAGAGCTGCGGTATGGAATTGATAAAAATTTTCCTGAAGAAAAAGATGAAAACATACTGAAGCTTCTCGTAAAGCCATTTCAAAAACTGGAAGAATAATTTTATAACCATTAAACCATTTTTATGCGAACAATATTTCTCTCGCTGCTGCTTGCCGTCTTTTTTTCAGTTGCCGCACAGGAGCCATTATATGTGGCTGCTAAATCCGGTTTAAGCATTCGTGAAAAGCCAGAAATTGGGGCGAAGGTGCTGGATAAAATTCCCTATGGCACAAAAATTACTTTGCTGAACGATGATGAAGAAAAGAAGAGCATCGTTACGGAAGGCATGACCGGCTACTGGTCGAAAGTGAAATACAAGAACAGCACAGGCTATATCGTTGATTCTTATTTATTGCCCTGGGCGCCGCCTAAACTTGCTGCTGTTAAAACGATGAAGCAATACATCACACAAATTACACAGCCTTTTGGCAGCAGGCTGGTTGTAAAATCGGGAAACATGACAACTATTGAGGGAGCCGGGGCCCAAATAGGAAAACAGCTTTATAAAAACGGGGCTGAGTGGCACGAATTCCAGGGGTATGAATATGCCTCTGATGCTTACTTTCTTCCGGGATTTACCACACAGCAGGGCTTTTTGCTGCTGCGCCTGATTCCGGAGTTTGCTGATGTGTTTGCGGAGAAAGACGAATTTCCGGTTAAGGATAATACGATTAAAAGAGGTGAGAAGGAGGTGAAGTTCAAAATAGAAAAAGAAACCTGGGGTGAAGAGAACGAATACAACTGGATAAAAAGAATAAATGCAGAGTATGAAGATTTTGGTCCCGCTTATTTCTTTGAAATGTTCCAGCTCGATAATCAATTAGTGGTTTTCTTCGGCTCGGGAGTGTAGGGAGAACCACGATTTATTAGATTAGGAATGATTTTTAGGATAGTTCTAAGTTTTTCTTATTGCTGAGACACTAAAAGGTATTAGATAATCCTATTTTGAATAATGTGATATTTGTGAAATGAAATTCAGTGAAATTACCGGGGAAATTATTGGAGCAGCAATGGAGGTCCATCGCAAAATGGGCAGGGGCTTTCAGGAATATATTTACCAACGGGCATTAGAGAAAGAATTGAAAGAAAAAAGACTGTCTGTAAAAGCAGAACATGAGCTTCCCGTTTATTATAAAGGAGAACAAATTGGATTAAGACGGGTTGATTTTTTAGTTAATGATATAGTTTGTGTTGAAATAAAGGCCGTTACCAATCTTGAAGATGTTCATTTGGCGCAAGCAATAAATTACCTGGAGGCTTCAGGAAAAGAAGTCGGCTTATTAATAAATTTTGGCGCAGCATCCTTGCAATTCAAGCGGCTTCAGCCCCGTGATAAAAATGCTTTATCTCCTCAAAATCCCAACAAAAATCCCCAAAATCGTGGTTCTGTGTTTGCTTTCATTCCAGCGAGATATGCCGCGACAAGATTTCCGGCAAAACTGATGCAAAATCTTGGCGGCAAAAGCATCATCAGGCATACTTATGACAATACAAAGGCAACTGGCCTGTTTGACGAGGTGATTGTAGTTACCGACAGCGATATTATCTATAATGAAATTACAGGCAATGGCGGTAAAGCCGTGATGAGCATAAAGGAACATGAAAGCGGCAGCGACCGCATTGCTGAAGCTGCGGCTGATATGGATGTGGATATAATTGTAAATGTTCAGGGTGATACGCCTTTTGTAAAACGGGAGCCATTAGAAAAGCTGTTACAGCAATTTGATGACCCCGCAGTGCAGGTGGCATCCATGATGCAGGTGCTGACCAAACAGGAAGAAATCGACGATCCCAATTTTGTGAAAGTGGCGGTTGATAAAAACATGAATTCGCTGTTCTTCAGCCGCAGTGTGGTGCCTTACCCAAGAGATAAGAATTTTCCAACCACTTATTACGAACATATTGGTGTCTATGCTTTCCGCAAGCAGGCGTTGATGAATTTTACTCAATGGCCGATGACCCCGCTGGAGGCTGCAGAGAAAATTGAATGCCTCCGTTATCTCGAAAACGGCATTCCTTTAAGAATGATTGTGGTGGATTATATGGGTGTGGAGATTGATACGCCGGAGGACCTGGAACGGGCGGAAAAGCTGATGGAGGAGAAATAACCACCAAGAACACAAAGTTTTTCACTAAGTAAACAAAGAAAATGCCTTATCTGGAAATTCCATCAAGCCTCAATCAGCTTTCAAATGATATTATCGGGCTTGCAATAAAAGTACACAGGAATCTTGGTCCGGGACTACTGGAATCATCATACAAAGAATGTTTGTATTACGAAATAGTCAACGCCGGCTATTTTGCAGAGAAAGAAAAAGTTTTGCCGCTTGTTTACGAAACAATAAAGCTTGATGCCGGATACAGAATCGATATACATGTGGAAAAAGAACTGATATTAGAAATCAAATCGGTCGATACACTAACCGACGTACATACAGCCCAGCTCTTAACTTATATGAAGTTGTCCGACAACAGGCTGGGATTGCTTATTAATTTTAATGTAACGCTTTTGAAAAACGGAATCAAGCGGCTTGTACTGTAACTTTGTGTTCTCTGAGAAAAATACTTGGTGCCCTTTGTGGTAAAACTATACAACATGAAATTCAGAAATTTTAAGATGATCGGCTATGTGGTATATGGCCGCGGCTCTTTTGACCAGCTCGATGAAATTATTGCCCCGCACCGAAGTGATGGCAAACCCATGATTTTTTTGGTTGACCATTTCTTTACCGGCAAACCATTAGTTAACCGCATCCCTCTCCGCGGAAACGATAAAATAATCTTTGCCGATGTTACCTACGAACCCAAGACCACATATGTAGATTCCCTGGCGCAGCAACTGAAGGATGAGTTCGGTTCCGTAAGCGGTATTATTGGTATAGGCGGCGGCTCCACGATGGACCTGGCCAAAGCCGTATCGCTAATGATGAATAATCCCGGGTCTTCTGCTGATTACCAGGGCTGGGACCTAGTGAAACTTCCCGGTGTGTATAAGGTTGGCATTCCTACGCTGAGCGGCACCGGTGCTGAAGTGTCGAGGACTACGGTGCTTACCGGCCCCACCAAGAAGCTGGGTATGAACAGTGACTTTACCCCGTTCGATCAAATCGTTCTTGACCCCGAGCTGACGAAAGACGCTCCTGTTAACCAGCGTTTTTACACGGGTATGGATTGCTACATACATTGTATTGAAAGTTTAGAGGGCACTTACCTGAATGAATTCAGCAAGAGCTATGGCGAAAAAGCCCTGCAACTCTGCCGAGATGTATTTGTTACTGCCAATGAGTGGACGGATGAATGTGATGATAAGCTGATGATGGCTTCTTATGCCGGCGGCATGAGCATTGCCTACAGCCAGGTGGGTGTGGCACATGCGGTAAGCTATGGATTAAGCTACCTGCTGGGCACCAAACATGGTATAGGCAACTGTATTGTGATGAACCACCTGGAAGAATACTATCCGGCGGGAGTGAAGGAATTTAAATATATGGTGGAGAAAAACGGGATTGACATACCCACCGGTATCTGCAAGGGATTGAGTGATGAAGATTTTGAAAAGATGATTAACGTAAGCATGGGCATGAAGCCGCTTTGGGAAAATGCGCTGGGCAAGGACTGGGAGAAGATAATGACGAGGGAAAAGCTGCGGGCCCTGTATGAAAAGTTATAAATAGAACCACGATTTACAGATAAGAATGGATTGGGAGGAAATGGCAGAGGGGCTGTTTCCTTTTTTTGTTTTTGAGATGGCTGGGTTTATGCAGCAAACAGGCTGACAGATGCAATTGACAGACTGCAAGATGTGGTTTACCGACTGTAAGATGCAATAAACCTACTGTATAATGCTATTGCGAAACCGCAAGATGCGATTTACCAACTGCAAGGCGCTATTGCCAGACTGCAAGATGCGATAAACCGACTGCAAGATGCTATTATCGGACTGTAAGGGTCGGTTTATTGCATAACACGGTTCGTTGTGTGCATGTAAAATGCCGTCCGGACGTTGTTTTTATGAAAAAAGCGTATCTTTTTGCCCTAAAACCCCATTTCTATGCTTATTCTGAACGTTATCTCCCTGCTTGAGGCCAAAGGCGTTGTCAGCCCGCAGCAGTATCTTATCAATGGCGGCATTTCGAAACACTCTGTGAGCCGGTTAGTAAACAACAAGACGGCGAACATCAGTTATGACACCCTGGAAAAGTTGTGTTTGGTGTGCAAATGCACTCCCGATGACCTGTTTGTGTGGGTGCCGGATGCGGCAACCCCGGACAGCAAAGATAACCCGTTGCAAAAGCTGAAGGCAAAACCCAAATTAGGAAACCCCGTTGAACGCATTAAACAACTGCCGCTGAAAAAACTGCAGGAGTTGCAGGAGTTTATTGATAAGCTGGAGAGGGAATAGCATATTGTTGGTTTGTGTAGCTTTACTTATTCTTCAAACAGTATGAAACAAAGAATCTTTGCTCTTCTTGCTTTTTTTCTTTCTGGGTGTAGCACAAAAAACCGGACATCTATAAAAATTGATTACCCTCCGGGAGGTTATAAATATCCCATTTCGGTAACAAAAGAAGATTCTGGTTTTTATTTTCTCCCAATGAAAAATGTTTTTTCAAAAAGGGATTCATTAGTGGCGTCTTATTATGATAGTATTTTTTTTACATTTTATAACGAGCCAAACATCAGCATTGCTCCGCTAAAAAAAAGTGTATTTCGGCTTTCATACTATGGCGGCACCCCGAGCCATTACAAACCGATATTAATAACCCTGAAAGAGGATTCAATAATCATTAAAGAAGGTATTTCGGGATTTTATTATCCAGAATTTGATACAAACAGACTTTCAATAAAAGAAAGGGAAGATTTTGGTTTTCTTGAAAACTGGTATCCATTAGATGATCCAAAATATGATAAGGCCAGAAGGGAATATTTCCTGTCTTTCATCCATAAAAGGCCAGAATTAAGTTCGCCCCATTATTACAAACGTTTATGGCAAAAAGCAACTTTCTTCAGTGAGAAGATTGTGTACAACACCCGGTACAAAAAAATTTCTGTGAAAACTTATATAAAATTAGTTACAGCACTAAACAGTTCTGTTTTTTGGTCTTGCCCGATTGATTGTTCTTGCAACGAATCTGTTATGGGTGGCAGCGAAGGATTCACCTTAGAGGCTAATACCCCGGATAAATATCATATGGTTTCGGGCAGTTCTTGTTTTGGGGGGCCGGGCAGTTTGGTTGATGCTTGCCAAAAGCTTGTTGCGGAAGCGGGTCTTGAAAATAAAATAGAGCTTGTTTGGACAAAGCGAGACTCAAGCACACTCAGAAAAACGGTTGAGCCCCGGCCTATGGAAATATACCAGGGCGACCGGTAATCCCACATTTCATCGGGGCGAATAGTTTTTTTACACAGCTGGTTGATTTTTTCTTTATTCTACCTTCACAATCCATTAAACCAACATAATTATGTCATCAGTATTACACACAGTTTTAGGTGCTACCGGCGGCGTGGGATCGGCGGTGGCGGCGGCATTGCAACAGCAAAACCTGCCCATCCGTGTGGTGGAACGCAGCAAAGATGTAAAAGGGTTTACCACATTCAAGGCCGACCTGCTGGATGCGGAACAAGCTATGAAAGCAGTGGAGGGCTCAAGCCATGTATATCTCTGCGTGGGGCTTGCTTACGATATTTCCGTGTGGCGGCGTGACTGGCCGCGGCTGCTGCAAAATGTTATTGATGCCTGTGTGGCCTGCAATGCCCGGCTTATTTTTCTCGACAATATGTATATGTACGGCCCGGCTCCATTATCGTTTCCGTTTGATGAAACACATCCGCAAGAGCCAGTTTCTAAAAAGGGACAACTGAGAAAACAATTAGCCGATACACTGATGGCCGCTTTTGCCAGCGGCAAACTGAAGGGGCTGATTGCCCGTGCGGCAGATTTCTTCGGGCCGGGTTCTAAAAACAGTGTGTTTTATGTTTCGATGCTGGAGCGAATGCTGAAAGGAAAAGCGCCACAGTCCGTTGCGCCAAAGGGAGTGAAGCATACCTACGCTTACACGATGGATGCCGGAAGGGCCATGGTGATGCTGGCGGCGGATGAAACCTGTTACGGACAGGTGTGGCATTTGCCTGTGGGCGGAGGCCTGGCTGAAGAAGATATTGCCGCACTGATGAACAAAGAGCTGGGTACGGATTATAAGATTTCTTTTCTTCCGGGGTTTATGCTTTCGTTGCTGGGCCTTTTTATGCGACCGCTGCGGGAGCTGAATGAAATGATGTACCAGTTCAGACAGCCGTATGATATGTCGTGGCAGAAGTTCAAAAATCATTTTCCCGATTTTGAGGTTACGCCTTATGATGTGGCGGTGAGAGAAACGGTAAAATCGTTCCGGTAGGGAGCAATAAGAGTGTTTTTATTAACAGCATAAAAAAGCCGGGGCCTTATGAGCTCCGGCTTTTATCATTATCATCACCCGTTAATCTTTAAACAGTTTTAATGGTGTGGCTTCTGCCTGCTTGCGGAAAGCCGTCCATTTGGTGCTGAAGAATGTGCTGATGGCCTGCACTGTTTTTTCAATTTCGTCTTCCGCTTCTTTCATCAGCCTTTCTGTTTGTGTGGTGGGTGCAGACAATTTTCCCATTACCTCAACCCTTGCCACCTGCAAAACCGACATGGTGGTGCGGTCGTCAAACCGGTTGATGCCCTGCTTTTCGCTACTGCGGCCAAAGATGGGTTCCCGTAATTTTTTAATGTCTGCCTTCATTGCACTAACCGCTCTGCGCAGGCTATCGGCGTCTTTACCTTCGGCACCTTTCAGGTTTG
>WBZP01003625.1_pt1 | contig 16592 bp, 16 predicted proteins | sample 5204301 | NCBI WGS metagenome assembly WBZP01 (sample SAMN12412401, study PRJNA552823) | activated sludge metagenome | isolation source: activated sludge from nitrification reactor of wastewater treatment plant... | place: USA: Pennsylvania | collected 2017
GCCCGCGGCCTGCCCCGCACCGCCGGCCACGAGGCGGGGGAGGCCGCGCTGCTCGACGTCGTCGCCGGGGCGATCGAGCTCGGCATACCGCACCTGTCGGCATACGCCTTCTCGACGGAGAACTGGAAGCGCAGCCCCGACGAGGTGCGCTTCCTCATGGGCTTCAACCGCGACGTCATCCGACGTCGGCGCGACCAGCTCCACGAATGGGGCGTGCGGATGCGCTGGGTCGGGCGGGCCCCGCGGCTGTGGCGCTCGGTCATCCACGAGCTCCAGGTCGCCGAGGAGCTGACCCGGCACAACACCGGCCTCACGCTGTACTTCTGCGTCAACTACGGCGGGCGCGCCGAGATCGCCGACGCCGTCGCGCGACTGGCCGCGGATGTCGCCAGCGGCCGGCTCTCGCCGCGCCGGGTCGACGAGTCGACGATCCAGCGCTATCTCGCCGAGCCGACGATGCCCGACGTCGACCTGTTCATCCGCACCTCCGGCGAGCAGCGCACGTCGAACTTCCTGCTGTGGCAGTCGGCATATGCCGAGCTCGTCTTCCTCGACACGCTCTGGCCGGACGTCGACCGCCGGCACCTGTGGCAGGCCGTCGCGACCTATGTCGGGCGCGACCGGCGCTATGGCGGGGCGGTGGACCAACCCCAGGAAAGCTCCCAGACCCAACCCCTGCACCCGACCCGGGACCAGCCCAGTGACGGCTGAGCCTCCCGAGCGCAGCGGCTCCTCGGCCGTCCCGGCTCGTCGCTCAGACCGGCACCGCGGCGCGACACCGGGCCCGCAGCGCCGGTCTCTGATCGCCCGGGTCGACGGCGCGGCCGTCCGCGCGAGGGAGTGGTTCGAGTCGGTCCGCGGCGCCATACCGTGGGCCGGGCTGGCCGTTGCCGCCGGTCTCATCGCCCTGGTCCTCGCGCGGGGGTGGCTACACACCGCCGTGGCGTCCGTCGAACCGCTGTCGGCCTGGCTCGCCGTGGTGGCGTCGGTCTGTCTCCAGGGGCTGCCCTTCCTCGTCGCCGGCGTCCTGCTCTCGGCCGCCCTGTCGGTGTGGCTTCTCCCGCGTATGGCGCGCCGGCTTTCCGGGCCCCTGGCGCCCGACGCCGACGACCCTGCCGAGGTGCCGGCGTCGCGCCGTGGCGGGCCCCTGGCCGTGCCGGTGTCGGCGCTGGCGGGCCTCGTCCTGCCGCAGACCTCCGCTCGTGCCGCGGACACGGCCGCCGAGTGGTGTCGCGCCGGCGTGACCCCGGGGGCCGGGCACGCCTACCGGCTCAGCGCTGCCTCAGCCAATCCCGTCGCGCTGGTGTCCACCGCGGTCTTCTTCCCGGGCCAGCCCGGAGTGCTTGCCGCTAGGGTGGGCATCGGCCTTGTCCTGGCCCTTCTCGTCGGGTGGGCGTGGCCGGTCCTCAGTGGTGCCTCCGCGGCTCGTGCGGGAGGGCTGCGGGCAGTGCCTGCGGGCGCGGAGGACTCGGCCGAGGTGGGCCGGTTCATCGACCGCGCGAGGGACGACCTGCTGCGCGGCGGCGGCCACCTCGCCCTCGCCGCGGCGCTGGCTGCGGCCTTCTCGCAGCTGGTCCCGGCCTCCTGGCTGGAGGCAGCGGGCGGTTCCACACTGGCCGCCGTCGCCGTCGCTGGTGTGCTCGCCGTGCTGGGCGCGGCCGACGCCATGGCCAACGCCGTCGTGGCCGTGAGTCTCACCCGGTTCCCCCTGGTCGCCCAGCTCGCCTATCTCGTCGTCGGGCCGGCTGCCGACCTCTCCACGGCGGTGCGGTTGACCGCATGGCTGGGCCGCCGCGGCGCCGCGCAGGTGACCGTGGTCGCGGGAGCCCTTGCGGTGCTCGGAGCCGTCGCCGCGGGGGTGGTGCTCACGTGAGGAAGAGCTATCGCAGTCTGGCCCTGGCCGTTGTCGGCGTCATCGTCATCGCGTCGTCGGCGACCGGTCAGTGCCTCACCCTGGTCCCCGACGCCAGCCGGTGGGGCATCATCGGCGCGGGCGTGCTGATGATCGCCCTGGCCGTGGTCTCCGCCATGCGCGACCACCACGTCGCGTCGGCCTACCGTGCGGTCGCGCCCGCCGAACCGCGCCTCCTCGATGCAGCCGCGGATAGAGCCACCGGAGGGGCTGTGGAGGGCGCAGCGGAGGGCGCCGCAGCCCTCTCCCGGTCGGCGCGCCGGGCCGCCGCGGCAGCTGCCGCGCACGCCTTGCCCCGGCAGCCGCGTCGGTTGCGCGTCGGGTGGGGGATGGTCGTCCCCTTCGTCGCCTTCGCCGCGCTCGCTCCGGGTCCGCTCGGTGCGTATGCCGGCGCTCGCGGTGACGGCTCGGTTGCGTCATTGCCGACCGGCGGCAAGGCCTCCTCGGCGGAGCAGGCCGGGCCGGTCGGTCCGCTGGCCGAGATGACCCTGACGGCATACTCGCGGCTCGCCCTGTCGGCCTCGGCGGAGCAGCTGCGAGCCCGGACGGTCCTGCTCACCGGCTTCGTCCTGCCGGGCGACTCGTCGACGTCGTGGTATCTCACCCGGCTGGTCGCCACGGCGGGAGCCGCCGACGCCCGACCGGTTCGCGTCGAGGTGCGCTCGGCGGTCCCCGCGGCGACCGGCACCTGGGTCGGCGTCTTGGGCACCTGGCCCGGAGCGCCGGGTGGCACGGTCGACGCCCCGCTGGCGGTCATCGAGGCGACAACGGTGACCCCGATCGTCGAGCCCGGTCAGCCGTACGAGAACCCGCGCCCCTGAGCGAGCGGGGTCACCTGCAGCCGGGGCAGGTCCCGAAGATCTCCACCGTGTGGACGACGTCGGTGAACCCGTGCTCCTCGCTCACCGCGCGACAGGAGCGCTCCACTGCGGGGATCTCTACCTCGACGGTGCGCCCGCAGGACCGGCAGACGAGGTGGTGGTGGTGCGACTCGGAGCACCGCCGGTAGACCGCCTCCCCGTCGTCGGTACGCAGCACGTCGACCAGGCCCTCCGCGCTCATCGCCTGCAGGGTGCGGTAGACCGTGGCCAGCCCGACCGCGTCGCCGGTCTCGCGGAGCCTGGCGTGGATCGCCTGGGCGGAGACGAAGTCATCGCTGGTGCGCAGGAGGGCCTCCACAGCCGCGCGCTGCCGGGTGGGACGGCGGGTGCTCATCGGGGGGTCCCTGTCTCGCCTCGGGGGGCGGTGTCGGGGTGAAGAGCCCCCAGCTCGGTATGCCGGTGCCCGCTGTGGACATAGTCGACGTGGTCCTCGTGCAGGACGAGGTCGTGACCGCAGCCGGGACCGTGCTGGTGGTCCGGCTCCACCGGGTCACCGCCGCGCCCGTGCCCGCGTCGCCGGACGGCCGCAGCCACGCCGGCGCCGAGCGCGGCCACGACATACACAGCGACGGCGAGCAGGACGATCGTCGCGCCGGACGGGGTGTCGAGCTGGTAGGACAGGAGGACCCCACCGACCGCGCTGAGCACCCCGATGAGGACCGCCCACCGGGCCGCACCGGCGAACGACCGCCCGAGCACTTGCCCGGTCGCATTGGGCACCACCATGAGCGCGCTGATGAGCAGCAGCCCGACGACGCGCATGGCCACGACGACGGTCACGGCGACGAGCACGCCGAGGACGAGGTTGAGGGCCAGGACCGGCAGTCCCGCGGCCCGCGCATACTCCTCGTCCTGAGCAGCGGCGAAGAGCGCCGACCAGAGCAGTGCCACCACCGCGGCGACGCCGGCACCCATGACGGCGAAGATGGTGAGGTCACCTGTGGAGACCGTCGTGATGGCACCGAACAGGTAGGAGGTGAGATTGGCGGGGGAGCCCTTCGGGGAGGCGGAGATGAGCGCGACACCGGCGGCGATCCCGCCGTAGAAGATGATCGCCAGGGCGGTGTCGCCGCCGGTCCGCCCCCGGCTGCGGATCAGCTCGACGACAACTGCGGCGGCGGCCGCGGCGACGAGCGCGGTGAGCACCGGGGCCTGGTTGGTCAGCAGCCCCACGGCCACCCCGGCCAGCGCGACGTGGCCGATGCCGTCGCCGATGAGGGCGAGCCGGCGTTGGACGAGGAAGACCCCGACCATCGGCGCGACCAGCCCGACGATCGCCGCCGCGACGAGGGCGCGCTGGAGGAAGTCGTACCCGAGGAGGTCAACCACCGCGCACCCCTCCAGGTTCGTGGAAGGGCCCACTGGTGACGACCCCGGGGCTGGCCTGGGCGCTCAGCTCGAGGTCGTGGTGGTGCGTGTCGTGGTCGTGGTGGACGTGCGGGTGGACCTGCTCGAACTGCGCGGTTGGCCCGTCGAAGGTGATGCCGCCCCGGTCGATGACGACGACCCGCGTGACGACTGGTTCAAGGGCCTCGAGCTCGTGGGTGACGATGACCTGGGTGACCCCCTGAGCGGCGAGCCGGGCGAGGACTTCCGCGAGAACGTGCTGGTTGGCGACATCGACGCCGGCAGTGGGCTCGTCCATGAGGAGGATCTGGGGGTCTCCGGCCAGCGCCCGGGCGATGAGGACCCGACGCTGCTGGCCGCCGGACAGGGTCGAGACGTCGGTGTCGGCGTGCTCGCCGAGCCCGACGACCCCTAGGGCCGCGTCGACCGCCTCCCGGTCGGGCCGGGACGGGCGTCGGAGCAGCCCGCGCCGCGCGATGCGACCCGTCGCGACGATCTCCCGCGCCGTGGCCCGGACAGCGGCGGTGAGGGTATGCCGCTGCGGGACGTACCCCACCAGATGCCTCTCGGTGAACCGGTCCCGGGGGGTGCCGAGGATCTCGATACCGCCACCCAGGCACGGGGCCAGGCCGAGGATGCCGCGGACCAGCGTCGACTTGCCCGAGCCGTTCGGGCCGAGGACGGCGACGACCTCCCCAGCGCGGATGGTGAGGTCGACCGCGGTGAGGACGGGGCGCTCGGCATACCCGAAGGACGCCCCGGCGAGCCGGAGGATGACCGAGCCCACCTGCTCTCGGGCCGCGCTGGGAGGCGAGCTGGTCATGGGCACCGCTGCCCCGCCCGGACCGCCGCGAGGTTCGCCGTCATCACCGCGAGGTAGTCCGTGCCGGCCGAGGTCGACGTGATGCCCTCGACCGGGTCCAAGGTGGCGACCGTCGCCCCGGTCGACGATGCGAGGGTGGCGGCGAGCTTGGGGTCGACCAGCGGCTCGGTGTAGATCGTCGTCACCCCCGCGCTACGGACCAGGTCGGCGACCCGGGCGAGGTCTGCGGCGCTGGGCTCGGCGTCGGGGGAGACTCCCGCGATCGGCACCTGGGTGAACCCATAGGCCGCCGTGAGGTAGCCGAAGGCCGCGTGGCTGGTCACGAGATCTGTGATCTGGCAGGTCCTCGTGCCCGTGAGCCATTGACCGTTGAGGGCGGTGAGCTCGGCCACCAGGACCCTCGCGCGGGAGGTGTAGCCCGCAGCGTGCGCCGGATCGACGCTGGCCAGCCGCGCCGCGAGAGCGGTCGCGACATCGGCGTACCGCACCGGGTCGAGCCAGAAGTGCGGGTCGGTCGTGCCGCTGCTCGACGTGGTGAGCCGGGCAGCCTGCGTGACGTCGAAGGGGGCGGTCGCCGGCTGGGCCGCGAGCGCATCGTCGACGGCGGGCTGGAAGCCTTTGGCATAGACGACGAGTAGCGCCTTGGGGAGGTCGGCGATGGTCCGCGGGGTCAGCTCGACGTCGTGCGGTTCGGCTCCCGGCTTCGTCAGCGGTATGACGACCAGGTCGTCGCCTGCGATCCGGGTGGCCAGGTACTCCAGCGGATAGAACGCCGCCATGACGGCGGGCTTGCCGGTCGACTCGGTCTCACCGCTCGGGCCCGTGCAGGCGCTGACGCCGACCAGCGACGCGGCGACGGCGGTCGCGAGAACGGACGCCAAGGCGGTGCGGCGCGGTCGACGGGACATGGCCCGACTGTACGAGAAGTGAGAGTGATTCTCAAAATCACTTAGCGGTGACTGACTCCGCGTCGGCTAGCGGGGGAAGGCCCGGACGATCGCCGCGGCGATGACCATGAGCAGGACGGTGCTGCGCATGAGCCGCTCGGGCAGGCTCAGCCGCGGCCAGGTGAGGAAGAGGAACCACGCGATGAGCGCCGCCACGAGGACCAGGGGCACCCAGCCGAAGGCGGGCACGAGGACGGACACGACGAAGAGCGCGAGGACGACCAGCGGCAGGACGAGCCGCGGCAGGGCGTTGAGCCGTTCGGCCACGGGGACGCTGGCGTGCTCGAGTCGGGAACGCAACGGCATACTCACCGCTCCAGGGTACGGGAGGGGAGCCGGGAGGCCGACCTCACGACCGACCCGGTGACCGACCCGGTGACCGACCGGGCGACCGACCCGGTGGCCGACCCGGGTGAGCGGGGCGACCCGCGCGGACGGATACCCTTGGGCGCATGGCTGCACCGTCCACCACCGTTGACCAGGTCGTCAGCCTCGCCAAGCGGCGAGGCTTCGTTTTCCCGTGCGGGGAGATCTACGGGGGGACGCGGTCGGCGTGGGACTACGGTCCCTTGGGAGTCGAGCTCAAGGAGAACATCAAGCGGCAGTGGTGGCGCTCCATGGTCACCGCTCGTGAGGACGTCGTCGGCCTGGACTCCTCGATCATCCTCCCGCGGCAGACCTGGGAGGCCTCCGGTCACGTCGCGACCTTCTCCGACCCGCTGACCGAGTGCCAGTCCTGTCACCATCGGTTCCGCGCCGACCACCTCCAGGAGCAGGTGGCCGAGAAGAAGGGGATCGCGAACCCGGACGACGTCCCGCTGGTCGAGATCGCCTGTCCGCACTGTGGCACCCGCGGCAAGTGGACCGACCCGCGGCAGTTCTCCGGGCTGCTCAAGACCTATCTGGGCGTCACCGAGGACGAGTCCGGCCTGCACTACCTGCGGCCCGAGACCGCCCAAGGCATCTTCCTCAACTTCGTCAATGTCATGAATGCCGCCCGGAAGCGCCCGCCGTTCGGGATCGCCCAGACCGGCAAGTCCTTCCGCAACGAGATCACCCCGGGCAACTTCATCTTCCGCACCCGCGAGTTCGAGCAGATGGAGATGGAGTTCTTCGTCGTGCCCGGCACCGACGAGGAGTGGCACCAGTACTGGATCGACGAGCGCACCCGCTGGTACGTCGACCTGGGCATCGCCGCGGAGAACCTGCGGCACTATGAGCACCCTGCGGAGAAGCTCTCTCACTACAGCAAGCGCACCGTCGACATCGAGTACCGTTTCCGGTTCGCCGGCTCGGAATGGGGCGAGCTCGAGGGCATCGCCAACCGCACCGACTTCGACCTCTCGACGCACGCCAAGGCCTCGGGCCAGGACCTCACCTACTTCGACCAGACCACCGGGGAGCGGTTCACCCCGTATGTCATCGAGCCTGCGGCCGGGTTGTCCCGCTCGCTGATGACCTTCCTCGTCGAGGCCTATGTCGAGGACGAGGCCCCGAACACCAAGGGCGGGGTCGACAAGCGGACCGTCCTGCGCCTCGACCCGCGGCTTGCCCCGGTCAAGGCCGCCGTGCTCCCGCTGTCGCGCAATGCCGACCTCTCCCCGAAGGCTCGGGACCTCGCCGCCGAGCTGCGCCGGTCGTGGAATGTCGAGTTCGACGACGCGGGGGCGATCGGGCGCCGGTACCGCCGTCAGGACGAGATCGGCACCCCGTACTGCCTCACCGTGGACTTCGACACCCTCGACGATGACGCCGTGACGATCCGTGAGCGCGACTCGATGGCCCAGGAGCGGGTCGCCATCGCGCAGGTCGGCGCCTGGCTGGGGGCCCGGCTGCTCGGCTGCTGACGGCAGACCCCTGACATTCGTCATGGGGAGGACGTGACGGACCGACGAGGCCGCCAGACCCGGCGCAGGCCAGCATCGAGGCATGACCTCGACCACTGCTCCGCCCGCCATCGCGCTGCGCGCCGTGACCAAGTCCTTCGGCGAGGTCCACGCCGTCCGCGGCGTGGACCTCCAGGTCGGCCAGGGTGAGGTCGTCGCCTATCTCGGCCCGAACGGTGCCGGCAAGACGACGACCATCGACATGGTCCTCGGCCTGTCCCAGCCGTCCTCCGGCTCGGTGTCGGTCTTCGGGATGGCCCCGCGGGAGGCGATCGACCGAGGACTGGTCTCGGCGGTTCTGCAGACCGGCGGACTGCTGCCCGATCTCACCGTGCGCGAGACGATCCGCTACACCGCTGCGCTCTTCCCGGCCCCGCTCGCGGTCGACGAGGTCATCGAGCGGGCCGGGATCGCCGAACTGGCGGACCGCAAGGTGGGCAAGTGCTCTGGGGGTGAGCAGCAGCGGGTGCGCTTCGCGATGGCGCTGGTCAGCGACCCGGAGCTGATCATCCTCGACGAGCCGACCGCAGGAATGGATGTCGCCGGTCGGCGCACCTTCTGGGAGAACATCCGCGCCGACGCAGGGCGTGGGCGCACCGTCGTCTTCGCCACGCACTACCTTGACGAGGCCGATGCGTATGCCGACCGCGTGGTCCTGCTCCGCAAGGGCGAGATCGTCGCCGACGGGACGGCCGCAGAGGTCCGGGCGCTGGGGACCGGCCGTACGGTGCGCGCCACCTGGCCCGGGGCTGACCAGAGCGCGCTGGCCGGCATACCGCACGCGCAGTCGGTGGAGGTGCGCGGCGAGCAGGTCCTCGTCCACACCGGCGACAGCGACGCGGTCGCGCGCCACCTGCTCAACCACACCCCCGCCCGCGACCTGGAAATCCTCGCCCGTGGCCTCGAGGACGCCTTCGTCGCCCTCACCGGGGACCAGGCCACCGAGCCCGACCGGGTCGCCTCGACCCCCTCACCGACCGCCACGACCGCCTCGACCCCCGGGAGCCTGCGATGAGCACCGCGATCCTCGACCCGTCCGCCCGCCCGGTCGCCGCCGGCGGCCTCAACCGGACCGTGCTCGGCATCGAGCTGAGCCGGGTCCTGCGCAACCGGCGGACGATGATCTTCACCATCATCTTCCCCATCGTCATGTTCCTGTTCATCAGCGCCCAGATCACCGGCGAGAACGACCGGATGGGTCCGGCGGTCGCCAACGTGGGGGCCTACATCATGGTGAGCATGGCCATCTACGGGGCCATCATGGCCACGACGAGCGCCGGCGCGTCGGTGTCGATCGAGCGGGCCTGCGGCTGGAGCCGGCAGCTGCGGCTCACCCCGCTCAAGCCGCTCCCCTATGTGATGACCAAGGTCGTCGCGGCGCTCGTCTTCGGGGTGGTCGCCACCGCGATGACGTATGCCGCCGGGGCCCTGACCCACAAGGCGGTCATGTCCACCCAGGGCTGGTGGCAGTCCGGCCTGGCCGTGGTGCTCGGGTCGCTCGTCTTCGCCGCCCTCGGCCTGTTCATGGGGTACCTGCTCCCGAGCGAGAACGCCATGCAGTTCCTCGGTCCGATCCTCGCGGTCCTGTCGATCTTCGGGGGGATCTTCTCGGCCCCGATCGACCCCGACTCGGGCTACGGGCAGGTCGCCGCGCTCACCCCGATCTACGGCTTCAGCCAGATCGCACACTGGCCGCTGAGCCAGACCGCCGCAGGTGCCCACGACGCCTTCCAGGTGAGCTGGGTGGTCAACCTCGTTGTCTGGGGACTGATTTTCGTGGCCGGAGCGATCTGGCGGTTCCGCAGGGACACGGCACGGGTGTGACGGCGACGGTGCAGGGGGGTCGTCGGGGCCGCGCTCGGGGCGGCCCCGACGGTACCCTGCACCTCATGACCGACACCCCCGTCGACGACGCGGGTCCGGTCGTCCGGCCGGCGCCGGCTCCGCATCCGGCGGCCGGCCCAGCGTCGGCGGAGGCTGTGCCAGGCTCGGAGCCTGAGGGGACCTTGGCCCGCTACGTGCGGACCGCGTCCCGGTTCGGCGTGGCCTTCGCCGGCGCCTACCTGCTCTTCCTCGCCCCCACCTTCGGCGCCGCGTGGTCGGCGCGGCAGACCGCCGCCGGGGTGGTCGGCCTGCTGCTGACGGTGGGCTTCTGCCTGGTCTACCTGGCGATCTTCGCCTTCCTGCGGTCGACCTGGACCTCGTCCGGCCCGGTTCCGCTCGGCGCTCGCGCGCTCGCGCTGCTCGCGTCGCTCGGTCTCGGTATGGCGCTCACGCTCGGTCCAACGGGCCTCGGTGCCAGCGTCTTCGTCGGCGTGGCAGCGGTCATGCTCCTGGGGTTTCGGGCTGCGGTGCTCACCTGCCTGGCGCTGGTCGCCGTCACCGAAGGGGTGGCGCGGGCCGTGCTGGGCTGGTCGGATGCGTCGGGCATCAGCCTGTCGATCCTCGCCAGCTGCGGGGCGATGTTCGGGGTCCGCAGCCTGACGCGGCGCAATGTCGAGCTGATTGTCGCCCGGGAGGAGAACGAACGCCTCGCCGTCGAGAACGAGCGCAGCCGGATCGCCCGCGACCTGCACGACATCCTCGGGCACTCGCTGACCGTCATCACCGTCAAGGCCGAGCTCGCCGGGAGGCTGCTCGAGGGGGGCGCCCCGGCCGAGCGGGTCCGCCGTGAGATCGCTGACCTCGAACGACTCTCCCGGGACGCCCTGGGGGACGTCCGGCGCACCGCCGCGGGCTTCCGCGAGCTGACCCTGCCCGGCGAGCTGGCGCGGGCCCGCCTCGCCCTGGATGCCGCGGGCATCAAGGCCGTCCTGCCGAACTCGACCGACGAGGTCGACAGCGGCCTCCGGGAGGTCTTCGCCTGGGCCGTTCGCGAAGGGGTGACCAATGTCGTCCGTCACAGCGCGGCCTCGGAGTGCACGGTCCGGCTCGGGCGCACCAGCGTGAGCATCCTCGACGACGGGCGAGGCCCGGCGTCCGGGCCCGAGCCGGTCGGTGGGTCCGCCGATGGCGCCGGGCTCGCCGGGTTGAGGGAGCGGGCGGTCGCGGTCGGCGCGACCGTGACGGCGGGGTCGCTCGCGCCGCACGGGTACGCGCTCGTCGTGTCGCTCCCGGAGGCCACCGCATGATCCGGGTGCTCCTCGCCGACGACCAGGCCCTGGTCCGCGGCGCGCTCGCCGCTCTGCTCGACCTCGAGGCCGACCTCACCGTCGTCGGCGAGGCCGGCAGCGGCGAGGCGGCGGTCGCGCTGGCCGAAGAGCTCAGCCCCGATGTCGTCCTCATGGACGTCGAGATGCCCGGCATGGACGGCATCGCAGCGACGACGCTGATCCGGCATACCCAGCCGTCCGTCCAGGTCCTCATGGTGACGACCTTCGGCCGCCCAGGCTTCCTGCGCCGCGCCCTTGCCGCGGGGGCCTCAGGGTTCGTCGTCAAGGACACCCCGGCCCGTGAGCTGGCCGATGCGGTGCGCCGGGTGGCCGCCGGGCTGCGGGTCGTCGACCCCTCCCTCGCGGCAGACAGCCTCGTCGTCGGCGACTCCCCATTGACCGACCGGGAGACCGACGTCCTGCGCGAGGCCCGGTCCGGGGCGACGGTCGCCGAGATCGCCCGCTCGGTCCACCTCACCGAAGGGACGGTCCGCAACCACCTCTCCGCCGCGATCGGCAAGACCGGGGCACGCAACCGCGCCGACGCGACCCGGATCGCCGAGGAGCACGGATGGCTGTAAGCGCGCAGGTACCTCCGACGGTTCGCCTCGTGCTCGTCCACGGCACCCGGGTCAGTGGGGTCCAGTGGGAGGTCCATCGCCGGTGGCTCTCGCCCACCTTCGACGTGGCCACGCCGGACCTACCCGGGCACGGCACGCTGGCGAAGGTCCCGTTCACCATGCCGCGTGCCGTCGAGTCGGTCGCCGCTGCCGTCGAGGGGGGCCCGGCCGGCCTTCCCGTGGTCCTCGTCGGGCACTCCCTGGGCGGCTATGTCGCGATGGAGTATGCCGCCGAGCACCCGACCCGGCTGGCCGGTCTGGTGCTCATCGGCTCGACCGCCGTGCCGGCCGGACCGGGCGCAGCGGCATACCGGCTGTTGGGGAAGGCGACCTCGCGCGCCGGACGTGACCGGGTGGGCCGGATGAACGACCGGCTGCTGACCCGGCTGGTGCGCCCCGAGGTCTTCGCCGCGATCGCTGCGGACGGCTACTGGTTCGACGGGGTGTCCGACGCCTGGGCGGCGGTCATGGCCGGTGGGCGCCCGGAGCTGCTCGCGGAGGTGCGCTGCCCGGTGCTCATCGTCCGGGGGCAGTACGACCAGCTCGGGGTGCACGCCTACCGCTACGCCGCCGCGGCGCGCGACGCCCGGGTGCGGACGGTTCGCGGTGCCAGCCACCTCCTGCCGCTGACCCGCCCCGAGCAGACCTGCGGCATCATCGCGACCTTCGCCCGAGAGGTGACCCAACTCAGCGAGGGGTCTGGCGCGTTGACGGGGTAGAGGAGGTGGGGCATGGAGCGCACGGCCGACCCCGAGTTCATCTCGTACGTCCGGGCCCGCCAGCACCGGCTGCTCCGGGCGGCCTATCTCGTCTGCGGTGACGCACACCTGGCCGAGGACCTGCTGCAGGAGGCCTTCGTCAAGCTCGCGCTGCGGTGGGACCGGCTCCGCGACGAGCATCCGGACGCTTTTGTCCGCACGATTCTCTACCGCGATGCCGTCTCGGCGTGGCGGAAACGCCACCGCGAGAACCTCGTCGGGCTCGAGCCCGGGGTCGGGCAGCCCGACCCTGCGGTGCTGGCAGGCGAGGTCAGCCAGCGGGTCGACCTGGCCCGCGCCCTGCAGACCCTCACCGCCCGGCAGCGGGCCGTCCTCGTCCTGCGCTTCTTCGAGGACCGATCCGAGGTGCAGGCCGCCGAGATCCTCGGCGTCTCGCTCGGCACGGTCAAGAGCACGACCCACGATGCCCTGGGACGGCTGCGCGAGCGCGTCCCCGACCTGCTGCTCACGGCGGAGGACCGCTCATGACCCGCATCCTTGCCGACCTCCTCGACGAGGCCAGCGCTCACGTCACCCCGGTCGACCTCGCCGAGCGGGCGTGGTCTGGCGCTCGGGCCCGACGCCGCTCGGTGGGCCGCCGCTCGCTCATCACCGTGGCCGCTGGCGCCGCCGTCGTCGCTATCGTGCCCGCGCTGCTGGACGGCAAGGGCGACCCCGGCCCGACGGCCACGCCGGGCGCGACCACGGCGGCCTTGACGCCGACGACCGGGCAAGCCGACCCGATCGGCCAGCGGGTCGGGACGGGCACGGTGTGGCGGCTGCCGGAGGAGTCCCTCGTCCCCACCCTGCCGTGGCTGGACCTCGGGCTGCCGTCGCGGATCGCCCTGCCGACCCGGCTTGTCGCTCTGGCCGACGATCCCATCTCCACCGTTCGGGCGGTGCTCATGACCGATGCGGCGGGCGGCGGATACCACCCGGTCCTCATGGACCCACGTGGCGAGTACCGGATCGTCGCCGATGTCACGGTGCAGCCCACGGTCGACAGCGGGGGCAATACGCACTTCGCCATCGGCCCGGGCACGGTGAGCCCGGACCGGACCAAGGTGGTCCTGCCCTCGCAAGGGGCCATCGTTCTCATCGACCTGGCGGCTGGGACCCGCGTCCGGGTCCCAGTGCCGGACCCCTATGTCGAGTGGGCCGGGTGGAGTCTGGACGGCTCGGCCGTCATCGTGCGTAGTGCCGATCGGGCCTGGACCGTCGCCGCAGGCCGACGCTCGGTGCGCGAGCTGCCACCTCCCGCTGGAGCGGGGCACTACGGGCTGGTGGAGTACTCCGGCAAGCTCCCGGACCTGGCCACCTTTGATGCCTCGGGTCGGCTCCAGGCTCGGGCCCCGGCCCCGCCGGGCGTCGTGTCGGGGTGGCAGTTGACGGCGTCCTCGCTCACCGGGTGGGCGGCGACAGGGGTCTTCCTCTCCGCTGCTGCCTCGGACGAGCTGGACGGCGCCTACCAGGGGGTGCTTGCCGTCAACGCGGACACGCCCTCGTCCTGGCGGATGGTTGTGCCTCCAGCCGGGGCGAGCTCCACGTGGTCGAAGGGGTGTTGCTCGGTGCAGGGGTGGTCGGGTCAGCGCCTCGTCGTCGTCGAGGTCCACGCGGGGTCATCCTCCTGGCTGCTCGCGTGGGACATGGTCTCCGGCCAGGTCTACCGGGTGAGCGAGCTGGGGCCCACCATCGCCGTCGACGGGACCGATCTGGTCGGGCCGCTGGCCATCGGCCCGCTGCCCGACCCGCGATGATCGGGACCTGCGGGCAGTCAAACGTGCAGTAGTCGCCCGCGGGGGCGGCATACCGGGGCAAATCGGGCGCGAAATTGGACTATTGCACGTTTGAGTGCGCGCGCGAGCCGGTGAACCAGGTGGCCTGGCGCGCGAGGAGGCCGCTGCGAGAAGGGGCTGCGCTACGGTGTCGGGCCGGTCGCGACGGGGCGGGCCGGGTCGGACACCCACTCGCTCCACGACCCCGGGTAGAGCACCGCCTCGATGCCGGCCTCGTGCAGCGCCAGGGCCTCGTGCGCGGCGGTCACGCCGGACCCGCAGTAGGTCGCCACCGCGGTTCCCGGCCCGATCCCGTATGCCGCAAAGCGCTCGCGGAGCCGGGCCGCGGGGAGGAAGCGCCCGTCCGCGTCGAGGTTCTCCGTGGTGGGAGCGCTGACCGCCCCCGGGATGTGCCCGGCGACCGGGTCGATCGGCTCGACCTGGCCGCGGTAGCGCTCCGAGGCCCGAGCGTCCATCAGAACCCCAGCCGCAGCAGCGCCCAGGACGTCAGCGGCGGAGAGAACCGGAAGCGACCCGGGCCGGACCACGACCGACCCGGACGGCCGCTCCGGCTGCGGGCCGGTCTCGACCGCGAGCCCGGCCGAGCGCCAGGCCGCCAGGCCGCCGTCGAGCACCCGGACGTCGGAGAGCCCCGCCCAGCGCAACAGCCACCAGGCCCGGGCAGCGGACATCGACGCCTGGGCGTCATAAACGACGACGGCGGACCCGTCGTCCACCCCACTGCGACGCAGGGCACCCTCCAGCACCTCCGGATCGGGCAACGGGTGTCGACCACGCCCACCCCCGGGCGGGCCGGCGAGCTCGGAGTCCAGGTCGACATACACGGCACCGGGCAGATGGGCGCGCTGGTAGTCCTCGATACCGGGCGGCCCACCCAGGGTCCACTGGACGTCAAGGACAATGACGGAGTCGAAGCAGGCCGCGAGGGCCTCAGCGGAGATCAGTGCGCTCACGGGGACATTCGACCACGGCGGCCGACCGTGGCCGTGAACCGTCGGCACGCATCACGTCGTGGGGTAGGCGTGTCGCGGCACCGCAGCCGATAGCCTCCCGGTGACACCGCTGAGGTGGACGATGCGCAGCGACGACGACAGGAGACTCATGCGGCCCGCGCGACGCGTGCGCCCGTCGAGCGACAGGGCGGCGCTGCGGACATGACCGAGGGGGTCGCCCGGCCGGTACCCACGGACGCCTTCGGCGGTGCCCGTCTGGGTTACGTACAGGGCTTGCGTGGACTCAGCATCCTCGCGGTCGTGCTGTACCACGCCGGTGGCGTCCTGCCCCGCGGGTATGCCGGGGTGGACACCTTCTTCGTCCTCTCCGGCTTCGTCATCACCCGGATGGTCTGGCAACGCCGTGAGCTGACCGGACGGGTCAGCGCCTCATGGTTCTTCGCCCGGCGGATCCGGCGCCTCCTCCCGGCCGCGACCGTCGCCCTGCTCGTCACAGCCGCTGCATCCGCCCTGGTCCTTTCGCCCTTCGGGACGATGCAGCTCACCGCGCAGCTGGGCCGCTGGACGAGTGTCTTCCTCGCTAACCACGGGGCCTATGCCGTCGCCCCGGACTACTTCGGCACCCGGGCCGACGAGGTGCCGCTGGTCCACATGTGGTCCCTCGCCGTCGAGGAGCAGTTCTACATCGGCTTCTTCGTGGTCCTCGCGTTCGGAGTCGGCCGTCGCCGGGGTCGGATGCTCGGTTGGGTCAGCGCAGCCCTGGCGGTTGCGAGCCTGGCTCTGTTCCTGCGCACCGCTGGGGGCGCTCCGCTGCCCGGGTACCCCGCCGCCGACCGCGCGGCCTTCTATCTCGCGCCCCTGCGGGGGTGGGAGTTCCTCGCCGGGTCTTTGGTCTTCCTGCTGTGCCAGAACCGTCGGCCAGCCCAGACCTGGTCCGTCGTCGGTCAGCTCGCCGGGCTCGCGGCGTGGTGCTGGTTCGTCCTCACCCCGGATCCCGGCCCGCCGATGGGGCCCTGGCTCATGGTCCCGGTCGCGGCGACCGCCCTGGTGCTCGCTGGGCACGGCGGGCCCGGCCGAGGCGCTCTCGAACATCCGGGTCTGCTCCGGCTCGGGGACCTGTCGTACAGCTGGTACCTGTGGCACTGGCCGCTGCTCGTGCTCAGCATGGGCTGGTTTGGCCCGTCTGCCTCGACACGTTGGGTCGCCGTCACGGCCGCCCTCGGCGTGGCCTGGGCGTCATACCGGTGGGTTGAGCAGCCGTGGCGTCGCGCGGCACCCGGGTCGCGCTTCCCCTGGCGGCTACTGGCCACAGCCGTGGCGGCGCCGACGCTGGCCTTCGCCGGCTTGGCGGTGGTGGCCGACCGGGTGAGCGCCGCGCCCAACGCGGTCCGGCTGCAGCAGGACACCGCGCGGCCACTGCGCACCTCGGCGGGATGCAGCTCGGGGCAGCCCATCGAGCGGCTCGCCGCGTGCACGATCGGGGCCGAGCGCCCTGGCCCACCGATCTACCTCGTCGG
>WBZP01002537.1_pt1 | contig 16584 bp, 16 predicted proteins | sample 5204301 | NCBI WGS metagenome assembly WBZP01 (sample SAMN12412401, study PRJNA552823) | activated sludge metagenome | isolation source: activated sludge from nitrification reactor of wastewater treatment plant... | place: USA: Pennsylvania | collected 2017
CATGTACACGGTTCTCGGCCTGTTCCTCAACCGCTCCTGACCGCACGGCCCCCGGCGCGGACGCCTGGATCCTCGGCCTGTTCCTCAACCGCTCCTGACCGCACGGCCCCCGGCGCGGACGCCTGGATCCTCGGCCTGTTCCTCAACCGCTCCTGACCGCACGGCCCCCGGCGTGGACGCCTGGATCCTCGGCCTGTTCCTCAACCGCTCCTGACCTCAGCCGAAGCTGCCGGGTCGTGGGGGCCGCCCGGCCCGCCTAGGGTCGTGGCGTGCGCCTGCATGTCGTGAGCGACGTCCACGGGAGCACCGCCGACCTCGCGCGTGCGGCCGACGGTGCCGACGCCCTCGTCTGCCTCGGCGACCTCGTCCTCTACCTCGACTACGCCGACCCCGCACGCGGCGTGTTCGCCGACCTCTTCGGTGCCCGGAACGCCGCGCACTTCATCGAGCTGCGCACCGCGGGCCGCTTCGCCGATGCGCACGCCTGGTCGGCGCGGATGTGGGACGACGTCGTCGCGCGCGAGGGCAAGGAGCGCTCGGTGCTCGTCGAGGAGCGGGTCCGCGCGCAGTACGCCGAGCTGTTCGCGGCGATGCCGCAGCCGGCGTACCTCACCTACGGCAACGTCGACGTGCCGCGGTACTGGGCCGACTACCTGCAGCCCGGGCACACGGTCCTCGACGGGCAGGTCACCGAGATCGGCGGCCTCCGGTTCGGCTTCGTCGGTGGCGGGCTGGTGAGCCCGATGCGCACTCCCTACGAGCTCGACGAGGAGACGTACGCCGCGAAGGTCGAGGCGCTCGGCGACGTCGACGTCCTCTGCGCGCACATCCCGCCGGCGCTGCCCGAGCTCACCTACGACGTGGTGGCGCGGCGGTTCGAGTACGGCAGCACCGCTCTGCTCGAGCACATCCGTCGGACGCAGCCGCGGCTGGTGCTCTTCGGGCACGTGCACCAGCCGCTGGCGGGACGAGCGCGGATCGGACGCACGGAGTGCGTCAACGTCGGCCACTTCCGCGGCTCGGGACGTCCGTTCGCCGTGCAGTGGTGAGCGGGCCGCTCAGGACTCGACGCGCTCCTTGAGGCCACGCAGGGCGGTGTCGATGATGACCTTCTCGGCCTTGCGCTTGATCAGCCCGATCATCGGGATGCTGACGTCGACGGCGAGCTTGTAGGCGACCTTCGTGGTGCCGTCGCCGTTGTCGGTCAGGGTGTAGGTGCCGTCCATCGCCTTGAGCATGCCGCCCTCGGTGAGGGTCCAGCTGACCGAGGTGTCGTCGTCGGCCCAGTCGTACTCGAGGGTGTAGGTGTCCTTGATCGCGCCGGCGTCGACCACGAAGCGCGCGTCGGCCGGCTTGCCGTCCTCGTACTGCGTGAGGATCTCGACGGACTTCATGCCGTCGGTCCACTCGGGATAGCTCGTGAGGTCCGCGATCACCGCCATGACCTCGGCAGGGGGTGCCGCGACGACGATGCTCGACTCGGTGCTGTCGGCCATGGCGCGGACACTATCTGCTCACCGGCCGGGTGCCAGCGCAAGACGCGGCCGGGAGGGGGCGCTCCCGGCGGTCGGACCCGGACGCGCCTGTTCGCCGGGCGCCCCGCGGCGACTAGGTTGAGGCCGTGCGGGTGCTGCTGGTCGTGGGCAAGGGCGGGGTCGGGAAGACGACCCTCGCCGCCGCGACCGCCCTCGCCGCCGCACGGGCCGGCGAGCGCACCCTCGTGGTCAGCACCGACCCGGCGCACTCGCTCACCGACGTCCTCGGGATGACCGGCGGCCTGGGCCGCGCGGGGGAGTGGCGTGCGGCGTCGGCGCCCGTCGCGGTGCCGGGCGCCACGGGCTCGCTCGACGTCCTCCAGATCGACACCCGGGCCCGCCTCGACGCGTCGTGGGAGGCCGTGCGCACGATGCTCGCGGCCCTGCTCGGCGGCGTGGGCGTCGACCCGCTCGTCGCGGCCGAGATCGCCGCCGTGCCCGGCGTCGACGACGTCCTGGCCCTGCTCGAGGTGGCCGACCACGCGTCGGGCTACGACGCGGTCGTCGTCGACTGCGCTCCGACCGCGGAGACGCTGCGGCTGCTGGCGCTGCCCGAGGCGTTCGAGCGCCTCGTCGCGCGCGGCCTGCCGGTCGACGGGCGCATCGAGCGGCTGGTGAGCGGCGAGGGTCTTCGCGCCGGTGCGGTCGACGCGCTGGACGCGCTGGACGCGCTCGCCCGTCGGCTGGTGCGGGTGCGCGACCTGCTCACCGGGCCCGGTTCCGCCGTCCGGCTGGTCACCACGCCGGAGCGCGTGGTGCTGGCCGAGACGCACCGGTCGCGCACGACGGTCGCGATGCTCGGCCATCACGTCGACGGCGTGGTCGTGAACCGTGCCGTCGTCGGCGCGGAGTGGCCTGCGGGCCTGGTCGCCCGGCACCGCGAGGGCCTCGTCGCCGCGCGCGACCGGTTCGCCGACCTGCCGGTGCGGGTCGTGCCGCACTCGGACGGGGAGCCGGTCGGCGTCGACGCGCTGCTCGCGCTCGCCGACGTCATGCTCGGTGGCGCCGACCCGCTCGACCTCGGTGCCCCGCGAGCCGGCTCGGCGGTGTCGACGGACGGCGACCTCTGGTACTTCGACGTCACCGTGCCCGGCGCCCGCGCCGACGACCTCGACGTCTCGGTGACCGACGACGGCGACCTGGTCGTCGATCTCGGGCCGCACCGCCGCGTTGTCGCCCTGCCGCCGGTGCTGCGGCGCTGCGACGTCGCGGGTGCGACGCTGGACCTGACCGAGCACGGCCAGGTGGTGCGGGTGCGCTTCGACCCCGACCTCGAGAGATGGAGCACGGCGGTGGCGCGATGAGCGAGAACCCCTTCGCCTCCGACGAGCCGCGTGCGGGGCAGGAGGCCGCGAAGCTGCTGGCCGCGGCCCAGGACTGGCTGCGCACCTCGGCCCCGCACCTCGCGCCGGTCGACGCCGACGGCACGACGTGCACCTGCCCGGTGTGCCGCGCGGTGGCGGGTGTGCGCGACGCCGATCCCGATGTCGTCGGCCGTTGGGTCGACTCCGCGCTCGCCGCCGCCACGGCCGTCCTGACCCAGGCGGGCGAGAAGCTCGCGTCGACCGCCGACGCCGCGGCGGGTGCTCCTGCGGGGGGCTCGCAGAGCGAGGACGAGGACACGTCGTGGTCGGACTACGTCGTCGACCTCGACGAGGACGCCGACCTCGAGCCGCACGGCGACGCCGACCACGACGACGCCGACCACGACGACGCCGACCACGACGACGAGGGCCCGACCGCGGAGCGCGCCGCGGGTGCGGCAGGGCAGGATGACCAGGGCGCGCGCGGGGTCCGCCGGATCCCGCTCGAGCAGACCGACCCCGGCGACCTCGACGGCTGACCGGGTCCGGCCGCGCAGCGGCCGGCCGACCGCGACGGCCCGTCCGTCGCCGACAGGTGGAAGAGCGCACATGTCCGTGACGATCGGCGTCGACATCGGGGGCACCAAGATCGCCGGCGGCATCGTCGGTACCGACGGTGCGATCCTCGCCCGCTCGCGCAAGGAGACCGAGCGCGACGCCCGCGAGGTCGTGGCGACGATCGTGCATGTCGTGCGCGACCTGGTGTCGGTGGCCGAGCGCGACGGGCTCGGCGAGGTCGAGGCCGTGGGCCTCGGTGCCCCGGGCCTCGTCGACGAGACGCGCAGGGTCGTGCGCTTCGCGCCGAACATCGACTGGGCCGAGGAGCCGCTTGCCGACGCCGTGGCCTCCGCCGCGGGGCTGCCGACGATCGTCGAGAACGACGCCAACGCCGCTGCCTGGGGCGAGTTCCGGTTCGGGGCCGGGCGCGACGCGCACGACCTCGTCGCCGTCACCGTGGGCACCGGGATCGGCGGCGGCATCGTGCTCGGCGACCGGCTGGTCCGCGGCGCCTACGGCATGGCCGCCGAGTCCGGCCACCTCGTGCGCGTGCCCGACGGCCGCCTGTGCGGCTGCGGCAAGCGCGGCTGCTGGGAGCAGTACGCCAGCGGGAACGCGTTGCTGCGCAAGGCGCGCGAGCTCGCCGCCGAGCGGCGCAACGAGGCGCACACCCTGCTCTCCCTCGGCGACGGGACGCCCGAGGGCGTCACCGGCCAGCACATCACCGTCGCCGCGCGCGACGGCGACCCCGTCGCCCTCGAGGCGTTCTCGCGCATCGGCCGCTGGCTGGGCACGGGCCTCGCCGACGTCGCGGCGCTGCTCGACCCCGCGATGTTCGTGATCGGCGGGGGAGTGTCGGAGGCCGGCGAGCTGCTGCTGGCGCCGACCCGTGCGGCGTTCGTGGCGGCGCTGGTCGCGGCCGGTCACCGGCCCCACGCGCAGGTCGTCGCCGCCCAGCTCGGCAACGACGCCGGCCTCGTCGGCGCGGCCGACCTCGCGCGCGACCGCGGCTGACCCGGACGTCGGGGGACATCACCCGTACGGAGCAGCGCGTCACCCTCCGCTGCTCACCCTCACACGGGGTGAATACGGTCCGGAGTCCGGCCCGTCGACGGGGGCCGGGTCGGTCGAACGGATGATGCCGCCAAGGCCGGAGATACGGGCCGTGAGCGCGTCCAGGGTGCGACGATGATCCCCGGACGGCGTCCTGGCCGCCCATGATCCGAGGGGAGAACGCTGTGCGCGGCCCATCCTGGGGGCCGGGGCAGGGCTTCGACCGTCTGCGCTCGTGCCGTCGTGACGACACCGGTGCTGCCGCGGTCGAGTTCGCACTCGTCGCCCTGCTCCTGTTCTCGCTCCTCATGGGCATCATCGAGGTCACGCTGCTGCTGCGCGACAACGTCTCGGTGTCGTCGGCCGTCCGGACCGGTGCGCGCATCGCCTCTGCCGAGGCCGGAGAGGGCCCGGGCACCTGCCCGACCGGCAGCACGACCTGCGTCCCGGCGAACGTGCCGAAGCTGGCGCAGGACGCGGCGAACGCCATCCAGAAGGCCGGCACGGCCATGCCGCAGGACGCGATCGATGCGATCTGGGTCTACAAGGCCAACTCGAACGGGTGGCCGGGCAACGGCACCAAGCTGTCGGACTCCTCCTGCACCTCCGCCAACAACTGCGTGATCCTCACGTGGAACAAGACAGCCAACAAGTTCGAGTACAACAGCGGTGGCTGGGTGTCGACGACGATCGCGGCCTGCGCCGGCACGAACTCCGACGGGTCGTCCAAGGCCGACTCGGTCGGCGTCCTCATGAAGGCCACGCACAAGTTCCTGTTCGGGCTGTTCGGCACCACGCTCGCGATGTCCGACCGCGCGGTGATGCAGTTCGAGCCTCTGTCGACCGACACCTGCCAGGCCAACAAGCCGATCGGCGGCGGTGGTCACAAGTGATGCAGCGGCTGCGTTCCGGTGGTCGCGACGACGCGGGCGCCGTCGCTGTCCTGGTCGCGATCCTCTTCCCGGTGCTCTTCGCGATGGCCGCGTTCGCCGTCGACGTCGCGCGCTGGTACCTCGAGGGCGAGCGCGTCCAGAAGGCGGCCGACTCGGCCGCCCTCGCCGGCGTCATCTACATGCCGCAGGACTTCGCCACGGCCAAGTCGACCGCGATCGCCGCGGCCACGCGCAACGGCTACACCGCCGGCGGTGACATCACCATCGAGGTCAAGCAGGGACCGCGGCCCTCGCAGCTGCAGGTCACGGTGTCCAACGTCATCACCAACAACTTCGCCTTCCTCATCGGCCAGCCGACCACGGTGATCGGCCGGACCGCGATCGCCGACTACACCGGCCCGGCGCCGATGGGCAGCCCCTGCTGGTCCTTCGGCAACGAGCCCGACGCGCTGGCCCAGGCTCGCCCGCTCAACTGCCCGCGCACGCCGAACAGCACGTACGGCAGCTTCTGGGCGACCATTCACGGTCCCGAGGTCGACAAGACCCAGGGCGACCAGTTCATGACGCGCCCGTGCGCCGGTGGTGAGAGCGGCTGCACCGGTCCGTCCAACGACGAGTTCGACCCCAACGGCTACTTCTGGGCCATCCACGTCGACGACCCGAGCAAGGTCAGCAACATCAACCTGCAGCTCTTCGACCCCGCCTACGTCAAGACCGGGTTCTACTGCGACAACGGCAGCCTCCCGCCCGCGACCGCCTACAAGGCCACGGGCATGAACGACTTCGACGGCGGGAACCCGAGGGTCCGCTACGCGCCGGGCACGCAGAACGACCCCACCGACTACTGTCCGGGGGACGGCGACTACTCGAGCAGCGCGACCACACCGACGACGACGACGTTCGTGCTGCGCTCGCCGATCGACTCGCAGAACCCCCTGCAGGCGCCCGTGATCGGCCAGTGCTCCAAGCAGTTCTACGGCTGGAACGACCCGGGGTCGCTCGCGACCATCCTCGACAAGTCCAAGACGCCGTGGGCCACGACGATCACCGACCGCGCGCACTATCAGGACCTGATCGCCCAGAGCTTCCACCGCTGGTACACGCTGTGCACCATCCCGGGACCGCTGCAGAAGGGCGACTACTACCTGCAGGTACGGACGAACGTGCCCTACGGCGCGGCGCAGGCGTCCTGGTCGGCCTCGGGTGACAACAGCAACGAGAAGGGCGAGGGCGCCAACCGGTTCGCGATCCGCGCCCAGGTCACCGGCGATGCGAGCACCGTCTCCGTCGGTTCGTTGCAGCACATGCCGATCTTCGCCAACGACCCGTCGCTCTCCTCGGCCAAGTTCAACCTGATCAGGGTGGTGCCCGGTGCCGCCGGCAAGACGATCAAGTTCACCTTCTTCGACGTCGGCGATGCGTCGGGCAACGGGACCGCGACCGTCACCGTCCTGGCGCCGGGGGAGGCGACCGGCACCGGCATCACCGCGTCCAAGGGCCTCACCGGCTGCACGGGCGTGAACTGGACGTCGACCACGGAGACGCTGTCGACCTGCTCGAAGGGCGGCATCAACTCGTCCACCTGGAACGGCAAGGCGTACACGATCTTCGTACCGATCCCGAACGACTACCAGTGCGGGTACTCGACGCTATCGGGTTGCTGGTTCCAGCTGCAGGTGGCGTTCCCGACCGGAACCCTGCTGACGGACGCGACGACGTGGAGCGCCACGATCACCGGCGACCCGGTCCGCCTGGTCAAGTAGCCGACGGCGGTCGGACCGACCGCACCGTCGTGATCGGCGCGACGTGTCACGTCGGCGCGACCGCGTTCGACGGCTGCTGACGAGCGACGGGTGCGGCGGCCGGCAGGTCGCGGACGTTCGACCATGAGCGTGCGATCCGGTCCGACTGGCGAAGGGCCGGACCGGATCGTGGGCCATGCGGTGACTCGACGGCCGCGCGGGCGTTTCCGGGGACGGCGGCGAGGGTGCCTGCTGTCAGCGCCAGAGGGTCGCGCCGCCGAAACGGGAACGTCGGCCTGGTCCCGGGCGTTTCAGTCCGCCCTCCGGACAGCGCAGGCCGTGACCGAGTGGTGCGGTGATCGCTCAGAGTACGGCGCCGTCGTCCCAGCCGTCGTCGTCGGAGCGCCGGTCGCCCATCCGCAGGATGAGGGTGGCGAAGCCGCCGAGGAAGGCGGCCAGGGCCGCGACGAGCACCCAGCCGCCGAGGCTGAGGCCGAAGACCGCGGCGATCATGATGAGGACCGGCCCGCCGATCAGCCCGGCCCAGGCCAGCCGCGTGACCCGGTCGGACTCGGGCAGCGGCGGCGGCGGGTCGGGCACGAAGTGGTCGTCGACCTCGTGGTCGGGCACGGCTGCGGGCTCCGCCGGACCGGAGCTGCGCAGCAGGCGCGAGGAGAGCGGTGGGCGCTCCGGCGGCTCGAACGGCGGCAGCGCCTCGGCGTCCTCGAGCACCGACCACCGCGGCACGGGGTCGGTGGCGGGCGCGTCGTAGCCCGCGACGATGTCGGCGAACAGCGACTCGACGTCGTCGGGCGCGAGGTCGTCGCTGCTCGACACCGGGGCCGGCCGGGCCGCCATGTCGGCGGCGTCGGCGCGGCGGGCGGCGTCGGCGTGGAAGTCGGCCCGCAGCGACGGCAGCGCGGCACCCACGACCTGCTGGGCGAGGTCGAGCCGCCCGCTGTCGACGTGGACGCGGTCGGTGGGCCGGCGCGGCGGCCGGGTGTCGCGAGCCAGGCCGCGGTCCCCGGCGAGCGGCTCGGCCACCGCGGTGACGCCGGCGTCGCGCAGCAGCTCGAGGACGTGGTCGGCGACCGGCGGGTCGACGTCGACCAGCGCGACGTAGCGGGCGGCCTCGGGCAGCCCGTTGTCGCGTCCGGTCGGAACGGTCATGGCCCCAGTGTCACGCGTCGGTCGACGACGGCGCGACCCGGTGCAGGAAGTCCGCCGCGGCGGCGAGCACCCGCTCGGACGCATCACCCCGCGCGAGGAGGTGCCCGCCCTCCTCGAGGCGCACCTCGGTGACGTCGGGGGTCGTCAGGTGCGCGAGGAGCCAGTCGCCGCTCCCGGCCGGCACCACCCGGTCGTCGTCGGCCCGCACGAGCAGCACCGGGGCGACGACGCGGCCGAGGTCGGCGCGCACCGGGTCCCATCCGTCCTGCGCCACCGAGCGCAGCGCCCGCAGCGGGATGCGGTCGTAGCCGCCGGATCCCTCGGCTGCGGGCGACGACGCCCACGGCAGCAGCAGGGCTGCGGCGCGGGAGGGGTGGCGCAGCTCGAGCGCAGGAGCGAGGAGCACGAGGCCGTCGACGTCGGCGGGGCGCAGCTCGGCCAACCGCAGCGCGAGCGCGGCACCGACGCCCTGGCCCACCACGACCACGTGGGTGCACCGCTCGCGCAGCGCGGTCAGCGCCCGGTCGGCCTCGGCGTGGAAGTCGTCCCAGCGGCACACCGCGAGGTCCTGCCAGGTCGTGCCGTGGCCGGGCAGGCGGGGGAGCAGCACCGAGCAGCCCTCGTCCGCGAGGTGCGCCGCCAGCGACCGCAGGTCGGCCGGCGACCCGGCGAAGCCGTGCAGGAGCAGCGCGCCGACGGGACCGTCGTCGTGCTCGACGGGCTCGGCACCGGGCAGCAGCGGCATGGGAGAGGCGGTCCTGAGGTCGCGCGGAGGGGGTGCCGCCAAGGTTACCCGTGGGTACGGCCCCTCCCGACGGTCATCGTCTGGTCTGGACGGCGGTGTTGCGTTGCTCCTCGGGCGGACGGGGCCGTACTGTCGGGCGCGGACCGGAAGGAGGCGGGGACTCGGTGTTCTACTGGGTGTGCAAGTACATCCTGATCGGGCCCTGGCTCCGGTTGGTGTTCCGTCCGCAGGTCGAGGGCCTCGAGCACCTCCCGCAGGACGGCGCCGCCATCCTCGCCGGCAACCACCTGTCGTTCTCCGACTCGATCTTCCTGCCGCTGGTGTGCAAGCGGAAGATCACCTTCCTGGCCAAGAGCGACTACTTCAACACGCCGGGCCTCAAGGGCTGGCTGACGCGGTTGTTCATGTCGGCGGCCGGCCAGGTGCCGGTCGACCGCTCCGGCGGCCGTGCCTCCGAGGCGGCGCTGCGCACCGGCCTGCGCGTGCTCGGCGAGGGCGCGCTGCTCGGCATCTACCCCGAAGGCACCCGCTCGCCCGACGGCCGCCTCTACCGCGGCAAGACCGGCGTCGCGCGGATGGCGCTCGAGGCCGGCGTACCCGTGATCCCGTGCGCCATGGTCAACACCCACCTGATCCAGCCGCCCGGACGGGTGCGCCCCAAGATCATGCGGGTCAGGATCGCGATCGGGAAGCCGCTGGACTTCTCCCGCTACGACGGCATGGCCAACGACCGCTTCGTGCTCCGCTCCATGACCGACGAGATCATGTACGAGCTCATGCAGCTGTCGGGCCAGGAGTACGTCGACATGTACGCGCAGAAGGCCAAGACCCTCTCCGCCGACGCCGCGCTCGTGCTCGAGGACCCCGAGCCCGGCGAGCTCGCCGGCACCCCCGCGGCCGCTCCCGCCGCCTGACCGTCGGCTCCGGGCCAGGTCGGCCCAGAGCCGCACCCCGCCCTCGTGATGGCTACAGCGTGGCCCAGGACTTGGACCGCTCGACGGCGACGCGCCAGCGCTGGTGCGCCCGCTCGTCGGCCCGGCCCGGGTCGAAGCGCGCGTCGCGGTGGACCACCGCGGCGAGCTCGTCGGTCGAGGACCAGACGCCGGTGCCGAGGCCGGCGAGGAACGCAGCCCCGAGCCCGGTGGTCTCGAGCTGCGCAGCGCGGGCCACCGGGACCTGCAGCGCGTCGGCCTGCAGCTGGCAGAGCAGGTCGTTGGCCGAGGCGCCGCCGTCGACGGCGAGCTCGGGGATGCTGATGCCGGCCTCGCGCACCATGAGGTCGACGACGTCCTGCACCTCGAACGCGATCGCCTCCAGCGTCGCGCGGACGAGGTGGGCCCGCGTCGTGCCGCGGCTGATCCCGAGGATCGTGCCGCGCGCGTGCGGGTCCCAGTCGGGGGCGCCGAGCCCGGTCAGCGCGGGCACGAAGACCACGCCCCCGGAGTCGGGCACCGAGCGGGCCAGCGCCTCGGACTCCGCGGCGGAGCCGATGATCTCCAGCCCGTCGCGCAGCCACTGGATCGCCGCGCCCGTGACGAAGACGGCGCCCTCGAGCGCGTAGGTGAGCGTGCCGTCGGGGTGCTGCCAGGCGACCGTGGTGAGCAGCCCCGAGGTCGAGAGGACCGGCGTCGTGCCGGTGTTCACCAGGACGAACGAGCCGGTGCCGTACGTGCACTTGCTCGTGCCGGGCGCGACGCACACCTGGCCGAACAGCGCCGACTGCTGGTCGCCGGCGATGCCCGCGATCGGCAGGTCGAGACCGAGGAAGACGTCGGGGTCCGTGCGACCGACCACGCCGTACGACGGGACCACCTCGGGCAGGGCCTCGCGCGGCACCCGGAACAGGTCGCAGAGCTCGTCGCTCCACGCGCCGGTACGGATGTCGTAGAGCAGCGTGCGGCTCGCGTTCGACGCGTCCGTGACGTGGTGCAGCCCGCGCGTCATCCGGGCGATCAGGTAGGAGTCGACGGTGCCGATCGCGACGCGACCGCTCGTGACCTGCCCCCACACGTGCGGCTCGTTCAGCGCGATCCAGGTCAGCTTGGTGGCGGAGAAGTAGGGGTCGAGGCGCAACCCGGTGGCCGCGGACACCCACGCCTCGTTGCCGTCTGCGCGCAGCTGCTCGCAGATGCCCGCCGTCCGCCGGTCCTGCCAGACGATGGCGCGGCGCGGCGAGCCGAGGGTCTCGCGGTCCCAGAGGACCACGGTCTCGCGCTGGTTGGTGATGCCGACCGCGGTCGGCGCCTCGCCGTCGCCGAGCGCCTCGAGCGCCTGCGCCACGGCTGCGAGGGCCGCGGCCCAGATCTCGCCCGGGTCGTGCTCGACCCAGCCGTCCTGCGGGAAGTGCTGCGGGAACTCGGAGTAGCCGCGGGCGAGCACCTGCGCCTCGCGCGAGACGACGAGGGCGGTGACGCCGGTGGTGCCGGCATCGAGGGCGAGGACGCTCATGCGGTGCCTCCGTCGAGGGTGCGCAGGTGGTCGAGGACGACGGGGTCGATGCGTCCGGGCACCATCCGCTCCTCGAGGTTCTCGACGCCGGACCAGCGCTCGAGCGCGGCGCCGACGTCGGTGGCCTCGTAGCCGAGACCCGTCAGGCGGCGGCGGACCTCGTCGGCCACCTCGCCCTCCAGCGGGAGGCAGTCGTCGGGGTCGGGGCGTTCGAAGAGCAGGTCGCGGATCGCGAGCAGCCGCACGAGCTCGGGCACCGGGTCGGTGTGGTCGTCGACGCGCAGGTCGACGAGGACGTCGGAGCCGCCGCCGTAGCCGCCGCCCGGGGTGACGACCAGCACGGCGGCGCTCTGCCGTCCGCGCGAGTCGCCACCCGCGCGGTCGCCGGCGAGCAGCGCGTCGACGAGCCGGAGACGGAACGGCCGGTGGAGGGGCGCCGAGCGCCACGTCGTCTCGACCGCCTCGACCACCTGCGGTCCGGCGAGGATGTTGCCCTGGATCGCGTACGCCGAGCCGGCCGACGTCGTGCCGCTGGTGCCGCCGGCCCACGGCAGGCAGGACTCGCCGGTGAACGACGCCGCACCGCCGCGGGCGTCGACGACGCCGACCTGCCGATGCTGGTGCTCGGGGTCGGCGACGAGCAGGGCGGTGAGCGCCTCGCGGGCGTCGTCGCCGTCGGCCAGGCGGCGCAGGCCGTCGGGGCGGTAGGCGAGGTTGGCCATGGCCTGGGTCGCGATCGCGCCGGCGCCGACAGCGGCGCCCGGGACGACCGCGCCGACGGCGAGGAACTTCGAGGCCACCGCGGCGCCGAGCTCGGTGCCGTCCTCGGAGCGCGCGACGATCGAGAAGGTCATGGCGGCGACGCTAGCGGGCCGGGGGAGCCGGGGCGCGACGGACGGCCGACCGGGGGCGACGCTGCGGCGCACCCGCCTCCTGCGACGACGTAAGCGGTTGCACTAGGGTGGCTGGTGCCAGGTCGTGACAAGGGAGTCGGGCCTCGCGAGAACCCGCGAACCCACGCGCCATCCCGCGCAGCAAGGGGAGAACCATGCGCATCGGAGTGCTCACCGGCGGCGGCGACTGCCCCGGCCTCAACGCCGTCATCCGCGGCGTCGTCCGCAAGGGCGTCAAGGAGTACGGCTACGAGTTCCTCGGCTTCCGCGACGGCTGGAAGGGCCCGCTGGAGGGCCTGACCACCGAGCTCGGCATCCCGCAGGTCCGCGGCATCCTCCCGCGCGGCGGGACGATCCTCGGCTCGAGCCGCACGAACCCGATCAAGATCGACGGCGGTGTCGACCGCATCAAGGCCAACCTCGCCTCGCACGGCGTCGACGCGCTCATCGCGATCGGCGGCGAGGACACCCTCGGCGTCGCGACGCAGCTGCACGACCTCGGCGTCCCCGTGGTCGGCGTACCGAAGACGATCGACAACGACCTCAACGCGACCGACTACACCTTCGGCTTCGACACCGCGGTGAACATCGCGTCCGAGGCGATCGACCGCCTGCACACGACGGCCGAGTCGCACCACCGCGTGCTCGTCGTCGAGGTCATGGGCCGTCACGCCGGCTGGATCGCGCTGCACGCCGGCCTGTCCGGCGGCGCCAACGGCATCCTGATCCCCGAGGTCCCCTTCGACCTCGACGAGGTCGCCGGCTGGGTCGAGTCGCGCTTCCAGACCAACTACTCGCCGATCATCGTCGTCAGCGAGGGCGCCCTGCCCACCGACGGCGACCTCATCACCAAGGACCAGTCGCTCGACGCCTTCGGCCACGTGCGACTGACCGGCATCGGCGACTGGCTGGCCTCGGCGCTCGAGGACCGCACCGGCCAGGAGGCGCGCGCCTCGGTGCTCGGTCACATCCAGCGCGGCGGCACGCCGACCGCGTTCGACCGCGTCCTCGCGACCCGCTTCGGCCTGCAGGCCATCGACGCGGTGCACGACAAGGACTACGGGAAGATGGTCGCGCTGCGCGGCACCGACATCGTGCGCGTGCCGCTCATCGACGCCACCGGCGAGCTCAAGACCGTGCCGCTCTCGCGGTACGAGGAGGTCCGCACCTTCTTCGGCTGAGCCGCTGCCGCCTCAACGTCCGCGTAGTTCCCGAAACATGATCATGTTCCGGGAACTACGCGCGTTCGTGGGGGCGCGAGGGTGCCCGTAGGCTTCCCCCATGGTCGACGTCATCGAGTGGCCCGAGCTCCCTGCTGCCCAGCAGCCGGTGTGGCCCGACGCTGCTGCGCTCGAGGCCGCGCTGGCCGAGCTGCGCACGCTGCCGCCGCTCGTGTTCGCGGGCGAGTGCGACAACCTCACCGCGCGCCTGGCCGACGCCGCGCAGGGCCGCGCGTTCGTGCTCATGGGCGGCGACTGCGCCGAGACGTTCGAGCAGGCCTCCGCCGACGCCATCCGCGCGAAGCTGAAGACCGTCCTGCAGATGGCGATCGTCCTGACCTACGGCGCCAGCCTCCCGGTCGTGAAGATCGGCCGGATGGCCGGTCAGTACTTCAAGCCGCGCAGCAAGCCGACCGAGGCGCGCGACGGCCTCGAGCTGTCGTCGTACTTCGGCGACGGCGTCAACGGCATCGAGTGGGACGTCGACCGCCGTACGCCGGACCCGCAGCGGCTGGTGAAGAGCTACCACACGGCGAGCGCCACGCTGAACCTCGTGCGCGCCTTCACCCAGGGCGGCTACGCCGACCTGCGCCAGGTGCATGCGTGGAACCAGGACTTCGTCAGCGAGACGCCGGCGGGCAACCGCTACGAGCAGGTCGCCGGCGAGATCGACCGGGCTTTGAACTTCATGGCGGCGTGCGGCGCGGACCCGGAGGAGTTCCGCCGCGTCGACTTCTACGCCAGCCACGAGGCGCTCGTCCTCGACTACGAGAAGGCGCTCACGCGCATCGACTCGCGCACCGGCAACCTCTACGACGTCTCGGGCCACATGGTGTGGGTGGGGGAGCGCACGCGTCAGCTCGACGGCGCGCACGTCGACTTCGTCTCCCGCATCAGCAACCCCGTCGGCGTGAAGCTCGGTCCGACGACGACGCCGGAGCAGGCCGTGGAGATCGCCGAGCGGCTCGATCCCGACCGCATCCCGGGCCGCCTCACGTTCATCACGCGCATGGGCGCCGGCGTGATCCGCGAGGCGCTGCCGCCGATCGTCGAGAAGGTCACGGCGAGCGGCCACCAGGTGCTGTGGGTCTGCGACCCCATGCACGGCAACACGCGCGAGGCGAGCACCGGTCACAAGACCCGGTCCTACGACGACGTCGCCGACGAGGTGCTCGGGTTCTTCCAGGTGCACAAGGCGCTCGGCACGGTGCCCGGCGGCATCCACGTCGAGCTCACGGGCGACGACGTCACCGAGTGCGTCGGCGGCACCGGCGGTGTGGCGGAGGACCGTCTCGGCGACCGCTACGAGACGGCCTGCGACCCGCGGCTCAACCGGGTGCAGTCCCTCGAGCTCGCCTTCGACGTCGCTGACTGGCTGCTCGACCGCCCGCGCCACGCCTGACCCGATGGGCGCATCGCGCGGCTCGCTGCACCACCTCGAGCTCTGGGTCGCCGACCTCGATGCCGCGCGCGCCTCGTGGGGCTGGCTGCTCGGCTCACTGGGGTACGCCGTCGACAGCTCGTGGGACAGCGGCACGAGCTGGCGCCTGGGCACGGCGTACGTCGTCGTGGAGAGCGGCCCCGACGTGGTCGACGGGCACCATGAGCGGCGACGTCCGGGCGTGAACCACATGGCGCTGCACGCTGGCTCGCGCGGCGACGTCGATGCGCTGGTCGCCGCCTGCGCCGACCACGGCTGGTCGCTGCTGTTCGCGGACCGGCACCCGTACGCCGGCGGCCCGCAGCACTACGCCGCCTACCTCGAGGACGCCCAGGGCTTCGAGGTCGAGCTGGTCGCCGACGACGCCTGATCGAGCTCGGTGCCCGTCGCGTGCCGACCGAGCGGCCAGGTCCGAATCCCGCCAGCCGATCGTCGGGGGCATGGGGCAGGATCGGGCCATGACCTCGACCCGGACGGCGACCACCACCGAGCCGCGCGGCGCCGTCACGGCGCCTGCGGGCCTCGACGTCGACGCCGCCTACCAGGCCCTCGCGGCGCGCGACCGCCGCTTCGACGGCCGGATCTGGTTCGGCGTCACCAGCACCGGCGTCTACTGCCGTCCGGTGTGCCCGGCGCAGACGCCGAAGGCCGCGAACGTGCGGTTCTTCGCCTCGCCGGCGGCCGCGGTGAGCAGCGGCTTCCGCGCGTGCAAGCGCTGCCGACCCGACTCCGCGCCGGGCTCGCGGCACTGGGACCACCGCGGCGACCTCGCGGCCCGTGCGCTGCGCCTGATCGCCGAGGGCGCGGTCGACGACGGCGGTGTCGCCGGCCTCGCGCGCACGCTGCACGTCAGCGAGCGGCACGTGCACCGCACGCTCGTCGCAGAGGTCGGTGCGGGCCCGCTGCAGCTGGCCACGAGCCGGCGCGCGCAGACCGCGAAGCTGCTCGTCGAGCAGACCTCGCTGCCGCTCACCGAGGTCGCGTTCGCGGCCGGCTTCTCCAGCGTGCGGCAGTTCAACGACGTGATGCGCAAGGAGTTCGGCGTGCCGCCGTCCCAGCTGCGTCGGTCGCCCGAGATCGCCCCGGCCGCAGCCGATCCGCGGCTCGTGCTGCGTCTGCGGCTGCGTCCGCCGTACGACGCCGACGCGCTCGGCGATTTCCTCTCCGCCCGTGCCATCGCCGGTCTCGAGGAGCACTCGGACGACGGCCGGCGCTGGGTGCACCGGCGCGTGGTGCCGCTCGGCATCGACGCGGCGGTCGTCGAGGTGCGCGTGGTCGACGACCACGTGCTCGTGCGCGCCGACACCGACGTGCGCAGCACCGCCGTGCTCGTCGCCCGGATCCGCCGCTGGCTCGACCTCGACGCCGAGCCCGCGATGGTCGGCGCGGCCCTTGCCGAAGACCCCGCGCTCGCACCGCTCGTCGCCGCCCGCCCGGGACTGCGGGTGCCGACCACCGTCGACCCCTGGGAGACCGTGGTGCGCGCGGTGGTCGGGCAGCAGGTGTCGGTGGCCGGTGCGCGGACCATCCTCGGCCGACTGGTGGCGGCGTACGGCGCACCTGCCGGCGACCTCGTCGCGTT
>WBZP01003629.1_pt1 | contig 16577 bp, 13 predicted proteins | sample 5204301 | NCBI WGS metagenome assembly WBZP01 (sample SAMN12412401, study PRJNA552823) | activated sludge metagenome | isolation source: activated sludge from nitrification reactor of wastewater treatment plant... | place: USA: Pennsylvania | collected 2017
GTGATGCGCCGCTTGCAGAAGATGCCCCAGATCGTTGCCGGCTTCTTTCATGCGCCTACTTGTGCCTATGCCAAGGAATGAGGCTTTATTAACGTAGGGCTTAGTAAATCGAGCAGAATGCTTTTTTGACGGCGCTTTCAAGGCGCGGCCGGAAGTAGTGCTTGGCAACGATATCCTGCCCCTCCGGCGAATAGAGGAAATCGAGATACGCCTGGGCGACCTTGCGCGTACCGCGCTTGTCGGCCACCTTGTCGACCAGGCTCACCGGCGGTTCGGCCAGAATGCTGACACTGGGGTAGACGATGTCGAACGCATCGCCGCCGAGTTCCTTCTTGATCAGCAGCACTTCGTTCTCGAAGGTCACCAGCACGTCGCCGATGTTGCGCTGGGTGAACGTGGTGGTCGCCGCGCGCCCGCCGGCATCGAGGATCGGCACGTTCCTGAACAGCCGGGTGACAAAATCGCGCGCCTGCGTGGCGTCACCGCCCTTCTTCAGCACGTAGCCCCAGGCCCCCAGGTAGGTATAGCGGCCGTTGCCCGCGGTCTTCGGGTTGGGCACGATCACCTGCACGGCGGGCTTGACCAGATCGTCCCAGTCGCGAATGGCCTTCGGATTGCCTTTTCGAACCAGGAACACCGTGGTCGACGTGTAGGGCGCACTGTTGTTCGGCAGACGTTTCGCCCAGTCGGCCGGCAGCAGCCCGCCGCGCGAGGCCAGCAGGTCGATGTCGTTGGACTGATTCATGGTGACCACATCGGCTTCCAGCCCGTTGACCACCGACATCGCCTGCTTGCTCGATCCGGCATGCGACTGGTTGATGGTCACCGTCTCGCCGGTTCTAGCCTTCCAGGCGGCGGCGAAGGCCGGGTTGATGTCCTTGTAGAGTTCCCGCGTGGCATCGTAGGAGACGTTGAGCAAACTTTGCTGTGCCTGAGCCAGCGGCACCAGAACGATCAGCGAGAGAAACGCGAATGCGCGGGCGGATTTGCTGCGAAACCAGTGGGACATGTCGTTTGCGCCTGTCTGAGTGAGTCGGAATTCATCCGCCAGCGTCAAGGTGCAGCGGCGGGACGTCCGATATTCTGTCCAAGCGCATTCATGCAGCAGAGCGATATTCTTTTCTTTCGTTATGCTCCGAATACATAACGCCAAGGGATCAACCGTCGCAATGGCCTGCGAACCGCATGGAATGGCGCTCTACAGCATGGCTTACCTGCGACCGCCTGTTGATGCGGCTTCCAGCGGTGCATGCCCGGAGATGTCCAATCCATGCGGCTTCTGGCGAGGTGCGCAACGCGATCCGACACCGTCGCGGCGCATCGGGAGTGGGTCGAACGCCAAGCGGATCAGCGATCTGCAAGCTCCGCGCGATCGCGAAACAAGGCCAGCGCTTGCGGATTCGCGAGCGCTTCGATGTTCTTCACCGGCTCGCCGTGCACCACGTTGCGCACCGCCAGTTCGACGATCTTGCCGCTCTTGGTGCGCGGGATGTCGGCGACCTGCAAAATCTTCGCCGGCACATGCCGCGGCGTCGTGTTGTCGCGGATGGTCTGCCTGATCTTCTGGGTGAGCGTCTCGTCCAGTAGCAACCCGTCCCTGAGCCTGACGAACAGCACCACCCTCACATCGCCATGCCGGCCCGGCGGCCAGTCCTGGCCGATGACGATGGATTCGAGCACCTCGGGCAGCTTCTCCACCTGGCGGTAGATTTCGGCGGTGCCGATGCGCACGCCGCCGGGATTGAGCGTCGCGTCGGAGCGGCCGTGGATGATCAGGCCGTCATGTTCGGTGATTTCGCAGAAGTCGCCGTGGCACCAGACGGGTCGGGCGAGATCCGGATAGCGCTCGAAATAGGCGGCGCGATACTTCGCGCCGTCGGCGTCGTTCCAGAATCCGATCGGCATGCTGGGAAACGGCCGGGTGCACACCAGTTCGCCTTTTTCGCCGCGCACCGGGTTGGCGTCCTCGTTCCACACGTCGACCGCCATGCCCAGACCTTTGCCCTGGATCTCGCCGCGCCATACCGGCAGCATCGGATTGCCGAGGACGAAGCAACTGACGATGTCGGTGCCGCCGGAAATCGACGCGAGCTGCACATCGGCCTTGATGTCGCGATAGACGAAATCGAAGCTCTCCGGGGCGAGCGGGCTGCCGGTGGAGAAGATGGCGCGCAGATCGCCGAGCCCGAAGTGCTCGCGCGGCTTGAGTCCGCTCTTGGCCAGCGCATCGAGATACTTGGCCGAGGTGCCGAAGTGGGTGATGCGTTCGGTCGCCGCGTAGTCCCACAGGATTCTTCCGTCGGCGACGAAGGGGTTGCCGTCGTAGAGCATCAAGGTGGCGCCGCTGGCCAGTCCGGTGGCGAGCCAGTTCCACATCATCCAGCCGCAGGTGGTGAAGTAGAACAGGCAGTCGCCTGCCTGCACGTCGCAGTGCAAGCGGTGTTCCTTCAGGTGCTGCAGCAAGGTGCCGCCGGCGCCATGGACGATGCACTTGGGCACGCCGGTGGTGCCCGACGAGTACAGGATGTAAAGCGGATGATCGAACGGCAGCAGGGCGTAGTCGATCTCGCTCACGCCGGCATGCGGCGCGACGAAATCGGCGAGCATCGTCGATCGCGGCACGGCGGCGATCGCCTCGGCGCTCGTATCGCCGAGGCACGGCACGACGATGACCTTGGCAAGACCCGGCAATTGCTTGGCGATCTCGGCCAGCTTGTCCAGCACGTTGATGCGTTTGCCGCCATACCAGTAGCCGTCGCAGGCGAACAGCAGTTTCGGTTCGGTCTGACCGAAACGGTCGAGCACGCCCTGCACACCGAAATCCGGCGAGGCACTGGTGAACACCGCGCCGATGCTGGCAGCGGCAAGCATGACGACGACGGTTTCCGGCACATTGGGCAGGTAGGCGGCAATCCGGTCGCCTTGACCCACGCCGCATTCGCTCAACGCAGCAGCGAGCCGGGCTACCTGTTGCCGCAGTTGCCCGCGCGAGAGCCGGCGTTCGATCTTGTCCTCGCCGCGAAAGACGATCGCTTCATCGTTGCCGCAGTCGCGCAGCAGATTCTGCGCGAAGTTGAGCCGGGCATCGGGGAACCACCGTGCGCCGGGCATGCGATCCGGCTCGAGCAGCACCCGTTCGCCGCGCTCGCCGATGACGCCGCAAAAATCCCACACCGCACACCAGAATTGCACCGGCGATTGCACCGACCAGCGGTGCAGTTCGTTCGCCAGCCCGGGCCAGTCGCCGGCCACCACGTCGGCATAGGCAGCGAACGCCGCCATGCCGGAGGCCTCGATCCGGCGCGTGTCGGGAACCCACATCGGCGAGTCGCTTTGCATAGATAGCCCTCTCAGGCGGCGACGAATTCCACCAGTTCCGCGCCATCGGTCACCTGCTCGCCGACCGCATAGCGGAACGCCCTGACGATGCCGTTGCGCGGCGCGGCTATCGTGTGCTCCATTTTCATCGCCTCGAGAACCAGCAGCGGCGCGCCTTTGGCCACCGCCTCGCCGGCGCGGGCGATCAGCGCGATCACCTTGCCCGGCATGGGCGCGACCAGCCCGCCCTCGGCGGCACTGGCCTCGCCTGCATGGCCGAGCGGATCGACCCGCACCAGCAGCCAGGCGCGGCCGTGCACGAAAACGTGGCGCTTCTCGGCAGCCACCACGACCACCGCCTCCAGCCGCAGGCCGCCGAGGTCGGCCCACAGACTGCCATTCTTGCCGAGTTCGCCGCGCACCTCGACAACCTGGCCGTCCACGTCAAGCAGGTAGCCGGCGGGCAGGTAACGCACGCCGACCGCTCTCTCCTGCCCACCGGCGCGAAACAGCAGCGCGCGGCGCGCTTGCGAATTGAGCCGCCAGCCGTCCCGCCGATGCCAGGGCGAATGCGGCTCGGCATGGCGCGCCGCCCGCGCGTCGGCGAGCGCCTGCTCGCGCAGCAGGGTGGCCAGCGCGGCGACCAGCAGCACGTCGCGCGGCAGTTCGGTGCCGGCGGCGAACAGGAAATCGCGCTCGCGCTCGATCAGGCCGGTATCGAGATCGGCCTGCGCAAATGCCGGGCAGGCGACCAGCCGCGACAGGAAATCGATGTTGTTGGCCACGCCTGCGACGCGGTACTTCGCCAGCGCCTGCAGCATGCGCGCCCGCGCGCTGTCTCGATCCTGGCCCCAGACGATCAGCTTGGCGATCATCGGATCGTAGTGCGGCGAGATCTCGTCGTCCTGCTCGACGCCGGTATCCACCCGCACTTGCGCCGACTCCGGCGGCGGCGCCAGATGGATCAGCCGGCCGGTCGACGGCAGGAAGCCGTTGTCGGGATCTTCGGCATAGACGCGCGCCTCCAGCGCATGGCCGCGGATCGCCACCTGCTCCTGCGTCAGCGGCAGGCGCTCGCCGGCGGCGACGCGCAATTGCCACTCGACCAGATCGAGGCCGGTGATCATTTCGGTGACCGGGTGTTCGACCTGCAGGCGGGTGTTCATCTCCATGAAGTGAAAGCCGCCCGCCTGATCGACGATGAATTCCACCGTGCCCGCGCCGACATAGCCGACCGCCCGCGCCGCGTCGATCGCGGCCCTGCCCATCGCCGCCCGGCGCCCTGCGCTCATGCCGGGCGCCGGGGCTTCCTCGAGCACTTTCTGGTGACGGCGCTGCACCGAGCAGTCGCGCTCGAACAGGTGGATGCAATTGCCATGGGCATCGCCGAACACCTGGATCTCGATGTGGCGCGGCCGGATCAAATACTTCTCCACCAGCACGCGGTCGTCGCCGAACGACGCGGCTGCCTCGCGCCGGCACGAGGCAAGCGCGGCGGCAAACTCGTCCGCCCGCTCGACCCGTCGCATGCCCTTGCCTCCGCCACCGGCGCTGGCCTTGATCAGCACCGGGAAGCCGATGCGCTCGGCCTCGCCACGCAGGAAGTCGGCGTCCTGATTGTCGCCGTGGTAGCCGGGTGTCAGCGGCACGCCGGCCGCCTCCATCAACGCTTTGGCCGCGCTCTTCGAGCCCATGGCGCGGATCGCTTCGACCGGCGGGCCGATGAAGACCAGGCCGTTGGCTGCACAGGCCGCGGCGAAACTTTCGTTCTCGGCGAGGAAGCCGTAGCCGGGATGGATCGCCTCGGCGCCGGTCTGTCTGGCCGCGCCGATGATGCGTTCGGCGGCCAGATAGCTCTCGCGCGCCGGCGCCGCGCCGATTGTCACCGCTTCGTCGGCCATGCGCACATGGCGGGCATTCGCATCGGCTTGCGAGTACACCGCCACGGTGGCGATGCCCAGGCGGCGGGCGGTTTTGATGACGCGGCAGGCGATCTCGCCGCGGTTGGCAATCAGGATTTTCGCGAACATGCCGATTACATCCGGAACACGCCGAAGCGGGTCGGCAAGATCGGCGCATTCAATGCCGCCGACAGCGACAGGCCGAGCACCCGCCGGGTCTGCGCCGGGTCGATCACGCCGTCGTCCCACAGGCGCGCGCTGGCGTAGTACGGATGCCCCTGCTCCTCGTACTGGGCGCGGATCGGCGTCTTGAATGCGGCCTCCTCCTCGACGCGCCAGGCCTTTCCCGCCGCCTCCAGGCCGTCGCGCTTGACCGTCGCGAGCACGCTCGCCGCCTGCTCGCCGCCCATCACCGAGATGCGCGCATTCGGCCACATCCAGAGAAAGCGCGGGCTGTAGGCACGTCCGCACATCGCGTAGTTGCCGGCGCCGAAGCTGCCGCCGATCAGCGCCGTGATCTTGGGCACCTGCACCGTGGCCACCGCGGTGACCATCTTGGCGCCGTCCTTGGCGATGCCGGCGTTCTCGGCCTTGCGCCCGACCATGAAGCCGGTGATGTTCTGCAGGAACAGCAGCGGGATGCCGCGCTGGCCGCACAGTTCGACGAAGTGCGCGCCCTTCTGCGCCGATTCGCCGAACAGAATCCCGTTGTTCGCGACAATGCCAACCGGGTAGCCGTAGAGCCGTGCGAATCCGGTCACCAGCGTCGCGCCGTAGCGCGCCTTGAATTCGTCGAAACGCGAGCCGTCGACCACGCGGGCGACGATCTCGCGCACATCGTAGGGCTTGCGCGTGTCGGCCGGCACGATGCCGTAGATCTCCTCCGCCTCGTACAGCGGCTCTTCGACATCGGCCACGGCCAGGCTCTGCGGCTTCAAGCGATTGAGATTGGCGACGATGCGTCGCGCGATGGTGAGCGCATGGGCGTCGTTCTCCGCCAGGTGGTCCGCCACGCCGGACAGGCGGGTGTGCACATCGCCGCCGCCGAGATCTTCGGCGCTCACCACCTCGCCGGTGGCGGCCTTCACCAGCGGCGGGCCGCCGAGGAAGATGGTGCCCTGATTGCGCACGATCACGGTTTCGTCGGACATCGCCGGCACATAGGCGCCGCCGGCTGTGCACGAGCCCATGACAACGGCAATCTGCGGGATGCCCAGGGCCGACAGGTTGGCCTGGTTGTAGAAGATGCGGCCGAAGTGCTCGCGGTCGGGAAACACCTCGTCCTGCCTGGGCAGGAAGGCGCCGCCGGAATCGACCAGGTAGATGCACGGCAAGTGGTTCTGCCCGGCGATCTCCTGCGCGCGCAGGTGCTTCTTGACCGTCATCGGGTAGTAGGTGCCGCCCTTCACCGTGGCATCGTTGGCGACGATCATGCATTCGCTGCCTTCGATGCGGCCGATGCCGGTGATCAGCCCGGCGGCCGGCGCCTCGTCGTCGTACATGCCGCAGGCGGCGAGCTGGCCGATCTCGAGAAACGGCGTGCCCGGATCGAGCAGATGGTCGACGCGCTCGCGCGGCAGCAGCTTGCCGCGGCCGGTGTGGCGCGCCCGCGCCGCCTCGCCGCCGCCCTGCGCCACCGCGGCAGCCTTGCTGCGCAGATCATCGACCACGCGGCGCAGCGCCTGCGCATTGGCCGCGAAATCGGCCGAGCGCGGATCGATCTGCGACTTGATGACGCTCATCTCACACCGATTCGGCGAACAGTTCGCGCCCGATCAGCATGCGCCGTATCTCGCTGGTGCCGGCGCCGATCTCGTACAGCTTGGCGTCGCGCCACAGGCGGCCGGCCGGATAGTCGTTGATGTAGCCGTTGCCGCCCAGACACTGGATCGCCTCGCCGGCCATCCAGGTGGCCTTCTCGGCGGCATAGAGAATCGCGCCCGCTGCGTCCTTGCGCAGGCGGCGCGGATCGCCCGCGGTGTTGTCGCAGCTTCTGCCCACCGCATAGACATAGGCGCGGCAGGCCGAGAGCGTGGTGTACATGTCGGCCAGCTTGCCCTGCATGAGCTGGAACTCGCCGATCGCCTGGCCGAACTGCTTGCGCTCGTGCAGGTAGGGCAGCACGACATCGAGGCACGCGGCCATGATGCCGAGCGGGCCGGCGGCGAGCACCGCGCGTTCGTAGTCCAGGCCGCTCATCAGCACCTTGACGCCGTTGCCGACGCCGCCGAGCACGTTCTCTTCGGGCACTTCGCAGTCCTCGAACACCAGTTCGCCGGTGTGCGAACCGCGCATGCCGAGCTTGTCCAGTTTCTGCGCCACCGAAAAGCCGCTGAAGCTCTTCTCCACCAGAAACGCGGTGATGCCGCGCGGCCCGGCGGCCACATCGGTCTTGGCGTAGATCACCAGGGTGTCGGCATCCGGCCCGTTGGTGATCCACATCTTGCTGCCGTTGAGCACGAATTGATCGCCGCGCCGGTCGGCGCGCAGGCGCATCGAGACGACGTCCGAGCCGGCGCCGGTTTCCGACATCGCCAGGGCGCCGACATGCTCGCCGGAAACCAGCCGCGGCAGGTAGCGCCGCTTCTGCTCTGGCGTGCCGTTGCGATGGATCTGATTGACGCAAAGATTGGAATGCGCGCCGTAGGACAAGGCCACCGAGGCGGATGCGCGGGAGAGTTCCTCCATTGCCACGATATGCGCCAGGTAGCCCATTGCGGCGCCGCCATACGCCTCGTCAACCGTGATGCCGAGCACGCCAAGTTCGCCCATGCGCGGCCACAGGTGCATCGGAAACTGGTCGGAGCGATCGATCTCGCCGGCCAGCGGCGCGATCTCGTCGCGCGCGAAGGCGGCCACCGATTCGCGCAACATCTCGATGTCCTCGCCCAACGCGAAGTCGAGTCCACGCAACAGCATAAGCGTCTTCCTCCCGTGATCGAACCCTGCCCGCCCGCTAACCGTGGCGGACGCATCGATTCTTCGCCAGTTGGCGCGCAAGTGCAAATCCGCCGCCGCCGCGGCCAACGACAATCAATTGCACCCTGCCCCGATCGCCGCATGGCACGGCGCGCTCCGGCCGGCATGCCTGGAAACCCGCATGGATACTGGCTCTGCGGGCAGGGTGCGGGCGCACCGCGGGCCTTTGCCCGCCGAACCCTCAGGTGAACATCGAAAACACTGGCGGGTCGGAGTCGGGCAGGCCGGCTTCGCGCTGGATCAGGCTCCACAGTTCGGGCAGGGTCAGGCCGCGTTCCTGGCAGGCTTCGTCCAGGCTGATGTAGCGGTGTTGCAGCAGAAACCGGCAGGCGGCGCGCTGGGCCTCGTAGCGGGTGTCCGGCGGCAGATCGTCAAAGCGGGCGGTCATGTGCGTTCGCTCCGACAGGTGTGGCTGCCGCTGGCGGGCAGCCGGCGGAGCGGCGAGCGGCCGCACCGGCCAGCCGCGCTTGGCACCGACGCTGTTCCGTCGCAGTGAAAAGAACGTCGTCGCGGCAGACCTGCCCTGCGGGCCGCATGGAATGGCGATCTACGGCATGGCAGGCTGGAGAAGTCCATCCCGCGCGGCTTCTGGCGGTGGCCGGCCTGCGAGGTCCGCTGCATGCGGGTTCCAGGCCGGCGATTACGCGGCGCGGCCGGGGCCGAGCGGGCCGGCGATGGCCGGGCTAGGCCTTGGCGCCGGGTTTTCTGCCCGGCGTCTTGGGCGGAATGGAACCGGCCAGGCGGCAGAGCATCCCCTCGACCGCCTGTCCGTTGGTGAATCGGGTGACCGCACAGCGCGAAATCTCGCCGCGCGCCGACAGGTCCGACAGCGACAGGCGAACCTTGGGAAGCGGAATCCCGGTTCCTGCCGCAATCTCGAAATCGAGTTTTTGGCCGTTTTCCTTCAGGAATTGGAGAATCGACGTGGTGTGCATTTCGAGTACCTGATCGACGATGACGGCGGGAAATCCGTCGCCCGGATCGGCCCGCAAACCTACACAACCCTTGAGCCGAAAAGCAAAAAGCCCAGTCCGTCGAACTGGGCAAACTGCTTGACTTCGGTGCTTGCTGGGGCGGTGGGTTGGTGAGCCTGAGCCATATGTTGGCGGATTGTACCCCAGCCCGGCCCGAAACTGGCGAAAACCGTGCCCCCACCGCCTGGCAGGCGGCCGGTTCGGCGCGAGCGGGCGGCTCGCACCGAACCGTGCAGCCCTGCGCTGCCGGCTAGCCGGCGCGGCGCGGCATCAGCACCGTGTAGTCGAAGTCCAGCACCACCGCCGGATCGTAGGCGCCCTGCCCGTCCTTGTAGGGGAAGTCGATGCAGGCACGATCCTTGGCCGCCACCGTGCGCAGCCGCAGCGCGCCGAGATCGGAGCGGCCCGGCAGCGCCATCTTGCCCAGCACTTCGGACCAGGCGTAGATGGTGTCGCCGGCGAAGGTCGGCGCAACATGCCGGCCGCCATTGATCGCCACCACCTTGAAGGCATTGGCCAGGCCGTTGAAGGACAGCGAGCGCGCCAGGCTGATGATGTGGCCGCCGTAGATGATGCGCCGGCCGAAGCGTCCGTCCTTCTCGGTGTGCTGGTTGAAATGCACCTTCGCGGTGTTCTGGTAAAGACGGGTGGCCATCATGTGCTCGGCTTCTTCGATGGTCATGGCGTCCACATGGTCGATGCGCTCGCCGACCTGGTAGTCGTCCCAGCGGTGCGCGCTGCCGGCCAGCTCGTCGTCATAGCGCTCGAAGTGCAGCCCGGCGGGCACCGGCAGGTCGGCCACATCCACCGCGTCGGGCAGGTCGGGCGCCACCGGCTCGGGCGCGGGTGCCGCGAGGTCTTTCTTGCGCACCATCACCCAGCGGCAATAATCGAGCACCATTTCCTGGCGCTGATTGACGCCGATCGAACGCACGTGCACCACGCCGGTCTTGCCGTCCTTGTTCTGCTTGAGGCCGATCACCGTGGAGGTCGAGGTCACCGTGTCGCCCGGATAGAGCGGCGCGCCGAAGCGGCCGGCGGCATAGCCGAGATTGGCGATGGCGTTGAGCGACACGTCGGGCACCGTTTTGCCGAACACCAGGTGGAAGGCCAGCAGGTCGTCCACCGGCGCCCGCGGAAAACCGATCGATTCGGCAAAAGGCGCCGAGGAATTGACGGCAAAGCGGGTGCCGTAGAGCGCGGTGTAGAGCGCCACATCGCCCTCGGTGGCGGTGCGCGGCGTGGCGTGCACGATGCGCTGGCCAAGGCGGAAATCCTCAAAGAAATTGCCCGGTCTGGTCTTGTCGCTCATGATCTTAGAATCCGTAGGCCTTGGCCAGGTCAGTATCGCGCTGGGCCACCAGTTTGGCCAGATCGACGATCACCTTGGCCTGTTTCCAGGTTGCGTCGTCCTGCATCTTGCCATCGATCATCACCGCGCCCGCGCCGTCGGGCATGGCTTCGAGAATGCGCTTGGCGAACAGCACCTCCTTCACGTCGGGGCTGAACACCTTCTTGGCGATGTCGATCTGGCTCGGGTGCAGCGTCCAGGTGCCGCAGCAGCCCATCAAATAGGCATTGCGGAATTGCGACTCGCAAGCCGCCGGGTCGGAGAAGTCGCCGAACGGGCCGTAGAAGGCACGCAAGCCTGACGACAGGCATGCGTCCACCATGCGCGAGATCGTGTAGTGCCACAGATCCTGCTGGAAGAACGCGCGCGCGCTCTTGCCTTCGATCGCATCTTCTAGCACGCCGTAGAACGGGTGGCCGCCGCCGACCCGCGTGGTCTTCATGCCGCGCGAAGCGGCCAGATCCGCCGGACCCAGGCTCATGCCGTGCATGCGCGGGCTGGCGCAGGCGATGTCATCGACGTTCTTGACGCCCTGGGCGGTTTCCAGCAGCGCATGGATGAGGATCGGCTTGGTCACGCCGTGCCTGGCTTCGAGCTGGGCGAGGATCTGGTCGACATAGTGGATGTCCCACGGCCCTTCGACCTTGGGCACGATGATGACATCGAGCTTGTTGCCGACGGCGGCGACGATCTGGATCAGGTCGTCCAGCACCCACGGACTGTTGAGCGCGTTGATGCGCGTCCACAGGGCGGTACCGCCGAAATCGTTGTTCTTCGCCACCTCGATGAAACCGGCACGCGCCGCTTCCTTGGCGTCGAGCGGAATCGCATCCTCGAGGTTGCCGCAGAGGACGTCGACCTGCTTGGCAAGATCGGAAATCTTCGCCCGCACCTTCTCCAGATGCGGCGGAAAGAAGTGGATCATCCGTTCCGGGCGCACCGGCAAATCGCGCATCGGCGTCGGCGCGCCGATCGCCAGCGGCTTGTAGAAATTGGCGGGCAGTTTCATGGTCTATCTCCTAGGCAAAGCAGGTTGATGTCGAATCGGGCAAAGCCCCGCGATTGCGTCACCCGGATGCGTGCCGGTCGCCAGGCCCGGCAATCCGGATCAAATGACATGCAGATTGCGCAGTTCGCCGATCTCGGCCTCGCTCATACCCAGCATGTCCTTGAGTATCTCTTCCGTGTGCTCGCCCAGCCGCGGCCCCAGGTGCTTGATGCGACCCGGCGTGCGCGACAGGCGCGGCACCACGTTGGGCACCATGATCGTGTCGCCCGTTTGCTCGTCGTCGATCGAGACCATGTTGCGCCGGGCATGGAACTGCCGGTCGCCGAACACGTCCGCAATGTTGTTCAGCGGCCCGGCGGGCGCGCGGCTGACAAAGCATTTCTGCAGCACCTGTTCGCGCGGCAGCGAGCCGCACCAGTCGCGCACGATCTCGTTCACGTCACTGCGATTTTCCAGCCGCGTCTTCTGCTCGCCGTACAGGCTGGACGAGGCCAGCTCCGGGCGGCCCATCGCGTCGGCCAGGCGCGCGAACAGCTTGTCAGTGGTGCAGGCGATCGCCACCCACTTCCCGTCCTTGGTCGGGAAATGCCCGTACGGGCAGGCGCTCTCGATGTGCGGTCCGTGGCGCTCGCGCACCGTGCCGTACATGGCGAAGGCAGGCGCCAGTTCGTCGGTGCAGCGGAATACCGATTCGTAGAGCGCAACATCGATGTATTGACCGCGTCCGGTTTTCTCGCGGTAACGCAAGGCAAGCAGCACGCCGATGCAGCCGTAGAGCCCGGACAGGTAGTCGCCGAGCGTGGTCGAGCCGGGCGTCACCGGCGTGCCCTTGGGCATGCCGGCCAGATAAGACAGTCCGCCCACCGCATGGGCGATGCGGGCGAAGCCGGGACGATCCTTGTACGGCCCGGTCTGGCCGTAGCCGGTGACCCGCAGCATGATCAGCCCGGGATTGATCTTGCTCAGCACATCCCAGCCCAGACCCCATTTTTCGAGGGTGCCGGGGCGGAAGTTCTCGCACAGGATGTCGCTTTCCTCGATCAGGCGCTTGAACAGCGCCACGCCCTCGCGCCGGTGCAAGTCGATGGTGACCGATTTCTTGTTGCGCGCCTCGCTCAGCCAGGTCAGCGTGTCGCCGCTATGGGTCGCGGTGCCGAAACGCCGGCAGGCATCGCCGCCGACCGGATGCTCGACTTTCAGCACTTCGGCGCCGAACTCGCCGAGAATCGCCGCGCAGTAGGGCGCCGCAATGACGGTGGCAACGTCGACGACGCGGATGCCGGTCAGCGGCAGGACTTCCTTGCTCTCTTCGCTCATCGCATCCCCGCTCATATGATCTTGTGCTGGCGCAACTCGGCGATCTGGGCGGCAGTCAGATCGAGCAATTCGCGCATCACTTCATAGGTGGCGTTGCCCAGCGGCGGGCCGAGGTTGCTGACGCGTCCGGGGGTCTCCGACAGCTTGGGCACCACGCCCGGCACCACCACCTCGCCCAGGCCTTCCTCCTGCACGCGTGCCAGCACTTCGCGCGCGCTGTAGTGCTCGTCCTCGAACACGTCGGCAATGCTGTTGAGCTTGCCGATCGGCACCTCGGCATCGATGCACAGTTCCATCACCTGGTCGCGCGTCAGCGAACCGACCCACTCGATCACAATGCGATTGACCTCGTCGCGCGCCGCCAGGCGCTTGCCCTGCTCCCCGTAAAGGCCGGACGAGCACAGTTCGGGCCGCTCCATGGCCTCGGTCAGACGCTCGAACATCTTGTCGGTGGTGCAGGCGATCGCCACCCACTTTCCGTCCTGGGTGCGGAAGTGGCCGTGCGGCACGGCGATTACCGTGCCCGAGCCCTCGCGTTCGCGCACCTTGCCGAACAGCGCGTAGGCCGCCGCCATTTCGTCCATCTGGCGGAACACCGCCTCGTAGATGCCGATATCGACGATCTGCCCTTCGCCGGTCTTTTCCTTGTGGCGCAGCGCCAGCATCACGCCGATCGCCCCATAGAGGCTCGACATGTAGTCGCCGAGCGGCGCGGTACCCGGCACCACCGGCGTCTCGCCGGGGAAACCGGCAAGGTAGGACAGGCCGCCGACCGCATGCGCGATGTGCGCGAAGCCGGAACGGCGGCGATACGGCCCCGTCTGCCCGTAGCCCGAAACGCGCAGCATAACCAGCCCGGGATTGGCCTCGCTCAGAACCTGCCAGCCCAGACCCCATTCTTCCATCGTGCCGGGCCGGAAGTTCTCAACCAGCACGTCGGACTTGGCCACCAGACGGGTGAACAGATCGACACCCCTGGGCTGACGCAAATCGATGGTCACCGACTTCTTGTTGCGACCCTCCGACAGCCACGCAAGGGATGCATCGTGCCGTTTGGTTGCAGTGCCGAAGCGGCGCATCGGATCGCCGGCGATCGGGTGCTCGACCTTCAGCACCTCCGCCCCGAACTCCCCAAGAATCGATGCCGCATAAGGTCCGGCAAGGAAGGTACCGACGTCGATAACGCGCACGCCGGACATCGGCAGGCCCTTCGGCGCAACCTCCCCAGGTTTCGCCACTTCGCTGCCCATTTCGTTTTCCACTCGACGCTCTCCCCAGTGTCGGGTTGGCACGCCGATTTGCTGGCGGACAACCTGTCGGGCGAATCCGGGTCGAAGGCGTTCACATTGTTCAACCTCGCTGGACCCGAAACATCCGCCTGACGTAATACAATTTAGCAGGATTCCGGTTTCCGATCTACGCCTGAACACGCGGCACGACGGCAAGCGACCGGAAAATCGTCGATGCCGCAGGCGACCACAAGCCTGCAGGTATTGCAAAATAGGGGGGGATTCCGGATGAACAAGGTATTGAGCGGCCTGCGCGTCGTGGAAGGCGCGGCATTCGTCGCCGCGCCGCTTTGCGGTATGACGATGGCGCAACAGGGCGCCGACGTGATCCGTTTCGACCCGATCGACGGCGGCCTGGACGCGCGCCGCTGGCCGGTCACCCACGAGGGCAAAAGCCTGTACTGGGCGGGGTTGAACAAGGGCAAGCGCTCGATCGCGGTCGACACCCGCAGCGCGGAAGGCCGCGAACTGATTACCGGTCTGATCACCGCGCCGGGCGAGGGCAACGGCATCTACCTGACCAACTTTCCCACCACCGGCTGGCTCGGCTACGACACGCTGCGCAAGCGCCGCGACGATCTGATCATGATGAACGTCACCGGCAATCCGGACGGCAGTTCGGCGGTCGATTACACGCTCAACTGCGCGGTCGGCTTTCCCTTCGTCACCGGCCCGGAACACAGCGGGCAGGCGGTCAACCCGGTCAACCATGTGCTGCCGGCGTGGGACGCGATCACCGGGGTCACCGCGGCGATGGGCATTCTTGCCGCCGAGCGACAGCGCCGGCTGAGCGGCCAGGGCCAGTACATCAGGCTGCCGCTGGCCGATGTCGCCTTCGCGATGCTGGGCAACCTCGGCTATGTCGCCGAGGTGCAGGTCAACGACGACGACCGCCGCTCTTACGGCAACTACCTGTTCGGCGCCTACGGCTGCGAGTTCGAGACCCTCGACGGGCGCTACGTCTATGTCGTCGCCATCACGCGACGGCAGTGGCAGGAACTGTGCGAGAGCACCGGGCTCGGCGAGCAGATGGCGATGCTGGAGAAACTGCTGGGCGTCGACCTCGGCAAGGAAGGCGAGCGTTTCGATGCGCGCGAGTCGATCTCGGGCGTGCTGCGGCCCTGGTTCCGCCACCGCACGCTGGACGAAATCAGCGAGACGTTCAGCGGTACGCGGGTTTGCTGGGGCCCGTACCAGACATTCCGCCAGATGGTCGAGTCGGACCCGCGCTGCTCGACCAAGAACCCGCTGTTCTCGCGCATCGAACAGCCGGGCGTCGGCAGCTACCTGGTGCCCGGCTCGCCGCTGCAGTTCTCCGGCGAACCGCGCCTTACACCGACCCGCGCGCCGCGTCTGGGCGAGCACACCGACGAGGTGCTGAGCGAAGTGCTCGGCCTCTCCGACGGGCAGATCGGCACGCTGCGCGAGCACAAGGTGATCGCCGGCCCGGTCGATCTGCGCTAGGCCGCCATCATGACGACGGACTACAGCGCATGGATCGGTGCCAGCGAAACCACCGAAGACTCAATCGGCCTGGCACCCGTGCTGGCCGCCGCCGCCACCTTCGACGACACGACCACGGCTTTCGCCGCCGGCTCTGCACTGCCGCCGTTGTGGCACTGGTTCTTCTTCCTGCCGCGGGCGCCGCAGTCGCGCCTCGGCGCTGACGGGCATCCGCAACGCGGCGGCTTCATGCCGCCGATCGAGTTGCCGCGGCGCATGTTCGCAGGCGCCCGGCTGCGTTTCCTGCATCCGCTGCTGATCGGCAAGCCGGCGACGCGCAAGGCGGTGATCCGCGAGGTGTCGCAGAAAGAGGGCAAGACCGGCAGACTGGCCTTCGTCACCGTTGCCTACGCGATTTCGCAGGACGGTCGCGTATGCGTCGAGGAAGAGCAGGACATCGTTTACCGCGAGCCGGGCGCGCCGGTCGCTGCACCGCAGCCGCGCGAACTGCCACCGCCGCCGGCAGGTTCATGGACGCGCCGGCTGGCGCCGGACCCGACGCTGCTGTTCCGCTTTTCCGCCCTCACCTTCAACGCCCACCGCATCCACTACGACCGCGACTATGCCACCGGGGTCGAAGGTTATCCGGGCCTGGTGGTGCATGGGCCACTCACCGCGATGCTGCTAATGGAACTGGTGCGGCTGAATGCGCAGCGGCCGGTGAGCGCCTATACGTTCCGCGGCCAGGCGCCGCTGTTCGATCTGGCGCCGTTCCGGCTGGTCGGCACGCTGGACGCGCAGAACACGGTGCTGCTGGAAGCGCACGGCCCGGACGGCAGGACCGCCATGAGCGCGAGCGCGGAACTGGCCTGACCGGATCGACAGCCGCGGTTAGGCCGAACAGTCGCGCCAAGGATCGACGTCACCGGCGAAGGGTTTCGCGTCAAAGCGCGGCCCGATATTCGACCTCGTGCAGCGGATGCCCGGTGAGCACCG
>WBZP01003630.1_pt1 | contig 16575 bp, 9 predicted proteins | sample 5204301 | NCBI WGS metagenome assembly WBZP01 (sample SAMN12412401, study PRJNA552823) | activated sludge metagenome | isolation source: activated sludge from nitrification reactor of wastewater treatment plant... | place: USA: Pennsylvania | collected 2017
GCCCGCGAGCCAGCGCGTCCGTCCCGTTGGAGAAGGACTCCACCTCATGCCCGTCCTTTTTCAAGGCATCGGCCAGGAGTTCGCGGGCCACGGCGTCGTCGTCGATCACGAGAATCTTTGCTGCCGACATTCCGCCCCCTAGATTAGTGCTGTAGCTGTTGAACGTTGTCCGGGCAACGATATCACAACCGTCGTCCCCTTCCCTACTTCGCTTTCCAGTGTGAGCGTCCCGCCATGCGCCTGAACAGTTTCCCGACTAATGAACAACCCCAAGCCGGTCCCCTTCCCGATCGCCTTCGTCGTAAAGAACGGCGTAAACGCTTTCTGGAGATCCTCCTCCGGCATACCCGAGCCCGTATCGCTGACGACGATCGTGACCATCGTGGTGAACGTCGCATTCCCCACGCGCAGGCCCACCTCGATCTCGTCCGGCGTGGCCGCTCGGCTGCCGGCGCTGATGGTCACAGTCCCGCCCTCCGACGTTGCCGCAATGGCGTTGGCAAACAGATTGACCAGCACTTGATGCAGCTTTTCGGCATCGGCCCAAACCAGCGGCAACGCGTCTCCGAGTTCAACCCGGAGCGCCACGCCCTTCGCTTGAAACGCCGGCTCCATCAACGCCGCCACAGGCGTCACGACATGGTCGACCGGCAACCAGGTAGGATCAGGTTTCCGCTGCCTGGTCGAGGACAAGAGATCCTGAATAATGCCCACCACACGCGTCAGCTGCCCGTCGATCACATCGATGCGCTTCTTCATATCCGGCGTGACCGTCGGCTCTTCCGCCAAGGCCTGGACGTGCCAGGCGATCGAATGCAACGGCGTGCCCACCTCATGCGCAACCGACGCCACCAGTTGCCCGACGGCCGCGAGCCGTTCAGACCGGTTGAGCTGATCCTTCACGTCGACCAACTGCGCATTGGCGCGCAACAGATTTTCCGTTTGCCTGGCCAGCGCGGCGCGGGCCGCTTCTTCCCGGGCCTTCCGCTCCTCCCAACTCATGCCGATGTAGGCCACAATCAGCAACACGCCGACAACCACCGTGCGATTGATCACGGCGGATTGAAACCGTCCCGGCTTCGTCGGCTGGAGGAGCCCGGCATAGGTCGCTACCACGCAGGCCAACACCGTCACCAGCATCAGCGTCCGATTGCGCAGGATCGCCACGAGGAGAATGGGCAGCACATAGCCGTAGGCGCCGACGACGTTCGCCGGCGCCAGCTTTTCGATAATAACGATGGTGAGAAAACAGGCGCCGGCAATGCTCAGCACCAGCCAATTGCGGGTCTTCATCGTGCAGCACTCACTCCGGTGGAAGAGGCGGAAGGACCGATGCGCGCGCGCCCCTCGTTCTTACACAAGTGGACGGGCTGAACGCAACTGCGCGGCGAGCGACGCGAAGCGGGAATCCTGCACCATCTGCTCGACGGTCGCAGTCAATTTCCTGGACCAGTTGGGATGCTGATCGACGGTGCCGGGCACATTGGTCTGCGCCCGTTGACCGAGCACATCTTCCACGTTCGCGAGGACGACCCAGGAGGGCGTGCGTGCGAGATAGAGATGCAGCGCTGCCGTCAGATCCGCGGTCATGACCGGACTCTGGGCCGGATCGTCCGACAGGCCATTCGGCAGGAGGCCCTCGGATCTCAACGCCGCGAGCAACCGAGCCTTGTCGACTTGCCGTTCAGCGAGCGCGCCCCGACGATCCTCCTCGCTCGCACAAAGGCCAAGGGTGACGCGCGTCTCGATATCGGTGCCGTCCCAGTAGCCGCTCAGTGTCGGCAAATCATGGGTCGTCACGACCCCGAGCGATTGAGCGGGATAGGCCGAAGGGGACTTTAGACTGCCGTCCCCGTTTCGTTCGAAATAGAGGACACGATACGAAAGCACGCCGGCTGCGGACAACCGGTCACGCACCCAATCCGGCACCGTCCCCAGATCTTCGCCGATCACCAACGTTTTGGCTCTCGTGCTCTCCAACGCGAGAATCGCAAGGAGATCGTCCGCCGGATAATGCACATAGGTCCCCTTGGACGCCGGCATCCCGCGAGGAATCCAAAAGAGCCGGAATAAGGCCATCACATGATCGATACGAATCGCCCCGCCATACCGCAGATTCGTCCGGAGCAGTTCGATGAAGAACTGATAGCCGCTGGCGCGCAGCTTCACCGGATCGGACGGCGACAACCCCCAATTCTGCCCCTCCGGCGCAAAGGCATCGGGCGGAGCACCGCAATCGGCCTGGTGCGCCAAGACCTCCTGGAATCGCCATCCGTCTGCACCGTAGCGATCACTGCCCAGCGCGAGGTCGTGATACAAACCCAACGGCATCCCGGCCTCGTCGGCTTGCAACCCCACAGCGATCAGTTGCTCAGCCGCCACCCATTGCACATACTGAAAGAACCGCACCCGCTTCATATGCCGGCGCTTGAATTCGGCGACCGCGTCGCTCGCGGGCGTGCGATAGGCCTCCGGCCAATCCGCCCACACGAACGAGCCGGACTGCACAAATTGCCGCTCATCTTCGAGCGCCTGAAAGAGCGCATACTCGGCCAGCGGCGCCCCCTCTTGCTGAACGTAGGAATGAAAGAACCAGCCGCGGGCGGTCGTCGGCTTCAGATCCGGCTCCATCCCCTCGAAGTTGTCACGCAGAAAGGTCCGATAGCAGAGATCCAGCACCGTCCGCTTGAGAGCGGCGACCGCTTCGTAGTCCACATATTCGCTCGTTCGAGCTTTCGTCAGTTGTGCGCAAAAGGAGGGATCGGCCAGGCGCTGCTGCACATCCGGCGTCGTCTTCGCTTCAGCCACCCGGTCGATATCGATATAGAGCTCGTTGAGATAGAGCCGACTACTCGGCGAATAGGGACTGATGTGGTAGGGCCTGGTGTTCTTCAAGGCGTGCAAGGGGTTCAACCCGATGACACCGGCGCCCAACTGCCTGCCCGCCCACTCGACGAGCGTGGACAAGTCTCCGAAATCTCCGATCCCCCAGTTCCGTTCGCTACGCAGCGAGTACAGTTGCAGGGCGAGCCCCCAAGTCCGCGTGCCGGCCTGAAACGATTCAGGGACATAGCATCGCGCCGGAGCCACGATCAGACGGAACTGAAGTTCGACCGTCGCCGGTCCCCCCTGCACCCAGATTTTCACCTCGTAATATCCGATCGGCAGATCCTGCGGCAGGGGAAGCGCCACCCGGACATAGCGACGATTCTGGATCAACCGCTCTTCTTGGATCGGAAGACCCGGCCCCTCTTTCCACTCACCGTGCTTGTCGCCGCTTTCGCCGGACACCATCCAATGGACGTGAAGCTGCCCGTCATCGGAGGACTCGCTACGCACGTGCAACGGCCAGTCGCGAGGCGCTTGACCAGTCCGCACCACACAGACCGGGTCGCAGCCCTGCACCCACGGCCGTTGATCCCAGGCAGTGAGTTCTTCAATCAGCGCGGTACGATCACCCACGCGAAACCCCATGGCCGAAAGAATGGCTCGACGGGTGTCATCGGTCGTCACATGGCGGGTCCCGGCAATGTCGTGGTAATCTGCGGCGATGCAGGCACGGTCGGAAAGAAGGTACAGAAGTTCAGCTTCCGGCAGGTCGTACATGTCGGAGAGTGTGCGTGACGACCATCAGTAAGTCAAGCTATCCTATTGTTTCCGTAGACTATTTTTGACTATTCGGAATGCCATTGGATACGACGGCCCCCCGCTTCGGCACAAGTTCATGGGCCTACGAAGGCTGGCAAGGACTCGTCTACCATCGAACCTATCCGAAAAGTCGGTTCAGCCAGGACACGCTCGTAGAATATGCCGCGTATCGCATACACGACACGCCTCTCTTCACCACCGTCGGCATCGATCATTCATTTTACCGACCGGCCAGCGTCAAGCAACTCGCCCACTACGCCGAGCAAGTCCCGGACGAGTTCCGCTTCTGCCAGAAAGTGTGGGAAGAGATCACCATCCCCGCCTATGCCAACCTTCCGCGATACGGCGCGAAGGCCGGCAAACCCAATCCGCGGTTTCTTGAGTTCGGCGCCTTTCGTGACCTCGTCCTGCAACCGGCCTTGGAAGGCTTGGGCCAAAAGCTCGGCCCCTTCATCTTCGAGTTTCAGCGCTGGGGGCTCGATCCAGCCGCCTTTCTGCAACGGCTCGACCGGTTTCTCGAACAGCTGCCGCCCGGCCCCGCCTACGCAACCGAAGTGAGAAATCCCGCCATCCTCGGCCCACGCTATCACGACATGCTTCGAGCGCACGGCGTGGCCCATGTCTACAATCACTGGACGGCTATGCCCCCGCTGTCCGAACAACATCAGAAAATGGCCGGCACATTCACCGCCCCCTTCACCGTCCTTCGACTCCTGACCCCGCTGGGGCTGGCCTATGAAAAAGCGGTCGAACGCTACGCCCCCTACGATCGCATCGTGCAACCGCAACCGCGTATGCGGCAGGAGACCATCGCGCTGGTGAAGCAAGCAGCGGCGGAAGGACGGTCCTCGTATGTCCTCGTGAATAATCGATCCGAAGGCTGCAGCCCGCTCACCGTCCAAGCGGTACTTGAAGCGCTCGCCAAACCGACCGAGCCATCGTTGTGAGTGCGTAACTCGCGTGGTAGCATGACATGTATCGGCGACGAAGGTTGAGTCGTTTCTTGTTTGTCCACCTCAGAGGAGGCGTTATGGTTGTCCGTCACTCCACAATCGGTGTCCTGCTCCTCTCCGCACTGATCGGCATTCCTCGTCCGGTGCAAGCGGCGGAAGCCACAAACGGCCGGCTTGAAATCATCGGCGAGTATCGATATGCCGCGCGCGAATCAGAGTCTGTCGCCGACGCCAAAGCGCTGGCCTGCCGGGAAGCCTGGCGCCAGGCCATCATCAGCTCGTCCCTCTATCGGGAGTCCACCGCCTCCGTGATCGACTCTCCTCTCTTGCGTGAGCTCTCGTATACCCTTGCGAATCGTCACGTTCACGACCCCCAGATCGTCGAACAATCTGAACAGGGACGAACCATCTCCTGCCGAGTCCATGGGTATCTCCAGACAGACGAGAGTACACGCGTCATTCGCACGCAGCTGACCAGCGGCCCTTCGCCGGCTGAGGGGATCGACCAAAACCGTGTGTTGCGGATCCTTGCTGTGAAGGAAGACGCCACGGGCGCCATTGCGATTCAATACCAGGCCCTCAAGCGGCTGGACTGGCTCGGCACCCACTATCAGGGCGGGTTACGGGAATCGGCGGATATCATGGTGGATTTCTATGATGAGCAGGGCTTGCTCATGAAGACCGAGCGCTACCCGGCCAGGCGCACGGCAACCGGCGATGATGTCATGAATCCCGGAGCCATCGCCGTCCTCAAAGCGGCCAAACCGGCCGGAAGCAGAACCTATCGTGTCTGGCTGGTGAAATAGGCCGCATCACCAGCCATTTCCGCCACCTCCCACCCGCCCCAACAGATTTATTCTGCCTCCCCCTTTAGTTCGACTGGGTCACAACCGATAGAGATAGCCGAGAGCCTCTTCGAACCGGTCCCGCATCTATGAAGTAGGGAGGGTGCACGGCAATGTCGTCAGCACAAGAACTCGTCCAATCTTGCTCCAACATCTTCACGCTTCCAGAAATCTATTTTCGCGTGCGGGACGTCGTCGACGACTCGACCTCGACCATGGATGACTTGGCCAACGCGCTCAAGCTCGACCCGGCGATCTCCGCCCGACTGCTGCGCATCGTCAACAGCCCGCTCTACGGATTTCCCAAACAGATTGATACCATTACCCGCGCAGTGAATCTGATCGGAATGCAAGCCGTCAGCGACCTGGTCGCGGCCACCACCATCGGCCGTACGTTCTCGGGCATGACCTCGGACTTGATGGATCTGCCGGCCTACTGGCGCAAGAGCGTGCTCTGCGCCTTGCTGGCCGGTAAGATTGCGAAGGCCTGTGGAATCGAGGACAGCGAGCGGTTCTTTATCGAAGGCTTGCTGCGGGATATCGGCCACTTGGTGCTATATCAGACGATTCCGGAACGGGCTCAGTCGGCCCTGGTCGAAGCGGGCAACTTTGGCACCGCGCTGGCGGAAGTGGAACAGTCGAACATCGGCTTCGACTTCACCGAAGTCGGCGCAGAATTGATTCGCTTCTGGGGCATGCCGGGCCAGATCGAACAGGCTATTCGCCATCAACTGAGTCCAAATGAAGCCGGGGAGTACAATCTCCATGCGTCAATCGTCCACCTCGCAGGCGCCGTCGCCGATCACGCTGAATTAGACCCCATCCGTGCCAAGCAGCCTCCAGTCTTTGATCCCTTCTCACTCTCCTGTACGAAGTTCAATCCCGACGAGTGCCCGGCTCTGCTCACAGAAGCCCAAAGCCAACTGCAAGACACTCTCTCGTTCATCTATCCACTCGCGATGGCAGCATAGAGTCCGGAGTGACGGCCCACTCTTCCGCCGCGCCGATTCAATGCGCCATCGCAGACGGCCCACCAGCGGCCTCATCCCTCGCACACAATCTGCCGGCATGGGGCGTCCGTGCCTTGGTCCCCATACCGTAACCCACCCAAACCTTATACCTATAAAAACGCGCTCGTGCGGCTTCCACTCCCCTCTTTTGAGGAGTGGCCAGACGCAGTCCCAACGCGGTAGGGTATCAACCCCGACGGATATCAGTGACTGGAAGGAAAGGGATGATGACCGCATGAAGACGCATCGGTTCCGGCTGCTCGTGGCAATGGCGCTGCTCACCCTTGCCGTCCTCTCATCCCGCCTGTTCGGAGGCCAACAAGACGACGCTCTGGAAACGGCTCGGCTGCTGGCGATCCTGCTGGATTCCGGGCGGGTCACGATCGCCAAGCACCAAGACCTCATCAATACTCCGAATCAGACAGACAAGAAATTCACGCCGGCATTATTTGAACAAGAAGTGCAGGCTGAGTTCCAGCGGGAGACCGGAATCGCACTCAACGCCCTTGAAGGCGCGACTGTCCCGGCAATGGCCAAGCCGCTGCTTGCCCAACTCCTCAGGGATAGCATCGGAACCATCCAAAGTTACCAACCCGTCCTCAGCCTTCCAGCAATGCGATATAAAGGCCTCATCCCGGCGACCTTCGGCACCGAGACCGCCGCCCGGTTTCAAAAGTTTTCACAGATCTATCTGAAGCAGACTGCACCCGCCCATCTGGTAAGAAATCTGAAAAACAAGCCCGACGACTATGAGACGGCCGCCTTCGGACGGTTCGGTAGCTCCTCATCTCCGTCCGGCAAGCACCAAATCATCAGTGAGCTAGTGGACGGAGGACGCAGTGCTCGCTTGATGCTCCCGCTCTACTATGAACAATCCTGCCTGGCCTGCCACGGCGAGCCGAAAGGCGAACGGGATATCTCCGGGTATGCCCGAGAAGGCGGGAAAGAAGGCGACCTCGGCGGCGCCATCAGCGTCATGATCCCCCTCAAGTAACCTAGGCTTACCTAGAGAAAACATTGCGGCCCACGAGCGCTACGCTGATAGTCCTCCGCACAGGAGATTACCAACAGCACAATCCGTCATAGACCCACTACTGCAGCGTATTAAGCGAGCCGGTCGAGCGGGCGAGGTTGACACGGGCGGCGTTGAGTTGGAAGAGCGCATTGACCAGATTTTCTCTGGCCCTAGCCACGCTGGTCAGTCCGTTGGTCAGCTCAAAGTAGCTGGCAGCGGTGATGACGGCATAGCGTTCACGGGCCAGATCCAGTTCTTTCGTCGCCACCTTCAGGCCGGCTTGTGCAATCGCCACCTGCTCTCTAGCCGCAGCGACAGCGGCTAGGGCATCATGCACTTCCATCTTGACCTGATTCAGCACCGTCCGCATCCGAAGAGCTTCCTGTCTCAGTTGGCTCCGGGCTTCGGCAATCCGTCCTTCCCGTTGGGCGCCATCGAAGAGTGGAACCTGGAGCAAGAGCGCCATATTGTACGTGTCGAGTGTGTTGTTCCACCGGTTTCCAATCAAGCCGTAGTCTCCCTGCGCGACCAGCGAAGGAAGGCGCTCACCGGTAATCGACGAGTAGGTCAGTTCCGACGCTTTCATACGGGTGAACTGTGCCTGCACTTCCGGCCGTGCAGTCAAGGCGGTCGCCACCGCACCCTGCGTATCAGACACGCCCCCGATCTCGCTTTTGAGATCATCCGTCAGTGCTAGTTTGATGTCGTAGGGAATGGCCAGCAGATTCAGCAACGTGAGCTTGCTGTGCTCGACGTCGTACCGGGAGGTGGACGCCAGCTGCCGCTCCGTTGCGATCTGGGCATCGAGCCTGGCGATGTCCAACCCCGTCGCGACGCCGCCGCGCTGCCGTCGTTTCACCAGCGCGAGCAATTCTTCCATCACCCGCTGATTGGCCTCATGCATCTTCACCATCGCCATGGCCTTCAGCCCTTCCATGTAGGCTAACGCGGCGCTGGCCATGACATCGTACTTCCGGCTGTCGGACTCAAATTCGGTCACATGCAGGGATTCGCGCGAGGCGCGCCACCGCTGAATGAGACTCACGCTGAAGAGATTTTGCGAGGCATTCACCCGCCCGTCGAAAATGCTGAACGGATCCGTCCGCTGAGGAGCCAGCCCGAAGGTCCCGAGAAACTGCGTTTGCCGCGTCTGGCGAACCGTGCCCGCGAGATTGGGCAGGAGGCTGCCCAATTGCGTCTGCACCTGTCCCTGCGCCGCTTCAATCCGCTCCTTATACAGCTGCACGTCGGGATTGTTGTCGACCGCCGCAGTGAGCGCTCCGCGCAACGTCAAATTGAGGGCAACCGGTGGAACGGGAGCGGCGGCACCGGGCGTCTCAGCGGCCCACACTCCATGGCTCAGCACGAGAGCAGCGAGACCCGCGGCCGCCGTCAGCACCCCAGATCGCATCATCGTTCCCGCAGGCTTTCTTTCACGGATTTCAGCAAGGGGCTCAGCAGATACTCAATGATCCGCCGCTGGCCGGTTTTGATTTCGACGGTCACCGCCATGCCGGGAGTCAGATTCACCTGTTTGCCCTCCACCTGAATCGTCCCCCGATCCATACTCACGCGGGTGGAATAGATCAGGCCGACCTTTTCAATCGGTACGGCATCGTCGGATACCGTCAACACACGGCCGGGGATCGTCCCATAAAGCGTGAAGGGAAAGGTTTCGACTTTGATCTCGACCGGCTGGCCTTCCTTCACAAATCCCACATCTTTATTTTCCACCTGCGCCTCGACTTCCACCGGATGCTCTTGCGACACCACGATCAACAACTGCTGCGCCGGCGTGACCACCCCGCCGACCGTATGGACGGCCAGCTGCTGAACGACACCATCGATCGGCGTCGTCAGCCGCTGTAACTCCGCCTTCTGCCCCGCCTTGGTCACATCCTGCACGAGCGACGAGGCTTTGGTTTCGGTGGTGGAGAGTTCGACCTGCTTGGTTTGCTGGAATTCCGACACCATCGCGCGATAGTGTTTCTCGGCCTCGGCCAGTGCCGATTGATCCTGCTTCACCTTATTCCGTTGGCCGGCCAACTCTTGCACCTTGTCGATGCGTTGCCCTTCGGCCTGCAGAAAATCCATCTTGGTGACGGCGTCATGTTCGAGCAGCTTCTTGTAGGCCTCGGCGCGTTCCGTCTCCATGGGGACGGTCGCTTCGAGACGGACAATATTCTCACGGGTTTGCTCCAAGGCGGACCGGCGCTGGTCAACGAGATGTTGAGCCGCCGCCACTTTTGCGTGATATTCCGCCAACTGATCGACCAGCAACTGCTGTTGCAGCGCGACATACTGCGGATCGGCATCGGCAGGCACCTCAAATGTCGGCCTTCCTGCGATCAGTGCGCGCAGTCTCGCCGCCTCAACCCTGGCTGCACGATATTCATTGGACGCCCGATCATGGTCCGCACGATTCTGCGTGGGATCCAGTTCAATCAACACATCGCCTTTCTTCACCACCTGCCCATCCAACATATGAATCGCTGCAATCACGCCGGTTTCATAGGGTTGGATCACTTTGGAATAGCCGCTGGCAATAATCTTGCCCTGCGCCGTTGCGACAATATCGATCCACCCGAAGGAGGCCCAGAGCACCGCGGAGGTGAACACGGCCATGATCGTCCACAGAATAGCCCGGCCGATCGGCGAGGGGGGCGACTGCTGAATCTCGAGCACAGCCGGAAGAAACTCCGTGGCACGCCCGCCGGCGACGGCCCCAAGGGGCGCGCCGCGCTCCGCCTGCCAGGCCGCTTTCCATACCGCCCAATGTCGCGCCATCGCGCCGAACGCCATCTGCAATCCTCTGCTCCTCTGAGTCACGACGCCTTACACCGGCACCGGCCGCACCCCATCCTGATGCTGACACAGCCGGGCATAGAATCCCTTGAGCCGCACCAATTCATCATGCGAGCCGGATTCCACCACTTCGCCTCTTTCAATCACGTAAATACAATGAGCCGGCCGCACGGTGCTGAGCCGGTGGGCAATGATAAACACCGTGCGCCCGTTACAGATCTGCGCCATGTTCTGCTGAATGATTGCCTCAGATTCATAATCCAACGCACTCGTCGCCTCATCAAAGATCAGAATGCGGGGATTGGCCACCAGCGCGCGGGCAATCGCGATCCGCTGCCGTTGCCCTCCGGACAGCGAACAGCCATGCTCTCCGACCAGCGTGTCGTAGCCCTCGGGCAGTTCAAGGATGAACTCATGGGCGCCGGCTAATTTCGCGGCGTGCATCACCTGCTCCATCGCCAACCCCGGATCGGTCAACGCGATATTGTCACGCACCGATTGATTGAACAAAAAGTTCTCTTGCAGGACGACCCCTACCTGACGGCGCAACCAGGCGGGATCTACCTGAGCCAGATCGACGCCGTCGACCAGAATACGGCCCCGCTCCGGCACATAGAGCCGTTGTATCAATTTCGCGACGGTGCTCTTCCCGGACCCCGACCGGCCGACGATGCCAACGACCTTGCCCGGTGCCACCGTCAACGACACCTTGCGCAACACTTCCGCACCGTCCGGACGGTACCGAAACGTCACATCGTCAAATACGACCTGCCCGGCGACTTGCGGTAATGTCGTCCGATTCGGGTTGTAGGACGGCTCCGGCTGAGTGTTGAGCACATCCCCGAGCCGTTGCACCGAGATACCGACCTGCTGGAACTCCTGCCAGAGATTGACGAGCCTCAACATCGGGCCGGTCACTTGGGCCGACAGCATATTGAAGGCGATCAGCTGCCCGATGCTGAGATCCCCTTCGATCACGCGATAGGCTCCGACCCAGAGCACCGCCACAACAGTCACTTTCTGGATGCAGGCGGCGACCTGGCTTGCCACTGTAATGAGGCTCGTGGCGCGAAAACTGGCACGCACATAGCCTGCCAGCTGTTCCTCCCACTTGCGTAGCAGAGGCGGCTCGACCGCCATGGCCTTCACCGTCTGAATCCCGCTGATCGCCTCGACCAGGAATGATTGGTTCTCCGCACCACGATTGAACTTTTCATGAAGCCTGGCCCGGATCGCCGGGGTAATTGCTATCGAGAGAACCGCGTAGAGCGGCAACGACAGCATCACCACGCCCGTCAGCATCGGGCTGTACAACCACATCACCACGAGAAACACCGCCGTAAACAACACATCAAGGACCACCGTCACGGAATGGCTCGTCAGGAACTGACGGATCTGTTCCAGTTCACGCACCCGGGCCACCGTGTCGCCCACCCGTCGTGCCTCGAAATACGCCAGCGGCAACGCCAGAATATGGCGGAACAGTTGGGCGCCGAGCCCGACATCGATACGATTGGTCGTATGGGAAAATAGATACGTGCGCAGCCCGCCGAGCAGCGCGTCGAAGATCGCGAGGGCGATCATCCCGATCGCGAGCACATGCAAGGTCGTAAAGCCCTTGTGCACCAGCACCTTGTCGATCACCACTTGAGTGAACAGCGGTGTGAGTAACGCAAAGAGTTGCAGGAAAAACGAGGCGACGAGTACTTCCCCGAGGAACTTCCGGTACTTCACCATGGAGGGAATGAACCAGGTGAAATCGAACTTCAGATCGTGCAGGCGCAGATTCGCCCGCTTCGTAAAGAGCAACAGGTCGCCCGACCAGGCCGACTCGAACTGCTCACGCGAGAGCACCAACGGCCGCCCCGCCACAGGGTCTTGTATCAGCGCCTTGTCGCCCTCAATCTTGGCCAGCACCACATACCGGCCGTCCGTCCGTTTGGCCATCGCGGGAAACGGCGTCCCGGCTAGTTTCCTCCAAGTTAATGTGAGCGTCCCCGCCTTCAATCCGAGATGTTTCGCCGCCCGCAACAGCTCGGTCTCGGAAAGCACCTGCCCCGACTGGGCAAACTGATGGCGTAACTGCGACCCGTCTGCGGGAAGATCGTAGTACCGGGCAAGGATCAGCAGACAAATCAGGCCCGTGTCAGGCGCCTCTGCCATCGCAGAAGGTTGTGAAGCATCGGATGGAGGAGAACCAGTCCCTACGTCGGCAGGCATGGCGTCATCTCAGAGGAATCCAAAGAAGGAACCAAATAGTTTGAATGGCACACATATCGTCTGTCCGGCACAAAAGAAACCGGACAAACCTGGCCCCGACCAGGGAGGCGCTTCACGCCTTGTACAAGAGGATGCTCAAACAGCCTGTCCAGCAAGGCCGCAGGCGAGTCGAAACCGGAGGCGTACCCTCAGGGGTACGTTGAGGATTTCGACGATCCGAGAACGCCGCTGGCAGACTGTTTCAGCATCCGATCCTATTGCCAGCTGGCCGCCAGCAAGGTTTGCACGTCCTGCGGCCGCTGATCGATCGCCTGATCCCAGGACAGACCCGTCTGTGTCGTAAACGTCGCCATCGCTTGGATGAGCTGATCAACTTGGGTATTGAGGAGGGTCAGTCCATTCCCTGCTTGAATCGTTTCGGCCTGATTCGTCGCGCCTCCATACCAATTCTGAATCGTGATTTGGTCCGCACCTCCATGAATCGCCAACCGCAAATCGTTTGCTTGCCTGCTCAATACGAGGTCCAGCGGATTAATGGCCACACCAAACTGCACTCTGTCCGATGCCCCAGCATTGTCGACGATGGTGTCTTGACCGCCTCCGCGGCTGTACAAATAGGTGTCGTTCCCCCCTAAGCCCGTGAGGGTGTTATTGGCACTATTCCCTGCTAACGTATTGTCTGCGGTGTTGCCGGTGCCATTGATCGCAGCACTTCCAGTCAGTGTTAAATTCTCGAGGTTGGCCCCCAGTGTCCATGCGATCGCACTTTGCACCGTATCCGTCCCGGCGCTCGCCGCCTCGGTCACGGTATCCCCGGTCCCCACCACATAGATATCGTTCCCCGCACCACCGGTCAGCACGTTTACGCCGCTATTACCGATCAACACGTTGTCCAGCGCATTGCCCGTCCCGTTGATCGCTCCAGTCCCTGTCAGCGTCAGGTTTTCAACGTTCGCCCCCAATGTCCACGTGATCGTACTCTGGACGGTATCCGTCCCGGCACTGGCTGCTTCAGTCACCGTATCCCCTGTGCCTACCACATAGATGTCATTCCCCGCACCGCCGGTCAGCACGTTCGCGCCGCTATTGCCAGTCAACACATTATCTAAAGCATTCCCCGTTCCGTTGATCGCAGCCGTGCCTGTCAGCGTCAGATTTTCGACATTGTTGCCAAGGGTATAGGTGATCGCGCTCTGGACTGTGTCCGTTCCTTCATTTGTCAGCTCCGTCACGATATCGCCCGCTACATCGACCACATAGGTGTCATCACCGGCTCCACCGGACATCGTGTCACTCCCAGTGCCGCCACTCAACACGTTCGCCCCGCTGTTCCCAATAAGAATATTATTGAGGGTGTTTCCGGTCCCGTTGATCGCCGCCGTCCCAATGAGCGTCAGATTTTCGAGGTTGGCACCCAAGGTAAATGTGACTGCACTTTGTACCGTATCAGTACCAGCACTCGCCGACTCAGTCACGGTATCCGAAGTGTTGTCCACCACATAGGTATCATTGCCGGTCCCACCGGACAGGGCATCGGCTCCCGCGCCTCCGTCCAGCACATTGTTGCCGCTATTGCCGGTGATCGTATTGTTCAGTCCATTCCCTGTTCCATTGATCGCACCCGTACCAGTCAGCGTGAGGTTCTCGACGTTTGCCGCCAGCGTATAGCTGATGGAAGCCTGGACCAGATCAGTCCCTTCGTTCACGTTCTCTGCGATCAGATCGCCCACATCGTCAATGACATAGGTATCGTTCCCGGCCCCGCCAGCCATGGCATCAGCCCCACCCCCACCGTTCAACACATTGGCGCCGCTATTGCCAATCAGCTCATTGCCGAGGGTATTGCCGGTTCCATTGATAGCCGTAGTTCCCGTCAGAATGAGGCGTTCAACATTGGCGCCCAGCGTAAAGGTCACGGCACTTTGGGCGGTATCAATTCCTGAATCGAGATTCTCCGTGATGACATCACCGGCATTATCGATCAGATAGGTGTCATCCCCGCCTCCACCACTCATCGAATCGGCACCGGCTCCGCCATCGAGAATATTGTTCGCGATGTTGCCGACGAGCACATTGTTTACCGTATTGCCGATCCCATTAATGGCCAGCGTTCCTGTCAGCGTCAAATTCTCCACATTGCTACCAAGCGTCCAGGACACGGCACTCTGCACGGTGTCTGTCCCTCCGCTCGCCAGTTCGACTACCGTATCGCCCACCCCCACGACATAGGTATCGTTGCCGGTTCCACCAGTGAGCACGTTCGCGGCACTGTTCCCTGTCAGAGTATTATTCCCCGAATTGCCCGTTCCATTGATGGCGTTGGTCCCGGTCAACGTGAGCTGTTCGACGTTCGCTCCCAGTGTGTACGTGATCGCTGCGTTGACGGTATCGGTGCCTTGACCGGCCTGCTCGGTTACCACATCCCCGGGATCGTCCACGACGTACAGATCATTCCCTGTGTTGCCCGCCATGATGTCGGCACCGCTGCCACCATCCAGCGTATCGTTCCCGCTCCCGCCGTCGAGAGTGTCGTTGCCCCCTAGTCCCAACAGAGTGTCATTTGTCTGGATGCCCGTGAGCACATCATCCCCTTCAGTACCGACAAGGGTGAGCCCCTCAATCCGGCTCGCAATGGCCGAGGCATTCCAAATCGTATTGTCTGAGAACTGAATCTGCTCGATTTGATAGAGAGGGCCGAAGAAGTATCCTTCTATCAGGAGTGCATCCGTCGCGCCGTTGATCGTGAGCAGGAGACCGAAGTCTGCGGTTGCCTGGAGGCGGATATCGGCCGGCGTCACTGTGCTATCCAAAAGCACGGTGTCCACGTCTCCGGCAATCCCCGAATCCGGAAAATCACTCACTCGATCCTGTCCACCCCCGCGGCCGAATAGGTAGGTGTCGTTGCCATCGCCACCCACGAGGAGGTCATCCCCCACACCGCCATCCAATCGGTCATTTCCGCCGTACCCAACCAATTGGTCATTCCCACCAAGGCCGAAAAGACTATTGGCATTGCCAAAGCCCGTGAGATTGTCATTGCCGCTGGTCCCGGTCATCACACCGACGCGACTGGCAATCTCAGCCTCGCCCCAGATCGTTCCGTTGTCGAAGCGGATCTCTCCGATCGTTGGGGTTCGAAGTCCCGGTTCGATGAGATAGTTTTCAACGGTCAGTTGGTCGGTCGTGCCGACGATCTTTAGAATCAGATGGTTCCCGAGCCCCTCGAACACCACGTCTGCAGGTGCGACCCCAGGAAGTAATTGGATATAATCGACAAATCCAGCGGTGGCATAGGTTTGCACTCCTGTTTGAATTACATCCTGCCCATCCCCACGGCCGAACATATAAATATTGTCCCCCAGCCCGATCAACGTATCGTTGCCTTGTCCCCCATTCAGCAGGTCCGATCCGGTCATTCGGTTATCGAGTTGATTGCCGACCAAATCGACGCGATCGGAGGGAAAGTAGACATCTCCGACCAACTCCACATTCTCGACCTCTGTCGGCAGGACGAAGGTGAATGACCCCGGGATACGCACTTGAACCGTATCGATCCCTTCACTCGCTGACTCGACAATCGTTTGCCCCGCGGCGGAAACCACATACGTGTCGTTGCCAATTCCCCCGAAGAGCTGGTCTGCCCCTGTATCCGCATTCAACAGGTCATCGCCCACCCCACCATAGAGCAGATCCGCTCCATCTCCTCCGAAGAGCTGATCGTTGCCGGCGCCTCCATCCAAGGTGTCGTCTCCAGCATCGCCTCGCAACAGATCGTTGCCATCCTCCCCTAAGAGCGTATCCGCTCCAGCAAGACCAGACACCACATCATTGCCGGCTCCGGCCTCGATATGGTCGATAAGCCCCGACCCCACCAACGACTCGCTTCCGGCTGTACCATACTGGTGAAATCCCCGCGCGACCAGCTGGCTGTACGTGAGAACCGTCCCATCGGCAAATGCGAAACTATCAATCGGATGAGCCCCGGTCGGTGTATTCACGCCGAAGCCGGCGATCCGAACCACGTCACTGGCATTTCCCGCCCGAATGAGCAGCGTATCGCCCGACTCAATTCCCAGCGT
>WBZP01003631.1_pt1 | contig 16570 bp, 15 predicted proteins | sample 5204301 | NCBI WGS metagenome assembly WBZP01 (sample SAMN12412401, study PRJNA552823) | activated sludge metagenome | isolation source: activated sludge from nitrification reactor of wastewater treatment plant... | place: USA: Pennsylvania | collected 2017
CACGACCGGCACGTGTGCCCAACTGGGCAGCGACAGCACCGGGCCGACGACAGCGACCGCGCAGACCAGGGCCAACTGGGCGAAGGTCACGAGCCGCTGTCCCAGACCGGCGCGACCCCCTGGTGAGCCGTCGGCGCCGCGCGCAGCACGTCGACAAGGCGGTCCACCGTTGCAGTGTCGGACGACAGGCTCAGGTATGCCGCCATGGCCGGGTAGTCGTGCTCCTGCGGGTCCTCGAGCCAGGTGACCACCTGGGTCTCGGGATGAGCCGAACCGTTCGGCGTTCTCGTCATCCGCCGAGTATCCATCGCGCTCGCGCCGCCGGGCCGGTGCACGGCGTCAGCGTTGGGTCGCGTCGTTCACCTCACCGACGAGCTCCTCGATGACGTCTTCGAGGAAGACCACCCCGAGCACGGTGCCGTCCGGCTCGACGACCCGCGCCAAGTGGGCGCCGCCGCGTTGCATCGTGGCCAGCACGTCCTCGATGTCGTCGCCGGGCCCGACGGTGACCAACCGCCGGACCCGTTTGCGGGGAATGCGTTGCCGGCGCTTGTCCACGGGTGCGCCAGCCGCACCCGCGGGCCCCTCGGCGGGGTCGGCGGCCAATCCGCCCTGGTCGGCGGTCGCGGCGGCGGGGTCGGCGGCATACAGGACGTCCTTGAGGTGCACGTAGCCGGCGAGGACGCCCTCCTTGTCCACCCACGGATAGCGGGAGAAGCCGGTGCGCGCCACGAGCTTCTCGATGTCCTCAGGGGTCACTCCCTTCGCGACGGTGACGAGCTGCGCCACCGGCACCATGACCTCGGCCGCCTGCTTGTCGCTGAACTCCAGCGCCGAGCGGACCAGATCCTGGCGCTGCTCCTCGATGAGGCCTTCACGGTGGCTCTCGTCGAGGATGTGGCCGACCTCCTCGGCGGTGAACGCCGAGGTGATCTCGTCCTTGGGCTCGACCCGGAAGACCAGGCGCACGAGCGAGGTCGCCACCCACTCCATCACCCGCACCACCGGGCGCAGCAGCCGCGACACGAGCAGCAGGCTCGGCACCAGCGCGAGCGCCGCCCGATCCGGCCCGGCGAGGGCGAGGTTCTTGGGAATCATCTCCCCGGCCACCACGTGCAGGTAGACGACGACGAGCAGCGCGCCGCCCAGGCTCAGCGCATCGACCCACACCGGCCCGAGCGGCAGCAGCGCCGCCACCGGATGGAGGATCTCGTGCAAGGCCACCTCGGCGAGCGCGCCGAGCCCGACCGAGCAGACCGTGATGCCCAATTGTGCGGTGGCCAGCATCGAGCCGATCTGCTCCAGCGCCTGCAGGCAACGCCCGGCCCGTCGGCTGCCCCCCGCCGCCAGCGGCTCCAGCGTGGAGCGCCGGGCCGCCATCGCGGCGAACTCGGCTCCGACGAAGTAGGCGTTCGCGAGCAGCAGACCGAGCGAGACCCACAGGGCGGCGGCGTGACTCACCCGGACCCCCCAGGGCTGCCTGATTCGGGTGGCGCCGCGGGCACCAGGCGCACCCGAGCGACCCGTCGACCGTCCATCCGGGTGATGTCCACGCGCCAGCCGGGCAGGGCCACCGAGTCGCCGGCCGTCGGCACCCGCCCCAACCGCGCCATGACGAAACCACCGAGCGTCTCGTATGCCGCGTCCTCCGGCACCGGGGCCCCGATCCGGTCACGCACCTCGTCGGGGCGCCACAAGCCCGGCACTGACCAAGTGCCGTTGCGCAGCCGCCGGCCCTGCCCGCCGGACCAGTCGTGCTCGTCAGCGACCTCTCCGACGAGCTCTTCCACGACATCCTCGAGGGTGACCACCCCACTCGTGCCGCCGTATTCGTCGACGACGACGGCCAGCTGCATCCCGGATGCCCGCAACTGCACGAGCAACCCATCGAGACGGATCGTCTCGGGTACGAAGGCGTGCGCCACCATCAGCGCCGAGACCGGCACCGCGTCGCGCCGCTCCGGTGGCACGGCGACGGCCTGCTTGACGTGCACGATCCCGTCGATGTCGTCCCAGTCGTCACCGACCACGGGGAACCGGGAGTGCCCGGTGCGCCGGGCCAGCACGATGACATCGGCGGCAGTGGCGGTGCGCTCGACCGACGTGGCCCGCATCCGCGGGGTCATCACGTCGGCCGCGGTGCGCTCGGCGAAATCCAGCGAGCGGGTCAGCCGCACCGCGGTGGCCTCCTCAAGGGTGCCCACCTCGGCAGAGCGGCGCACCAGGCTGGCCAGCTCCTGGGGCGTGCGGGCTCCGGAGAGCTCCTCGCGGGGCTCCACCCCGATGCTGCGCAGGAAGGCGTTCGCGGAGCCGTTGAGCACGGCGATGAGCGGCTTGGCCAGGATCGAGAAGAGTCGCACGGGGCCCGCGACCACCTTGGCGGTCGCCAACGGCGCGGAGATCCCGAGGAACTGCGGCAACAACTCGCCCACGACCATCGAGAAGAGCGTGATCGACACCAAGGCCACTGCAGCCGAAACAGATTCGACGAGTTCCTCGGGCAGCACCCGGGCCAATGCGGGCTCCAACAGCGCCCCGACCGACGGTTGTGCGAGGAAGCCGACGACGAGGGTGGTCAGCGTGATGCCGACCTGGGCCGCGGACAGTTGGGTGGACAGTCTGCGCAGCGAGCTGAGCACCGTGCGAGCCCGGTGGTCTCCGGTATCGATCGCACGTTGCACGGTCGGCCGGTCCAACGCCACGAGCGAGAACTCGGCCGCGACGAAGACCTCGGTCCCGATCGTGAGGACGACCGCCGCCAGCACCAGAAGCCATTCGCCCATCCCGAGCACCCTAACGTCCCGACGTGCGCTCACCCCGAGCCAGCCCGAGCCGACCCTGGGCCAACCCTGAGCTGACCCTGAGTCGACCCCGAGTCGACCCTGAGACGACCCTGAGACGACCCCGACCGGACCCTGATCCCTCGGGCGACGGACTCCCGAATCCGCCGCCCTGCGGATGCGACCGGCCCGCGCGGATGTTTCGATGGAGGCATGACCGGACCCCAGGCACCCCCTACTGCCGACTTCACGAACCCCTCCGCCGCTGTGCCCTCCGCACCCTCGACGTCCTCGGCCGGGCCCGCTGCGGCGCCCGTTGTCGTGCGCGCTGCGGTGCGCTCCGGCGCCGGACACGCCGTCACGGCGACCGGCCTGACCAAGCGTTTCGGCCAGTTCATCGCTGTCGACAACCTCGACTTCGAAGTGCAGCCCGGGCGGGTGACCGGCTTCCTCGGCCCGAACGGCGCCGGCAAGACGACCACGCTGCGGATGCTGCTCGGGTTGGTCCGCCCCACCTCCGGCACCGCGACCATCGGGGGTCGGCGCTATCACGACCTGCCCGACCCGTTGGGCACCGTCGGCGCCGCCCTGGAGTCGACCAACTTCCACCCCGGCCGCACCGGGCGGGACCACCTACGGGTGCTCGCGGCCGCCAGCGGCATACCGGATCGACGGGCCGACGAGCTGCTCGAGCAGGTCGGCATCCCGGCCGCCGCCCGCAAACGGGCCGGGGGCTATTCCATGGGGATGCGCCAGCGCCTCGGCCTGGCCGCCGCCCTGCTCGGCGACCCCGACGTGTTGCTGCTCGACGAACCCGCCAATGGCCTGGATCCCGAGGGCATCCGATGGCTGCGCGGCTTCCTGCGCCACCTCGCCGGCCAAGGCAAGACGATCCTCGTCTCCAGCCACCTGCTCGCCGAGGTCGAGCAGACGGTGGACGACGTCATCATCATCGCCAACGGCCGCAAGGTCGCCGAGGGCTCGATCGAGCAACTGCGCGGCGAACCGACGACGCTGGTGCGCTCCACCGACCCCGACGGGCTGCGCAGCGCGTTGCTGGTCGGCGGCCTGATCGCCGAACCCCAGCCCGACGGCGCGCTCTCTTTGCGCACCCACGACCTGGCTCGGGTCGGCCAGCTCGCCTTCCAGGGGCGGGTGCCGATCACCGAGCTGCGTATCCTCAACAGCGACCTCGAAGCCCTCTACTTCCGGCTCACCGAGTCGGCCGGCGACCGCAACCGACACCCCTCCGGTATGCCGCCCGGGGCGGTCCTGGCCGGGCCGCAGCCGCCCGGGGCTCCACTGACCTCGGGTGAGCCGACGACCGCCGACCAGGGAAGGGCTGACCGCTGATGTTCGTCAACGCACTGCGCGCCGAGTTGCGCAAGTTCTTCACCACCCGGATGTGGTGGGGCCTGGCCATCCCGATCTTCGTCGCCGCCGCTGGCATGGCGGCGTTGGTCGGCCTGCTCATGGCCGGCTCGCCCTCCTCCGGCCCGGGAGCTCCGGCGGCGCCCGGGCTGGACGACCCGGCGATGGTCCGCAGCGTCTACACCGGTGGGCTCGGCGTCAGCTATCTGCTCACCCTGGCGGCCGGAGTGATGGCGATCGGCTCGGAGTACCGGCACAAGACGATCACCGGCACCTTCCTGGCCACCCCCAAACGCAGCCTGGTGATGCTGGCCAAGGTGGTCTCGCTGCTGGTCATCGGGATGTTCTACGGCCTGGTCTCACTGCTCGGGTCGGTCAGCGTCGGCGCCGCCATCATCGCCCTCAAGGGTCATGCCCCGTTCCCGGACAGCTCGGTCTGGCGCACCCTGGCGCTGAGCCTGCTGGTGCTCGGACTGTGGGCGCTGATCGGTCTCGGGGCCGGCATCCTCATCCCGAACCAGGTGGCCGCCCTGCTCATCTCGATCGGGGTGGCCTGGATCGTCGAACCGATCCTCGCGCTGGTGCTGTCCTTCCAGAGCTGGGGCCAGGGCATCGCCAAGTTCTTCCCTAGCAGTGCAACCACCTCGATGGTGGGCACCTTCGGGCAGAACCCCGAGACCCCGACGTTGAGCTGGTGGGCCGGGGCGCTCGTGTTGGTCGGGTATGCCACGGTGATGTCCGGTGTCGGCACCGGGCTCACCGTGCGCCGCGACGTCACCTGAACGACGCGGCATACCGAAGCGCCCGGCCGTCCCGGAAATGGGGCGGCCGGTCGCACTTGCCCGGCGGAACAACCGCGGGGCTACGACGCTGGCCCGCCCGGGCCGGTCGGCGGGCGACGAGGCTAGGCTGACCCCGGTATGTGCCCGCCGCCGGGCCGGGGTCCGGCGCGCGTAGCGGCGACGACACGAAAGAGGCGACCCACCCGTGCCCGACCAGTCCACGAGTGCCAACCCGATCTCGGCCTTCGGCCCCAATGAGTGGCTCGTCGACGAGCTCTACGAGCAGTACCAACGGGACAAGCACCTCGTGGACAAGGCCTGGTGGGAGTTCTTCGCCGACTACACACCCGAGCATGCCTCCATCTCCGGGAAGGCCGCCACCGCGGCGCCGGCACCCACGAGCCCGGCTGCTGCAGCGCCGGCTGCGATGCCACCCACCGCCTCGGCCACGGCGCCCGCGCCGGCGCCGGCTGAGCCGACCGCCGTGCCGGCACCGACCCCACGCGACATCCCCAAGCCGCAGGCGCCGCCGGCCCAGAGCGACGCCGTCGTGCGAGCGCTCAAGGGCCCCGCCGCGCGGGTCGTCACGAACATGCAGGCCTCCCTCGACGTGCCGACCGCGACGTCGGTGCGCGCAGTGCCGGCCAAGCTGCTCATCGACAACCGCGTCGTCATCAACAACCACCTGGCCCGCAGCCGCGGCGGCAAGGTCTCCTTCACCCACCTCATCGGCTACGCCATGGTCAAGGCCCTGGCGGTCATGCCGGAGATGAACTATTCGTATGCCGAGCAGGAGGGCAAGCCGGTCGTCGTGCAGCCCGCGCACGTCAACCTCGGCCTGGCCATCGACCTGGCCAAGCCGGACGGCACCCGTCAGCTGCTCGTGCCCTCGATCAAGTCGGCCGAGACGATGGACTTCGTGCACTTCTGGTCGGCCTACGAGGAGATGGTCAAGAAGGCCCGAGCCGGCAAGCTCACCGTCGACGACTTCGCCGGCACGTCCATCTCGCTGACCAACCCGGGGACCATCGGCACGGTGCACTCGGTGCCCCGGCTCATGCAGGGCCAAGGCGCCATCATCGGTGTCGGTGCGATGGAATACCCGGCCGAGTGGGCCGGCGCATCGAGCGAGACGCTCAACCGCAATGCGGTGAGCAAGATCCTCACCCTCACCTCGACCTACGACCACCGGATCATCCAAGGCGCCCAGAGCGGCGACTACCTGCGCATCGTGCACCAGTTCCTGCTCGGCGCCGAAGGCTTCTACGACGAGATCTTCACCTCGCTGCGGATCCCCTACGAGCCGGTGCGGTGGGTGCAGGACATCGACACCTCGCACGACGACGACATCAACAAGGTCGCCCGGGTGCAGGAGCTCATCCACGCCTATCGGGTGCGTGGGCACCTCATGGCCGACACCGACCCGTTGGAGTATCGCCAGCGGCGCCACCCCGACCTCGACATCACCGAGCACGGGCTGACCCTGTGGGATCTGGACCGGCGGTTCGCGACCGGCGGCTTCGGCGGCAAGCCGTTCCTCAAGCTGCGCGACATCCTGGGCATCCTGCGCGATTCCTACTGCCGCACCGTCGGCATCGAGTACATGCACATCTCCGAACCCGACGAGCGCCAGTGGATCCAGGACAAGTGCGAGGTCGTCGCCGCGAAGACCAGCCGCGACGAGCAGATGCGCATCCTGCGTCGGCTCAATGCCGCCGAGGCCTTCGAGACCTTCCTGCAGACCAAGTTCGTCGGCCAGAAGCGGTTCTCGTTGGAGGGCGGCGAGTCGGCGATCGCGCTGCTGGACCGCATCCTGTCCTGCGCCGCCGACGCCCGCCTCGACGAGGTGTGCATCGGTATGCCGCACCGCGGCCGGCTCAACGTGCTGGCCAACATCGCCGGCAAGTCGCCCGGGCAGATCTTCCGTGAGTTCGAGGGCAAGTCCGACCCGAAGTCGGTGCAGGGCTCCGGCGACGTGAAGTACCACCTGGGCACCGAGGGCACCTTCGTCGCCGAGAACGGCTCGTCGACGAAGGTGTATCTCGCGGCGAACCCGAGCCACCTCGAGGCGGTCAACCCCGTGCTCGAGGGCATCGTGCGGGCCAAGCAGGACCGGCTCGACCTGCGCGGCGACGCCTTCACCGTGCTGCCGATCCTCATGCACGGTGACGCCGCCTTCGCTGGCCAGGGCGTCGTGGCCGAGACCCTGCAACAGAGCCAACTGCGCGGCTACCGCACCGGTGGCACCATCCACGTCATCGTCAACAATCAGGTGGGCTTCACGACGGCGCCCTCGTCGTCGCGCTCCTCGGTCTACTCGACCGACGTGGCCCGGATGATCCAGGCCCCGATCTTCCACGTCAACGGCGACGACCCGGAGGCCTGCGTGCGGGTCGCCGAGCTGGCCTTCGAGTTCCGCCAGGCCTTCCACAAGGACGTCGTCGTCGACATGGTGTGCTACCGGCGCCGGGGGCACAACGAGGGTGACGACCCGTCGATGACCCAGCCGCTGATGTACAACCTCATCGAGGCCAAGCGTTCGGTCCGCAAGCTCTACACCGAATCGCTCATCGGCCGCGCCGACATCTCCGTCGAAGACGCCGAAGCCGCCCTGCGCGACTACCAGCAGCAGCTCGAGCGAGTCTTCCTGGAGACCCGTGAGGCGACCAAGAGTGCCGCCTCGGCCGCCAGCTCCGACGCCGGTGTCGCCCGTGGCGGCCTGGAGCTGCCGACCGCCCAGACCCTCGACGACGCGGCGCGCCACCGCGACAGCCGCAACACGGCGATCTCCGAGCAGATGCTGCAGACCATCGGTGACGTCTGGGTCAACCCGCCCGAGGGCTTCACCGTGCACCCCAAGCTCAAGGCCCTCATGGAGCGCCGCGCCCAGATGGTGCGCGAGGGCGGGATCGACTGGGGCATGGGCGAATTGATCGCCTTTGGCGCCCTGCTCATGGAGGGCACCCCGGTACGCCTGACCGGTCAGGACAGCCAGCGCGGCACCTTCGTGCAGCGGCACGCCGTGCTCATCGACAAGCACACCGCCAAGGAGTGGACCCCACTGCTGTCGCTGCCGGATCGCCAGGCGAAGTTCTGGGTCTACAACTCGCTGCTGTCCGAGTATGCCGCGATGGGTTTCGAGTACGGCTACTCGGTCGAACGGCCCGACGCTCTCGTGCTGTGGGAGGCCCAGTTCGGTGACTTCGCCAATGGCGCCCAGACGATCGTCGACGAGTTCATCTCCTCCTCGCAGCAGAAGTGGAGCCAGCGCTCGTCGGTCGTGCTGCTGCTGCCGCACGGTTACGAGGGCCAAGGGCCCGATCACTCCTCGGCGCGGATCGAGCGCTACCTGCAGCTGTGCGCCGAGGACAACATGACGGTCGCCTACCCGTCGACGCCGGCGTCGCACTTCCACCTGCTGCGGCGGCAGGCCTTCGCCCGGCCCCGGCGCCCGCTCGTGGTCTTCACCCCCAAGTCGATGCTGCGGCTCAAGGCCGCCTCGTCGATGCCGCAGGACTTCACCACCGGCACCTTCCGCCCGGTGTTGCCCGACAGCCGGGTGCTGCCGGACGGCAATGCGGTGACTCGCGTGTTGCTGTGCTCCGGCAAGGTGGTCTGGGAGTTGGAGGCCGAGCGCGACAAGCGGGGCGATGACCGCACGGCGATCCTGCGCGTCGAGCAACTCGCGCCGATCCCCGCCGAGGAGCTGGCCCACGAGTTGCGCGACTACCCCAACGCCGAGGTGGTCTGGGTGCAGGACGAGCCCAAGAACCAGGGCGCCTGGCCGTTCATGGCGCTCAACCTGCCGGAGTTGCTCGCCCAACACGGCGAGACGCGCCCGCTGCGCGTCGCGGCCCGCCGAGCCTCGGCCTCCCCCGCCACCGGTTCTCACAAGAAGCACGAGATCGAGCAGGCCGCGCTACTCGCGGAGGCATTCGATCGCTGACCCGATGCCCAAAGGCCCTGCGCCGCGGCCGCGCGCTGGGAAAGCGTGCGTGACGACGTCGTGAGGCGCGTGCCAGCACTACCCCTGACGCTCTCATGGGCGCTATCCCGCCACGGGGTTGCCGCCCGCCGCGCCCTGCCACCACCCGCCGCCACCGCCGGCACCGGGCCTGCCGCAGCCAAGCTAGGAACCGGGTCGACCGGGCGCGGGCAGCGGCCCCAGCCGGCATTCCGGCTCGTCGGCCAAGGCCACCGCGACCCGGTCGGCGAACCTCCCGGGCATCGGCGGCAGGGAGTGCGCGGGCCACCAGGCGGCCTCGAGATTCTCGTCGTCCGCGGCATACGGCTGCCCGCTGACCCACCGGCATCGGAAGGTGAGGGAGAGATTGCGAGCCCGGTCGCCGTTGGCGTAGACGATCCGCTCGCCGGCGCGCACCCACACGAGGCGCTCCACCTCGACCCGGACGCCGGTCTCCTCCAGGCACTCGCGCACGGCCGCGTCGTGCGGCTCCTCGCCGGGGTCGACGATCCCGGCGACTGGCGACCAGGCCCCGTTGTCGGCGCGGCGTACCAGGAGCACCTCGTGATGGCCGTCGACCTCGCGCAACACGACCGCGGACACGCCGCTGAGCCACAGCTCATGGGTGCCGACGAGCACCCGCAACTCTCGGACGAAATCAGGAATCGGCATACGTGAGTAGCCGACTCGCTACTGCGCGACGCCCAGCCAGGTGTCCCAGCCGCCGTGCAGGACCAGCCAGGCGATGAGCCCGTAGCCGGCCTGCCCGGGGTGGGCCCCGTCGCCGGCGGCCAGCTCCGATCGCCACTGATCGTGCCCGAGCAACGCGTGGTAGCAGTCGACGAAAGGCACTCCGCGACGGGCGCAGACGTCGGCCTGCGCGACGCTCAGGGCCTCGATCCGCGAGTTGAGCTCGTCGTCGAGGCTCGGGCACGGCCCCACGACGAACGCGGCGATGCCCTTGGCGATCGCGTCGTCCAGGACGTTCGCGTGGTTGAGTCGCGACCGGGCGGTGGTCAGCCCGTGGGTCAGGTCGTTCAGCCCGGCGGAGAGCACGATCCGGCGCTCGGGGCGGCCCTGCCAGCGCGGCATACACTCGGCGCGCCAGCGCGCGGCGACGTCGCCGGAGTCCTGGCCGCGAATGCCGAGGTTGTATGCCGTGATGTCCAGGTCGGGGTGCACCGTGCGGCTCACGACCCGCCCCACCCAGCCGAGGGCTTTCGGGTCACCGTAACCGGCCGTGAAGGAATCGCCGAGGAAGCAGATCCCGATGTCGCGGCGGCCGGCCTCGATGCTGAAGCTCGCCGTCGGGAGAAACTCGGGCGTGGCCTCGCGATCGTCGTCGGTGGCGCTGGGGTAGGCCGGTCCGCTGGACTGCACGCTCACTCCTGTTCGTCGTCGTCGAGCCGCGCGAGGTGCGTCGCGAGCCGGTCGACGGCGGTCTCGAACTCCGGGTGCAGGTCGACGAACGCGCGCAGCCGCTCGGCCAGCCAGGCCAGACTCACCAGCTCGTCGCCTCTGCGGTCGGTGAGCTCCTCGATCCCGCGGTCGGTGGAATACACACCTGTGAGGCTATCGCGCGCCGTCTCGGCGACCGGATCGGCACGCTGAGCCCCAGCCCTCGGGTCTCTTGCGCTTCCGGAGAACGCGATATAACGTGTTGCCTCACGAACGCGATATGACGTGTTCGCCGGTCCAGCGACACCACGGGGCGAGCGGAGGCAGCACATGACGGAGCACTGGCAGGTCGAGGGCCCCCGAGTCATCGACGTCGGTGGCGAGCAACAGCGGGTGACCAAGGTGATCGTCGCGATCGTCGGCGGGCATGTCGATGTGCTCGGCCACGCGGCCGCGACCGGGGCCCCGACGCCCGAGGACGGCGACACCATCCCGGGCGGGCCGCACGGCGCCCGCGTGCAGGTCACCTCGGTTCAGGGCCTGCCCCTGCGGGTCTCCTGGGACGGTTCGACACTACGCGTCATGCACGTCAAAGAGACCGACGAGACGGTGCTGGACGCCCTCAAGCGCCTCATCGGCGCCCGCGGTGTGCCTACCGCCGTGGTGACCGTGTCGGTGCCGGCGCAGTGCCGGGCCAACGTCAACACCGTGTCGGCCTCCGTGCTCGCCTCGGGTCTGCACCGTGGGCTGACCGTCAACACCGTTTCCGGCGAGGCGACCGTGAGCGAGGTCGGTCCGACGCTCACTCTGCACACCGTCAGCGCCCCGGCCGAGTGCGCCGGGCTCGAGGGGGAGGCCTCCATCGCCACCGTCTCCGGAGACGTCCTGCTCCACTCCAGTGCCCTGACCCGCGCCGCGGTCAACACGGTGAGCGGGACGGTCGGCCTGGACCTGACCCAGGGTCAGGTCACCGTCCGTTCCAGTTCGGTCTCCGGTGACGTCACCGTGCGCGCCCCCTTCACCGGGTATGCCGTGGGCGCCTCCACGATGAGCGGGCAGGTCGTCGTCGACGGCACCGCGCTGGCCCGCCCGAGAGAGGGCAATACCCGCAGCGCCCGAGCCGGCGACGAGTCGCTGGTCGTCAAGGCCAACTCGGTCTCCGGCAATATCGTCGTGCTGCGTTCCGAACCTCAGGATGCTTCACCGCACCCGGCGCCGCAGGATGCGCCGGAACCGCCCCCTACGCCGGAACCGCCACCGACCCATCCGGATTCGTGGCCTACGGGCAGCCCGTGGGTCGACCAGGTGGACGATCCGGAAGGATTCCCCTCGTGAGCCCGGTCTTCGCGCACGGCCAACTGCGCCTCTACCTCTTGGCGCTGCTCGCCGACGGGCCTCGGCACGGTTATGAGGTGATCCAGGAACTGGAGAAACGGTTCGGCGGGCTGTACTCCCCCAGCGCCGGCACCATCTATCCACGCCTGGCCAAACTCGAGGAGGAGGGCCTGGTGCAGCGGACCGACGAGGGCCGCAAGGCCACCTACCGGATCACCGACGCCGGCCGGGCCGAGGTGGCCGCGCGGGTCGGAGAGCTCGAAGACCTGCGCGCCGAGCTCGACCAGTCCGTGCGCCGGATCGCCGAGCAGGTGCGCGCGCAGGTGCACGGCCGCTCGGCAGATCTGCGCGCCGAACTGCAGGCGGCCGCCCGTGCAGCCCGCGCCGCAGCACGCCCCGGCCGGCCCGGTATGCCGCTCACGCCAGTCGAACCGACCTGGGTCGGGCCGGCCGGGGAGAGTCCCAGTCCCGGGGCCGAGGAGCAGGCCCGTCACGGATCGTCCCGGGGTGGGTCGCCGAGCTGGGGGGCGCCGTTCCTGGGATTCGACTGGTTCGGCTGGGCCGGTCCGGAGATCGACCGCGCCCTGCACGAACTGGGCCACCAGGCCCGCACCGGATGGCGCCGACACGGCCTCACGCCGGCGCAGTCGGCCGAGATCGCCGAGATCATCTCCGACGCGACGAGTCGGATCGCGCAGGTGCTGCGCCAACCGACCGACGCCTCGACGGCCCCCGGAGCCGGAGCGGGCGCGCCAGCGGGCCCCACGCCGGCCGACGCTGCACCGATGGACGCCGACCGACACAACGCCTCGGCTGCCGACCCGCCGCACGACCAGGCATAGTCTTCGGTCGTGATCCGCACGCAGCCCACCGACCCGGCCCGTCGCGTCGCCGCCGTGGTCTGCGGCCTGGAGGCCCTGGTCCTGGCCGGCTTCGCTGCGTTCTACCTCAGGGCACTGCCCGAGGCGGCCGACCCGGCACGGGTGGCGACCGAAGCCGCGCTCATCGTCCTCGCCGCGGTCGGTATGGCGGCCCTATCCCGGCTGTGGGTCGGCACCTCGTCATGGCCGGGCACGCCGACCGTCGTGTGGCATGTCCTGCTGATCCCCGTCATCGTGCCGATGTTCCAGGCCGGTCAGCTGCTCATCGCCTTGGGGCTCAGCGCCGCCGTGCTTCTGGCCGTCGGCGCCGTGATGGCGCAACGCCGCAACGCCGACGAACCCTACGACGAGCCGGACAGCACGACCAGCCGGTAACACGACCAGCCGGTAACACGACCAGCCGGTAACACGACCAGCCGGTAGCACGACGAGCGGGTGACCGAGCCGACGGCTCAGTCACCCGCTTGGTTCGTCCGATCGATCAGACCGGGACGCTCTCGGCCTGTAGGGCCTTCTCGAGCGAGAACTCGGTCACCCGAATGAGGACCCGCTTGACCATGTCGCGGTTGCGGGCGTCGACTTCGAGGATCGGGGTGCCGGCCGGCAACGCGAGGGCCGCGGCGACCTCCAGCAACGGGAAGCGGCGGGAGCCCTCGAAGTGGTTCACCGCGACCACGAACGGGATCTTCTTGGCCTCGAAGTAGTCGATCGGCGCGAAGGCCTCGTCCAGGCGAGCGGGGTCGACGAGCACGACGGCGCCGATGGCGCCGATGCACAGGTCGTCCCACATGAACCAGAACCGCTGCTGCCCCGGCGTGCCGAAGAGGTAGAGCACCAGATCCTCGGCCAGCGAGATCTTGCCGAAGTCCATCGCGACGGTCGTCGTGCCCTTGTCGGGAGTGACGGAGATGTCGTCGACGTGCGCCGACTCGTTCGTGACCAGGGCCTCGGTGCGCAGCGGCATGATCTCGGAGATGGTGCCGACCAGCGTGGTCTTGCCTACCCCGAAGTTGCCGGAGACGACGATCTTGGTCGAGGCGACCTTAGATGTTGCGGAGACCACTGAGGGTCCTTTCGATCAGGGCAAGACGCTGAGCGGCCGTCGACGAGGCCGACAGCGTCTGCTGGACTTCCACGTATCCCTGCTGCAGCAGATCGGCCAGCAGCACCCGCACCACTCCGATCGGCAGCGACTCGTATGCCGAGATCTCGGCAAGCGAGCGGCCGTCGCAGGCGCGTGCGACGCGCCCGTGGGGGGTGTCCGGCCAGTCACGCACACCGGCGGGCAGCAACCGGATGGTCGCTTCCATCGGGAGGTTGACCTTCGGGCGGGTCCGGCCGGCGGTCATCGCGAACGGACGCACCACGCGTGCGACGGTGAAGTCGTCGTCATCCAGGCTCATGGCGAACCCACGCTATGCACGGCGGGCGCTCGCCTGAACGGCGGCCCCGACCCGGTCGACGAGCAGGGCCATCTCGTAGCCGACCTGGCCCAGGTCAGCGCCCTGGTGGGTGAGCACGGCGAGGTTGGAGCCGTCGCCGACACTCATCAGCAGCAGGTATCCGTTCTGCATCTCGATCATGGTCTGCAGGACAGCGCCGCCTTCGAAGAGGCGAGTCGCTCCGACGGCCAGGCTGGACAGCCCGGAGGAGACGGCCGCGATCTGGTCAGCGCGCTCCTCCCAGAGGTCGCGGCTGGCCGCCATGAGCAGGCCGTCGGCCGAGACCAGGATGGCGTGCGCCGCACCGGGAACGTCGTCGATGAACTTGGCGACGATCCAGTCGAGCCGCCGTACTTCGGTGGCAGAGGTGGTCACGTGGTCACTTCCTAGGAGTCGGAGTTCTGGTTTGCGTTGGCGCGGCCGCGGGTGACCCCCGCGACGTGAGCGCTGAGTCGAGCCCGAAGCGCTTCCGCGTCACGAACGAAGTTCGACTGCTCGTTGATGCTGCCCTGGACGCTGCCGCCCGGGACCGGTCGGGTCCCCCGCTGGCGGATCGGCAGCCCGGAGGCGGTGCGCACCGGCTCTTCCGGCTTCGTCGCCTGCCGCGAGGCGACGACGATCGGCAACTGCGCGGGGGCTTGTGGCTGGGCCGGCACCGAGCGGGTCGGTGCGGGCCCGGGCGCTGCCGACGCAGTCGACACCAGGGTCAGGGCCGGCGTCGCCGGCACCGTTTGGGTGAGCCGCTGCGTGACCGGAGCAGTCGACTCGACCCCGGCGGCCGCTGCCGGGGCGACCGCATCGACCGCGACGGGCTGGGGCTCGACGCGCCGGGGCTCGACGGGCCGGGACTCGGTCGGCTGAGGCGCTACCGCGGCCGGCTGAGAGACGGTTGGCTGGGAGACAGTGGGGAGGTCGACAGAGACCTCGTGCTGGACCCGCTCGAAGAGCGGTGCGTCGTGCTCGGACTGGCTCGTCGCCGGGTAGTCGGCCGGGGTGAGCGAATGCTCGAGGCGCTCGGGCTGCTCGCCGCGCGGCGAGTACTCGGCACCCGGCGTGCGGCTTGGGAGCACCGGCAGCTCGGCCTCGGGCAGCTCGACCTCGGAAAGGTCAGGCGTTGCCTCGGCGACGACAGCCTCGACCGGCACCTCCGGTGCGACGGTGTGCCCGTTGACCGGAGCGACGTGTCCGATGACCGGAGCGAGCGGGTGGCCGTTGACCGGCTCGCCGGTGACCGTCTCACGCTGCCACTGCCAAGCCGGCAGGTCAGCAAGGGCGTCGGCGACGACGGGCTCGGGGGGTGCGGGTGATGCGGGCGCGTCCGACAGCTGCGGCGCTGACGCGACAGGCGTCGGCTCCGGCGTGGCCTCGACGGGCGTCGACTGCGCATCCGTGCTGGTCGTTGCCCACGTCGGCAGCTCGGCCTCGGGTGCCTCGATGGGCTCGACGGCAGCAACCGTCGTGTTCAGCTCGGGCTCGGCAGCGGACGACCCGACGGGGGACCCCATGGCGATCACCGGCTCGGCCTGCTCCGGAGATGACGTCGATGGGGCCACCGGCTCGTCCGCGATGGTAGGGAGGCCGACCACCGCGTCCAGCACGAGGGGGTTGACTGCGGGCTCGGCGTCGGCGGCCGCCTGCTCCTCGAGCTGATCGGGGCTCAGCGACAGCAGCGACGAGGGCAGGTCGACCGTGGCGGTGATGCCGCCCATCTCGTTGGTGTCCAAGTGCACTTCGAAGCCGTGCCGGTGCGAGAGCCGGTTCACGACGAACAGGCCCATGCGACGTGCGGTCTCGGCGGATGCCTCGGCCACGGTGCGCAAGTTCTCCTGGGCCCGGGCCAGGTCCTGCGGCTTCATGCCCAGACCCGCGTCGGCGATGACGACCCGGACTCCCTTGGGGAGCGGTTCGGTGGTGATCTTGACGGTCGTCGTGGGCGGCGAGTAGGCCAGGGCGTTGTCGAGCAGCTCGCTGACCACGTGGACGACATCCGAGGCGGCAGCTGGCGCGATCAGCTGCGCAGCGGTGGGGGCCAGGTCGACGCGCTGGTAGTCCTGGACGCCACCGAGGGCCGCCATGACCGCCTCGTTGACGCTGATCGGGTTCGGGTCCACGTTGCGCACCGGGGCATCGGCGAGGATGACGAGGCTCTGGGCGTTGCGGCGCATCCGCGCCGCGAGGTGGTCGAGGCGGAACAGGTGCTCGAGCCGGTCGGGGTCCTGCTCGTCGCTCTCGAGAGTTTCGATGACGCCCAGCTGCTGGTTGACCAGCGAGGTGTTGCGGCGGGAGAGCGTGGTGAACATGACCGCGACCCGGTCGCGGACCTCGGCCTCTTCGACGGCCAGACGGACGGCCTGCTGGTGCAACGAGTCGACTGCCCGGGCCATCTGCCCGGTCTCCTCGGTCGTCGTGAGGGTCAGCGGCGCCACCTCACCCGGGTCCTCACCAGCGCGGATCCGGCGGACGGCATCGGGCAACCGGTTGGTGGCTACGTCGAGGGTCTCGTCGCGCACCGTCTGGATGGTGGTGACGATACGGCGGGCCACGACGGCACCCAGCAGGATCGCCAGACCGACCGCCAGGACGGAGGCGGCGAGAGTGATGAGAGCGTCCTTCTGGG